>Ga0137412_10002196_pt1 | contig 15382 bp, 23 predicted proteins | sample CZODoug2_1_16fun_FD_122160 | JGI IMG/M metagenome (GOLD analysis project Ga0137412, IMG submission 122160) | Vadose zone soil fungal communities from Angelo Coast Range Reserve, California, USA - CZODoug2_1_16fungal (Hybrid Assembly) | ecosystem: Environmental > Terrestrial > Soil > Vadose zone...
TCCAGTCATATCTGCTCGACTACCGGTATCACCCATCAACTAGGAAGAGGCATCGCCGTGGATAAGTCGTGATCGGCCGTAACTGGGACCCGGGGGACGCGTTCCGCCGCTGCTACACGGGGAAGTTGCGCGGCTACCTCACCACCCTGCACGCCTGCTATCGGCGTGTACGGGCTGCTGGGGGCTGGCACGGCACACCTCGCGCCCGGTCACTGGCGTTGATCGGCGACTACCAAGCGAACGTGTCCGCTGGACGGAACCTGTGCCCCCGCACAGGGCCGTCCTGCTCCGCACGCGGACATGCAGCCGTAACCAGGTTCGGTGCAGCCGGATGGATTCTGGTTCCGTTCATCCTCACGTCCTGCCACGAATGCAACGACCCCACCGATCCTTTCGGCCGCACCGGCTGCTGCTGATGGCGATGAACCTGACTGAGTTCCTGACCGCCAGAATCGAGGACGATGAGGCCATCGCTCGCGCCTTCGTCGAGTTCCGGAGCCGAGTCGATTGCTTCACTCCCGAGGCAACAGATTTTGTTGAGCGGTTCGACCCGGCCCGGGTGCTGGCTGAGTGCGAAGCCAAGCGGCGGATCATCGGGCGGTGGCACGAGACAGCACGGCCATACAGCGACAGTCGGCAACAGGAGATCCACGAGACGCTAGACGAGGAAGTTCTGCCGCTGCTCGCGCTCCCCTACGCCGATCGCCCGGGCTACCGCGACGAGTGGCGACCCGATGCCTGACCGCCCCGTCGTCCGCACTGCTGAGTCAGATGTGCTCTACTCCGAGATCTTATGGCTCGCTTCGTTTGGTTGGTCAAACCACAGCATCGCCCGGCAACTCCATACTTCCATTTCCTGTGTGGAGAAATATTTGACAGGTAAAGAACCCGGACCACACACAAGGAGCAAAGGATAGCTATGTTGGGTCTGTTTTTCCTGACGCCGATCGAGATCGTCGGCGGGTTCGTCACGGCCGTACTAGGCCTGTTCGGTGCCGGCGCCGTGGGGAACCGGAACCGGAAACCCGGCGGCAAACGACCACCAGCGAAGAAAGGTAAACGGCGGTGAAACTGTTCGTCTTCGAATTAACCACGGCAGGGCACGGTGTCCAGTCGGCTGTTGTCGCAGCCGACTCCCGTGATGAGGCTTGGGCGAGACTTCGGTTAGACCAGACAACCCGGAACGGTGCCGTACCTAACCTTCCCGTTGACGCCACCGAGGATGACCCCGCGTGGCACGTGCAACTTGAACGCGACTTCCATCGGGACAAAGCCGGATACATTGACGCATGGCACGCCCCGAACCCTGAAACCAAGATCGTTGCAGTGGTCGACGGTCCGGTCGTCTACACGTACGGAAGCGACGGCTGATGAGCAACCTTGACCACTACGCGCAAGCTGCCGCTGAATGGCAGTCCGCGATGCATTCGCTAGCTGACGCGACGATCAACAACGATGACGGCGCGTTCGAGGCGATCGTGGAGATCGCCAGCCTGAACCTCATGTCGGCGTCCCTGCAGGCGGCTCTCGCTCAGGTGGACGCTATCCGGGAACTCACCGAAGCCGTGAAAGGACTCCAACGGTGAGCATGGAGCTGCCTATCCGGTTCGAGTTGGTCACCAGTCTCGATGACGCCGAGTTGCGGTACGTCGAGATGGCCGTCAACCTCCTCAACATGTGCGACAACGAACTGGACACGGCGACGATGCAACGGGTCCTGCGCTACCTGAACGCGAGGTTCTTCGATGAGTGACCAGGACGTGGCGCACGTGCAGCAACTCGGCCCGTTCTCACTGCGAGCATTCCCGCACCGCAACTGGCTCGTGATCAGCCGTCACGGCGCTGGCGCCACCAACTCTATGGGCCTGTCCGGGGATGACCTCGCGGACGCTGTCGCCCTGCTCCGTACGGGCGGGGACTGGCTCGCCGACTACAGGGAACCAGAATGAACATAGACCCACCCGAGCACAGCAAAGTCACCGTGATCATCGAGCAACTCGGGTCCGGCGTCATCCACACGTACGAGTTCCCGGTCGTAGAGAAAACGTCCATGGACTACAAGCCGATCCTGCCGGACTGGCAACTTGAAGGCACGCTCATGGTGCTACCTCAGGCTGAGCGAGGCGAGTTCTGCGTCCAAGGTGAAGCGCTCCGACCGCAACCAGACGGCGGGATCTTCACCTACACCCGCTTCGAACCGGAGAGTGACTGATGCGCGCCATCTACCGTTACGAGGTTCCTGTGGACGGCCAGTGGCACGCCATAGACCTGTACGACGCTCTACGCGGATGGCCCAACCGGAACCCAATCCTGTCCGTTGCCTCCCGCACACCCGAGATCGTGGAGTTCTGGGCCGAATTCGACGATGACGCCGAGAAGGGCGGCATCTTCACTCGCCACTTCCAAGTGTTCGGGACGGGCCAACCATTGCCTGACGGGCATATCCAGTACGTTGGGACGACGCTCGCCGCTGATGGACAACTCGTGTGGCATCTGCACGAGGCAATCCCGGATATGCTCGGACGGCTCCCGTGATCACTCCTACGGTGTGGGCCGCGTATCTGTGCCTACTGTGTGTCGTTTCAGCAGATGTGATCATCCTGCGCCGACCGCTAGCCGCCTATTTCGGTCGGTATCAACGCCATGGTCGGCACCGCCCGCAACCTGTCGCCCCGCATGAGCATCAGGCGTACGCGGTGATCGACGGCATCGCCTACTGTGATTGCGGCATAACGAAACGTCTAGCGGACGGAAACTACCCACAGCCGTGAGTCACGTACACTCAACTTCATGGCTGGGAAGTCGGAGCGGTATACCCGGGCTTGTGGAGTCGGCGGGACGTTCACACGCCTATCCGATGCACGGCAATGGGCTGCGATCGGGAATCAAGTCGCTGGCGGTACATGGCTGATCCGCAACGTAAACGGTTCGTGGCGTGTCCTCTCCCCGTATGAGCAGCGGCAGGAGCGGGAACTTGTCACTACCCGCTAGTAGCAGCGTAAAATAGTTCACTCACCCAGCACTCTTGGAGATGACTTCCGCATGGCCACCGTAACTAACACGAGCCTCATTGATGATCTGGACGGGACTGCCACCGGGGCAGCTACCGTCACATTCAGTGTCGACGAACACAGATACGAAATAGACCTAACCGGAGCGAACAGGGAGAAGCTTTACACCGCTCTGGAGCCGTTCATGGAAGCGGGCCGGAAGATCCGGCAGGACACCGCGAAGGCTAAGACGCCCCGTAACGGCCGTCAGCCTGCCCGTACCGACCCAGCGCAACTCGCCGCAGTGAGAGACTGGGCGAGAACGAATGGGCATCAACTGTCGAACAGGGGCCGCATAGCCCGATCGATCCAGGACGCGTACGAAGCCGCACACCGAGAGGCGACAGCATGACCGAGCAGGTTTGGATCAAGTCCAGTTTCAGCCAGGGCAACGGCAACTGTGTGCAGGTCGCGGAACTCGCTGACGGCGGGCGCGCAGTCCGCGACTCGAAGCACGCGGACTCCCCGGTGCTGTATTTCAGCCGGGGCGAATGGGCCGCCTTCACCGCTGGTGTCCGTGCCGGGGAACTCACCTAACCATCCCCCTTGACAGGTAGTCACTAGGCCGTTTAGGGTTTCACATGGCAGGCATCGACGGTCCCCCGACTTGGGTGCCTGCCACTGAACATCAGCGGTTCAACCCATCAACCTAGTGTTGTGCAGTTGTTCCGCCCCGCTGATGTTCGGGTCACGTGCTCTCAATAGTTCGGCGATGTCCCGAACTGGTTGGCTGCCTGTCCGAGTCAGGCCACGCGAACTGTGAACCGATCTGCGTATTTGCGCGCAGGGTAGGCTCGCGTTCAGGCGCTAACCCGTGACCTATGTTGCGGCAAGGCACCTTCCGTCCCAGCTTGCTTCATTCTTGCTGGGGCCTGTTGTTCCTAGTCGTCCCCCGAGGACTGGCTAGGTTTGAGTGTGGTCACGGCGACAAGGCCCTGTGTGGTTCATCCCTCCCGAACCCACGGACACCTGCCAGTAGACATCCTGGTTCGCCGTGACCACTCTCTTTTGACTACCAGTCAACTAGACTCCGGGTATGACTGCTGGCCGGCTCTCCGTGTGGGAAATGGCCGCTGCGAAACTAGAGGGCACTACCGACCCGAACGACTGGCGGAAACTCGCCCGGCCTGAACAGTTACCCCCCGACGGGGACTGGCACATCTGGTTGATCGTTGCGGGTCGCGGATATGGGAAAACCAGAGCAGGTGCGGAGACACTGTGCGAATGGGCCAGAACCACGAAAGGCACCTACGCAGTCGTAGGCCCAACGTTCGGGGACGCCCGCGCTATCTGCGTCGAGGGTTCCGGGTCAGGCCTGATCGACGTACTCAAATCCCACAATGTTGAGCACCAGTACAACCGGTCCCTGTATGAGATCAAACTGAGCAACGGCTCCCTGATCGTGATCGTCGGTGCGGACACCCCCGACCGGTTACGCGGTTACAACCTGTCCGGCGCGTGGGCCGACGAGATCGCATCCTGGCGGCGCCCCGCCACATGGTATGAGGCGCTGATGCCGGCGCTACGTATCGGCAAGCAGCCCCGCGCGATCGTCACCGGCACACCGAAACCCGTGCCGTTGGTGAAGGAACTGATGGGCCGCGAGGACAACTCGGTGGCGATCACCCGTGGCCGCACCATGGACAACGCAGCGAACCTCTCCAAGGCTGCCCTAGACGAGCTGGTGGCCCGCTATCAGGGCACCCGGCTAGGTAGGCAGGAGTTGGACGGGGAGTTGCTGGAGGACGTTGAAGGCGCGCTGTGGACTCTCGCCAGTATCGAACTGGCCCGCGTCACGGAACGCCCGGAGCATCTCACCCACGTGTGCGTGTCGGTTGACCCGGCCGGTGACGGCGGGGAAGGCCACGACGAACACGGAATCACCGTCAGCGGGGTCACCGGCCGTGCGGCGGCAGCCGAGTTCTATGTGCTCGCGGACCTGTCCCGGAACTGCACACCCTCCCAAGCTGCCCGCACCGCGATCCTCGCCTACGTGGAGCATGAAGCGGACTGCATCGTCTACGAGAAGAACCAGGGGCAGGGCTGGATCACGGCGGTACTAAGCGCGACATGGCTGGAGATGGCCGCAGCGGGTGAGGTCACGGGGGTTATGCCGCCTCTGCGCGCGGTGAACGCGGCGAGATCGAAGCGGCTACGCGCCGAACCGGTGCAGGCGCTCTACGAGCAAGGCAGGGCACATCACGTCGGGATTTTCGCTGTGCTGGAGTCGCAGCAGACAACGTGGATTCCTGGCGATTCTGACTCACCGGACCGCTTGGATTCGCTCGTGCATGGCGTCACGTGGCTTTACGATCACGCCCGGCATGTCACGTCGATCCGTCGGCCGCCGCAGCAGTTGAATTTACCGTCGGGGGTGGGTGCGGCGATGGGCGGTCAGATGTTGGGCAACCGATACCGCTAGCCCTTGACTAGTAGTCAATAGCACCGTACATTCTTTGTCATGGCAAAAACCACATCCCTTGTAGCTACCGCTGCGCTCATCACAGGCGCCGCAGTAGTCGTCCTCACCGCGCATTCGACAGGCGCCACCCCCGCCTACCCGGCGCAGTGCGCCACCCCCGGCTCCCCGTACAGCGGAGGCGCCCACCCGGTCGTGTACCACACGCCCGGGGTGGTGGTCCGCAAGTACACGGCGCCCGGGCGGTCTCCGCTGTTCACCGCCTACGGCTCCATCTCCCGCGTCTCCACTCGACCGCTGATCAATTCGGCTGTGGTGTGGCGGCGGCAGGTCCGCGACATGACCGGACGGTCCCTCGCCGCCGTCAACGGCGATTTCTTCACCGCGTTCGGGCCGACCAGTGTTGTTGTCGCCGCAGGCGGCGTCCCAGTGAAGGGTACTTCGGCGTATCAGCATGCTCTGGTGACGTGGCCCGATCAGCGGGTCGCGGTGTCGTCGGTGAAGCTGAGTATCAAACTGAACCGCCGCATCGCCCCGCATAAGGCGGTCACGGTGTTGGGGCAGACGTACAACGCGCAGCAGGTGTACGCGAACGGCATCAGCGTGTTCAACCACTACTTCTCGGCGACGTATCTGCTCCCGAAACTGGGGTGGGCGAAGCAAGCCACCCGCACGTTCCTGGTCCGGCACGGCCGCGTCGTGGGCGTGTATGCCGGGGTGAAGGTCGCTGCGGTGCCGTCGGGAACACTGCTGATCGTCGCGCAGGGCACCGCCCTGTCGAAGCTGGCGCGGTGGAAGGTCGGCACGGTCGTGTCCGTCGCGGTCGCCGCCACCACCCCCACTCGTCACCCGTGGGCCGCTGCCGGCGGCGGCACGATCCTCATCCAGAACAGCGCAGCCGGGGCGACCGCCTGCGGCTATGACGCGGCGACACCTCGCACCGTGGTCGGGGTGTACCCGGGTGGCCGCCAGTTGATCCTGGTGACCGCGACCGGGCGGGGTGTGACGATGCGGGAGCTGATGGCGTTCATGCGGTCCCTCGGTGTCGCGCAGGCCCTGATGATGGACGGCGGCGGTTCGACGGTGATGGCGGTCCGGTCCCGCACCGGAGTGCACCAGTTGACTGTCCATCCTTACAAAAACGAAGGAGATCGTCCGGTGCCGGAAGGTATCGGCTTCTACCCCCGCTAATCCCGTTGACTAGTAGTCAAGGGCAGGTTAGGATTCCGGGATGACCACCACCCAAGGATCCGTGTTCAACCATCCGGTTGCGGCTCTGATCGTCGGGTTCGTGTGGCTGATCGCAGTGATCGTGTTCGCCCTGTTCCTCGCCGCCATGTACACCTGCTACGCCGTCAGTGTTGGCGCCCAGTGGGGGTACGGGAAATGGGCTGGACGATACCGGGGCAGCCACCGGGGCACGGTGTGACTGACTGGGATTGCAGCCGGGACGGCAAGGATAGTGACCTGCGTCCCGGCTGTCTCGGTTGCGGTGCTGACATGCGGGAACGCCACGGTAACGCGAAGTGGTGCCTGCGATGCGAAAAAACGAGGACGAACGCTCGTCTCCGGGCAAAGTACGCGGCACGGAAGGCGGCTGACTCGCAATGAGTGACCGCCCCGACTGGCTGATCATCGGCCAGCAGATGCCCACGGGTGGCGTCGTAGTGTTCGCGTCGAAAACGATGACCGGGCAAGCCCACATCCGGGAAGAATCCAGCACCCGACGAGGGCAGTCCATTGACTTCAGTGTCGGCATGAGGGACTACCTGAAAGTGGAAGCCGACACCTACCCGCAGGCGCTCGCGGACTTGTTCGAGCAGTGGGCGCCCGGCGCAGCGGACCCGTTCAAAGCGTTGGAGGCGCCGTGACCCAGTGGCATAAGGCGACCCGTGAAGAGCTGATAGCGGAGATCGACCGCCTGACCCGGGTGAACGCCGAGATCCGGGCTGAACTCGCCCTGAGGGACGCCTCAGACGGCACAGCGATGGTCATAGGCCAGCATCTCATGAATGTCGCACTCGGCGACTAGTATCAGATCCGCACGGGGCACGGCACGGTTTGGTCTGGCAAGGCACGGCCGGGTGTGGCGCGGCGAGGCATGGAGAGGCGGTGACGTTGCATGGCTGACGTCACCGTCCAACTTGACCTTTTCCCGACGAACGCGCTCCTGCCGGACGGCGCTACCACATACATGAACGTTCGCACCGTGGTAGCTGACGGGAACCTGCAACTGTGGCGCAATGAAGGACAGCATCCGGTGATCGTGTTCACGTCACCGCTCCTGTCATGGGAGGGCAATGTGCGGACCTCCTACACGCTGACCACTGAGGCGGGCGTGGTCGTGGCAGGGAAGAACGGCGGATGTACGTGCGGTGCGTCTCTCGGCACTGCCGAGTTGTTCCCCGGGTTCCGCCGCATCAACACGTCGCTGTGATCCTGCTGCCCGGTGATTTCCTCGTCACCCCCACCCACGGTTCTGGCCTTGACCGGGTCGCGGGCTGGCTGATCCGGTACGGCACTGACTCCCCCTACAACCATGCCGCCCTCTACGTGGGGGAACTAGACGGGTATGGGAAGCCGCAGATTGTGGAGGCGTGGCCGTCGGGTGCCCGACTGGCCGACTGGGATTCCTACCCTAACTGCGTATGGTCCACGGGGCGTCTCCCGGCCGGGTTGACCCCGACGGATGGGCAGCGTCCCCGGATCGTGTCCGCCGCTATCGGCATGCTGAACACTCCGTACGGCTGGCTGGACCTGATCGCTATCAGCCTCGCGCAGAAACGGCTGGGTCGTTCGGTGGACGGTGATGAGTGGTGGGTGCGGCGTATCGCCGACACCCGGACCCTCATCTGTTCGCAGCTCATCGATGCCGCATGGCTACTCGGCGGGGTGCACCTCTTCGAGGACGGACGCTTACCTGGGTTGGTTTCCCCCGGCGACATCGGGCGCCTATTGACTACCGGTCAAGGACCTGGCTAGACTGGCGGATGTTCCCTTCCCTCTAGGCGTCAAACCTTCGGGCGGCGCAGGGAAGACGGAAGCAGGGGCCCCGGGACGCGTGCAATGGGGATTGTGGTCAAGCGTCCCGGGGTTTCCGCCTGCGAGGTGTCCTGCGTACTTTCTGCCGCGCCATGGCCTACGATGCGCGGTAACGGTACCCCCGAAGGAGACCCCTGCTATGGCTCGTTATTCCACTCAGGCGATTTCGCAGACTGCGCAGCTCGCCGGTGTCAACTCGACCACCACCGTCAACGGCTACATCGGGTATTGGGGGGGTGCGGCTGCGGCAGGGTTCCGGCTGCGCCGCCTGAAGGTCGGTGTCCGCACCACCACTGCTGTGGTGCCGACGTCGCAGCAGATCTCGGTCGCGGTCTACCGGCAGACCGTCGCCCCATCCGGCACCGGGTTGCAGGCTGCGATCCTGGGGCAGCCGTTGGAGACGTGGACTCCGCAGACCGATCCGACCACGGGCCTGATCGTCACCACTGCCACCACGATCGGCACCACCGGCCCCACGCTGGCGGCGCAGCCGATCGACACGCTCACGTTCAACTCGCAGTCGTTCCTTGACGTGCCGTACGACTACATCGAGGAGATGGTGTGCGCGATCGGCACCGCGAACGGGATCGCATTCGTGAACATCGGCAACACCCTGCCTGCTGGGCATTTCATCACCCTCACCCCGACCATCGAAGTTTAGCCAAGGTGGAGCGGCTTACCCGGTTCGTTCAGCATTACCAACGGGTGAGCCGCATCTCGGATGGGCGTACCGGCATGGTCAAAGACATTGAGGGTGTCCACGTGAACGTGATCTGGGATGACGACCGGACACGTGAATGGCTACAGGTGGAGGCTCTCACTCCGCACGGCGACTGAACAGGTGGGTGTGAGACATGAGTAGTCTCACTAACGCTTGCGAAGGAACCAACGGCGGTACCGTACCCGCGACCAACATCGCCGGGCCGAATCCCTTCGATTCGTCGTCCGTCACGGGTGTCGGCGCGACTAAAACCTTCACTAATGCGCAGGCCCACAGTGGCGTCACCGCAATCAACCTGCACTTACCGGCTGCTGTTTCTTCGTCGGCGCAACTCAACTGGTCGGTACTGCCAGTAACGCCGACGACGGATGCTTATGTCCGGTTCTACCTGTACTTGACCGCCTATCCTGCGTTCGTCGTCGGTACCGTTGCCGGGCTCGTTCGGTTCCTTGCAGGAGCGTCACTGCGCGCAGGATTAGTGCTGCAGCCAACGGGTGAACTCCGCACCATCAACTCCGCTGGTGGTCAAATCTCGGTTACGACCGCGCAGGTTCCGCTGAATCAGTGGGTCCGGATCGAAGCTGAGATAACTGGTATTACGGGTACGACGGGGACCGTCGCGGCCCGCATGTTCTCCGGTGCGAACCTCGAAGGGCCAACACCAGATACCGGCGGATCGGTGTCCGCGTCAAACGGGTCGATCGGCGGCACAGTCGACACGTTACGGTTCGGCCCGCAGTCCGCGATCACCCTTAGTTCGGCGTGGGATTCCATATATGACGACGTCGCCTACAGTGATGTTGCTTCGCCGGGCCCGGCAACATTCTGGGTTCCGCAATCAGACAGTCCACGGCCAAGATGGTTCAACCGCCTATACAATCGGGCTAGAGATGTAGTCAGTGTCCCGCCGATCACTACGCAGGATTTGCCGCCGCAATACGTGCAGCGGCGCAGGCTTTTTCAGCCCCGCGCGAAAGGCAGACTGTCGGCACCGGTGCCGACACCAGGGTTCATTTCCGGTACCCACTCGCATCCCGGTACCGCATCGTTCAACTTCACGTTGCCGCCAGGGTCAACGCAGGGCGGCTTCTGTCTGATCCTTGCCGCTAACTCGTCGGCGACCGCGTTTACGCTCACCATCACTGGCTCAACGCAGTTGCTTGCCGCCCCAGCTAACAACATGTACCTAGTTGCCTATTCAAAGCAACTGTCAGCCACCGATATTACTAATGGGTTCATCGCGGTAGCGGCCACCAGTTCAGTAGTGGACTATTGGGGTTTGGCATACGACACGAGTATAACCGGGTTCGACACGGTCAACTCGTTCCCGCTGGCAGCATCCGCGTACGGAACCCGCAACGGTGTGTCGCAAACGTTCGTGACTGCGCCGGGAGTCACCCCGAATAGCAGCAGTGACTACATGCTGCTGATTTCCGCTGAACGCACCATCGCCGCTGGTACGACAGTGGTGAGCATCGGGCAAGGTATCCAAGATTACTACTATGAAGACACCGCGATCACTAACGTGTCGGTGCTGGCCGCACATTTCACCTGGCCGAACGCGAGTACACCCACCGGGGCAGACACGGTCACCTATTCGGGGGCGTCCGGTAACGCGATAGCGTTCCTGCTGCCGTTGACGACGACGCAGTCCGTCGCATCAGTGCCGCCGCAAGTGACACAAGCCCGGACGTCACTACTGGCTGTGGTGCCGTTCCTGGCGCGGCGACGGACCACCGAATCGCAACCCGTTCTAACGCAGGTCATCGTGACAACACCGGGGCCGTTGATCGGTGATTCCGTCAGCCCCCGACCGCGATGGTTCCCGCGTCGCCGCCCAGCCGCCACGCAACCTGTTCCGGCGCAGCAGACCACCGTCACGGTCACGGTCCCCGTGCAGCCAGTTGGGCGGCGACCGCGTCTACCGATCGTGTCGCGGCGGCGCTCCGCTCAGCCGATCCTCACTCAGGTATCGGTCACAGTGGCGGCGCTGCCGCCACAGCCCGCCCGGAGCCGCCCGTTCCCGTTGCCACGGCGTCGCCCGAAGTCCACACGCCCGGTGCCAGTCCGGGAAGACTTCCTGATCGTCGTCGCCGACATGCAACCCGGCGCCGGAGTCAACCCGCCGCCATCGGTGGTCGCAGCGAAAGTCGTTGCTGATAACCCCGACATCGTGTTGATGCCCGGGGACCTCGCCAATGACGGCACGGCCGTGCAGTACGGGTTTTTCGACACCATGTACGGGGCGATCAAATCCCGGATCTACCCGGTCCCCGGCAACCACGACTACGGCAACAACCCACCCGCCGGGGACCTCACCAACTACGACACGTATTGGGGTGCGCAAGCCCGGTCCCCGTCGCACACATACAGCTTCGACACCCCCACCGGGTGGCACGTCGTCGCGATCGACTCCGACGAACAATGGGTCGGCAGCATCAACAACCCGTCCGCGACGTACTCGTGGGTTGCGGCGGACCTCGCGGCGAACGCCGGTAAACCCACTATCGCGTTTTGGCATCACCCCCGCTGGGCGGAAGGTGTCAACCCAACCGACCCGGGTGGCACCGGGGATTCCACTGTCACCCAGGACATTTGGAATCTGCTCGTCGATTACCGCGCCGATTTAGTGTTCGTGGGACACACCCATTCCTATGAGCGGTTCCCGAAATTCGGGAAGACAGCGACCGCGAACCCATCGGGGATCAGGGAGTTCGTGGTCGGTACAGGCGGGTCGGGCCTGTTCAACCTGAACGCGACGGGACGCCGCACCGAAGTCGACTCGTATCAGGCCGCCGCCTACGACCAGTTGAATTCGCAGTGGTTCGGGTACCTGCGGCTGTGGCTCGCGCCGGCTACGGCGACTAGCCCGGCGACGTACCGGTGGGAGTTCGTTTCCCAAAACGCGGGTGTGTTGGATGCGGGCGGTCCGGTCCCCGCGAACGGTGCCCTAGCCCCAGTGCCGCAGCAGTCCCGCCCAGTGCGCGCAGGGTGGGCGTTGCGTAAGCGTCCCCGGTCCACTCAGCCCGTCCCAGCGCAGGTGGTCGTCACTGTCACGGGCCCGCTGGTTCCACAGTCGGACAGTCCGCGCCTGAAGTGGTTCACGAAGCGACGCGCCCGTTCCACGGTGCCCGTCCCGGTAACGGTCACGGTCACCACGCAGGCGTTGCCGCCTCAGACTGCGACGAGACGCCCGTTCCGGGTGCCGTTCCGCCGGGCCCGCAACCCGCAACCCATCCTCGTCACGGTGACTGTCGCCGCGCCCATGTGGATACCGGACTCGGCGAGCCCCCGCCGCCCGTGGTGGGGTCGGCCACGTGCCCGGCAGTTGCTGTCGCCTATCCCGGGTGTGCAGCCCCCGTCCCGTAGCATCACACTCACCCGCATATCGTTGGAGGGAGGCCGGTTGACCACCATTGTTGTTCCGGCCCCTGACACTGCCACCCTGGAATGAGGGCGAAGCGGTGACCACCTATTTGACGGCGTGTGAGCAGCGGGTCATCGACCTTGCGCACGGCGCGGTCGACTACCTGGAAGTGGATGTTGAGGACGCGTGGCGGCAAAACTTGACTGCCGCCCCGATCTCACTGGCGTTAGGTACTTACGACACGCCCGGTACGTGGCATCCCGTTGACACTGTCATCCAAAACGGGCAGGTGTGGCAGGTGCGGGTGTCGCTTCTGATCGGCACCACAGTCATCTACTCGCCCGGCACTTACTGGGTGTGGACGAAAGTGGGGTTGCCCCCGGAAACTGTGATCCACCGGGCCACAAACAAACTAGTCACGATCACCGGGGTCACCGGCAGCGGCCTGTACGGTTTCGGGTTATACGGTTCCGGTCTGTACGGAGGATGACAAGTGGCTATCCCGATCACTAAACCCACCGTCGGTAGTGACGACAACACGTGGGGCGGCATCCTCAACACTGCTCTCGATCAGCTTGCTACCGCCGCGTCGGACACTGATCCTCGTCTCGGGCCGGGAGTGTTGACGGTCGCCGCGTGGGAGGCGTCGAAAGGCACTGGGTACAGTGTCGCGCATCGCGGCTCAGGTGACTTGATCCCCGAGAACACGGCAGAATCATTCGACTATGCGTACCGTAACGGCGCCCGCATCGCTGAAGTGTCCGTGTGTCAGACAGCGGACGGGGTGCTGATCGTTCAACATGACGTCACGTTCGACCGGACCACGAAACTCACCGGGAACGTCGTTGACAGCCCGTCCACTGTCCTCGGGTACGCCCGGGTGAATAACGCGATCATCGCGAAATCGCAGGGCCCCGCCTGGGACGGGACGCTCATCGCAACAGGATACCCGCCGTTGAAAATCCCGCTGTTCGAAGACATCCTGAAAAAATACGGCGGGAAGATGATCCTGCTGTGCGAAGCGAAATATGATGCGGCGTACCCGGCGATGGTCGCGATGATCGCGCAATACAACTTGCAGAACTCCGTGATGATCAAAGCGTTTTGGACGTCCAGCCGGATCGCTCAAGCGAAAGCGGCAGGATACAAGGTGTATTCGTATTTCGGGTCGGACAGCGACAACACTCCAACGAATTTAGCTACCGTGGTCGCGGCCGGAGTGGATTATCTCGCGATCGCCGGGTACACGGCCACTAACACGGTGATCGCCCAGTCGCAGGTAACGCAGGCTGTCGCCGCGTCCCCCGGCATGAAGATTTGGGCGTATCCGATCCACCGTCGGGTGGATCGTGACTTCTTCTACGTGAACGGCGCGGAAGGGATCATTGCCTCCAATTTCGGGTACCTCACCCGGAACGTCGCGATCACCCGTAAAGACTCTTGGCAAGGGTTCGCTTTAGCGCCGGGGGAGTTGACGCAGGACCCCCTGAACAACTCGTGGGCGCTGACCTGGGTCGGTGACCCCGGCGGTGGGGCAGTGGTGCAGGAGAAACAAAACAGCAACCCTCTCGCCGGCAGTAAACGGTTCTTCTGTGTTGGGCAATGTTCCCCTCTCGCGGCTGCCGCATCGACGTACACGATCGACGTGGATTTTCAGTGGATCACGGTCCCCACCGACACCACGCAAAACATCACTTTGGCTTTCGGGCATTCCGACGACACGTATTACGAGCATCAAGGCGGGCACGGCACCGGATATCATGCGATCGTGCGTCCCAACCGGAATGTGCAACTGTTCACCCACGTCGACGGGACCACAACAGGCACGCAGATCGGCACTACCGGTGTGTTGATGACCAGCAACGCGGTCGCCGCGACGTGGTATCACATGAAGGTCACGGTCACCCCGACCACGGTCACGTTCACTGTTAATGACGGCGCTGACCATGTTGTGGTTGCGACTGATAACACGCGACGCGGTGGCTACTTCCATCTCGGGGTGACTGCCGGTGAGGCTGCCTGGCGAAACTTGGTGATCACGTGACGACTCCCCAATATTTGACGGCGTGCGAAGTCCGGTTGATTGATTGTGCGAACGGGGCTGTCGAGTATCTCGTCGTGGACTACCAGGACGCGCAACACTCCAACATCACGGCCGACCCGGTGTCCATCTCGCTAGGTACTTACAGCACGCCGGGTGTGTGGCATGCAGCGGATTTCGTGCAGTCGAACGGGGCTGTGTGGAAGATCCGTGCCGGTCTGCTGATCGGCGCCGCCCTCACCTACCCTCCCGGGACGTATTGGGTGTGGCTGAAGGTCACGAACTCGCCGTCGGTGCTTCCCCGCCGGGTGGACACGATGCTGGTGGAGATCACGTAACCTCCGTGTCCGGCTAGGTCCCGTGACTACCAGTCAAGTAGAATCACAGCCGTGAAAGTCCACCTGATCCCGATGGATGACGGGGCCTGCTCGTTTTTCAGGATTCGGGAGCCGGTGCGGGTCGCCCGGTCGATTGGGGTGGACGCGGAATGGTTCAGTGAGGTAGCTGTCGTCGCGACTCATCACCCGTCTGGCGTGACCGAAGTACATGAACTGCGGCACGACTGCGACGTGCTGGTGCTGCAACGGCCGTTGATGCAGGCCACGTACGCGATCGCGGTGCAAGCGCAGCGGCAAGGCATCAAAGTGGTGGTGGAACTGGATGACGACCTGCATGCGGTGCACCGCCGGAACACGGTGGAACCGTACCTTGATCCGAAGAAGCAGCCGTGGCATAACCGGGA
>Ga0137412_10002197_pt1 | contig 15380 bp, 15 predicted proteins | sample CZODoug2_1_16fun_FD_122160 | JGI IMG/M metagenome (GOLD analysis project Ga0137412, IMG submission 122160) | Vadose zone soil fungal communities from Angelo Coast Range Reserve, California, USA - CZODoug2_1_16fungal (Hybrid Assembly) | ecosystem: Environmental > Terrestrial > Soil > Vadose zone...
GCTACGCCGAGCTCAATGCCGCTCTCGAGCGAGCCCGCAACCAGCCGAACACGTCGCCGTCGATCAGCGATGAGCAGCTGGTTGCGCTGCAGGCGCGCTGGACTCGCGCTCTGTCGGCTCGGCTGGACCAGGCGATCGAGTTCGCCGGCCCAAGGCCCCTGCTCGAGATGGTCGCGGAGGCCTGGCGCCAGCAGAGCACCGACCAAGTCACCTTGCGCTGGGTGCTGGACGAGGCGGAGTCGCGCTGTCCCGCTCTCGCGGCGGCGATGGGCACGGAACTCCGGTACCTAGCGCTCGCCGCGGGGCTGGCCGGTCTGGACGACCCCACCGAGGACGCCATCCGGGTGGGCCGGGACTACCGCGCTCGGATCCGATCGGAAGCCCCACTCAGCCCGGATACCTCCGCCGCTGCGTGATGGCCCTGCCGACGCATCATCGACTACGGCATTCACGGGGTATTCACCGCCATTACTCAGAACATCCCGCTGGCTCACGCAAACGACAGTTGAGTTAATCCTGGCGCGGCTCCGCGCCAGCCTGACAGGTATTTGACGAACAGGTCGCAGCGACAGCAACAAATCCGATTGCGCTGACGACAGTTCGCCTCTGTCGCGCACACAACTTGGCTTTGGAGGTCAATGATGGGCAGGCTCGGTGAACACGCGGTGGTGCTCGGCGCGAGTATGGCTGGTTTACTCGCCGCCCGGGTCCTGTCGGATACCTTTCAGCACGTCACAGTGGTCGACCGTGATGTGCTGCCCACAGACAGCACCGATCGTCGGGGCGTGCCACAGGGCCGCCACGTCCACGCCCTGCTGTCCCGTGGGGCGCAGATCCTGGAGGAGTTGTTCCCCGGGTTACTGCCCGAGCTGGTAGCCAGCGGTGTACCGGTCCTGCACGACATGTCCCAGATTCATGCCGCGCCTGGCGGGCACCTGTTCAGCCGACAACCCCACCCGCTGTCGGCGCCGGCGTACCAACCCAGCCGAGCGCACCTGGAGTGCCAGGTGCGGGCTCGGGTGCGCGCGCTACCCAACGTCAAGATCATGCAGTGCTGCGAGGCGCTCGGGCTGACCACCTCCACCGACCAGCGGCGGGTAACCGGGGCGCGGATCCTGCGCCACGGGGTCCAGACAACCCAGGAGACCCTCCACGCCGACCTGGTCGTCGACGCGACCGGTCGCGGCGGCCGAACCACAGCCTGGCTACCGGCAATGGGCTACCAACCGCCGAAAGAAGACCAAGTCCCGGTCCACGTCAAGTACGTGAGCCACCGGCTGCGGCTCGTTCCGGGCGCCTTGGGCGACACCTCGCTCGTGCTGGTCGGCGCGATACCCGGAAGGCCAACTACGCTGGGGCTTATCGCACAGGAGAACGACTGGTGGACCCTGTCACTGAGCGGCTACGGCAACCATCACCCGCCCACCGACCCACCCGGGTTCCTCCAGTTCGCCCGGGCCCTCGCCCCGCCCCACGTGTTCGCCGCGATCCGGGACGCCGAACCATTAGACGAGCCGGCGGTACATCGGTTCCCGGCGAACCTGCGTCGCCGCTACGACCACATGTCCCGATTCCCGGCTGGACTGCTGGTGTTCGGCGACGCGATCTGCAGCTTCAACCCCATTTACGGCCAGGGCATGTCGGTAGCGGCGTTGGAGGCCATTGCGCTGCGCGATTGCCTGGCGAAGGGTGACAAAGACTTAGCGCGGCGGTTCTTCCGCGCGGCGGCAAAGCCAGTCAATGTCGCATGGCAGTTGGCGGTCGGCGCCGACTTCGCCCTGCCGGAAGTGGCGGGCCATCGGACCCGCACCGTCCGCGCGACTAATGCCTATGTCGACCGTGTGCTCACCGCCGCGGAGCAGGACGCCGCGGTTGGCGCGCAGTTCCTCGCGGTCAGCGCCTTGCTCGACCCACCAGCCCGGCTGTTGCGGCCCACCATCATCCGACAGGCGCTGCTCGGCGGCCGCCGAGGTCACGCCAGCCGCGGCAACACCACCAAACCAATGCGGGTAGATCCGTGTGGCACTCCGGCTGCCAGCCAACCGCCCCGATCGCCACGGTAGGCGCGCGCTACCGCTCTTACCTCATGAGAGAACTCCGAGCCGGCCACACCTGCCCGCTGAAACGTGAGAGGCGACCGACCATGACAATACGACTGTTCAGTGCTTCGTCCCCCAAGATCCCAGGAAACGCCATAGGGTTGGAGCATCACGAGCAAGTGCGGTACAGATGGGCGGCCCTACACGGCCGTCGTATGTACCCCGGTGCGCTCGGCGAGCTGATTTACCGAGAGCTCACCGCGTACGCCGATTTCGGATACCGCTTCAAGAACGACGGATTGATCCCGCGCCTCGCGGCGGCCATCCACGATGAGGCCGAGCAGGCCGAACGGCTCACAGCGGAATAGCGGGACACGCTAGGACAGTTCATCGAGTGGAGCAGCAGAAAATGGAGCGCTCGCGGAATCACCAACTCCGCCGAGCGAGTCAAAGCTATCGGCCGCGCAGCGCCGCCGCGGCATCATCAGCCCGGGGATAGATATCGAACAGTGATTCCAACCCGGTCGCTTCGATTGAGTCGGCCACAGTGCGGTTCATCCCGGCCAATGCGAACACCGTTCCGCCGGTCCTCGCCCGACCTCGGGAAGCTACCAGCGCGGCCAGACCCGACGAGCCGATGAACTCACACTCCGACAGATCTACCAGCACCGCCTGGTGTCCAGCACCTAACTCCCGGGCCAGTGTCTCCTGCAGCGTGCGAGCGGCCAGCAAATCGACCGCGCAGGCCACCGCGACCACACATACCCCCCCGACCGGGTTGGCGACCGTGATCTCGGAATGTCCTCCGTAGTTGCTCATTGATGCCCTGCTCAACTCAGATTCACCTCCACACGGCCAAGGTGCGCCCCGCGCGCCGCCCGCTGGCCGCCGTGCAACCATCCTGTCAGCACTGGAGACCATCGAGGAGGCGCCCCTACCAAGTCCCCTGCATGACGGTGGTGCTGCTGCCCGTGGAAGTTCCGACGCGGCTGGTCATGCCGAGGGGCTGAGGAAGTAGTGGCCCTTGTCGAGGTCGTCGATCAGCCCGGGATGCGTCGGTTGCCACCCCAGCAGCTCGCGAGTCAGTGCGCTCGAGGCCGCGCTGTCGGCCGCGAGGATGCCGGCCAGCCAGCCGAAGTGCTCGCCCGCCTCATCGGGCGTGACGGCAACCACTGGGAGCTCGAGATGCCGCCCGATCACTTCGGCGACGGCGCGGATCGGCACACCCTCGTCCGCGACCGCATGCAGCGTCGATCCCGCCGGGGCCTTGTCCAACGCCAGCCGGAACAGATGCGCCGCATCGAGCCGGTGCACGGCGGGCCAGCGGTTGGAGCCGTCGCCGATGTAGCCGGAGACGCCCCTGGCACGGGCGATGCCGACCAGGGTCGCGAGGAATCCGTGATCTCCGTCGCCGTGACACGTCGGAGGAAGACGCACAACGGACGAGTGGACGCCGACGGAAGCGAAGGACAGCGTGGTCTCCGCCGTGGCCAACCGACCCTGAGGCCCGCCGCCCGGACCGGCCACAGCCGGGTCGACACCATGCCCGTCCTGTTCGGTCCCCACCCGCCCCGGCGCGAGCCCCAGCAGCCCGGAGGCGATGACGAACGGCCGATCAGAGCCCGCGAGCACCTCCCCGAGCGCCTCGACCGCGCGGCGATCCGCATCGACCGCGCCCTGGAAGTCCCCAGAGAAGGCGATGTCGTGTTTGAACGCGAGATGGATCACGCCATCCGACGCCGCAGCCGCCCTCCGCAGGCCGTCGAGATCATCAAGAGTGCCGGCGTGCACCTGGGCCCCGGCCGCGGTGAGGGCAGCGGCCGAGGTGTCCGAACGGGCGAGCCCAATGACCTCGTGGCCTGCGCCGATGAGCTCGGGAACAACGGCGGAGCCGATCCAGCCGGACGCACCGGTGACGAAAACCCGCATGCCAAACCTCCAGGTAAGTCGACGATCCTCGGCACAGGACACGCGCCAGGACTGTTCATGTCAGCGACTGTCATCAGCATAGCGCGAATGTCAGGCACTGTCATCAACTAGGATCGGGAGATGAGTCGATGGGAGCCGAACGCGCGCGGCCGACTGGAACAGGCGGCGCTCGAGCTCTACGTCGAGCGCGGGTTCGACCAGACCACGGTGGCGGAGATCGCCACGCGGGCGGGACTGACGGAGCGAACGTTCTTCCGACACTTCGCCGACAAGCGCGAGGTCTTGTTCGGCGGCGCATCCCAACTGCGGGAGATCCTCGTGAGCGCCGTCGCCGACGCCCCCGCTTCGGCGGCTCCGATCGATGCGATCGCGGCGGCCCTCGGGGCGGTCGGCGTCCTGTTCGAGGACCGTCGCGACAGTGTCCGGCAGCGCCAGAGGGTCATCGCTGTGAACGCGGACTTGCGGGAACGCGAGCTGATCAAGCTGGCATCGCTCGCGGCGGGGATAGCTGAGGCGTTGCGCGGACGCGGCGTCACGGACCCGGCCGCGGGCCTGGCCGCCGAGGCGGGGATCGCGGTGTTCAGGATCGCGTTCGGACGCTGGATTGACGACACCGATCAACGAGACCTGTCCCAGCACATCCAGGAATCGCTGGAGCAGCTCAAGGCCGTGACCGCGGGCAGATGATCCGCACTGCTCGACCGAGGGGAACCCGCGGAGACCACAGCCCGTACGTGGACCGGAAAACTGGTCGGACGTCCGCCGGGTAGGCCCGCGCGATCGAGCCGCGCATCCGCTAAGCTGACACGTGACTTGAAGTTTCAACTTAGCGGAGGAACGCATGACGATGAGGATGGGCGCGGTCTTCCCGCAGACCGAGATCGGGTCCGACGTCGGCGCTGTGCGCGCCTACGCCGAGGCGGTCGAAGGGATGGGATTCCGCCATCTGCTCGCCTACGACCACGTGGTTGGCGCGGATCCCTCGGTGCACGCGCCGTGGAACTGGCCCTATGACGTTCGGACCACCTTTCACGAGCCGCTGGTCCTCTTCGGCTACCTCGCCGCCTGCACGAACCTGGAGCTCGTGACCGGAATTCTCATCCTGCCGCAACGCCAGACGACGCTCGTGGCAAAGCAAGCCGCCGAGGTGGACCTGCTGAGCGGCGGGCGATTCCGACTCGGCGTTGGGCTCGGCTGGAACCAGGTCGAGTACCAGGCGCTGGGCAAGGAGTTCTCCACTCGCGGGCGCCGGGTCGACGAGCAGATTGCGCTGCTGCGCGCCTACTGGACCCAGCAATCCGTCACCTTTCACGGCAGCGACGATGTCGTGATCGGTGCGGGAATTAGCCCCCTGCCGATCCAGCGGCCGATTCCCCTCTGGCTCGGCGGGGTGAGCAAGACCGCCTATCGCCGAATTGGACGGCTTGCCGACGGCTGGTTTCCCCGCGTTGCGCTCGGGCCCGAGCTCGATGAAGCCCGATCCGTCATCGAACAGGCCGCTCGAGAGCACGGTCGCGATCCTGGGCAGATTGGCATGGAGGCCCAAGTCTCTTGGTCGGGTAGCGCCGAGCAGGTGGCCGAAGAAGCGGCGCGGTGGGCGAAGGCCGGGGCCACACATCTGTCGATCAATACCATGAACGCCGAGCTGGTCACCGTCGACGACCACATTGCCGCCCTCGAGCGCTCGGCCAAGGCCCTCGGCCTGTAGCAGATGGCGCGAGCGAAGGCGGGGACCCGCCCACGATCGCCCGAGGAACGACTCGTCGAAGAAGGCCGTCCTTAGCCCGGGTTGGGGCCGAAGACTCGTCGGGCCGCATCGGATGTGGCGCCTCGAATGAGTGTGACGAAGGTGTGCAGCCGCTCGTCGTCTACGCGATGGCTCGGTGCGGTGATGCTCAGGCACGCGATCACCTTGCCGTCGGGATTAAGGATCGGCGCGGCAACACCGGCGCCGTCGATGTTCACTTCTCCTCGACTTGTCGCGTAGCCGTCGGACCTTATCTGCGCGATCTCCTTCTCGAGTGCCGCCCGGGTCGTCAGTGTCGATGTAGTCAGGGGCGAGAAATCGGTGGTTGTAAGGTACTCGTCCAACTCGGAATCATTCAGCCCCGCCAACAGCTGCTTCCCATGGCAACCGGCGTAAAGTGGCACGGACCGCCCGATGGGACTTACCGCTCTGATGTATTGGCTGCTTTCGAAAGAGCTGAGGCACATCGCGTCTTGTCGCACCCGGAGCCACAGGGACGCGGTTTCGAAAGACTCCGCTTGTAGCGATTCCAGTACGGGTTGCACGGCGACGGTGAGAGAGGTCTGCCTCGAGAAACCGGTCGACAGCCCGAGAATGAGCATACCGAGCGTGTAGCGTTGACGATCAGTATCGAAATCGAGGAAGCCCCCGTTGGACAGGGTTTGCAGAAACCGCCTAGCGGTGGTTTTAGACATGCCCAGGTGTGCGGCGAGCTCGGGCGCGGTGTAGCCGGCGGGATGGACCGCGAACTCTCGCAGCACAGCCAGCGCCCGGTCCAGCACTTTGATCGTCTCGCTGCTCACAGTTGCATGTTACGTCAAACCCGACCTTAAGCGGGTCACCGAGGCGGTCGAAAGGCGGATTCCCGTACACGGCCGCGGTACCGTTCATTCGGATCTCGACCATTGTCTTAGTTGCGCGCTCCAGCCCTGCCCGTAACCGCGAAGGGCCCTTGGCGACAGGCGCAAAACCAGCATTCCCACTGGATCAGGCAATGCGTCGCACGGAATTCGTCGACTGGGTCAGGTCAGGCCGAGCTGTGGATCAATACCGCCTTGACAGCGGCACCCGAACGCACGTCATCGACGGCAGTATGGATGTCCTCCAAGGGGTAGGTGCGCACCAGGAGCTCGACGGGAAAACGCCCCTGGCGGTTGAGTTCCATGATGCGCGGTATGAGTACCGCGGGCGCCTGGTGTCCGACGATGGAGCCGGTCACCGTTCGGCCCTGGAGCAGGGCGAAAGCGTCGGTGCGCAGGTCCGCGCCGGGCGGCGCGACTCCGAGGATCGCCGCACTGCCCAGTGGCGCGAGGGCGTCCACCGCGTCGGTCATCACGTGAGGTACGCCGGTCGACTCGACGCTGTAGTCGACTCCGACGCCGCCAGTCAGTTCGCGAATCGCGTCGGCGGCCGCGACAGCCGAACCGTCGAGGAGATCGGTCGCGCCGAGGCGGCCAGCCAGGTCCCGCCGGGACGAGAGCGGGTCGCTCACGATGATCCGTACGGCGCCGGCCACGGCGGCTGCCATGACCGCGCTGAGGCCGACCGACCCGGCGCCGAAGATCGCGACGGTGCTGGCCGGGGTTAGCCGGAGTGAGTTCCAGACTGCTCCGGCCCCGGTGATGATGCCGCAGCCCAGCGGCGCGAGAACGTGATCGGCCAGTGGCGTCTCCGGGACGTGAACGAGGCTGCTGGGGCGGCACAGACTCCTGCCGGCAAAGGAGGACTGTCCGAAGAAGTGGTCCCGCACCGGTTCCCCAGCGGCGTCCCGCAGCCCGACGCTCCCGTCGGCGCGCTGCGCGCCGAAGTTCAGTGGGAAGTGCCGCGGACAGTAAGCGGGAAGGCCGCGTAGGCAGTTGTGGCAGGTCCCGCAGAAGCTGAAGCTCGCCACCACTCTGTCTCCGGGGCGGAAACTGGTCACGGCGGAGCCGACCGCCTCGACCACCCCGGCGCCTTCATGTCCGGCGACGACGGGCAGTGGTGTAGGCAGGTTCCCGGCCGCTACCTCCAGATCTGTGTGACAGAGTCCGGCCGCGGTGAAGCGCACCAGTACTTCGTCAGCGCGGGGGTCCTCGAGGCTCAACTTCTCGATGCGGAAGTGTTCGCCGTCAAGCCGGGACACCGCCGCATTTACTGCGTCCATCGCACGCCTCTCGGTGGGCTGGGCCAGAGCACGTCCTATCAATGCCGAACACCGAGGCGGGTCTGCAGTGTGGGGAACAGCCGCAGCGTGTTGGTGCGCATCGCGGCAACGTCGTTCGTGCTCAGGACTGGGCTGTCTTTGAGCGCGGCGATGATCGCGTCGATCACGCCCAGGCCGGCGGGCGGGAAGTCGGTACCGAAGACGACGTGGTCGGGGGTTGTGCTCTGCATCAGAGGCAACAGCGAGGTCGGCGTGCCCGCGATGGCGGTGTCGTAGTACAAGCCCGCCAGTTGATCGGCAATGTCGGCGCTGCTGACCTGTTGTGGGTTGGGTACCCACGGGAGGGTGCCGATCGTCGCGAGGCGGTGGGCGAGGACGGGGAGCGCCCCTCCGGCGTGAGCCAGGATCATGGCGACGTTCGGGTATCTGAGGAACCGCCGGGCATAGATTGCGTCCACCACGGTGCGGGCGGTGTCGAAGGGGAACTCGATCACCGGGCCCGGACGGCCGCATGCCGTGGCATCAAAGCCCGCCGGCTGCACGGGGTGGACGAAGACGGTCGCGCCTCGCCGATCCAGCTCCGCGAACACCGGGTCGAATGTGGGGTCTCCGAAGTATGCGCCGTCGTAGTTGGTGATCAGGACGAACCCGTCCGCGTGGAGGTCGTCGAGCGCATGGTCGATCTCGGAGAGGGCGGCGTCGGGCTCGCTCAGCGGCAGGGACGCCAGCAGCCCGAACCTGGTGGGCTGTTCGGCCACGATCTTGGCGCAGTAGTCGTTGGCTGCCCGTGCCTGCGTTGTGGGCAGGTTGCTCGGAATCGACAACAGCTGTACTCCGATTCCCCGCGCATCCATGAACTCGATGGCTTCCTCTGGACTCCAGGAGCCCGCCGGCGGGGCAAGAAAGTGTGAGGACCGGTAGGAGCTTTCCAGCGCCGCACGTTGCGTGGGATCAACAGGAGGTAGGAAATGGGCGTGCACGTCGATGAAGCCGGTTTCAGCCAGATCTTCTGTCATCTCGATGTCGTCCTCTCGGTTCCAGTGGCGGTGGTTGGGTGAAGCTTCGGTCCGCTACCGCCTGGCGGCGGCAAGTGCGGCGACCTCGGCGACCTCGGCGACGAGGAGTGCGCTCTGGTCCGGGTCGATCAGCGTGGGGTCTCGGCCGAAGATTCGGCTGAGCAGCGGCCCGCCCCGGCTGCGCGGGTCCGGGTCCGCTCACGGTCGCCGCACGACCTGGTTACGCAGGCAGCCCACCCGTTCCAGCTCGACCTCGACGATCTGGCCCTCGGTGAGATATTGCCCGGTTGTCAGTGCCACTCCTCCTGGGGTGCCAGTGAGGATCGCGTCACCGGGCTCGAGCGTGGTGTATCGGCTGATCGCCGACACCAGTTGGCTGACTCCGAAGACCAGGTTTGCGGTACTTGACTCCTGCCGCACTGCACCGTCGACGATTGTGCGGATCTTCAGCGGCGTGTCCGGGGTCAGCTCGTCGGCGGTCAGCAGTGCGGGCCCCATCGGCTTGAAGGAGTCGAAGCCCTTCGCCACGCCGACGTTGGAGCCCGCCACATGCGCACCGCGGCCGAGCTGGACGTCGCGGGCTGACACATCGTTGGCGGCGGTGACCCCGGCGACGTGCTCCCAGGCGGACTCCTCCGGCACATCGTGCGCTGTGCGACCGACGATCAACGCCAGCTCTCCTTCGTAGTCGACCTGCGCGGGAGCGAAGTCCGGTAGGACGATGTCGTCGTGAGGGCCGATGACCGCCGAGCCCACGGTGTAGTTGAAGCGCACCTGAACCGGGACCGGGGAGTTGATCTCCCGCGCGTGGTCGCTGTAGTTGAGCCCTACGATGCACACCTTGCCGGGTCTTCGGATCGGGGGGAGGACGACAACCGCATCGGCCGCCACGACCGCGCGGGTTCTCGCCGTCTTCGCCGTCTCCAGCTGCTCAGCCCGGATGAGCTCCTCCAACGAGGCGCCACCGAGATCAAGCAGCGCGTACCCGTCCGGTCTGCGGACCGCGACTCCGGCGGATGTCTGCGCGATCAGCATCGCCCGGCACCGATTCCCAAGACGGTCTCGACGATTGACGCGATGTCGGGATCCGCCTGCTTGCCCGACCAGGCGACGATGCCATCGGGGCGGACCAGCACGAGCTCGGCCGGGTATGCCTCGGCCAGCTGCGCCCGCGAGACGTCGACGATGTCCAGGCGTACGTGGCGGGCGTGGAATGCCTCGTCCCAGAGCCGCGGGTCCATTGCGGCACCGGTGTGCAGCAACACGAACCCGCCGCCGAACAGATCCAGCGTTGACCGACCGTCGGGCAGCACCACGTGCGGCGCCCGATGCCCCGGACGCGCCGCCGGCTCATAGCTGGTGGGTTCGTCGGCCGGTTCGACCGTGCCGTCAGGCACCACGATCGGGGAGCCGTCATACCGATAACCGAGCTGAACCCCCAATGAGCGCCATTCGGCCTCTCGGGTCGCCCGGACCAGTCGCGCGGCCGCCCGTCTGGCCCGCTCCCCCGCCACTTCCGGATCATCGAGGACCGCGTCGGTCGGCAGAGCCAGATCCGCGCGATAGTTGGCTGCCGCGCGCGCGGTATTGCGAACGGCGACGGGCTTGCGTTCGGCCTGGTAGCTGGCCAGCAACCGTTCCCCGGCCCCGCCTCGGACCACCGCGGCGAGTTTCCAGGCGAGGTTGTGCACATCGCCGATCCCGGTGTTCATGCCGTGCCCTCCGCTTGGCCACATCTGGTGCGCCGCGTCTCCGGCCAGGAACACCCGACCCTGCCGGTAGGAGGCGGCCACGACCGTGTGCCCGGCCCAGAGCCGGCTGTCGCGCAGCACAACGGGGATATCGGGGATGCCGATGCAGTCCCGGATCGTGGCGATGACGTCCTCGTCGGTCGGCGACTCTCCGGCAGCGAGCGGGTAGGTGACCCGCCAGAGATCCTTCCCGTTGAGCGAGCCGAAGATGCTCCGACGCGGGCGCAGCGTGTAGTACTGGACCGCCGGATCGAGCTCGATCGTCGCGAGCAGGTCGGGGATCTCGACGAATGCGCCCTCCCACACCGCTTCCGCCCGAGAGCCCTCCATCCTGATCCCGAGCTGCTCACGCACCGTGGACCGTGCGCCGTCGCAGGCGAGCAGGTACTGGGAGGCGGCGTCATGGCGGGTGCCGTCGGCCGCCACCAGGTGCGCGGTGACCGCGTGCTCGGTCTGGCTGATGCCCTCGCACCGCCACCGATACCGCAGCGCGACGTTGGGCAGCTCCAGGGCCCGATCCCGCAGGGCCGTGTCGAACCAGAACTTCGGCCACCAGACCGGCCCCTCCGGGCTGACTCCGGTCGTCGGTTCTCGCCGTCGGGCGTTGTCCGGTCGGCGGAACCGGGTGAGCTCGTAGCCGGACAAGCGGGTGACGAAGGAGATGTCTCGCGGATAGAGGTCAGGGAAGCCGCTGCGTTCGACGGCGTCGGCGATCCCGAGCTGCCGCAGCCATTCCATCGTGCGAGCGTCGATCGACTCCGCGGTCGGGTAGTTCGCCGCACCGTCGCCGGCGTCGACCAACAGGACGGCCAACCCGCGCACTCCCAGATCCACCGCGGCCGCCAGCCCGACCGGTCCCCCGCCGATCACCACCACATCGGGTCGAGCCATGTCGATGTCGCCGGTCGGCCCCGATTCACCCAGCGCGCTCATGCCATACGCACCAGGTCAGCGAACGACGCACCGTCTCGGTGGCGTCGCTGGAACTCTTCGGGGTCGATCTTGTACCCGTCCGGGTTCCGCCGGAACGCCTCGCTGCCCATGTAGGCCTTCATCTCCTCCTCCGTCGGGAAGTTCATCCCGGACAGCTCAACGCGATTGCCGTCCGGATCGAGGTAGTAGAGGCTCGTGGCGATGCCATGGTTGGCCGACTCGACCGGCCGGTGACCCACCGTCTTGAGGTGCTCGAACGCATCGAACAATGTGCCCAGATCCCGGTAGCGAATCTGCAGGTGGTGCAGGCCGACAGCACGACGGTCCCGGCCACCGACATCCGCGCATTCGAAGATCGCCACGCGCTGCGTGTAGGGGTAACTGCTGGGCAAATTGAAAAAAGCGATGCGAGTCGGGACATCCGGATCGCTCGTGCCGCGTCCGCTCTCCGGCGTCATATCCAACGACGGCGGCTGCCGAAGAACCTCGGCGTAGAACGCGCAGAGGCGCTCGTAGAACGGCGTGCGGAGGACAACCTCCGAGAGCCCGATCCGAGGCGTTGCCCCGCCCTGTTCCGGAACGTTCACGCTGGCCTCCAAAGGAAGCGGGACAGGATTGCTCTGGTGGAAGGAACTGACCCGTGACAGCCGCGGGGGCGGGTGGCGGTGGCAGCCGCACCGCACGGCGGGCGCCGCGCTCAGTCGGGCGCCGCATGGATGGGCTCCCGACCCAGGTTGGCTTGGAGCTCGATCTCGGCGAAGTTGCCGGTGCCCCGGCCGGAGCCGATCAGCAGGCTGCCCAGCACACAGCCGAGGAAGCCCAGCGGCAGACTGATGATCGTCGGGTCGGCCAGCTGGACCGGGGACGCGCCGGGACCGAACCACAGGGTCGGGCCGAGCGCGACACCCAGCACCGAGGTCACCAGGCCGGTGCACATCCCGGTGATCGCGCCGGCGGCGGTGAACTCGGGCTGGGTCGGTCTGCCCGGCGGCCATCGCGGTAGTGATCGGCACGACTAGACACACCTCCTGGTGCGCTTCGATACGACTGCTGCCAGCCCCACGCGACCGTGGGTCAGGACGTGCTGACGGCCTCCCCTCATCGGCTCAGCGCCAAACTACGGTTTCTCAGACCGTACTTTGAACGAAGGCGGATGGCAACGGTGCACAGGGTCAGGTAGCTCACTGCTTCCTTGACAACCCCGCGGCCGGACACCCATCATCTGCTAAACCGCTTTTGCATCCGTTGGTATCGCCGTCAATCCGCGATGGGATCGGAGTGCTCCCCGAGGCGAACGTCCGCCTCGGGGCGGGATGAGTCGCGATCCGCCACGACCGAAAGGACATGCTCGGTGAAGGTGCTCGTGCTCAGCTCAAGCCCCCGCCGCGACGGCAACTCCTCGACGATGGCACATGCCGCCGCCGACGGCGCCAGGCAAGCCGGCCACGAGGTCGACTTCGCCTACCTCGCCGACCACGTGCAGGGCCTGTTCCGGGACTGCCGGACGTGCCGCGACCTCGCCGGCAGCTGTACCGTAGGCGACGGCTACCAAAGCCTGCTGCTGGACCGGGTCGTCCCGGCGGACGGATTGATCATCGCGACGCCGCTGTACTGGTACGGCATGTCCGGCGCACTCAAGACCTTCTTCGACCGGTTGTTCTGCTACACCTCGGGCAGCGCGGCCGACGGCGACGCGGTTGCCGCGGGTCTGACCGGCAAGCGTGTCGCGCTGCTGATCGCCTGCGAGGAAAGCTACCGGGGGGCCACTCTGGGGCTGACCGCACAGTTCCAGGAGCTGACCCGTTACCTGCACCAGGAGCTGGTGGGAGTCGCCGTCGGAATCGGCAACAGCAGGGGCGAGGTGAAGCACGATCCGTCCCACCCGTTGGATCAGGCCGCCGGTCTGGGTCGCCGGCTCTTCGACGTACGGGTCACCGACTACCGGATCGACACACCGCGCTCCAACCGCGTATGGGAGTCCAACGGAGTTCGAATCGGGTCGCCCACATCCGGCTGATCAGCCTCGCGTTGTGGAGTTTCGGACGTTCAACCTCACCGGAACTTCGATGGTCCTCGGCTCTACCGGCCCGCCTTCGATCAGATTGATCAGGGCGGAAGCCGCTTCGCGACCGACATCGCGGGGGTAGACGAACATCCCGGTGATCTGGGGAGAGGTCAACTGCAGCGCGCCGCTGTCCACCGCGCTGGCGATGCCCAGGTCCACAGGCACCCTCAGCTCCCGTCGCACGGCCTCGTTCAGCACACCCAGCGCGAGGTTCTCCGAGCTGGTGAACACCGCGTCCGGCGCCGGCGCGCTACCAAGTACCTGGTCCAGGGCTCGGGCGGTGCCGGCCATGGTCGGCGGCTCATCCACCTCGACGACGACCTGATCGAAGCCATGTCTTGCCGCCGCGCTCCGGTAGCCCGCCAGCATGTCGGCGGTGTACGAGCGCGAGGTGTCGGTTGTGATCATCGCGGGTCGCCGGTAACCCTGAGCGAGAAGGTGATCGATCATCAGCTCAGCGGCACCGGTCAGGTCGTTGTCGACCGTGATTGGTACGTCCCGCCACGGTCGGATCGGCCGCCCGGTGGTGACCAGCGGTCTGCTCTCCCAGGGACCGGAGAAGAACGGCTCGTCCCCTCGGGGATCGACCAGGATCGCGCCGTCGACGACGAACGCATCCAGGCTGTCCGGTTCGGCGTCCGGTGGAATGAGGATCAGCGCGTAACCGCGCTTGGCCGCGGCCTCGGCGGCTCCGTTGAGAACCTCCAGGAAGTAGTCGGAGTTCGGCACCAGCGCACAGGTCGACGATGCGTCCACCGAGTTGGCGATCTGGATCGCCATGGTGCGACTGCGCCGGGTGACCAGCTGTTGGGCGTGCACGTTCGCCCGATACCCGAGCTCCTCGGACGCCTTGAGGACTCGCTGACGGGTCCGCTCGGAGATCCGGCCCTGACCACTGAGGACGTGCGACACAGTGGTGATCGAGACCCCAGCGAAGGCCGCGACATCGCGGATGGTTACCGACACCGTCCTCCTGTCATCAGACCGGGCGCCCCTCAGACTGGTCCGCCCAAGGCTATGTGGTCTCAACCTTTATCGCGTTCGCCGGCACAAATTCGTGGAGTTCGTGGCCGTGCTGGCGCAGCCAGTTCGCCGACTCCCGCCAATTCGGACGCAGAGACTCAAGCAAACGCCAGAAAGACCGCGAATGATTGAATTCACGTAAGTGGCAGAGCTCGTGCAGCACGACGTATTCCAACACCGCCGGAGGCGCCATCACCAGACGCCAGGAGAACGACAGGCGGCCAGCTCGCGAGCACGATCCCCACCGAGTCCGTTGGTCACGCACGCCAATAGCCTGGTACTGGACGCCCACCCGATCCGCCTCATGGCCCGCGGTCGCGTGCAACTCCCTACGCGCCTGCGCTCGGTACCAGCGGTCGATCCGCGCGACAGCATCCACGGGCGCACCGGCCACGACCAGCCGCCCATCCACCAGCGCCGCGGCCGGCCGACCAGTTGAACGGTAGGTAACAGGCACTGGCTGACCGGACAGCCACACCGTCCCAGGCTCCACATACAGCTCACGGGGACGTGCCGAAACCGCTAGTTTGCCGGCCAGCCATTGTTGTTTCGCACGAATGAACGTATCGACCGCATTTTGACTTATACGAGCGGGAACCACTACTTCGGGCGGACGCCCTGGCCCGACCGTGAGACGCATCGTCCGAGCACGTCGAGACTCCCTGATTCGTATCACCACCACGTGCCCATCAATAACCAGCTCCGTCGACGGTCGCTCGCCCATCGAACCAGTA
>Ga0137412_10002198_pt1 | contig 15379 bp, 15 predicted proteins | sample CZODoug2_1_16fun_FD_122160 | JGI IMG/M metagenome (GOLD analysis project Ga0137412, IMG submission 122160) | Vadose zone soil fungal communities from Angelo Coast Range Reserve, California, USA - CZODoug2_1_16fungal (Hybrid Assembly) | ecosystem: Environmental > Terrestrial > Soil > Vadose zone...
CGAGCCTGCCGGCGCGGGCCACGGTTCGGACCACGTCGGCGAGAGAGCGGTGCTCATGATGCGGATAGCGCACGCGCCGGAAGACGTACTCGCCGACGAACAGCACGCCCACCAGGAGATAGTCGATCCCGTTCGCAAACAGCGACCAGATTTGCGGCGTCGCCAGCGCCGCCAGCAGCGCGGCCGCTGCGGCCATGATCAGGAAAAACGCCGTCCACACGACCGTAGAGTACCGCGTATAGCGCGCGAGATCCGGAACCAGCTCCGTTCCGCGCACGAGGCGGGCGAACCAGCTGATCATCGGCTCTTCGCCCGGCGCCAGGGTCCTTCCGAACCAGACGGCCAGAACGAGATTGATGACGACGGGCGGGAACTTCAGCAAGACTTCCGCATCGACGACGAGCGGCGCCGCTGCGAGCAGCGCGAAACCCGCGAGGCCCCACGGGCCCGGGAACGACAGGAGCACCAGCGCCGCGATGCACAGCCACGCCGTCCACGCCAGATAGGCGAGCCCCGTGGTGACCGCGGCATGCGTGAGCAGAGGGTAGGCAAGGAACAACAAGATCCCGAGCCCACCCCGAGGAGCCCAGCGATGCATGGCCGCAACTCCTGTTTCAGTTACCGCTCTTCCAGACAAAGTCGAGCTTGGTGCGCCAGGCGCGCCTGCGTTTCAGCCAGGCCGCCAGGCTCTCGCGCCAGCGGAGGATAGAGGTGAAGTAATAGATGATCTTGAAGACCAGGAGCGGACCGCGGATCGGCGTCTTGCCGAAGATGTCGGCCGCAAGCAGCGACAAAATCGCTTCTTCCAGCCGGAACGAATGGGTCGGCGACATGAACATCTCGCGCAGCGCCGGCGTGGTGATGCGGTAGATGAACCAGGAAAACGTCTTCAGTCCGTGCTGGACGGTCCTTTCATAGCGGCGCAGGCTGCGCGCCGAGACGTCGCCGTTGCGCAGCGCCTCGTCGACCACCCCGGCGCCGAGCTCGCCGCTGTTCATGGCGAGGAAGACGCCGCTGGAGAACACCGGATCGATGAACGCGTACGCGTCCCCGACCATCAGATAGCCGTCGCCTGTCATGCGCGTGGCACGATACGAGAAATTTCCGGTCGCAAGGGCGGGGGCCATGAGCTTTGCGTCCTTCAAGCGCTCGGCCATCATCGGGCACAGCGCGATCGTGTCGAGCAGGAATTGATCGACGCCGACCTTGCGCGTCTTCATGTAGTACGTCCAGCACACCGCGCCCACGCTCATCGCGCCGTCGCGCAGCGGGATCATCCAGTACCAGCCGTGGTCGAACCAGTAGACGCTGATGTTGCCCTCGTCGCGGCCGGGACGGCGCACCGCGCCCTTGAAATGGCCGAACACGGCTGAGCTGCTGTGCACCGGGTTGCGGCTCTTGATGCTGAAGCGGTTGGCGAGGAAGGTGTCGCGCCCGGAGGCGTCCACCACGAAGCGCGTCTCCCAGAGTTGCGCCTTGCCGTTTTCGTCGACGGCATGCACGAGCGAGGTCGAGCCCCGCCGGAATTGGACTTCGGTGACCTTGACGCCCTCGCGCACGTCGGTGCCTTTGGCGGCGCTGTTTCGAAGCAGCAAATTGTCGAACTCCGAGCGCCGCACCTCGTAAGCCGAGGGGTAGGACTTGTCCATGGCGTTGGCGAAATAATAGACGGCCGGCGCGTAGCCTTCGTAGTTGAATTCGGCGCCGGGCTTGACGAGGCCGATTTGGTCCACCTGATCGAGCACGCCCAGGCGCCCGAGCAAGGGCAGATTGAGAGGCAGCAGCGATTCGCCGATGTGGAAACGCGGGTGATGTTCCTTTTCGAGCAACACCACCTTCCAGCCCTTCTGCACCAGAAACGCCGAGATGGTCGAGCCGCCCGGGCCGCCGCCGATGACCAGCACATCGCATCGGTATTCCGGCGAAGCCGTATTGGATGGGGCGGTGGTAGGGCGTGACGCGGGCATGCAAGCCTCCTGGAGTTTGGTAGCCGCTACAGTTTTCTCGGGCCCGGCAGATCCGGCGCGGCTACGCCCATCGAGATGACGTACCTGAGCGCTTCGTCCACGCTCATGTCGAGCTCGATCACCTCGGCCCTGGGCATCATCAGGAAAAAACCCGAGGTGGGGTTCGGCGTGGTCGGCACGTAGATGCTCACATAGTCTCCACGCAGGTGATTGGCGACATCGCCGCCCGGCCGCCCGGTGAGAAACGCGATCGTCCAGCTGCCCTCGCGGGGATACTGGACGAGGAGCGCTCTGCTGAACGCCTGTCCGCCGGGGGCGAACAGCGTGTCGCTCACCTGCTTCACGGCGTGGTAAATGGTCTTCACCACCGGAATGCGGCCGAGCACGTTCTCCCAGAACGAGAGCAGCCGCTGGCCGAGGATGTTGGAGGCGAGCACGCCGGTGACGAACACGACGACCACGGTGAGCAGCGCACCGACACCCGGGATCTGATAGCCGAACAGGACCTGCGGCTGATACTGCGGAGGCAGGAGCAGCAGCGACTGATCCATCGTGCTCACGATCAGATCCAGAACCCAGATCGTGATCGCGAGCGGAATCCAGATCAGGAGCCCGGTGATGAGGTATTTTTTCATCGGGCGCCGCGCTCTCCTCGGCGGAGTTCCACGCTACGGACGGACGTCTGCCCCGCTGCCGACGGTTTCGGATTTCGACTCGGACTTGCTTTCGGGCTTCGCCCCAGGTTTCGTGTCGGGCTTGGTGTCGGACTTGGTGTCGGGCTTCGCATCGGGCTTCGCATCGCTCTTGTCCTTGGCGCCCGAGGCCGTCGTGCTCTTGGCATCCGGCTTTGCAGCCGGTTTCGCGCCGCTGTTCTTGAAGTCGGTCGCGTACCAGCCGCTGCCCTTCAACTGGAATCCCGCCGCGCTCAGCATCTTGGAGAACGTCTGCTTGCCGCACTCCGGACAGTCAGTGAGAACCGGGTCGCTGAGCTTCCGCAGGTATTCCTTCTGGAACCCGCAGGAGGAGCAACGATATTCATAGATCGGCATGGCTGAATTATACCCTACGAAAAGACCCGAAATTTCCCGAGGATGGTGAGGGCGCCCTGGCGCTTTTCAAGCGATGCCGCGGTTGCCTTTCACGCCGATCAGCCGCGGCGCATTGAGCCTGCGCGGCCTCACGACCTTCTTCTCGCGCAGGTACCGGGCGAACAGATCCCACACCGGCTCGCCTGCGTCGCGAAAGTCCTCGGCCACGGGCGCCCAGCTCGCGACCTTGTAGGTCTTGCGCGGCTCGACCGGACGCTCGCCGATGCGCATGTCGCCGATGCGCGCGCCCCTCCTCGCGCCGGGCGCGCAGCTGTAGCTCATGCCGCCGATCCGCACCATGTCGCCGCCTTGCTGATAGTACGGATCCGGGTTGAAAAGATTGTCGCAGATGTCCTCCAGGTTCGCCCTGATCGTCTCCCCCGCCATTTCGGTCACGACGACCTGCGGATAGGTGATCGCGGTCTGGCTCATGACCTGCTCGTAGGTGATCGCTTCCCCGGGCAGCAGGGTCGTTCCCCAGCGGAATCCGGGCGAGAAAGCGATTTCGGCGCCCTTCATTTCCATGAGCGCGTCGAGGATCAATTGATCCATGGTGCTGCCGAAATTCCCGCGCCGATAGAGCAGCGCTTCGGTCACGGCGAGCTTCTCGGCGAGCTTCTCCGCGTAAGGCGCGCGTTTTGCCTCGATCAATCGCGCCATTTCGCGGTCCGCGGGCAGCAGGTTCGCGAAAACCGGCAGCAGCCGGTAGCGGTAGTCGGCGATGCGCCCGCCTTTGACGTCGAGGTCGAGCACCGCGAGAAACTTGCCGTGCGAGCCGGCGTTGGTGACCAGCGTCCTGCCCTTGGCGTTCGACACCACGACCGGGGCCGGCACGCCGTCGTGTGTGTGGCCGCCCAGAATCACGTCGATGCCGGTGACCCGGGAAGCGAGCTTCAAGTCCACGTCCATGCCGTTGTGCGAGAGCAGCACCACGACTTGCGCACCCGTTTTTCCGCCGTTTCCCGCGCGGACTTCGTCCGCAATCCGCTGCAGGCGCCGCTCCTCGATGCCGAACTTCCAGTCGGGAACGAAGCGGCGCGGATGGGCGATGGGCGTATACGGGAACGCCTGGCCGATCACGGCGACCGGCACGCCGGCCAGGCTCCGCAGGGTGGCGGGCTTGAACACCGGGTCGCCGAAATCGGTGGTCTCGACGTTCTGGGCGAGGAACTCGATACTTCCGGCAAAATCCCCGGCGAGCACCTCCTTCAGGCGCGCCGCGCCGTAGGTGAAATCCCAGTGCCCGGTCATGATCTCCACGCCGAGGAGCTTCTGCGCGTCGATCATGTCCTGCCCTCGCGTCCACAGCGAAGTGGCCGAACCCTGCCAGGTGTCGCCGCCGTCCAGGAGCAAGGATGCACCGCGCTCGGCGCGCAGTTTCTTCACCAGCGTCGCCAGATGCGCGAAGCCGCCCATCTTTCCGTATTTCCTCGCCGCCTGCGCAAAATCGAGGTGGGAGAAGGCGTGCGCTTCGCGGCTGTCCGGCTTGAACCCGTAGTGCCTGAGCAAGGCCTCGCCGACCAGGTGCGGGGGGCTGTTCGCTCCGGTGCCGACGCCGAGATTGACGTTCGGTTCGCGGAAGCTCATCGGCAGCAACTGCGCGTGGCAATCGGTGAAGTGCAGCAGCGATACGTTCCCGAAAGGCGGCAAGTCGTAGAAAGTTTCGTCCTGCGAACGCGAAGCGAGCGGAAGACCGGCCGCCGCCGCGGCGGCGAGCACCTGCAGGAATTCGCGACGCGACAGCGTCACTTGTTGACTGGGGAGTCGGGGTCCAGCAGGAGCGCCACGAGGTGCGTGATCTGCTCTTCCGTCAGCACGCCGTTGTGGCCGAGACGCGGCATGTTGGAGCAGGCCGAAAACGCTTCGGAGTTGTAGATCTTGCCGTAAGCGTATTTCTGGATCGCTTCGCTCGAGCCGCGCAGCTTGCCGAACTGGTAGAGGCTCGGGCCGATGGTGCCGAAGGAGAGCTCCTGCGGCGCGAGCTGGTGGCAGTTGTAGCAGCTGCCGCCCGCCGGGCGGGCCGGGTCGTCGGTGAATTGCCTGCCGGCGCCGCTCTGCGCGATGCGCTGACCCTCGCGCCAATCGCCCATCATCTTGCCGGAGACCGGATAGCGGAGGGCGGCCTGTTGCGATTTCTCTATTTTTTGTCTGACGTCCTCCGGAGGCTCGCCTTTGTACTTGCTGCAGAGGGCCTGCACTTCGTCCTGGTTCAGGCGGTCGATCGTCGCCTGGCCGCGCGACTTGAACGAGGTCTTCAACATCCGGGCTGCCGCGCGCTCCGCCTCGGAATCGGAAGGCCGGGTCGCGCATCCTGCGACCCAGATACCGCAAAGCGCGAGCACCAGAATCGTTTTCGGCTGCATTTCGCCCCCTATCGCTTGATCGCCGGGGCGTCGAGCGTGCCGCCTTCGGCCTTCTTCGCGAGGTACGTTATCAGCGCGATCGACGCATCGGAAGCGAACTCCAGCTCCGGGAAGCGCATCTGGCGGACGCACTCCCACATGCGCCATTGCATGGACCGCAATTCGCCCTCCGAGACGCGGTATCCGGGCCAGGTGCCGAATGCGCGTTGCGCGTCTTTGGCATTGGCCATTCTCGGCAGATTCTGCAGCCGGATCCGCTTTCCTTCTTCGCCGTGGCAGGTGACGCAGCCGAAGTCATACGGTCCGGCGCGGTAGTAGAAAAGGTTTTCGCCGGCTTGATAGGCCAGACGCTCTTTCGGATGGGACATCGAGGGGGCGATCTTCATGCCGCGCGACTCGGAGGCGATCCAGGCAACGAGGTCGGTCATCACCGATCGCTGGCCGACGCCCGAAAACGGATCGGTCGTCAGCATCGGCACGCCGGTGCCGGAAAACGGATTGCGCTTCGCTTCCTCGGTCGTGAAACCTTGCAGCGTCACCATGCACGTGACCAGGCGCGACTCGAGGTCCTGCACGCGGTCGGTGTCTGCAAAGTAGCGCGGCAGGCGCACATATGCGCCTTTCACGACCCCGGGTCCGAGGCCGAGATCGCAGCGCTCGAGCGAGGCGTTCTTCGGCCCGCGCCCGCGTTTCCACAGCTCTTCGCCGCGCGCCTCGTAGAGCTCCGCCGGATTCCCGTCCTGCAGGAGCTGACGATAGCGCTCGATTTCCTTCAGGGTGTCCTGCTGAGCCGGCGCGAAACACGGCAGCATCGCCGTCAGCACTCCGGCCAGGACGCGGTGGATGCGCATCGCTTTCTTCCTCCGCTCACTCAACCGCCGGCGATGGTCGCCTCGTCGGTTCTCTTGTCGCCCTTGTTATCGGCCCAGCTGATCGTCACCTTGTCGCCGGGCTTCCCGCCCTTGAAGCGGAAATGCAGGAACGGATTGCGCGACACCGACGTGCCCCACTGCGCCGAAAGCACCGTCTTGCCGCCGTGCGTCACGGTGACGTTACGGATGAAGTGCGCCGGGATGATCTTGCCCTGCGCGTCCTTGCGCAGCCCGGTTTCCATCTCGTGCGACATCAGCACTTTCACTTCGACCTTGTCTCCGGTCATGTTTGCGCGGATGCGCATCGGGTCTGCCATGTCAGCCTCCACACCCGCCAATGGTGACCTTGATTTCCTTCACCGCATGGAAATACTTGCCGTCCGCGATCACGAGCGCATAGACGTTCGACGTCTCCCCCATCTTGACGCGGGTGCTGACGAAGGGGTCGGTGCCCGCAGGGATTTCGAATTCCGCGGACAAGGTGCTCGGGTTCTTTTCGATCAGGATGGCGATGGCCTGCGTCTTCGGCAGCTTGCTCTCCACCGCGATCGGCACGACGGCGCCGTTTTCGGCGATATCCGGGGCGGTGATCTCGATCGCGCTGCTCAGGGTCGATCCGCTGCCGCCCAGCGCCTTTATCGTCTCGGCGACGCTCTTCGTCTCGAACGCGGCCTTGTTCCATTCCTGCGCGAGCGCATCGCCGGGCTTGATGATCCCCGAGGCCGCGGCAAGGGCGAGCAGGCCGCCGCCGGTCTTCAGCACTTCGCGCCGCTTGGCGTCCACGAGGAGTTCCTTGGATGACCGCGAAATCGGGATTCTACCGTGGCCGCCGAGCGAACGCGACGGAACATGGGCTTATTTTTCCCGTCGTGTCCTGTGTTAGGGTGGCGCATGATTCTTCCGATCCGGACAGTGTTGTGCTCCGCTTATGGATGCCTCGTCATCTATTCGGGGCTGCTCGTCTTCGGCTTGATGTGCCTGGTCTGGTCCGGAGCCGCGGCGCTCGCGTGTTACCCGCTGTCGAAAGAGCGGGGGAGAGTGGTCGGGCGCCGGGTCACCAGCTACGGATTTCGCTGCTACCTCTGGCTCCTCGCGCTGACCGGTGTCTTTCGCTTCGATCTGCGCGCGCTGGACGCCTTGCGCGACGCCGGACCCTTGATCATCGCCCCCAACCATCCCAGCCTTCTGGATGCCGTGATGGTCCTCTCGCGCCTGCCCGATGTGGCCTGCGTGATGAAGGCCGAGCTGATCAACAATCCGATTTATGGAGCGTCGGCGCGCCTGGCCGGCTATATACGCAACGACGAGTTCATCGGAGGCGTGACCGAAGCGGTCAAGGACCTCCGGGCCGGCGGTCAGCTCCTCCTCTTCCCGGAAGGAACCCGCACGACGCGTCGGCCGGTGAATCCTCTGAAGGGAGGAGCGCCCCTCGTCTCGAAGCGCTCGGGCGTTCCCATCCAGACGGTACTGATCGAAACTTCCTCGCCTTTTCTATCCAAGGGCTGGCCGCTTCATCGCATTCCTGCGGTGCCGGTCTCCTACCGCGTCCGGCTGGGAAGGCGCTTCATGCCCAGGGACAACTTGAGAGAGACGATCGCCGAACTGGAAGCCTATCTTGCATCCGAGCTCGGCCGTGGAAAGGGCATGGATCCCGCCGGCGAACCCTTGGCGCGGCCGCAGAATGCCCGGCTCGAGGAACGATGAGGACTGGATGAAGGAGGCTTCGCGGAGTCACCTTGTCCTGATTCCAAGCTACAACCCCGGCGAGCGAGTCTACGAGACGGTGCAGGCAGCACGGCGCGCCTGGAACCCGGTGTGGGTCGTGGTGGACGCCAGCACCGACGGTACTGCAGAAGGATTGCGCCAGAGGGCCGCAGCCGACCCCGGTCTGAGAGTGATGGTATTGCCCAGGAACTGCGGCAAAGGCGCGGCCGTAATGCACGGCATCGAGGCTGCCCACGCCGCCGGTTTCACTCATGTCCTGACGATGGATTCGGACGGCCAGCACCCGAGCGAGCTGATAGGCGAGTTCATGGCCGCTTCCGCGGCCGAGCCTTCCTGCATGGTGCTGGGTGTTCCGGTGTTCGACGCGAGCGCTCCGAATCTGCGCGTCAAGGGGCGGCGCGTATCCAACTGGTGGGCCAACCTCGAGACGCTCTGGACCGGAATCGGCGATTCCCTGTTCGGCTTCAGGGTGTACCCGATCGAGCCCCTGCGCAAGGTGATGCGGACGCAGCACTGGATGCGACGTTTCGACTTCGATCCGGAAGCGGTGGTGCGAATGTGCTGGCTCGGGGTGCGCCCGCTCAACAGACCCGCGCCGGTGCGGTATTTCCGCCCCGACGAGGGCGGCGTGTCGCATTTCAACTATTGGCGCGACAACGCGCTGCTGACCTGGATGCACGTACGCCTGATGCTCGGCTTCGTGCTGCGGCTGCCGCTGCTCGCGATGCGGCGGCTCCAAGGCCTCCTGATCCGGGCCCGGGCGCGGATTCAATGAGCCGCGCGGAACGCCAGCACCGTGTTGCTGCCCCCGAATGCGAAAGAGTTGGACAGCGCCGCCCGCAGCTTGCCGCGCAGAGGTCCTCCGGTGATGTGACGCACTCCGGTGCACTCGCGGTCCACATCGTCGAGATACGCCGTCGGCGGCGCCTCCTGCGACGCGAGGGACAGCACGGTGATGATGGCCTCGATCACTCCGGTTGCGCCGAGCATGTGACCATGCATCGATTTCGTGGCGCTGACGGCGATATCCGCGGAACGCGATCCGAAAACGCCGCGAATGGCCGCGATTTCGATCGGGTCGCCCTCGCGCGTCGCCGTGCCGTGCGCGTTGATGTAATCGATCTCGTCGGGCGCGAGGCCACCGTCCTCGATCGCCATGCGCATGGCGCGCATCTGTCCATCCACATTGGGCCGGACGAGATGATCGTGATCGGAAGTGCTGCCGTACCCTGCGAATTCGGCGTAAATCCTCGCGCCGCGCCGGACCGCGTGGTCCCAGTCCTCGAGAATCATCGCGCCCGCTCCCTCGCCGAGCACCAGGCCCTGCCGGTCGGAACTGAACGGCCGGCAGGCGCGTGCGGCGGACGTTTCGTCGCCCAGGGCAAGAATGCGCATCGCTTCCCATGCGCGCACGACGCCGTAGGACAAGGGCGCTTCGGAGCCGCCGACGACCATCAGCGTTGCCTCGCCCGAGCGGAGCTTCGACATTACCTCGCCGATCGCGACGGCCGACGAGGCGCAGGCGACCGAATACGTCGCGGAGGAAGCCCCCAGGCCGAGTTGAATCGATATATGGGAGGCGGCCGCGTTGCTCATTCCGAGCACGACCGAAAGCGGCGGCACGCGCTCGCGGCCGTTGCGCAGCAACTCGATGTAGCCGCTCTCGAACGTCAGCGTGCCGCCCAGCGCCGTTCCCCAGGAGACGCCCCAGTCGTTGCGCGGCGCGTCCTTGGTCTGCGGAAGCCCGGCGTCGCGCCATGCCGAAAGGGCAGCGGTGGTCCCGAGCTGGCTGTAGCGGTCCATGGTGTAGGCAAGCGATCGGCCGAGCGCAGCGTCGGCGTCGAAATCCGCGCAACGAACCGCCGGGACGGCGAGCGGCCTCGTAACGGCGTCCTCGCGAGTGTAGAGCCGGATCGCGGATTCACCGCGCAGCATCCGGCCGAAGAAGTCCGCGAGGTCCCCGCCGAACGGGTTGACGAGCCCCAGGCCGGTGACGGCGACGCGTCGCGCGCCCGCCATTCAGGCGCCTTTTCCGCCCGTGACCTTGTCCACGATCGAAAGGAGATCGCCGACGGTCTTGGGCCGCGGGATGTCCTGCGGGATCGTGACGCCGAGCCTGTCCTCGAATTCGAACAACAGCTCGAGCAGCAGAAGCGAATCGACCTTGAGGTCCTCGAGCAAGGCCTCGGGCGTCACCCGGGCAGGATCGATGTCTTCGCGCTTGTGCAGGAATTCACTCAGGACGGCCAGGTTGTCTGGTTTCATGATCGCCAATGATTATTGTCGACTACACGGCCGCAATTGTCGCATGTTTGACGATGCGACCGAGGAATTCGCGCCCGAGGACGACCGGCCCCGCCGGGGGACGGGAAGAAAAACCCTGCTGCGGTGCCGGCGCCGAGGTACTAGAACGGAATATCGTCGTCCATGTCGTCGAACTTGCCCGCGGGTTTCTTCGAGGACTTCTCCTCGCCCGCGGCGACGGGCTCTCTTGCCTCGCGGCTGCCCGCTTCTCCCGCGCCCTGCCGGCTTCCGAGCATCTGCATGCGATCGGCGACGATTTCGGTGGTGGTGCGCTCCTTGCCTTCCTTGTCCTGCCACTTGCGCGTGCGCAGGGATCCTTCGACGTAGACCTGCGAGCCTTTCTTCAGGTATTCGCCGGCGATCTCGGCGAGGCGGCTGAAGAACACCACGCGGTGCCACTCGGTGCGTTCCTGTTTTTCTCCGCTCGCCTTGTCTTTCCAGGTGTCGGTGGTGGCGATCGAAATGTTGGTGATCGCTCCGCCTTCGGGGTTGTAACGCGTCTCGGGATCGCGCCCGAGGTTGCCTACCAGAATCACTTTGTTTACCGAAGCCATTAGCCTTTCCCCTCGATCAGTTTTTTCGCCGTGTCTGCGTCGAACGAATCAGGATACACCGTTAACCGGACGACGCCTTGCTGGGGCGCGATCACGGCGTCGCGCACCCCGCGCAGGCGCAGAAGTTCCCCGCGCAGCGCGGCCGGATCAGCCCCTGCGCGCACCGGGAAGGTCCGCTCCGCGGACCCGCCCGGAATGCGCATTCGCCATGCCGTTCCCAGCCATAACGCAACAATCGCGATTCCGAATACAAACACCGCGGAATCGCCGAAACGCCCCGCCAGGTGCAAGGCGCTTCAGGTCTTCGAGGAAAGGGCGTCCAGATCGCCGGTGGCGCGGGCCCGTTTTCCATAGACCCATTCGAACAAGGGAGAAGCCATCAGCGTGGTCACGATCGCCATCAACACCATGATGGAGAAGAGCGCCGGTTCGATGATCCCCTTCTGCAGGCCGATATTGAGAATGATCAGCTCCATCACGCCGCGCGCGTTCATGAGCGCGCCCACGGCCATCGCGGTCCGGTTGTCCTCGCCCGAGAGCCGCGCGGCGGCCCAGCAGGCAACGGCCTTGGCCACGATCGAGGCGAGGAGCACCACCACGGCGACGAGGAGGAGCCCCGGGCTCCCCACCATATCCAGGCGCGTATTCAGGCCCGAGAAGGTGAAGAACATCGGCAGCAGGAACACCACGGCGAGCGGTTCGAGCTGCCGCCTGAGCTCCTGCGTGAGAAAGCCCCGCGGCATCGCGGCGCCGAGCAGGAAGCCGCCGAAAACGGCGTGAATGCCGGCCGCATCCATCGCCCACGCGGCGAGCATGAGGAGCATCAGCACCACCCCGAGCAGGCCCGGGCCGATTCTGCGCTCGGCTTCGGCGGTCCGGCCCAGGGGTGACAGCAGCTTGCGCCCGGCGAACAGCATGAGCAGCGCATAGCCGATCCCGCCCGCAAAGGCCTTCACCGCCACCACCATCCCGCCGCCGAAGCTCGCGAGCACGACGGCAAACACGCACCAGGCCGCCGCATCGTTGATCGCGCCTGCCGCGAGCACCAGCGTGCCGAGCGCCGTGCCCGTGAGACCCCGGTCGTGGATGATGCGGGCGAGCACCGGAAATGCCGTGATGGCGATGGCCGCGCCGAGGAACAGAACCGCTTCGAACGGTCGCGTCCTTTCGGAGAAAAGCCCCGGCATCTTCACCAGCCAGAGCGCGAGCGCCGTGCCGATGAGGAAAGGCACCAGCAATCCCGCGAGGGATACCGAAACGGCGCTGCGCATGCGGCTGCGGAAAAGCTCCGTATTGAACTCCACGCCCACCAGGAACATATAGAGGCCGATGCCGAGCTGGGCGAAGACGTAGAGCGTCTTCATCGATTCCGGCGGGAACAGGAACTGTTGCGCACCGGGCCAGAAGAGCCCGAACAGGGACGGCCCTATAAGCACGCCCGCGATCATCTCGCCGACGACCTGCGGCTGACCGCAGCGCCGCGCCACCCAGCCGACCGCGCGACAGGCGGCCAGGATAAAGAACATCTGCAGGAAGAACGCAACGGAAAGTTCGGCTGAAGTCATGGTGGGAGGCGGGAAGAGTATAGCGGCAAGTCCCGCCGTCCTCTCCACGCCGCCGCGGCGATTCGGGGTCCGGACACTCATGGGGTAGCGGAGGTGCCGCGGAATTTTGTATACTAGCGGGTTGGGCTTCTCTCACTGACCGATGGACCAGATCCGCATCCGCGGCGCGCGCACGCACAATCTCAAGAACCTGAACGTCGATTTGCCGAGAAACCGGCTGATCGTGATCACGGGACTGTCGGGCTCCGGAAAATCCTCGCTCGCCTTCGACACCCTCTACGCGGAGGGACAGCGTCGCTATGTCGAGTCGCTTTCGGCCTACGCGCGCCAATTCCTGCAGCTGATGGAAAAGCCCGACGTCGATCTGATCGAGGGCCTCTCGCCCGCGATCTCGATCGAGCAGAAGGCGGCGAGCCACAACCCGCGCTCGACCGTCGGCACCATCACCGAGATCCACGACTACCTGCGGCTGCTCTATGCGCGCGTCGGCACGCCCTACTGCCCGCAGCACAAGCTGCCGCTGGAGGCCCAGTCGGTGTCGCAGATGGTGGATCACGCGCTCGCGCTCCCCGAGGACACCCGGCTGATGATCCTCGCCCCCATCGTCGCGAGCCGAAAGGGCGAGCAGCAGGATCTGGTTGCCGAGCTGCGCGCTCAAGGGTTCGCGCGGCTGCGCGTGGACGGCAAGGTTCACGAAATCGACTCGGTGCCCAGGCTCACCAAGAACGTCAAGCATTCGGTGGACGTGGTCGTCGACCGCCTCAAGGTACGCCCCGACGCGAAACAGCGCCTGGCGGAATCGTTCGAAACGGCGCTCAGGCACGCCGACGGCCGCGCCGTGGTGCTCGAGCTCGATTCGGGCCGGGAGCACCTGTTCTCGGCGCGCTACGCCTGTCCCGCGTGCGACTACTCGCTGTCGGAGCTCGAGCCGCGCCTGTTCTCCTTCAACAATCCGATGGGGGCCTGCCCCGAATGCGACGGCCTGGGCACGATCACTTTCTTCGATCCCAAGCGCGTGGTCGCGCACGCGAGCTTGAGCCTGGCCAGCGGCGCGATCAAAGGCTGGGACCGGCGCAACCAGTTCTATTTCCAGATGCTCACGAGCCTCGCGGCGCATTTCGCCTTCGACGTCGAGGCGCCGTTCGAAAACCTGCCCGAGCCGGTCCAGGCGCTGGTGCTCCACGGCACGCGGGAGAAAATCCCGTTCTCCTACCTGAGCGAGCGCGGCCGCACCGTCGTGAAGGAGCACGCCTTCGAGGGCATCCTGCCCAGCCTCGAGCGTCGCTACAAGGAAACGGACTCGCTCGTGGTGCGCGAGGAGCTCGCGAAATACCGGAACACCAAGGCCTGCCCCTCGTGCGAAGGAACGCGGCTGCGCCTGGAGGCGCGCCACGTCAGGATCGGCGAGCGCGCCATTTACGAGGTGAGCGGATTCCCCCTGAAGCAGGCGCTCGAATTTTTCCGCCGGCTCAAGCTCTCAGGCGCAAAGCAGGCCATCGCCGAGAAAATCGTCAACGAGATCGTTGCGCGCCTGAACTTCCTCAACAACGTCGGCCTCGACTATCTGTCGCTCGACCGCGCCGCGGACACGCTCTCGGGCGGCGAGGCGCAGAGGATCCGGCTTGCCAGCCAGATCGGCTCGGGACTCACCGGGGTGATGTACGTGCTCGATGAGCCCTCGATCGGGCTGCACCAGCGCGACAACGCGCGCCTCCTTGCCACGCTCAAGCACCTGCGCGACCTCGGCAACACCGTCATCGTGGTCGAGCACGACGAAGAGGCGATCAACTCGGCCGATCACGTGCTCGACATGGGACCCGGAGCGGGAGAGCACGGCGGGCGGGTGGTCGCGGAGGGCACGCCCGAGCAGATCCGCAGGAACCCCGCCTCCCTCACCGGCCAGTATCTCTCGGGCGCACTCGAGATCGCGCTGCCCGAGACCCGCCGCCGTTTCGACAAGACGCGGGTGTTTCGGCTGCGCGGGGCGCGCGGGAACAATCTCAAGAATGTCGATCTCGCCCTCCCGGTGGGCCTGTTCGTGTGCGTGACGGGCGTCTCGGGTTCGGGCAAATCGACGCTCATCAACGACACGCTCTATCACGCGGTGGCGCGCGAGCTCTACGGCTCGGTGGACGAGCCCGCCGCGCACGATTCGATCAAGGGGCTGGAATTCTTCGACAAGGCGGTGAGCGTCGACCAGAGCCCGATCGGCCGCACGCCGCGCTCCAATCCCGCGACCTACACGGCGCTGTTCACGCCGATCCGCGAGCTTTTCGCGGGCGTCCCGATGGCGCGCGAGCGCGGCTACGGTCCGGGGCGCTTCTCCTTCAACGTCAAAGGCGGGCGCTGCGAGGCCTGCCAGGGCGACGGCGTCATCAAGGTCGAAATGCATTTCCTGCCGGACATCTACGTGGCCTGCGACACCTGCCGCGGCAAGCGCTACAACCGCGAGACCCTGGAAGTGCAGTTCAAGGGAAAGAACATCCATGAAGTGCTGCAGATGACGGTAACAGCCGCCCACGAGTTCTTCAATACGGTCCCCGCGGTGGAGAGGAAGCTCCAGACCCTGCTCGAAGTGGGTCTGGGCTATATCCAGCTCGGCCAGCCGGCGACTACCCTCTCCGGGGGCGAGGCGCAGCGGGTGAAGCTATCGCTCGAGCTCTCCAAGCGCGACACCGGACGCACGCTCTACATCCTGGACGAGCCGACCATGGGCCTGCACTTCAAGGACATCGACCTGCTGCTCTCGGTGCTGCACCGCCTGCGAGACGCCGGCAATACCGTGGTCGTCATCGAGCACAATCTGGATGTGATCAAAACCGCCGACTGGATCATCGACCTCGGCCCCGAGGGCGGCGACGGCGGCGGGCGCATCGTCGCGCAGGGCACACCCGAGGACTTGGCCGCCATGGACGCGAGCTTCACCGGCCAGACCCTGCGC
>Ga0137412_10002199_pt1 | contig 15377 bp, 10 predicted proteins | sample CZODoug2_1_16fun_FD_122160 | JGI IMG/M metagenome (GOLD analysis project Ga0137412, IMG submission 122160) | Vadose zone soil fungal communities from Angelo Coast Range Reserve, California, USA - CZODoug2_1_16fungal (Hybrid Assembly) | ecosystem: Environmental > Terrestrial > Soil > Vadose zone...
CCACCGCCTCCTTCACGCCCGGATGGCGTGTGATCTGCTCTTCAATCTCCCCCAGTTCAACGCGAAAGCCGCGGATCTTGACCTGATCATCGTTACGCCCCAGGTATTCCAACGTGCCATCGTCGCGCCAGCGACCCAGGTCACCCGTGCTGTACATCTGGTCATTGGGCTTTGCGCCGAATGGATCCGCGCGGAAGCGTTGGGCCGTGAGATCGGGGCGGCCTCGGTAACCGCGCGCGACCGCCACTCCGGCGATGTGGATTTCGCCGGCTATGCCGATGCCTACCGACTCGCCTTCCTCATCGAGAACGTGGATTTGCACATTGGGTAGGGGTCGGCCGATCGCCGGTAAGGCCGGCCAGTCAGCTGCATTTCCAGTGAGCGTCAGCGCCGTGACCACATGAGATTCGGTCGGGCCATAGTGATTGTGCAGGCGGCAGCCATCCAGACCCTCGAAGAAGTGCACGACGGCCGGTGTCACCCTGAGTTGTTCTCCGGCCGTAACGATGTCTTTGAGGCTTCTCGGTATCAGGCCGCTGGAGTTCGAAAACTCCGCCAGGCGCTGCAACATCAGCGGCGGGAGAAAGGCCATATCGATTGACTGATCGACGAGGAACTGCGACAGCGCTTGAACGTCCTTACGAACCCACTCATCAACAAGAACCAGCACGCCACCAGTGCACAGAGTTGAAAAGATCTCTTGAAACGCCACATCGAAACTCAACGCGGCAAACTGCAGTACGCGCCTCCCAGCCCCCGATCCGAAACTAGTTCGATGCCATTGAAGCAGATTCACGAGAGCTCTATGCGGCATCTCCGTGCCCTTGGGTCTTCCAGTCGATCCCGACGTGTAAATGACGTAAGCAAGGCGCTCGTCTGTCAGGCCCAGATCATCGACCTTGACATTCGCCCCGACATAACTCGAGATCCGCTTCAGCGTGAGATCCAAAGCAATCACGTCGGCCGTTGTCTCGGGCAGCGTGGGCCCTAACTCCCACTCTGTGAGCACGACTCGCGGTTGAGCATCGCTCAGCATGTATTGAAGGCGCTCCGCCGGATAGTTTGGATCCAGCGGCAGATACGCGCCTCCGGCCTTGAGGATCCCCAGCACTCCGACGATCATATGGACTTTGCGGGTAACGTAGATTCCCACCGGCTCATCCAGCGCGATCCCTTGGTTGAGGAGATAGCGCGCAAGCCGATTCGCCTCTTCGTTGAGCTCCAGATACGTCAGCTGCCGATCCCCGTGCGTCACCGCTGGCGCGTCCGGTGCATCCTGAACCTGCCGTTCGAACAACTCCTGGATCACGCAGGATCTTCTGGGCTCTGTGGCCCGGCCTTCAACAGCCCGGGACAACTCAATCTGATCAGTGTTGCCAAAGACTCGGTCCAACTCGCTATCCATTGCGTCAGTCCCCTCGAGAAATTCGACCAAAAATATCCCTTCCGATTCAGACCCGTGTTGCCAGCGGCGAATCCCTGAAAGCGTAGGGACAGTGGATTCCGAAAGTCGCCTCCTTCGGCGACCGGATTCCGAAGCACCGTCTCATCGAGAATCAACCAGACATCGGTGCCATGTCGACATGGTTGCGAATGAGGTAGCAGGACATGGGATGAGTTGGATTTCCGGTCCTTGGTTCTGTTGCTGGTTCTGACTTCCTGTCCATGTCTTCCCCCTCCTAGGTGCGCCGACGCTCCTGCAAACTCCCGCTAGACCAGGATTGGCATCAAGCCGATCCGGCGCACTGCTCTGCTTTACTGCGGTCACCAACAAGTTCGTGCAATTGTTCGCACGCTGACTCTCCTCTGTCAATGGGAAACCGGTGCTCATCATCCCCGGTTAATGTTGCAGCTCAATTAAGCGAGCGAGTTTGCGGTGCCAGTTGTTGGATTATGCAGAACTCACCCGGATCAACTACTGATACGCTCGTGCATTCGATCCGAGATCACGCTGACTCTCAAGCTCGGGGCCGAGCGTAACCTTCTGCGTGCAACTTAGCGGTAACCGCTTTATAACCGTCGACCAGAACGGTGTCTCAATTGACAGACACGCGGGGCGAGTTTGTCTCAGTCGAATTACTGACAGAATGACCGAGTCAACATGTAGCATGGCCAACACAGAGACATAACCGTTTCGATCGCAGTCCGACCAAACCGCACCCCGAACCGCAACCATCGCCTCATCCGGTTATCGGAGTCGGCGAAACACACATGGCACCGAAGGTTGACGCATGACCAACTCGTGTCCATACCCGCCACGCCTGCGAGTGGCGGTGCGCGCATAGAAGACAGGTCGAGCATCGTGTGCATTACCGGCAGCGACGCCCGCCATGAAGTGTTGAACCCTTTCAAAGAGAGCGGGCTAGAATACCGCCAAAGTCCGCTCCGAGCTTGGGCGCTCGTGGGAAATCAAACGCCCCAGAGCGCGTCCGGACACGTGATGAGTCCGTCGGAATACTCAGCACGTGGAGTCCGGTCGGCCTTCAAAATCACGGGACCATCGAGATCGACCACGCTGCACAGTTGCCCAACAACAACGGCAGGCGCCATCGCGAGCGAGGTGCCACCCATGTTGCCGACCATTGCGGCCAGGCCGAGCTCGTGGGCCATCCGAACCATCGCTAATCCCTCGGTAAGTCCGCCGCACTTGTCCAGCTTGATATTGACAACCTCGAACCGGCCAACCATAGCCGGAAGATCCCTCGAATCCTGTACGCTCTCATCAGCAGCGACAGGAATCGGCGACCGCAAATCGTCTAGAAGGAACTCCTGCCCTATAGGGAAAGGTTGCTCGATGAGCGCTACCTGAGCTTCCAATAGGACAGGCATGAGCCTGTCTAGCGTCTCACGACTAAATCCTTGATTGGCATCCACGCCGAGCCACACATCCGCCCTGGCTGAGCGAACTGCACGGACGCGGTCTGCGTCGCAGCCCTCACCCGTAAGCTTGATCTTGATTGCTCGAGCGCTGCCGTACCCGCGCGCGATACTTGCCATCGTCTCCGGATCGTCTGCTCCACAGGTGAATGTCGTGAGCAGCGGTCGCGGTTTTTGCAGGCCCGCCATCTCCCACACGGCCCGACCGGCGAGCTTCGCCTCGAGATCCCACAACGCACAATCCAACGCGTTGCGCGCGCCCCCCGGCGGTAACAATCTCTGGAGAACGTCCCGATTGATTCCGGATTCTATCGTCGTTCGCAACGAATCAATCTGCCGGATCATGGTTCCGGGCTCATCACTTCTATAATAAACGCCCGCCGACTCGCCCCGACCGACGTGCCCATCCCTTTCCAGGGTGACCACCAGGACCTCGACGGACTCCGAGGTGTATCCGGTGATACTGAATGGCCTGGCCAATGGCCACACTTCAATCTCTGTGCGCAATCTCAAGGGATTCATGAAGTCGGAATTTCCAATGACCTCACACGCAGATAACATGCCTACCTACAATGACCGCATGCCCAAACAAGCCCGATCGACTCCCTAAGACCACTTCGGATGGACGCGATGAAATTCGAACAACGGTAGCCCTAGGAGCCGCAGACTAGGAGCCGCAGACTTGCTCAAACACTCGTAGAGCATTCTCGCCCAGAATTCCTTTGATCTGCTCATCACTGTAGCCATGCTTAACGAGGCCGCGAGTAAGGTTGGGAAACTCGCGTATATCCTTGAATCCTTCCACGTCCTGAGTGAGGTCCAGACGGTCTTGCGGGCGGAACCCGACGGCCTGCGTTACAGCGCCGAACGTTGCAGTGAGCACGTCCTTAGGGGTCTGAAGTGGCCAGTCAGTGCCAATTGCGACATGCCTCCAACCAATCAGATCCACAATGTAATCAATGTGCTGAAGTGCATGCTCGATTGTGGGTATCGTGTCGCCGGTTATGAACGCGGGGACTACCACCACACCCACGACACCACCGGTGTCCGCGATCGCCCGCAAAGCATCATCGCTCTTGCCCCGCGCATGCGGATATACGCTTCGCGCGGCAGTGTGATTGGCGTTGACGGGCTTTTTTGAAGCTCGACAGGCATCTAATGTCGTCAGATGCCCGCAATGGCTCACATCCACGATCATGCCCAACTCGTTACAATGCCGTACGACATCGAGTCCGAACATCGAGAGTCCCGCATCCACTCGCTCCGTGCACCCAACCCCGACGTTATCCATCCGGTTGTAGGTCAGCATCAACGAACGCAGGCCTTTGGCATAGGCTGCGTCAATTGCGCTCAGGTTGCGAGGAATTGGGATGACCGGCTGCCAATGCGCGTACAGCGCCAACACGCCATCGCGCTTGGCCTGCCTGATCTGTGCAGCGGTGGTCACGCAGCGCAACCATGGAAGCTCACAAAGGGCCGCGTTAACCACGTCGAGTTTCTTGCACATCGGATCGTGACCATCGTGGACTCCGATGCCATAGGTCCCGCAAGTGAGTGCCGATGCCTGATACCAGTCCCGAATCAAGTGAGACTTCCCGAGCCGGGACAATTCGTACGGCCAATACTCAGCCTCGGTCATACGCTCCCATTCGTCGCCTGGGAGAGCCATCCTCGCGCGAAACTCCTCCTGAAGCTCCGGTGAATAGCATTGATAGATTTGACTCCCACCAGCGTGTTGCGACAGCAGATCAATGACAATACTCTGACGATGTATATTGTCGGCGCGCGCCTCTTGGGCGTCAGTTAAGCCAAAATCGAATCTCGGCCGCGCGGCCGCCGCCATGTCACTTACCATAGTGAGCCCGCCATTAGTCCGCCCTTGCCTTCTGATCTCGAGACTTCTACCCGTACCGCATCCAGATCACTCCTCACCGATCTGCCGGCCCTCCATAGATGCCATCCTGCCCACAAGTATCCGGGGCTCAGTATCAAGAGCGCGTAGCGTAGGGACTCGACCCCGACCCACGGTCTCAACACATCGCTCAATACACCCGAAGCCAGCGGCCCGAGCCCCATGCCGATCAAGTTCGAAAACAAATATACAACCGCGACAGCGGTGGCGCGCATGCGGTTTGGGACGAGCGTCTGGACTGTCGCAAATAGCGGAGCTGCCACAGTGGAGCCTCCGAAGGCAGCAATCCCGAGTAGACCCAGTGCAAGATGTGGAGTGCGAGACAGGTACACACAAGTCGAGATCACTGCAAAAGCACAATACATCAATGCCATGATTTGCAGCTGCAAGCGCTCGTTGTTGACTGCATGACGTGACGCCCATTCCCCTCCTATATAGACTCCAGCAGTACCTCCGATCCCATAGATCACTGCGAACCAAGTTCCCAGTTCTCCCGGGCTCAGTCCATACGAGCGCGCAAAGAACGCGGCCTGCCACGTCACTATCCCGTTCGCGAAGAAAGACGCGATCGAAAAGCCCAGCAGCAGATGTACAAATGTCCGATTCGACCAGAGTGTGGCTCCGACTTCTTTCAGAGTCGCCTGCACTGGCGAGGATTCCGAGGGCTTTTGCACGCGTTTGAGGCGCGGTTCCTTCAAAGTGAACCAGGCAATCGCCGCCAAAACTGGGCCCGGCAATCCGAGGACTACGAAGGTGGTCCGCCAGCCATAGAACTGATCAACCCATCCCGCCACAAAGTAACCAAATGCAATGCTTCCGGCGGCCCCGAGCAGGTAAATCCCGAGCGCCCGTGGAAGCTCCGCAGGCGTGAAGTAATCTGCGATCAGAGATTGCGCTGGCGGGTTGCAACCGGCCTCCCCCACAGCCACGCCAACGCGTGCTAAAAGCAACTGGGGAAAGCTCGCTGCCATACCGCAGAGCGCTACCATGATGCTCCATCCTGCCAAGGACAGAGAAATGATGGTCACACGATTCCCTCGGTCGGCCCAACGGGCGATCGGAATACCCATGACTGAATAGAACACTGCGAAAGCAATGCCGCTCAATGTCCCGAGTTGAGTATCACTCAGATGTAGGTCGCGCTTGATATCTTGTAGGACCAAACCCAAGGCCAATCCGTCCATCCCGTTGAACGCGTAAATGGCCAACAGGACGACGAGCAAATAGCGCCTATATGAGGTGTCGCGCCTTTGGACTGTACTCACTTAACGAGATTCCCCAGCAGCGCAACCGGTCTACACCTCGAGACAGCAGCCTCTCCCGATCTGGCCCGTTCGGAACACCAGCCATTCATTCCGTTCCCCTTCATACCGCCTCGCGCGGCCGGCCGATGGGAACAGACAACACGCTGCCAAGCATCTGCGTGTGGTGCAACATCACAGTCACCGCTCGACCGTCACTGGCGGACTCTTCAGCGACGACTCCTCCACTGTTGTAATTTTTCTGAGCGAATACCCCTTCCACTAGACGCCCAACCGGAGCGATAACGAGCCGCAGTCGGGATCCGCGTTTAATCTGGCGCGAAACAAAAGTGAAGCGGTCAAACACATACCGCAGCGGATCCGTGGTGCTAACTAATTTTGGTGTACGTAGGCCCTCCCGATAGCGCGCACGCATGGCATCGGTACTGAGTCGGACGCTGCCACCATCGGGAGTTATCTCATGAATGGACACGTAGAAATCGGTGTCCGGACAATCGATCGATATCCACGCGACCAGCTTGAAAAAACCCGTTATCTCAATTTCTTGTTGGAAGGGTGCACTGTGGTAAATCAACATCTTACCCGTCAGCGCCATGGTCACACTTTGGTCTACAAGGGATTTACCGTCCGACCTGACCTCTGCGTCCACCTCGAAACCCCCAGTATCACGAGGATCATAGGTGTACGAATCTGGCTGGCCGGTTGCAGGCGCGAAAGTGAGTGAACCTGAAGAGTAAACATCGCTCGCATTGGTACGCGAATCGAGAAAAAACTCTTCGTGATGCGACGTCGCGGCCTCGAGTGTCTGCGCATACCGCCACAGGTCTGCACCCATCACGTAGTAGCCTACATTCTCTTGCAGGAGCTGAGGCCGCTGCCCCCCTTGCATCGCCCATGCGTACCACTCGAGGTGCAACTTGTGGATGTCGATGACACTGGCGGGCCCCACTCGCAATCCACCGAACTCCGCGCACGGCAACTGCGCGCCGAAATGATCCCAAGGCCCAATGAGTAAATAGTGCCGAGAGCGCGATGCCGGCGAAGCATGCTCGATGTGTCGCTTGTAATGCTCCAGAGCTCCGGGCTGGTCGTCGTCGTAGCTACCGGTGATCGTCAGGATCGGAATATCCAGCCGACCGTATTCCGCAGCCGTGGGATTCTGCGCGTCCCAATACGGATCCGGTTCGGGATGTCTGAGGTCTTCGCGGAAAACGGGGGAGGGCTTCCCGAAAGCGAGGTCGAGCTCCTGGAATGGTCGGCCGGACTCGTGCCATCGGCGATAGAGCGATGTCCAGAATGCGGAATCATTTCCCAGCTTGGCCTGGTACGTGCGCCCGTTCGTCATGCATAACCATTGAATGTTATACGGATACGAGATGTTATTGCGCATGGGGGCATCCACGGCCATGCACGGTGACGCCGTCGGGATGATCGTCGACAGGTGAGATGGAAGCTCCTTAACGGTGGCCCATTGGGCGTAGCCGAGGTAGGACCCTCCGTACATTCCGACCTTGCCGTTGCAGTAGCTTTGAAGTGCGAGCCACTCCACAACGTCGTAGCCATCTTTCGCCTCATGAATGTGAGGGTGAAATAGACCCTCCGAGTTACCGCGTCCGCGGACATCCACACTGGCAAACGGAAGCCCCCTGGCCGCGAAATAGACCGCCACTGGATGCAGGCCGTCGGACATATAAGGCGTCAATGCGCATATACACGGCGCCGCAGAGCGCTGATCCCTGGGTATGTAGACGGTGGCGTTCAGATGAATCCCGTCCCGCAGCGGAATCCTGATATCCAAGTGAACGTCGACTTTTGCGCTATCTGCAGATGACACGCTTAACCCCGTACCTTACTAGGACTGCTTTCCGGTGCAGCGCCTTCTGTCGTCGACCACGACACCTGCACCCGGTCGCGCAAATTGATAGCCGGGAGGCAGCGCTTCAGAGAAGTGCTCTCAGGCGATGCGTCGGAATGACACGGGGCGTGTTTGAAAGTTGGCAAAGGTAAACCCTCCATGGCCAAAGGTGAGAATGCCTCCGATGAAAGCGACTCGCGATGCCCCAGCCGACCTGGCGCGCCAGATGCCCTCCGCAATTGGCTCCAGCGAGAATTCCACCAAACTGAAACCGCCCGCAACGCCCATCCACAGCTTCTCGTCCCGTTGAAAAATGTTCGCGTCAATTCCGAGCGCCTCATAGCGATATCGACCCAGCATCATGCCCACATCGAGTTCCGGTGCGCACCCTTGCGCTCGCACCATTTCGTCGATATTCCCGAAATCATTGAATCGGATGCCCGTGGGCCGGCGCACGTCGCCTATCAGCCCCACGCTTTGCTTCGGAGCCTTCCAGGCAAACTCCATCCGCCATTCTCTGCCGCTCTCATCACATTCCGCCTGGAGTTCCGTGCCGCCTACCGAGACATACAGACAGCCCTTCCTTTCGACCAGTTCGACAACGCGACCCGTATTTGGCGAGACGAACACCCCGGTGGGCACTGGCGCGGCGGATACCTTCCGCACTCGAGTACTCCCGCCCGATAGGCATGTATTCAGGATCTCGTACATAAACGTACTGGCCGAGACGTCCTGGCGATTCACAACGACCACCACATCCAACTCAGCTTCGGGGATCTTCAAAATATCGGCATTGCCACCAAACGAATTGCCGGCATGATGCAGCGTTTCATATCCCCGATATCGATCAATCATCAATCCGAGGCCATAGCCGGTTGATGTACCGTTCGGCAATATATGAGGTTCCTTCATGAGCGCCCAGGTCTTTGACGAACCCACGCGTGGGTTACCCATGTTGGCGAGCCAGCGCAGTAGATCATCAACTGTGGAGACTACAGCGCCGGCTCCCAGGAAATTGTCCAGGCCCCAACTCATTCTTTCAAAACTATCGGGTGTGGTCGCAGCTGCACGCACTCCGTTGGACTCCTGCGAAGGCACCTCCCACCAACGAAGCGCGACATTACCCGGCGAGGTGACATGCTGACTCGCCCGATTGGCAACGAACCCCGAATCATGACGTAAAAGCAGGCTGTCATACATTCCGATGGGCTGGAACACACGCTCCCACAGGACTCGCTCGAGTGAGTGTCCCGTCAATCGCTCAATCGCCAGACTCAGTAAAAGCCAACCTCCGTTGTTATAGATCCACGAACTACCTGGAGGCGCATTTACATCGTCAATCGCTTGGTATAAGTGCAATACATCTTCGCTCAGCAGCCGCTGAGCAGCACCTGCGGGCCCAGTGTAATGGTCATCAAATTGACAAACTAAATCGTACGCATCGCGCAAGCCGCTGACATTTGCCATCAACTGTCGCATCGTGACATTACGGGTCACTTTGTGCAGTTCGGGGAAGTACTTCGATACAGGATCGTTGATGCCCGCCTTGCCCTCCTCGCACAAGAGCATGTAGGCAAAGCAGGTAAAGTGTTTGCTCGTTGATCCGATGCGCAGACGCATCGATGGCGCGAGTGTCAGGGGTAACTCCAAGCTGGCGAGTCCGAACCCCTTCCGGTATACCGGCTTGCCGCGGATTGCGATTCCAACCACGGCACCCGGTAACTGGCATTGATCCAAGGCGGAAAAGATTGCGTCGATTCTTCTCTCGTCAAAGTCGATATCGACCTTCGTATTAGACACAAGCACGCTCGGGGATCGAACGGTCACTGGCAATGTCCGAATGTGGCCATCAAAATGTTTTCACGATTGAGAGCCCGCTGGTCCGCGGCTGAATATAGGTGAAGGCATTCGCCGGGAAGAAGCCGATGCCGCCCGCCAGTTGCCCCCGCTTGTCTGCAACGTTGTTGACGTATAGGTTGATGGACCACGTCTCGTACTTAGCTCCTGCGCGAATGTCAGTTTGAGCGTAACCCGGATACACCTGACGATCCGGAGGGGAAAAGACCGACGCAAATTCTCCGATTCGATTACCCACATAGCTCTCGGTTAGTCCCACCTGGGCGGTCCACTCACCGGTTAGGGCAAACTCCTGACGGACAGATACATTGCCCGAAAAGCGGCTGCTATACGGTAGCCGGTCCCCAGGGCTGCCGAATGCACCGGCGTCGGCGGGAAAACCTTCTGTCAGTGTCGCGTCGTTCCAAGTTACCCACGCCCCAACGGTCATGCCACTCCAAGGCCTTGCATCAATCGACAGTTCGAGGCCTTTGCTCTTGGCGCGGCTTGCATTCGACGTGTAAGCCTCGTAACTGATTGGATTGAGCAGGCCCAGTTGAATATCTTTCCAGTCGATGTAATACAGAGAAGCGTCAACGGCGAGCGAGTGGTCTAGGAAGTCCCCCTTGAACCCTACTTCGTAGTTCTGGGTCTTGTCCGGTTTGAACTGCAATGGAAGCTGAAATGACGTCGCGTGTTGATTTGGGCCACCCACCCGATACCCGGACGCAAGCCTCGCATACACCATGAGATCAGGGGACAATTTGAAGCGAGGGGTCACAAGATACGTGAACGCATTGTCCTTCGTCCGCTCTTCCGGTTGGATCAGGGGAGAAGGTAGCAATAGGAAATCGGCAACATACTGTCCGGCTTGAAACTCTGAGTAGCTCTGGCGATTCTGACTTTCACGTCCCCCGAATTGCACGTCAAAGCGATCGGTGAAATGGACCGTCAGATCCGTGAATGCCGCATATTCGGTGTACGTCGAGGCTATAGCGTCATTGAGATAGGTTCCCACCGGCACCCCCGACGACGGCTCAACCGCAAAGATGTTGGTCCCGACTCCAGGAGGATTGGATTCGTGAGTATAAAAAACGCCCAGCAACCAATCGAAATGCGAGCCAAAGGGAACGGCTAGTCGAATCTCTTCAGATACTTTCTCATTCTTCGTATCTGTGACGTTCGAGACTCCCGTCACCCCGAATGTCGGTTGCACGTAGGGACCAAATGCGCTCGACAAATCGATCGATTGGTGGAGCTTATTGACGCTGTATCCCGTGGCAGAGGTCAGGTGAGCCGCGCCAACGTTGGCGTTCACGATTGCGCTCACAGCTCGAATGTTCTCTTCGTACCCACCTGTTCCCCTGAGAACATCTTGCTGCAAATCCCCGAGACCGGGTTGCACGTAAACATCCGGCGATCCGTATCGCTTGCTCACCTGAACCAGGCCGCTGAGCTTCACGGAGAAGTCATTCGAGGGTCGCCAAAGAGCGGACACGTGCCCACCCGCGGAATCTCCCCTGTTGACACCGCGCTCCCCTGTTTGGACATTGTCGATGTAGCCGGCGTCATCGTGATAAAACGCGCTCGCACGCACGGCCGCAGTGTCACTGACGGGTAGGTTGGCTGAGCCACGCACGCTGTATCCCAGATTGGGCCCATTTCGCACATCACTCAGTCCCGCCTCTAGCCGGCCGCTGAAGGCGTCTGTGGAGGGGTCGGTCGTTACGTACTTGAGCAAACCGCCAATACTACTCGAGCCATACAGCGTACCCTGAGGTCCGCGAAGGACCTCAATTCGCTCGAGGTCGCTCGGGTCCAGGTCGGGTGCCAAGAAGCCATATCCCAGAAACGTATTGGAACCAAAGGGCACATCATCAATGACTATACCGACCGTGGGGTTAGTCGCGCTTCCAGTTGAAACTCCGCGAATTGAGAGATTGGGGGCACCTGTATTGCCGATAGTCAAATTCAGGCCGGGAACCTGGGCGTAGTAGTCCTGGAGGGTCAACTTGTTTTCCTCCACGAGCGACTGGGCAGCTATTGCAGTGACCGGTACCGGTACATCCTGCAGTCGTTCATCCCGCTTCTGAGCCGTGACAATGACCTCTTCGAGTTCATTTTGGCGAGCGGCGATTTGAGTGCTTCCGTCGCCCGCCCTTGATTTTTTTGGAGCGTCCCTACTGCCGGGGGCTATAGGTTGAGATTGATCGGTAGCGTGTGCAGGGACAACGTGAACCGTACTTCCGTCGACCGTGTACGACAATCCGGAATCACGCAACAGCGCCGTAAGCGCGCGACTGGCAGTTTGAGTTCCGCGGACCCCGTTTGTCTTTCCTGTTGCGACGGAGGGAGCGCTCATCATGACCTGGACACCGGTTTCGGCGCCCCAACGAACCAACGCTTGATCGAGCGGCGTATTTGGAGCGATGTCTAGCGAGATCGTTTGATCTAGCGCGTCCCCCGCGAGGGCTGTCCCTGTAAGCAACAGCAAGATGAGGAGTGGGCGGTAGAGGAGTTCACAACGCGTCGAAAAAAAGGAGGGTCGAGAGCGCGCCCCTAACACGCGGACTATATTTTTTTTCATCGGAATCCCGTTCAAAAGCGCATTGCGAATCGCGACCGTCGATCGCCATTCGGACCACGTCATGTCTGGCATTCCGTACTTTATTGGCTGTCAGAACACTCCTATTCGAACTGCCGTCCTTCCCTTGTTCCCTATTGCACCGACGTCGAAGAGTGGAACATGGCAAACCGCCACGCGTGCAAACCATCATTCGAACGTCGGTAGCCCTAAGACGAATGGGAATGGCGAGTCCGACATCAAATCGTCATATTTGAACCAGTGGCGGGTGCGGACGAAGGTTTGAACCTTCTGCCCGATTGACGTTTTTCCGCAGTCGTCTCGATCCAGGCGGTTAGCGAGACCGGATCACGATACGCTCCGGGTCCGAGGCGCACGAAGAAACGACCTGGGCGGTCTCGCTGCCAATGGATTCCTGAGGAGTCCGGCAGTCGATGATTTCGACGGGGAAGACCTGGGGCAGCCCACGAATCCATTGGTCAATGTGTTGCTGAACCACGGAGCCCGAGTAGACATTGAGGGCGGCGACCGGATCCAGAAGAATTCGCCGCGTCGAGTATCGCTGAACGTCTTCAATCACTTCCCTTAGCGGCCCGCCAAAGTAAACCAGGGAACCGCGGGTCCACGCGCCCGCATTGAGGGGGTCCACCCCCTTCGCGCTAACCGCTCCATTCTGGGCGTCATAGCTAACCTCTTGCCCATGCGCGAGACGCACAGACGTCAAACCTCTGACGCCGGCCGTCACAGCCTCGGGCAGCGGTGGCATCGCCTCACGAGGTGTTACGTCAACGGCACCTTGCTGAACCCAAACACGCACGTGATTTGAATAGATCCGGACGTCGAAGACAGTCCCGACGGCTGTGGTACAGCCATTCGCAGCGCACACACTGAAGGGTCGATCAGTGTCATGGTGGACGCGGAACATGCCCTCTCCGCGGCTGAGCACGATCATCCGCCCGGCCGCCGTGAAGCGAACATTTATCGACGTATCTCCACCGAGAGTGATCGATGAGCCATCTTCCAACGTGAAGTCTCGCTGCTCAGTCGGAGCGGTCGCATAGATCTGCCCCGGGTCCGTTGGCCAAAATCGGAAGGAAACCATCAAACCGATAACACAGACAACAGCAGACAGAGCCACAGCAATAACCGCCGAGCGGTTGCGCTGCAAGAACGGCCGGGGGCGCATTCGCAACTGAGCCGCCAGAGCTCCGAGCGATGATTCACCCGCAGGCAGCGACATCGCTTCTAAGTCTTTGTAGAGCTCCTCATCGCTCGAAGGACTTGGGCGGGGTAGCGCTCCGGCCTGCTCCCCCAACTGAACCATCTCGACATACTCTGCGTGGTTTTCCGGTTTCTCCCACCACTCATCCCATCGAAGCACTGTTGCCTCGTCGATGTCCTCGCGCAATTGATTTCCGACGTACCAATCAACTGCGTCACGCTCGTATCGCTCGTCCGCTGCACTTCCGCGTCGCGTCATTTGCCTCCACCGTCCCCTTCGGCCGCGCGGACCTCCCGACGGCACTCGGCAATCGCGTCGTGGAGCCAGCGCTCCACTGTCCGCTTGTTCACGTCCACTCCCCTTTGCGCGAACCGGGCCACCATTTCGCTGACCTCGAGGTGATCCCAATATCGAAGGGTCAGCACCTCTCGCCACAGGGGTCGCAGGCCTTCTATCGCCCGCTGTAACACCTGCACTCGCTGTTCCGCCGAAAGGAGCGGCTCCGGCGACGGCGATGTGCTCGTGAATTCGTGACGAGCGATCCCTTCGATGCGCCTTCGAATGGCTGCGAGCTTCTGACGATCCTTTGCGATGTTCAGCGCAACTGTGTACAGATACGCTTTGAGCGAGTTCACGGCGTGATCCTCGAACCCGAAGAAGTCACGGATGGAGGGCGGCACCGGAACCGGCGCCCTCAGCTTGACCGAGTCCGCCGGTACTCGCTCGGCGGGGTTGGACCGCAGCCTCGCGGCAGCCTGCGTCAGATCCGGGCCATCCTGGCGGAGCACGTCGATCAGCGAAACCCCCGCAGCACCACCGAGGACCTCGTTGTCGACCAGCACCCCGACCCGTTCGGAACCGTCGGAAGGGGACAGGTAGGTCACCCACTTCATGGTGCGGAGAGCTCGTAGGGGATCGCGCGGTTCTCCGCGGCCCAGAGCTGTTCCATGTCGGAGTACGGTGCCGGCGGAACCAGCCCCTGGGTGCGCCACAGGTCGATGGGGCTCTCGTCGATGTGCACCTCCCAGTCGTAGCCGCGGTCCTTGATGAAGGGCGCCAGCGCCTCCTCCACCGCGGTCATGCACGCCGCGCGAATCTCCGGGTTGTCCATCTGCCGTGCGATGTGGTCGATCCGGACACGGACGAAGTTGTTGTGCGCCTTTCCGCCGACATACATCGAGCTCTGCGGCATGTCGTTGAACAGGACGACCACGTAGAACGGCGGCAGCTCCACGTAGGTCACGTAGATGGAGGTGATCGCCTCGGACAGCCGTTCCCTGTCCTGCTCGGTGAAGGCGTTCGCGGGGGCAAAGATCTGCCAGTACGGCATTGCGATTCCTCCAGATCGATGATGTCGGCGCTACGCGCACCAACCATCAATCAACGTAGGAATCTGTGACCGCCGCTCATAGAACGAGTGTGCCCAGCGCTGGTATCGGAGCGCCCTGAGCCACGCAGCTCGGACGGTGACATGTCGAACCATCGATGCACAGCACGGGTAAGGCTTGATTGCTCGCGCAGGCCGACCTGAACGGCTATCTGCGAGAACGACAGGCCGGTGGTGGTGATCAGGTTCAGGGTCTGCTCGCGCCGACCGCGGTCGAGGAGATCCTTGAAGCCGACGCCCTCCCGGGCCAGCAGCCGCTGGAGTGATCGTGGGTGAAGGTTCAGCAGCCGCGCGACCTTGGCAAGGTCCGGTCGGTCCGGTCCCAGTTGGCCCTGGAGGATCACCGAGACGAGCTCGGAGACCGGGATGTCCCGGTGGCTGAAGTGGGCCTCCAAAAAGTCCATCGCGATGTCCCGCAGGAGTTCGTTTCCTCCGCTGATCG
>Ga0137412_10002200_pt1 | contig 15376 bp, 14 predicted proteins | sample CZODoug2_1_16fun_FD_122160 | JGI IMG/M metagenome (GOLD analysis project Ga0137412, IMG submission 122160) | Vadose zone soil fungal communities from Angelo Coast Range Reserve, California, USA - CZODoug2_1_16fungal (Hybrid Assembly) | ecosystem: Environmental > Terrestrial > Soil > Vadose zone...
CCCGTTGAAATTGCCGATCTTGTTGCCAAAACAGCAGCGGCGCTGGGTCCCATCACCATCCTCGTCAACAACGCCGGTATCGGTCTCTTTGGCCCGGCCCACGAGAAATCCGAGGCGGATTGGGACCGCGTTCTGGATACCAATCTCAAGAGTGTTTTCCTGGTTTCCCGTGCCGTGGCGCCTTCCATGATCCGCCGTGGCTCGGGTGACATCATCAACATCAGTTCCCTCGCCGGAAAAAATGCCTTCGCTGGCGGCGGAATCTATTGTGCTTCCAAATGGGGTGTTGTCGGGCTTTCCGGCTGTATGGCAGAAGATCTTCGCGAACACGGGATCCGCGTCAGTGTGATCTGCCCGGGAAGTGTAGCCACTGAACTCTCTTCGCGTGCCGGAAAGGACCCGTCGAAAGTGCTGCGTCCGGAAGATGTAGCCCACGCGGTGAAAGCTATCGTCACGCAAGGTCCCCAAAGCTTCCTGAGCGAGATTCATCTCCGGCCGCTTCGGAAATCGTAAGCGACCGCTCCGTCCCTCAGTCTATGACTTTCCTCTTGACATTAGTCGTTACAACAACTATACTCCCGTCATGAACTCGCGGTCCAAGCCCGCCCACCTTGCCGTCACCCTGGAGAACCGCATCTTCGTGGCGCTCTTGCAAGCCGCCGACGCGCTCGGCCAGGAAGTGGAACAGTTTCTGAAGGCGTCGCGGCTTACGGGCGCGCAATACAATGTTCTGCGCATTCTTCGCGGCGCCGAACCGCAAGGTTTGCCCTGCCGCGGTATTGGGGACCGCATGATCTCCCATGACCCAGACATGACCCGCCTGCTCGACCGCCTGGAAAAGCGCGGGTTGATTACCCGCATGCGCCAGACCGACGACCGCCGCGTCGTGAAAACGCGCATCATGCCGCAAGCACTCAGCCTTCTAAAAACGCTCGACCGTCCAATTCGCGAACTTCACAAACGCCAGTTCCGGCACATGTCGGCCGCGCGTCTCAAGATTCTTTCCAATCTGTTGGAGGAAGTCCGCGTCCGTAAGCCTGCCTAGCAGATCTTGCGGCGCGAGTTTTGAATATTCCATCAAGAACGAACAGGAGAAAACATGGGCCACTATCTATCTCGAACCGCGGTAACCGCCGGACTCGCAGCCGTCCTTTCGCTGCCTGCCGGCGCGGCCACTTCGCAGTGGAAGATCGATCCGCAGCATTCGTCCGCGCAGTTTTCTGTCCGTCACATGGCTATTTCCACAGTGCGGGGTGCTTTCAGCAAAGTCAACGGCACGATCGTGCTGGATGACAAGGACGTCACCAAATCCACAGTCGACGTCACCATTGATGTCTCAACCGTGGACACCCGCGAGCCTGGCCGTGACAACGATCTCCGCAGCGATAAATTCTTTGACGTCGCGCACTTCCCCACCATGACTTTCAAATCCAAGAAAGTCGAACAGGTCGCACCTGGAAAGCTCAAAGTCATTGGGGATCTCACCATTCGCGGCACTACCAAGGAAGTCGTGCTCGACGTGGAAGGCCCGACCGCTCCCGTAAAGGACCCCTGGGGCAATCAACGCGTCGCGGCAAGCGCTTCCTCAAAAATCAATCGTCAGGACTATGGCGTGAAGTGGAACGCCACTTTGGACAACGGCGGTGTCGTGGTAGGCGATGACGTCAACATCACCATCGACGCGGAAATGGTCAGGCAAACGCCGAAACCCGCCAATTGACGGGCTCTGCGATCACAGTTTGGGCTAGGAGTGGCCGGTATGTATGCACAGTCCGCTCCACTCGAATCATCAAAACTACAGATTGCAAACGAAGGGATCGATTCCATGCAGAAACCGGCGCCAAGCGATTTTCCGGTCCACGAACTAATCCGCGAGCGTTGGAGCCCACGGGCTTTTGCCGACAAGCCCGTTCCACGAGACGTATTACGCAGCATTTTCGAGGCTGCGCGATGGGCGCCTTCCAGCAATAACGAGCAGCCTTGGGCCTACATCGTGGCATCGAGAGACGACAACGCCAGTTTTGAGAAAACGCTGAGCGTTCTCGTGGAATTCAATGCCAACTGGGCAAAAGGCGCGCCCGTACTGGCAATCGCCGTGGCAAGACTTACATTTGCAAAGAACAACGTCCCCAACCGCAACGCGCAATATGACACCGGCGCGGCAACGGCCCTGCTCTCCGTGGAAGCAACCGCGCGGGGCTTAGCCGTTCATCAGATGGCCGGATTTGACCCGGAAAAAGCACGCCAGGTCTTTGGCATTCCCGCGGGATGGGAAGCCATCGCCGCCATCGCCATCGGTTACCCAGGAGACCCGGCTTCTTTGCCCCAGCCCTTGCAGGATCGCGAAATGGCGCCCAGGACACGCAAGCCCATAAACGAATTTGTCATGGCAGGCCACTGGGGGCATACTGCTCCTTTCGCAACGAAATAACCGGAGATAGCCGACCCCGCCCAGCCATGCACCGCACCCTCGAATTCCTCCTGCATCATGGATACATAGTATTGCTCGGATGGGTTTTCGCCGAGCAGATGGGGCTGCCGCTTCCTTCGATGCCCTTGCTGCTCGCTGCTGGAGCACTCGCTGGTACTGGCCGCCTGAGTTTCTTCGCTTCCATGTTCTACGTCATGCTGGCTGCCGTGACTGCGGATTCTGTCTGGTACCAGCTTGGCCGCCGCAAAGGCATCCGCATTCTCCAGCTTCTCTGCAAAATCTCGCTGGAGCCGGATTCTTGCGTTCGCCGCACCGAAGGCATTTTTTCGAAGCAAGGCGCCCGTTCGCTTCTACTGGCAAAGTTTCTCCCCGGCCTGGGCACTGTCGCGCCTCCTCTTGCAGGCATCTTTCACATGCGGCTGGGGCGTTTTCTTTTGTTCGATGCCACGGGATCGCTTCTCTGGGCTGGCACCTTCCTAGGCTTTGGTTACATCTTCAGTGGCCAGATCGAGCTCGTGGCGGAGCATCTCTCTTTTCTCGGTGGCTGGCTGCTGGTCCTTCTCCTTGCTGCCTTTGCGGCATACCTCACCAATAAGTTTGTCGCCCGCCAGCGCTTTCTTCGTGATCTGCGCATCTCTCGCATCACCGTGGATGAATTGAAAGAGAAGCTCGACTCCGGCGAAGAACTCGTCATCGTTGACCTACGCCACTCGGTGGACTTCGAAGCGGACCCGGAAACCATTCCAGGCGCTTTCCGCATAGATTCAAAGGAGTTGGAGGAAAAGAACGACCGTTTGCCGCGCGACCACGAAATCATCCTCTACTGTACTTGACCAAACGAAGCCACCAGTGCCCGTGTGGCGCTGCTCCTCAGGAAGAAGGGCATCACGCGCATTCGCCCGCTGCTGGGCGGCCTCGACGCTTGGCGCGAGCGCGGCTATCCGCTTGACACGCCAACGCTCACCTCATCCTGAAAAAAGACGCGCTCTGGTTCTCCCAGAGCGCACCATATCAGAAACAATTTAAGGAGCGAGGTCATCCTGAGCGAAGCGCGCTTTTTGCGTTCCGCACGGGTTTGCGGAGCGAAGGATCTCAACCGATCCACGCTTGAAACTCAAACTCTGCGGAATGTACTTACAATCTCGGTAACACAATTCCGCTCTGCGCCTGATACTTCCCTTTTTTGTCCTTGTAGCTCACTTCACAATCTTCATCGGACTCAAAGAAGATCACCTGGCACAAACCTTCATTCGCATAAATCTTTGCCGGCAGCGGCGTGGTATTGCTGATTTCCAGCGTCACAAAGCCTTCCCACTCCGGCTCGAACGGCGTCACATTCACGATGATCCCGCATCGCGCATACGTCGATTTGCCCAGGCAAATCGTCAGTACGTTCCGCGGAATCCGGAAATACTCCACAGACCTTGCTAACGCAAACGAATTCGGCGGAATGATGCACACCTCGCCCTTGAACTCCACGAACGATTTCGGATCGAAATGCTTTGGATCCACGATCGTCGAATTCACGTTCGTGAAAATTCGGAACTCGTCTGCCACTCGAATATCGTAGCCGTACGACGACACTCCGTAGCTGATCACTCCCTCGCGCACCTGCCGGTCCGTAAACGGCTCGATCATCTTGTGCTCCAGCGCCTTGCGCCGGATCCAGCGGTCTGGCTTGACGGCCATCCATTCCTCCCCGTTCTTTGCTTGCGATTTGTCTCTTCGATTCGCTACAAACTCTAAAGTGGTTCAACTCGGCGCGCCAAAAGATGTTCAGTGTAGATTACCCCTCACGTCTTGACAACCTGCGCGGCACCCTCTAGCATCTGCCTCGGAAGCGCTGGAGGATTGTGTGATTAAGCTGGACATCGTAAATGCCGTCGTCGTTGCGACGAACATCAGCCGCACCAAAGCCGAGCAAGCCGTCGAAACCGTATTCGAATCGTTGAAGCAGGCTCTCGGCCGCGGCCAGCGCATCGAACTCCGCCGCTTCGGCGTCTTTAGCGTAAAGCCGCGCAAGACCGGCATCGGCCGCAATCCCCGCACTGGCGAAGAGGTCAACATCCCCCCCGGCAAAGCCGTCCGCTTCAAACCCGGCAAAGAGCTTCAGGGCATCGACGAAGCAAAGTAGGCCGGCAGACTGGTTTCGACTTCGCCTCAATCGTTCTGACCAATCGAACTCCCGCCAATTCGCAACTGGCGCGAACCCTTCAGCTATGCTGTACTGACAAGTGCGCATTTCATTCCACGCGCAAAAATACTTCGTGACCACACCGCCTCCAGAAAATCCACCGCCATCCACCCCGGCCAACGTCGATGGGAGCGCCGCTCTTCCACCTGGTGTTCGCTACACGCCCGTCCTCTACCGCCCTTCCAGAAAGATGTTAATCGTCGCTTGCATTCTCTTCTTGCTCACGCTTTGTACTTGCCTCCTAGCCGGCACGCAGTTCGCTAACGCCTATGCCCGGAACGAAGCCTTCTCGTCTGACGAATTTCTCCGCTCTTTCACTCTCTTTTACAAAAACCCTCTCGGCCTCGCCGCCGGTCTGCCATTTGCTCTCACTTTGCTCACCATTCTCCTCACCCACGAACTCGGACACTTCTTTGCCTGCCGCTATCATCATATTCGCGCGACTTATCCTTTTTTTGTTCCCTTCCCCAACTTAACCGGCACGTTCGGCGCCTTCATCTTGATTCGCTCGCCCATCCGCACGAACCGGGCCCTGTTTGATGTCGGTGCTTCGGGCCCGCTCGTTGGATTCGTCTTCGCTGTTCCCGCTCTCGTCTACGGCGTCCTGCATGCCAAGCTTGTTCCCGGCCTCGCTGACCCCACGAACGCCGAACTCATCTATGGCACCCCCCTTCTACTGCGTCTCTTGGACGCGGTAGTGCATCCCGCCACCTCTCCCGACGCGCTGCTTCTGCCGCCGATTGGGCGCGCCGCCTGGGTCGGTCTCTTATTAACCTCGCTGAACCTTGTCCCGGTTGCTCAACTTGATGGCGGTCATATTCTTCGTTCCCTCAACCCTAGGTTGCATTACTATTCGTCGCTCCTTATGCCTGCTGTTTTTCTCCTGCTTGGGTTCCTTGGCTTCTGGGAGGGCTGGTACTTCTGGGGAGTCCTGATTCTCGTTATGCGATTCCTTCGCATCCCGCCCATTTACGACCCTACGACTCTCGATTCCAGCCGTCGCTGGGGGGCGCTTCTTGCTCTTCTGGTCTTTCTCCTCTCCTTCATGCCCGCTCCCATCTACATTTCTCGAAGTTTCCATTGACCGTTTCCAATCTCCGGTTATGATGCCTCCAGCCTGAAGCGCCCCGACGCTTCAGCCCTGCATGCCTGAACTCGTCCGCACATTGCGCCTCCGCGATCTGCTGCTACTCTTCGTTGGTTCCGTCATTGGCTCTGGCATCTTTCGCACGCCCGGCCCCATTCTTCGCCAAGTCAACGGCTCCGTCGGCATCTCGTTCCTGGTCTGGATCGTGGGCGGCGTCCTCTCCTTACTCGGCGCGCTTACCTATGCGGAGCTTGCTGCCGCAAATCCAGAAGCAGGTGGGCTGTACTGCTACATTCGTGACGGATTCGGTCGTCTCTCGGCTTTTCTTTATGGTTGGTGTCTCTTCCTGGTCATTGCTAGCGGCTCCGTCGCCGCCTTGGCACGGGCCTTCAGCGAATATCTGGCAAGGGTTCTTCCGATTTCTTCCGTCGAGCAAACCTTCGCTGCCGTCGTGATGATCGGAATCGTAACGGCCATCAACGTCTGGGGCACTCGGAAGAGTTCGGACCTTCAGAACTGGACCACGCTCGTCAAAGTGGGCATTATCATTCTCCTCAGCGCCTTGCTGCTATCCTTTGGCCATCATGCCCGCGACATTCCCCCCGCCTTTGGTGCTGTTCAACACGGAGTTGGCTTGTGGTCCAATTTCGGCCTGGCCATGATCACGGTTCTGTGGGCTTATGAAGGCTGGCAATTCGGCACCTACAGCGCCGGTGAAGTCATTGACCCGCAAAAAGCCTTCCCGCGCGCTTTTCTGATGGGCTCGTTGATACTCGTGGGGCTGTATCTCGTCGCCGTCGTCGCTTACCTCTTCGCTCTCGGCCCCGCTGAAATGGCTATGAGTGACACTATCGCGGCCACCTCCGTCACCGCCGTCCTAGGCTCATGGGCGGGCAAGATCGTGGCCCTTACCATTCTGATTTCCACCTTCAGCGCCGCCAATAGTGTGATCCTCACTGCCCCTCGCGTTTTCTATGCCATGGCCAAAGACAAACTCTTTTTCATGAAGCTTGCGGAAGTGCATCCTCGCTTTAAGACTCCCGCAGCGGCCATCATTGGACTGGGTGTATGGTCGGCAGTTTTGGTGTGTGCTGGTGAGTTGGGCACTTTCAGCAAACTGATAGAAGGCGTAATTTTTATCGGCTGGATTTTCTACGGTCTTGGCGCCGCCGCCATTTTCCCCATTCGCCGCGCCTCGGCCGACCGCCCAATTCCTTATCGTGTTCCTGGCTATCCTTGGACGCCTATACTCTTCGTTCTCGTCGCCGCGATCATTGTTGGCAACGCTATCTATCTCGCTTTCCTCGACCCTTCCAAATTTATGAATCTCAAGGCCGCCATCCTTCTTTTTGTCATCGGCCTTCCCGCATACTTCTTCTGGCGCAAACGCGCCGCCTAAGTCGTTCCTGGAGTGCGGCAGCTTAGCTGCCGCTTTTCCGTCTGCGCGGAGCGCTTCGGCCGAAAAGAATCGTATTCCTGTGGGGGCCAGCCTCAGTTTTCAGGAGGAACCCTGGTGAGAAGCCCTTCAACCAACTCGCGCGCCTGGCGCACGTGCTCGCTGTCTGCGCCGTTCGGCTCAAGTTTCAGATAGGAATCCAAGCCTTGCAATTGCGCGCGATACTCACGCCTTCGCCCGTAGGCATCCGACAGCACCAGATAGGCCTGCGCGAAATTGGGGTTGCGGAGAAGAGCTTCGCGCGCGCATTTTTCTGCTTCGTCCGGCCGATCTAGCCGCAGCAGCACCATACCGAGGATGGTGTACCCGTCGGGCGAATTTCCGTCCACTTCCAGTCCCCTTCTGAGTGTGGTTACTGCCTCCTCTGTTTTTCCCTCCACATAAAGAAGGTAACCGATGCCAAATTCCGCCCAGGCGTAACTCCCGCCGCTTAAATCAATGGCTTTTTGAAAAGCCAGCAGCGCTTCTTCCAGCCGGCCCCGTCTCGTCTCCGCCACGCCAATGTGATAGAAAGCCTCGTAGTAGTTCGGGAACGCTTGGGCAGCTTTGGTGAAGTGGCTCACACTTCCAGCGAGATCGTTCTGTCCCATGCTCCGCAATCCCTTGATGTACTCTTTCCGTGCCCAATCGGGTATCTTCAGCTCCCGTGCAGAAACCGTGTAGCTGTTGCGCTTACTCTGTGTCGCGTTGGGAGGATTCAGGTACAGCACGAGCGGCGAGGAGGATCCGTCGAGCTGCGCGCTTGCCTGTGCTGGCTCATAGCCCGGTTCATCGACCACGATTTCGTAGGTGCTGGGTGGGAGGCTTCGCACCTCAAAGTGGCCTTCCAGGTCCGTCAAGACGCTGCGGAAGATCCCGGCGGCGTGCGACTTCAGTTTTACGGCCACCTGGCTCGCGGGCCGATTCTCTTTTTTCAAGAGCACCGTCCCAGAAATCTTTCCGCCCGCCTGTTCGTCAGTGGGGAGTTGCGCCTGCGCCATTGCCATAGGCGCCCAAGCCATTAAACTTATGTTGAGGAACAGGATGGGAAGTAATGCAGCTTTTAGAGACAACTTCTCGAAGTCTTGTAATTTGCACAGCATCTCGACCTGCTGCGCACTTTTGAGCTATTCCTCTGGAGACTTGGCGGTTGGGGAAACCATCCGAACGGCGGCGAACACTCACTTCCAACAGTCAGTTTCGGGCTGCGGTTGTGCTCTCGCCTGCGCCGCCTTGCACCTTTTCTCCCAGTAACCAAGCGTCGCGTGCGCCGACCAATGCCCCCTTAAGTGCACTGCGCATGCCAAATCGCTCACTGACTCATCTCATCTGTGGCTACAAGTCGCGCCAACGATCTTCGCCGCCCCGTGGCGCTGCCATCTTCTTTCCTTTCAATGCCGCTCTCCTCCAGAGTTTTCCTCACGCCTGCAAATTTAGTGGCTATCTAGCCACTAGGGGCTGTATCGCAGTTCCGTTTCGCCGCCTTCGGAAACTGTCTCAACTAGCAACACCCTGTGCTATCTTGACTCACTTTGAGATTTGCAAACGCTCCCCTCTCCCCATCTCAATCAAGGAGATTTCCGATGCGAAGATTCACCGCGTTCTTCCTGATTCTCTTTTGTCTGGCTGCGACCTCTGCCACTCTACCTCCCGACGAGCTCTCAAAGAAGTTTGTCGGTTCTTGGAGACTCGTTTCCATCGAAGGCCATCCCCCCGGTCGCCCTTTCGTTTATGACCGGCCCACTGGCCTGCTCATGTACGATCCCTCGGGACACATGTGCGTCAACATCGTCCTCAAAGCCGATCGCAAACCTTTCGCGCCCTTCGCGAAAGGCTTGCTCACCGCCACAACCGAAGAGAAAGCCGCCGCCTTTGAAAGCTATGCCGCCTATTTCGGCACCTACACTGTCGATGCCAAGGCCGGCACCGTCACCCACCACTTGGAAGACAATCTCATTCCCGGCCGCGGCGGCACCGATAACGTCCGCTGGTTCGAGTTCCAGGGCGACAATCGCCTCTATCTCATCCCCATGGAAGACGGCAAAGGCGGCGTCCTCCCCCGCAAAGACGCCACCTACAAACTCCTCTGGGAGCGCCTCAAGTAGCATTTAGCGGGATAAAGAAGTTTTCTAAAGACTTGAAATACAGCGGCTTGCGAACGCTTTGGCATAGGCGCACATTCGCGTTCTGCACTTAGTGGGGAACCCAGGAGCGCATGTCCTCTGCGAAACTCTGAAGTGCCGCCAGGTCTTCTGACGGGCCGGACCCCAGGGCACTGCGCTTCTTCAACGCTTCGCGGGCCGCTTGTTCCGGTGTCCAGGCTCTCGAAAACACTCCTTCCCGCAGATACCGAAGCTGCTGTAGCGTCACTTCGGAAGAGCCAGCGTATTTGTCCACTTGCTTCAAGAAGAAGTCCAAGAGTGGCTTCGGAAGTTCAAGGGAATCTGGCAAATCCCGCCGTGTATATTCGTAAATCGTCTTCTGGCGCCACGGATTGAATTTCTTCGTGTCAAACAGATCGTTTTCGTCGAGGAAGATCTGCGAAGTGGGCACGACTACGCGCACAACCGGACCTGTCGCTGGGCGCATCACCCAAACCGCAACGGTATGATTCGGTGCGGGCCAAAACAGTCCTACGCTTCTGACGCCGCTACGCTCTACCAGGAACGCGTAGAGCGCAGAGAGTTCGTCGCATTCCGCCGTAGCCGTTGATTCCAAAGCGGATGGACTCTCCAGGTTCTTCCATTGCTGCCAGATTCGGTCGGAGTTCGGCGGTTGATCGGTGATTGCCCAATGAAGGTTCCAGAATCCCGCGTCCCGCGTCGCCTCAAACAACAATCTCACCACCACGTAGTCCGAGTAGCGGACGTTCTCCGCACTAAGCTTGTGTGCGGATACAAATGACTGGAAACCGAGCCGCATCCCCGAACTGCCCTCGAGCTCCTCAGCCTTCCCTCGGAGCGCGCTAACGAGTTGTCCCACAGAATTACTCGGTAAAGCGGCAACCGGCGGCGCTGGTTTTCGGCCTTGCCCGTAAACCCGTGCACCAGCCGCGATCAACAGCAGGAGAGTAAGCAAGGGGGCACTAAGCCGTCTAGGAGGAAACTGTCTCATGGGATAAGCAGCGTACTTGATTCTATGCGCCAACAAATAGATCAACCAAGGTTTTCCGGCAGGGGTGTATCTAATTTCTTGGCGTGGAAACCCTTCCAACATTTAAGATTGCCGCCGGGCCATTGAATTCCGCGCAAAACTGATTCCGACTTTGAGATTAACTCCATTCTCTTGAAGAACCTGCACACTCTTTTGCTCCTATGGACCTTTGTGCATTTTTCGTCCCTTTAGAATCAATCGTCTGCGCACTCTCTTCGCAAAAATAGGGGTGTGGGGTATCCCTCGCCGCCGATTTCAACTTGGACCCATGATCGCGGTCAGGAACACCTGCTTACAATAAGCTCAGCGGATCCATATCCACTAACACGGCTGTACCGGGGATTTCGTTCGCCTCGCAATACGACAGCGCGCCGTTTAGCAGCTTCGCCAACACGGAACGCTTCGGCGACTTCAGAAGGAACTGGAACCGGTGCTCTTTTTTTAAACGTGCCAACGGCGCCGTCGCTGGCCCCAGGATGCGCACCCCTTTGTCGTCATGCGGCGAAAAGTATTCCGAAAGCTGCCGCGACCAGCGGATGGCCTTCTCCAAGCTGATATCGCGCACGATCACGTTCGCCAGTGAAGTAAACGGCGGATACGCCATCATCCGCCGAAAATGCAACTCGCGCTCGAAGAACGCACCGTAGTCCTGCTTCACCGCGTCCTGAATCGCGTAATGCTCGGGATAAAATGTTTGAATCAGCACACGCCCACTCAATTCGCCGCGCCCCGCGCGCCCCGCGACTTGTGTTAACAGCTGAAACGTGCGCTCCGCCGCGCGAAAGTCCGGCAGGCTCAGCGATGAATCCGCGGAGACCACGCCGACCAGCGTCACGCGCTGAAAGTCGTGCCCCTTCGCCAGCATTTGCGTTCCGACCAGTATGTCAAGCGCCCCGCCCGCGAACGCCCCCAGTGTCTCCTGATACTGCCGCTTCGTCCGCGCCGTGTCCCGGTCCAGCCGCGCGATTCGCGCTCCAGGAAATTCCTTGCGCAGCCTTTCTTCCAAATGCTCCGAGCCTTCTCCAAAAAAATAGACATATTTCGACTGGCACTTCGGACAAACTTTCGGAATTTGCTGGATCGATCCGCAGTAATGACATTCCAGCCGGTTGCGCTGCTGGTGATGCGTCATCGAAATGCTGCAATTCACGCACTGCACCGACGCGCCGCAGCTCCGGCACACCACCGACCACGAGTATCCGCGCCGGTTTATCAACACCAGCGCCTGCGTCCCACTCGCCAGACATTCCTGAAGTCCCGCATGCAGCGCCGCGGAAATCGGGCTCGTCTGGTGCGTCTGCTGAAAATCTTTGCGCAGGTCCGCGATTTCCACGCTCGCGAGCGAACGCTCGGCAACTCGTGAAGCCAGCGTCAGCAGCTCATATTTTCCTTCCCGCGCGTGGTGATACGTTTCCATCGAAGGCGTCGCCGAACCGAGCAGCGCCAGCGCGCCCTCCATTTTCGCTCGCACGATGGCCACGTCGCGCCCGTGATAGCGGGGTGTTTCTTCCTGCTTGAAACTACTTTCTTGTTCTTCGTCGACAATGATTAGGCCGACAGGGTCCAGCGGCGCAAACACAGCCGAACGTGTGCCGACGACGACGCGCGCTTCGCCGTTTCGCACGCGCCACCATTCGCGTGCTCGCTCGACGTCGCTCAGCGCCGAATGCAGCACCGCCACGCCTTCGAACTTCGCGCCAAACCACGAGCGGCACTGCCGTCCGATCCACAAGGTCAACGCAATCTCCGGCACCAAGACGAGCGCCGTTTTCCCGCGCGCCAACGTCTCTTGCACCGCGCGCAAATACACTTCGGTCTTCCCGCTGCCGGTAACACCGTGAAGCAACTGCACGCCGAATTCACCCAGGGCAAACCGCGCGCGAACTGCTTTCAGCGCGTTCTCCTGCTCCGCATTCAATTCATGCGCTGGCGGCGCGTATCCCGCATCAAACTGATCCTCCGCCGGATCAATTGCCTCTTCCCAACTCTCCAGTAATCCGTCGAGCAACATCCGCTCAACCGTCGCGCGTGTCACCTGTGCCAGCTTCAAAAGCTGCGGCAGAGGCAAAGGCCCGCGCTCCGTCTCCAATAATTCGCGGATTTTTTTTTCACTGCGGTTTCGCTGCGTAGCCGGCGTTTCTGCGATGCCCTTTCCCTCGATTTCTTCTCTACGATTCCTCTGGGTACTCCTTGTCTCTGCGTTATCTTTTCCTTGGTCCTTCTCGATCGATTCTGCAGCACCCTTCCAGGCGATCACTCGCTGCGTCCTGCGCTTTCTTCCCTCCATGCTCTCTCGAATCTCGATGAGCCCGCGGCGTTGCAGTCGTTGCAACGCGGCAGCGTCTACGCCCAACTTTGCCGCTGGACCAAGCAGCACCGCTCCTTTCTTCTCTTTCACTTTTGCGAGAAACGCCGCCTCCGCGGAGCTGAGCCCATGCGACAATTCTCCGCCGCTCAAGCTCTCCGCGGCCTCACGCCCCGCGTCCGTCAAGATAATTTGGCGTTGCGATTTCAGCTCCGTCATCGGCGGCAGCATCGCGCGAAAAACTTCACCGACGGGCGCCAGGTAATACCCCGCAATCGAGTGCGCCAGTGCGATCAATTTCGGAGTCAAGGTCGGAACAAAGTCCAAAACTCTGCTGATTTCACGGATCTTCGTCCCCTGCGGCGCGCTTTCCGCCATTTCAACAACGACGCCGACCATGGATTTCTTGCGGAAAGGCACAAGCACGCGGCTGCCCGCCTGCACCGTTCCTTGCAATGCTTCCGGAATTGCATAGGTAAACGTGGTGCGCAGCGGCACCGGCAGTGCGACATTGCAAAATGGAGGAGTCATCCCGCCGTGTAGTGTATCAGTACGAGGAAATCCAGCAGAAAGCGTAGCAACGAATGCAGAACGAGCTGAGAAATTTACCGGCCGATGAGAAAAATTCCCAGGAAAATAGTCCCGATTCCCAGCCTCTGCCAGCGCGAAACGTGCTCTTTCAAAAAAATGGCCGCAAGCCCGACGGTGACTGCTCCATAAAGCGAGCCAAGAACGCTGATCACTGCAACCTGCTCCATCTTCATCCCGAGATTGCTGAGGACAAAAGCGCCGGTATCGAAGACGCCCATACCCAGCACCATCCAGCGCACCTGGCCGCGGGGAAGACGCACGGGCTGTTTGGACACCAGGATCGCCGCCGCGATAAGCAGCGTGCTGGTCAAGCGAATCATCCACACGGTTTGTATCGCGCCAACTCGCGCGATGATGCGAATTCCGAGCAGCCAAAACAATATGGCAAAACCAACAGAGGCGAAAATGGCCCAGCCCATTCCGCGGCCGCTCCTGCGCACAGCCTCAGCGTCGTTCCCGTCCGGTGTTTTTTCTCCGCCCGCAACAATTACGACGCCCACGAGTGTGCAAACGATCCCCGCGATTCGTACGGCACCCAGGCGCTCACCCGTCATCCAGGAGAGCAGAAGCGTCAAAGCGGGATAGCTGGCCGAGAGCGGCGCCACCACCGACATTTTTCCAATCTCAAAGGCGCGGTAGAATCCCAGTCCGGCCGCGGCGTTGAAGAATCCAGCCAGAAAACCCCAAGCCCACGGCTGCCACCCGGAACCGTCCGCGAGATGCCCCCAGCCGCCCAGAACTGGCAGAAAAATAGTCAGGAGGAAGAACCCAATCAGCTGCATATAAAGCATGGAACGGAGAGCGCCAATGCGATGGGTGGCAAAACGCGCAATGAAATCCGCGCCGCCCCAAGTCAGCGCCGTCAGCAAGCCCAGCAAAATTCCCATGATGAATTAAGCGGACTTGCCTTTCTTCACTTCGAGGCCGAGGACGGCCATGACTTTTTGAAGATCTTTCCAGACTTCACTTTTTGCGGGGGGATTGCGCAGCAGGTAGGCGGGGTGATAGGTAGCCAGCAATTTTCTTCCACGAAATTCCAGCCACTCGCCCCGAAATTGGGAAATACCGCGATTGGTCTGGAGTAATGTTTTTGCGGCGACGGCGCCGAGGCAGACGATGACTTTCGGAGCGATGGCGTCGATTTGCCGCAAAAGAAATGGCGAACAGGTGGTGACTTCATCTTCTTCGGGCTGGCGATTCTCGGGCGGGCGGCACTTCACAACATTGCAGATGTACACGTCTTTGCGCTGCAGCCCCATCGCTTCGATCATCTGCGTCAGCAATTTTCCCGCGCGGCCGACGAAGGGCAATCCCTGGGCGTCTTCATCGGCGCCCGGACCTTCGCCCACAAAAACAAGCCGGGCCTTGGGATTTCCATCGCCGAACACGATTTTGTGCCGCGTGCTGTGAAGTTTGCAGCGCGTGCACTCGCCAAGGTCCTCGCGAGTCTTAAGCAGCGAGTCTCCGGCAATTTTCTCAATGGATTCAAACAACGACGGTCCCGCAATCACCGGCAGGGATGAAATCTTCGGACTCACCGGCGTCGTAATGGGCGCGGGCCTAGATAATGCAGGTCTTTCTGCGGGCTTCGGCAAGGTCTTTTCCTTTTGAAACTCTGAAGCTGAGAAATGCGTAGTCGCAGGTGGTTCCGCGTGATGCTCAAATTCAGGCGGAGCAACGGCCCCGCGTTCACGGTAGAACAAGCGGATCCCAAGGTCTTCGTAAAAACCTAGCCTGCTGGACAGTTTTTCTTGGAGAGTTTCAGGAAGGGGCGCGGCCATGGCGGGATCAATCGCCTGAACGCTTCATCGCAGCCGTTCCACGCAAAACAGTTCGCAGCCGTACGACTTCATCCAGAATCCGCTGCGCCACTTCGCTCTTGCTCATTTTCGGAAGCGCGAGGTCGCGCCCGTCGCGAGAGAAAATGGTAACAATATTTGTATCGTGATCGAATCCCGCGCCTTCGGCGGTGACGTCGTTGGCCACGATGAGATCGGCGTTCTTTGCGGAAAGCTTTTTTCGCGCGTTTTCAGCGACGTGGTCCGTCTCCGCCGCGAATCCAACGATAATTTTCTGACCTTTGTTCTTCGCTAGGTCCGCCAGAATATCCGTGGTCGGCTCGAAAGCGATTGTAAGGGCGGCGTCGCTCTTTTTGATTTTTTCCGCGTATTGCTCTACTG
>Ga0137412_10002201_pt1 | contig 15374 bp, 15 predicted proteins | sample CZODoug2_1_16fun_FD_122160 | JGI IMG/M metagenome (GOLD analysis project Ga0137412, IMG submission 122160) | Vadose zone soil fungal communities from Angelo Coast Range Reserve, California, USA - CZODoug2_1_16fungal (Hybrid Assembly) | ecosystem: Environmental > Terrestrial > Soil > Vadose zone...
GTTGTTCGCTGATCTTACGATCGGCAAAACGCACCAAACTGTTCTCGATCTCACCCCGACCAAATAATAGAAACTTTCCATTCATTAGTTGCCCTCCAAATCAACACAAATGGATCGAATTTATTTCGGCATCCGGATGTCTGCGGCTAGTTCTGCTGTTCAAAGAACTAAAACGATTGCAGATCGAGATGCTCCCATTCGAAGACCCTGTAGCCGCGCTCCTGCGGAGCGTTCCAGACCACGGCCCACAGGGCCGTGGCTACAACATTGGGAGAGGGGGAGCGGTTAAGCCATCTTTTAACTCACGAGAATTCGAACGAAGCCTGGGTGTGGCAGCGCGCGATGATCTTATGCAAAAAAGGCCGCAGGGTTTGGGACCCTGCGGCTCTTATTAGTGTTGTCCCGAAGCTGACGTTCAGACTCAGTCTAGGAGAACCACGTGATCGATTGTACGCAGATCGCCAGTATTTGCGTAATAGACACGCACGCGAGCGCCGGATTTGATCGCAGTTTGGACGACTTGGCCGGTCTTGTTCACGACGCGACCGCGTCCATTCAGGACATAACGGCCCGGACTATTGGACCCATCCTCTCGAACAACCAGCGTCCTGAGCGGTTGATAACTGGCGGCTGAGCCTTCCTCAATCGCCATTTTGATGATCGCTCCCGTTACTGTTACTGGTTCTGTGGTTGTTTGTTTCTTGTTCGTTGAGCTCGGCTGCGCAAATGCCAACGGAGCAAGTAGCAACCAGGTGAGTGTGATAACTAGTGTTTTCATGATGCCTCCTCTTTGATGTTGATTGTTGATACGTGTTCTACTCGCGGAAGTTTCGGGACGTAATCTGCACCGAACAAGAGCCAGTTGGTGCCTTTACCACAGGCCACTTTTACCTCGCTTGCTGCGAGCCTGGAACCCAACTCATAAACGCGCACCGTTCGGGCCACAGAGCGGTGTCACTGTGCCGATATGGGGCTAACGAGAGCAGGGGTTACAACGCCGTCGTCAATAGTCCGCAGCCAGACCGCACATTAGGCATTGCTCAATCCCGCAGGATGGCGCATCAATTAATCTCGCCATCGTAGAATGAATAAGAGAGACGGAATGAAAGAACACTACTTCGATGATTTGAAAATTGGTGACCGTTTTAGATCCGAGCCGCTAAATGTCACGGAGAAGCAGGTCATCGAGTTCGCCCACAAGTTCGATCCACAGATGTTTCATCTGAGCCGGAAAGCTGCAGAGCGAACGCTTTTCAAAGGATTGATCGCGAGTGGCTGGCACACGGCTGCGATGACCATGCGGCTATTCGTGCAGACATTAAATTTCGCAGAAGGTGCGATCGGCTTAGGGGTCGATGAACTGCGTTGGCCTATTGCGGTGCGACCTGGCGACGTGGTTACCGTTGAAACAGAGATTCTCGATCTAAGGCCGTCGCGGTCCAAGCCGGACTACGGGATCATTCGGTTGCGCAACGTGACTACGAACCAACACGGCGAGATCGTCCAGACAATGCTGGCAAATGCGATGGTGCCAAGGCGCGAGGGCGCGCTGGACGACAAGACTACTGACCACTGACCACAAGACCACAAGACCACAAGACCACGGACTACAAGACAACCGACTCAAAGATTATGAGAGACTATACGAAAATTGAAGCTTGGAGATTGGCGGACGATTTGACCGTTGCGGTTTATGAACGTACGCGCGCCTTTCCCAGGGAGGGAATTTACGGTTTAACCGCCCAATTGCGCCGCGCATCTTATTCAGTTCCAGCAAACATCGTTGAGGGGGCTTCACGCGAAAGTAAGAGGGACTATCTCCATTTTCTTTACATCGCGCGTGGTTCCTTATCCGAGACCCAATATTTTCTCCACCTTGCGCAGCGACTCGGTTATTTATCATCGAAAGAAGCCGACGATCTTCGGCAGCAAACGAAGATAACGTTTGCGTGTTTGCATGGATTGATCCAAGCGGTCGAGAAAGAGGCTGGAAATTACGCAAAATGATTGCGACTACCACGAGCTTGATCGTGATTAGCCTAATGCATTGGTCGAGTGGTCAATTGTCCGTAGTCTCGTAGTCTTCCGATGGACGATATTCAGAAGCGAGCCGACGATAAAGCCTGGGACGAAAAACAGAACCGTTGGGTTTCGGACGCAAATCGCAGGATCGAGGATGGACTAAGTGGCGAAGCGCTTGCGGCGTTACATGGTTTGCACGTGCGTCCGGATGACGAGCCGTCATGCGACGTCGACGGGATGAGCGATGTAGACGATGAAGAAATCCTACGCGACAAAATCATCACGCGACTGGCACAGATCGGCGATACAATTTCGCAAAACCATAATTTACCCGACGATGTGAGGCAAAGGTGGACAGCAACATTGCAGGAGTGTTACGTGAGCGACGCGAAGAGCGTGACCCTGCTGCGCGATCTGAGACGAGAGCTTGATAGCTGGGAGGAAATCGATCCACAAGCGGAGCTTTCTCTAGTCTACAGCGCGATCGGTGCGGTGGCGACGATGATTGAGACCTATCAACGAAGGTTTAACACTCGATAGCTCGACTATGTGCCACAACCGTTCGCCGACGCCAGAGATAGCGCGCCGTCATCGCGTGAGATTGGCCTGGGCTGCCGGAAGGCGGAATTCCAGGCCGCTTCCCGCGATTGCCTGGTTAAAATCGTCGGGCAACGGCGCCTCAAAATTTTTCCATTCCTCGGTGCGAGGATGGCGAAATCCGAGCTTCCAAGCGTGCAACATTTGCCGTGGAAAATCTTTTGCGAGACGCGGCGCGTAGATTTTATCGCCAAGAACCGGGTGACCGAGATGATGAAGATGCACCCGAATCTGATGGGTCCGGCCAGTGTGTAGCGAGCATTCGACCAGGCTGGCTTGCTCGCTCCACCGAACGACGCGATACTCGGTTTTGGCCACGCGTCCACGCAGAGCAGTCGCGCTCATTCGTTGTCGGTGAACTGGATGTCGTCCGATTTTTTCTTCGATCACGCCGGCCGGCTGGCGCAATCTTCCAGTGACCAGCGCAAGATAAATCTTCTCCACCGTGCGGTCAGCGAACTGCTTGGATAATCCGCGATGGGCTGCGTCATTTTTAGCGACGACAAGACAGCCGCTGGTCTCTTTGTCGAGACGATGAACGATGCCGGGGCGCTCTTTCCCGCCGATCCCTGACAACATGGAGCAGTGGTTGAGGAGCGCATTGACCAGAGTGTGTTCCCGATGACCGGCGCCCGGATGAACGACAAGCCCCGCCGGCTTGTTGACCACTACGAGATCATTGTCTTCGAAGAGAATTTCAAGCGGGATCTGCTCTGGCAATGTCTCGATCTTTTCCAGCGGCGGCTCGGTGAGTTGAATCTTATCGCCGCCTCGAACGATTTGGCGTGGCCGGCTGGTGGAGTTGTTGAGTCGAACAAATCCATCGCGGATCAACTGCTGGAGTCGCGACCGGGAGAATTCCGGAAGTCGTCTCGCTAGGAATTGGTCGAGCCGAAGCCTTGCTTCATCTGTTGATACGATCAATTCGATCTGTGTCGGGCTCTGATTCAGGACTTGCCTCATAAATGAATCGATCGACGGACGCGCTTTTAGTTCGTCACCGGACATCCCAGCTGACGATAGCACAGCACCAAACGCTTTCGCCCACTTGGAGCTAATAGGGACAAACATCCCGCCCCGACAGCGCTGATGATTTGATCGGATGCGTGTTCTATAAACATTTCGCATCTGCGGCGCTGAAAACCGCAAACCATTTCGACATTCCTTCGTCATTGGTCATTCGTGCTTCGTCATTCGCGGCTGTGTTTGCATTCGATTAAGGCGATAAACGCGTGGCCGCTACCGCGCGTGTCATTTCATTGCTCGAAAGGCGCTGAATGTTACAATTGCTGCCCAATGGCGAGTGAGCCTACCGCCCAAACATGCCCCGGCTGCGGAACGATCATCGATACGACCGCGGCGGAACCGTTGGCGCGCATCGCCTGTCCTACGTGTGGCAAGAAAATACGCGTGGAGAGAACCTTCGATCATTTCGTCGTGGTCCAGACGCTTGGTGTTGGCGGGATGGGCACCGTTTATAAGGCGCGCGATATGGAACTGGATCGATTCGTGGCGCTGAAACTGTTGCGCAGAGATCTTGGCGGCGAAGAGGATCATAAGGCTCGATTGCAACAAGAGGCGCGCGTTGCTGCCGCCGTGAATCATCCTTGTGTGATACAGGTATTCGATTCGGGAACGGATCACGGCCAGTTCTATGTGGTAATGGAGTTGGTCGATCAAGGAAGCCTCGACGATCTCATGGCGTTGCGACCGAGGTTGCCAGAAAAACGAGTGCTCGAGATTGGCATCCAGGTTGCAAGGGGATTGCGTGCTGCGCAACGGCGAGGCCTGATTCACCGCGATGTGAAGCCGGCCAATATTTTGTTTGTCGATGAACATGCAGCAAAAATCGGCGACTTCGGTCTTGCCAGCAGCGCAACGCAACGTTGGGGAAGCGGTGTCGTTTGGGGAACCCCGGAATATGTCCCGCCGGAAAGACTGAACAACGACCCGGAGGACTTCCGCGGCGACATTTACAGCCTGGGCGCAACATTGTTTCACGCAATTGCGGGCAAACCGCCAATCGAAGCCAGAACAAATTCCTCGACCGAATTGCTCGAATCAAAACAACGGCCACTCGATTTACAGACGACGGCGCCGGACGTTTCTGCCGCGACTGCGGAGGTTTTGCAACGAATGATCGCAGCTGATCCGGCGCAGCGTTTTTCTTCGTACGACGATCTGGTGGCAGAGCTTGAGCGGGCTTGGCGTGAGCTGGAATTGGATGACGCAATCAGTGGCGGTGAGACGCGGCGGCGACGCTGGCCCGCGGCCTTACCTCGCTTTACTCGGCGCAGCTTTGAAGCGCTGAGCGGGGTTTTACGCTGGCTTCGCCGCTTGCCACTTTTCATGCGCGTGGCTTTACCGGCTGTATTGGCGGTTGGGATTTTGTTCGTTATCGCGCGCAGCAGAGGCTGGTTGGACAGCGGTCCGTGGAATAAAGCGCTTGCCAGTTATAAAGAGCAGGTCGCCCTTTATCAATTTGCTCAAGCGGCTGAGGGGATCAGGAATGTGAAACTGATCGGCGGATACTATAAGCCCGCAGAAGAAGTTGCAGAGAACAGGGCGCGACTCATGTTCGATTGGAAGAACAGTCTGATTGACGATCTCAATCGCGCGCATTTCTCGGGTACACTCACGGACAGCTCCGGCGCGCAATATACAGGCATAGTAAGCGCCACGGATGAAGGACTTACGATGAAACTTCCGCATGGGATTGCATGGATCACGTGGGACAAGCTCTCGCCAAAGGAAATACTGGCCGTATCCAAATCGTTCATCGATCCAGGAGCGCGTGGCGCAGCAGATCGACAGTGGCGGTGCGCTGTCTTTGCCAGTGAAACCGGGCAAACCGAAGCGGCGAGGGAATTAGCTGAAGGCGCTGCGAGAGCAAAGCCTGAATACAAGGAACAGATTTCTGTTCTGTTTCCGGATATGTCCCAAGCGCCCTCGCCGACGCGTTGAGGACAACACGTCCCACCTTGCATTTGCCAAAGGTGGATCGGCCTGCCGCGGCGGGACGATGGCAGTTTCACGCGCCGAAGGTGCAATATGGAGGATGAACGAATTACCGGCCCTCGGAGTCAGAGTTTAGACGAATCATTGCCATAAGTGATTTTTGACGCGACGTTTTCTGGATCGCGATATGGAGCAAAACCCACCACCGCAGTTTCCTTCGCCGGAAGAATTGAAGTCCAAGATCACGGAGTTCATGAAACAGAACTTCGGAGACCGGGTCTCAGTGGCGACTTTTGCCGAGCCGGAGCCGGAGCCCGCGCCAGCAGAAGAGGAAGAAAAGCCGGAAAAGAGCGAACAAAAGGAATTCGAATTCAATCTTCTGCCGCGGGACATCAAAGCGCATCTCGACCGCTTCGTAATCAAGCAGGATGAAGCCAAGAAGGTGCTGGCGATCGCCGTTTGCGATCATTACAACCACGCCAATTATCTGCGCCGTCTCGAGAAAGAAGATTCCACGCGTGCGCAGGAGATTGAATACATCAAGCAAAACGTGATTTTGGTGGGGCCGACCGGCGTCGGCAAAACTTATCTCATCAAACACATCGCCGACCTGATCAAAGTGCCGTTTGTGAAAGCAGACGCTACGAAGTTTAGCGAGACGGGATACGTCGGCGGCGACGTGGAAGATTTGGTCCGCGAGCTGGTGCACAAGGCGGACGGCGACCTAAACCTGGCGCAATTCGGGATCATTTACATCGATGAGATCGACAAGATCGCTGCGGCCGGAAATTTAATCGGCCGGGACGTCAGCGGTCGGGGCGTGCAGACCACGCTGCTGAAGTTAATGGAGGAAACAGAAGTGCCCGTGCGCAGCATGAACGATTTGCAGGCGCAATTGCAGGCGGCATTTGAATTTCAACGGCGCGGCAAGGCAAAACGAGAGACAATCAATACGCGACATATTCTCTTCGTGGTCAGCGGCGCATTTGAGAAATTAAAGGAGCACGTTGCGCGACGCGTTCGTCACGGTCAGATCGGATTTAGCGCGGAACCGACTCAGGTGATGGACAACGAATTGTTCCGGTACGTGACTACGCAGGATTTTATCGAATACGGGTTCGAGCCGGAATTCATTGGCCGATTACCAGTGCGCGTGGTGTGTGAAGACCTGGCTGCTGATGATCTTTTCAGCATCATGAAGTATTCCGAAGGTAGCTTGCTACGGCAATATGAGCGCGCCTTTCGCGCTTACGGCATTGAGATTAGTTTTGAAGATGAAGCGCTGCGGCTACTGGCTGAAGCTGGCGCCAGGGAAAAAACCGGCGCACGTGGATTGCTCACAGTATTTGAAAAATTGTTCCGCGATTACAAATACCACCTGGCAGGATCAGGCCTGAGCCAGTTGCGTGTCACCGCTGCTCTCGTGCGCGAGCCACGGCGTGTGCTGGACCGATTGATGGCGGAGGGACACAAGCTCGAGACGCAGATGCTCCAAGCCGGCGCGCGTCAATTTGCGGAGAAATTTAACAGTGAGCACGGATTGGAAATTGTTTTGGATGAATCTGCGGTGCGGCGCCTGGTTGAGCGCGCGCAAACTGAGCGGATGACCATGAGCGATCTTTGCGCTCACTTATTTAAGGATTACCAGTTCGGATTAAACCTGATCAAAAAAAACACCGGCCAGACAACGTTTGTCATCAACGCCGGAGCCGTCGATGCGCCGGACAAATTCTTAAGTGAACTGGTCGTGCAATCCTATTACCCGGGCATGACTGGTCAAAAAGCCTGATTGTTCATGATGCGAGGTCCTTGTAGCGAACTGTCAGTTTGGAGTCTAACTGAAGGGTACGCTCGCGCCGATATGGGTCGCCTCTCCGTTGGCCAGGGAGAGGGGGAGGGTTGCTACCAGCGAGTCGTGCGCACGCAGAGATCGAACGCCTCACCTTGTTCTTCTCTCCTTGCTCAATGGGAGAGGCGAAATAAGTACCGCGGAATCGACAACGAGCGAATGCGAGCATGAAGAGGTCGTTGATCACAACGCTCGTAGTTGGAGTTGCTGTCGCCATCGTTGTGGGAGTCTTGCATGCAACGAAGGTGTTAGCGGGCTTTGAGGCCGGTGTTGCGCGGCTTGTTTCCGATTATGCCGGCGCGACGAGGGTCGTGGGCCAGAAGTGGCAGTACGTTTTTGTCTTGCTGGTAGCTTCTGGTGTTGCCTGGCTCAGCCTGAAAAGTCCCCCGGCTGCGGGACGGTCGCGAAACTATCTATTGTTCGGCTCTTTTTTGGTTGAGCTTCTTGTGCTTTCGTGGGTCTGCTCTCTTTATCGGGTCTTTTTCCAGCCGGTTCCCTGCATTTTTGCAGTCGCATTAGCGGTGGCCTTCGTAGAAGGCTGGACGCTCTTTTTGCAGAGGGACCGCTCGCATTTAGTGCGCACAATTTTTGCCAATCGCCTGTCGAGAAAAGAATTTCGTCGTGTCAGCGACGGTCCGTTCGATGGGCAGGCGAAAGCGTACGAAGCGAGTGTGGTCGTTTGCGACATTGCCAACCTGCATGGATTCACAACCGCCGCCGACCCCGCCGGTTTCGCTGAAACAATGGCAAAATTTATTCGTGAGACCGCCGATGATCTGATCGAGAGAGGAGCTTATCTACAAGCTGCCGATGGGGAGGGCGTCGTGGCGATTTTTGGATTTCCGAATGCCGGTGGTCAGCACGCCGAGGATGCGGTGCACGCTGTTCTCGATCTGACAAAGAAGTTTCGCGAGCGACGACAGGAAAACGAAGAAGTGTTTGGTGACTGGGACATGCACGCTGGCGTCAGCTCGGGCGCGATCGTTGCCGGCGCGCTGAAGGACAGCGTACATCCTGCGCTTTTGGCCAGTGGCGAGCCGATTGAACTCGCGCGCAGGTTCTGTGGCTTGAATCACCGGTATGGATCAAAGATCCTGATTGATACGCCTGCTTTCGATAGCGTCAGCGAGACGATCATTGCGCGCCCAATTGATTTTGTGAGCGGAACGAATTCGCATGATCGACTTGAAATCTACGAACCGCTATGGCCTGCCGCAGAAGCCAAACCGGAGCATGTCGCCCGGAGAGATTCTTTCTGGAGCGGGGTGGTTTTGTATCGAGAAAAACGTTGGGCGGAAGCCTATGCCGAATTTCAAAAGGCACGCGGCCCCGAAGGAGAAGACGATCCTGCTTTGCAATTCTATTTGCGCCGGCTGGAGCCGCTCGTTCTGCAGTTGACGGAATCGTCGTTGGAAGAAAGCTGACCGCGCTTTGAGAAGGACGGAATATCCGGTCGCAATCCGGGATTTGATTGCGCGACTACGACAAATGCCAGGAGTTGGTCCTCGCTCCGCAGAGCGGATTGCGCTCTGGATGGTACGGGCACGGGACGATAAGCCGGAGCAAATAGCGCGGGCTATTGCGGACACGCGTCAGGCGATTAGGTCCTGCAAGCTTTGTGGATTTTTTGCTACTGACGAAATCTGCGACATATGCGCCGATTCCTCGCGCTCCACAGAGTTGCTCTGCGTCGTAGAGCAACCCACCGACATTCTTCCTCTGGAAAAAACCAATGCCTTTCGGGGGCGATACCATTCTCTTGGAGGGAAAATTTCTCCGCTCGACCATATTGGTCCCGACGATTTGCGCATTAAGGAATTACTGGAACGCGTCGATCAGGAAAAGATTACTGAAATTATTTTCGCGCTGCCTGCTGATGTCGAAGGCGAATCGACCACAAACTACATTGTCGATCTCTTGAAGGACAAGCAGCTCAACCTTACGCGTATTGCCCGCGGCATCCCAGCCGGCGGCGGCTTGGAATCGGCGGATGAACTGACGCTGTCTGCCGCGCTTTCAGGACGCACGAAACTCTAACGCGTGGTCATCCGGAGCCGCGAACGCGGACGTGCGCGCCTAACGTCTGCCATCAAGCGCGTGCGTCGTCGCACGTCGCGTGCATGGCCTTGTTGGGCCGACCGGTCATCCATCGATGCGAGCCTGCAAGGCTAAAATTGCACTTCTCCTTCTAGATAGAAGACGCAGGTTCCTTCGAGCTCGACGCGGTCATCGCGGAGCCTGCATGTCATTTCCCCTCCGCGTGGTGATGCTTGAAAAGCTCGAAACTCATTCTTCCCAAGTCGTTTTGCCCAATAGGGCGCAAGCATGCAATGAGCCCCGCCTGTAACCGGATCTTCCGGGATGCCTTTCGCAGGAGCGAAGTAGCGGCTAACAAAATCGTAGCGATTGTTGCCTGCTGCTGTAACGATTATGCCGCTACGGTCCAGCCGACTGATCAATGGCATATCGGGCGTCAGGGCCCGCACGGCACGCTCATCTTCCAGGAGAGCCATGTAGTTGAATGCATTAGCGAGTACTTCGACGGGAATGATGCCAAGTGCCTCTGCTAGACCGGGTGGTAGGGCGACGAACTCTGAGAGCCGCACAGGAAAATTCATGAGGTAACCATCATGCATTGGCTAACCAGCAATGGGCCGCTCGCGGATTGAAAGGTCACGTTGCTTCGACCGGGTTCCAAGCGCTCCATTACTACGGCAGCGGTCGCCAAGGTAGCATGCCCGCAAAGGGGAACTTCCGTTGTAGGTGTAAACCAGCGCAGGCGATATTCGTTATCGACTTGGACTAAGAATGCTGTCTCAGTCAAGTTGTTCTCTGCGGCGATGTCCTTCATCACCGACTCATCTGGGAAAGACTGCACCAGAATCACGGCCGCCGGATTTCCCTGGAAACGGCGCGTGGTGAAGGCATCGAGTTTGAAAATTCGTGCACGCAAACTAGTACGTTCTATTCCTTAAGGTCTAACGAGACACAAGCTCAGGCACGGCTCCGGCAGGCGCAAGCGGCGGCGGATTGAATCACACCACAAGCGGCCATATTATGACAGTGCAAACAATATGATCGCCTAGCATGGGTCTAACGAGAAAGAGAATGGAGCCCGCGGGAAGCGGTGCGATATGGACGGGAAGCCCGAAGGGTGTTTTCGCGGGAAGAAAACATCATAAGCCGCGGCAGGCTGAGCCGAGCTCTTTTTTTCACTTCATCCTTCATAATGTTTCCTTCGTACTTGCCGCGCAGCGGCCTGCCGTTGGTTTCATCGATTGATTAGGGCACGGGCGTTGCGAGCTAGAGTGTGATTCGATAGCGAACAGCATCAGTGCCGCCATATTGCGCAGGCCTCCGGAACCGCTCAACGACGACACCGCCGTTAGCTTCAATGACTTTGCGGGAAGCAATGTTGTTTGGGTCCGTGGTGATTTCGACGTATTCCAGCCCTTGAGCGCGAGCATGTACCAACATCAATTTCAACGCCAACTTGGCATAGCCGCGGCCTTCCTTCCATGGCACAACCGCATAGCCAATGTGTCCGAGGACGTGAGCGGGCAACTCTGATGTGCCCGGCAGCCACCTCAAACCAATCGAGCCGCAGAACTCGGTATCCCAAAGCCAAAGTCTAAATCCCGGGAGACGTGCTGCGGTCGTACCGTCCGGTAGCACGATCGGCGGGCCCTTTGCCTCACGATCAGTTAGGCTTTCGACGAACGAGCGGGGATCCTTCTCGATCTGCGCAAGTTCCTCGATAGAAGCAGCGGCGCCTTTGATGTTGTCGGGCGACCACCCACGTTTCAATGCCGCAACGTAGCTTGGCAAACGATCTAGCGATGGCGGAACAAGTTGCATTGAATGTGTCATTTACTGCCGAGCGAGCAACCTAACGAGCTCAAGCTCAGCCGCGCCTAGTGAGGGCGAGCTTTGCTTTCACTTTATCCTTCCGCCTTCTCTTCCGCCGTTGGCTGCGGTGTGGTTAGGCACCAGGCTTTTCCGCCAAATATGCAATCCTCGATAGTCGTCTCTCACTCGTGAGCTGATGCACCGCAGCGAAGAAGCGTTGCAAGCCTTCGAACCGTTCTTCGCCTTCGACTACAAGCAAGTCATCCTTGTGACGCTGTCGCGCGTTATGCCAGCGGCCCGCAACCAGAGCAGCGCTAGCGGTGAAATCTTCCTGTCGTACTAACCGAAGGCCTGCTTCTTCGATAAGCCGCTCATTAATTCCAGGTGGCACGAACAGAAAGACGCCAATGGAGCTGCGCAATGCTAGTTCGTCGTTTGTCACTGGTCCCGTGACCACAACTGGATCGGTGAAAAGAGCTCGATGCCCCGGGCGAAGAACACGCTGCCATTCCCGCAAAACAGCTAAACGAGCCGGTAAATGATTCATCGCATCGATACACAGGACGGCATCAAAGCTGTTGTCATCAAAAGGTAAGCGCGCATTTGCATCCGCTACCCTGAAGCATACTCGGCTACTCTGATTGGACGTGCCCGCCATCTGCGAAGCTGTGGTGACGCCCTCCTTATTCGCGTCCACTCCAGTGACGCGGCACGCAGTCCTTTTGGCCAGGTAAAGAGCGGGGCCGCCTGAGCCGGTGGCGACCTCAAGCAAATGACTTTCAGCGGTCAATCCAAGCCAGGGAACAAAATGATCATATTCATCCACCGTCACCCAGCTGTTCTGGCCGATGTCGAGGCCGAAGGTTTCCTTTCGAACCGCTTCGAGAACATGCTCGTTGAAGTGGCTGTAGGTACTGTGATAAAGGTCGCTGCGTTCTGACATGCGATGCGTGTTATGACGCTATTATAGGTCTAACGAGCTCAAACTCAGCCACCGCTGGCGACAGCGAGATTTACTTTCACTTCATTCTTCATAATTTATCCGTCAGCCTTTCAGTACGCCGGCTGCAGCGTCTGGTTGGATGCACTCCTGTCATACACCAAAGTAATCGCGCACCGTAGGCAGCCAAAACAGATAATAAGCGACGAAAGCTGTCCAAGCGAAGCCAAGTAGCACTTGCCAGTCTAGTGTGCCAAAAAACAGCGAGCTCACCGGTATAGCGAGCTGCAAAGCGGTAAAGAGATAGCGCGACCAGTTCTGTGCGCGCACAAAGCCGTAGCCTGTGATGGGAAACAAAATCCCGGCAACAAAGAAAATTGGGCCTCCGCCACGCCGCCAGAACTCCTCAAATGTGACCTGCTGCCCATTAATGAAGTGATCGCCGGCCGGAATCAGGGACAGCGGCAGGAATAGGCCGAATCCAAAGCACATCCACGTGAACCAGCGCAGGATCTTTGGCATCTAACGAAACACAAGATAAAGGACCGCGAGTCCAGACAAGTGTGCCACGCAGTCTATGTATGGGTGGCAAATACGCAGAAGGTGGAACACAGCGCGGCTCGCGGTTCGCTGCATCGCTTGGTTAGTTGTTTGAGACCTCTATAGCGCGGGGGCACAGAGGCGATCACAATGCAACAAAGACAATCAAACCGAAGGGGAGAAGCGATCGACGATTCATAGCTGGCGTATGACAAATACGGCTCGATCTGTCGAGACAAAATCGACGCGTGTTGTCGTTATAAATCTTCCCAAAAACACCGACCGGTAGCGATCAGAGCACTGTCACTTCCAATTCTAGGAATGCCCTAATTCATCTGCCTCAACGATGTAGCGGCGACCGTCACCACAATGGGCATCTACAATCATCTGGTTAGGGGGCATGGATGGCAAACTCCATGATCGTGATCTCCTGGTCTCCCCATAGCTCGCGATAAAATGTGCGCTCCGCAACCCACCAACCAAGTCTGAGATACAGAGCGCCAGAACCGGGCGTGTAAAGATAAAGACGTGGCCTGCCGAGTGCCCGCGTCTCCTGCAAAACTCGCTCGACGAGAGCCGCGCCTACACCGCGCCGGCGGTGCTCTGGTGCGACGAACACGCCGGAAAGCCACGGTGTTAGCGTCGGGCGAATGTCCATATCACATGCGACAAGACTGGCGGAACCCAGACACCGGTCCCCAGCCAGCGCCACGAACGTAGTTGGAATCTCGCGATGGCCACATTCTCGTTCGACTCGCACCGCGCGATCTTCCACGGTCTCGCCGGGACGGAGATGACCCCACTCCGTATGATGCCAGCGAGCCACAGTGGGTATGAACTCACTGCGATCAGCAAGATACTCGACAGTCACACGCAGAAATGCGCCCTAACGAGCAAAAGCTCAGCCGCGCCTAGCGAGAGCGCGACTGGCTATCTCTGGAAGTATTTTAATCACGATAAGCGAGGAAACAAGCCGGTCCGCCAATCGGACGGACTGGCCATGGCGAGCTAGGCGTCGGCTGCAGCGACTGGTTAGATACTCGTGCCTGCTCACTCTCTCCGATGCCGAATAGCTGCTTCACGGAAGGGCGTGATAAGACGACGATGGTAAAGACGCCAAGCGCCGTGCCGAAGGGAACAAACGCACACTGCAAACATGCGACGACAAAGATGAACCGTGCCTATCACGATGAGTCCCGAAAAGAAAATATCGGATCGACGTGATGCGAGGAAAATTCGTGGCTCTTTGAACTCGCCGATGTGCTCGCGTTTCGATCACATCGCCAGTGTGATCGTAAACGCGGATCATAAGATTCTGCTCTTTACTTCGTCGAGCCCCCGTTCTCGGTGGCCTGAAAAGCCATGATTAACCACTTCCCGTCAGTTTTGACCATCGTCATCGTGGTGATTTCTTTCAGAACTGGAACGGCCTCTCCAGTGGGATGACTCGAACCGGTTACGTCCCACGTGGCATGGACAAGTGCAACATCGGGTGTTGAAAAACGAACTTCTACACCGGTAAGAGCCCGAACGGCGGTCTTTAATCTGTTCTGAAATAGTTCCGCGTGCCGCTGGACAATCTCCTGCACTCCTTTCCAGTGGACACCGGCGATGTTTACGTAGTCACAGTTTTCAGTGAAGAGACGACCGAAGACGGCCATGTCATGGCGGTTCCAAGCAACTGCGTATTCGGCGAGAACATTGCGCACAGCGCTTTCATCGTCATTTTCGTAGTTCGTGCCGTTGTAATAGCTGCCGTAGTAACTCCCATACGGGTAGCTATATACGTAACCATAGCCGGGCGATCCATAACCATAGCCTTGGTTACCATACTCGTATCCGTAGCCGGGGTAGAAGGACGAATAAGAATAATCAGAATATCCGTAGGGTCCGTATGGGTAGTAGCCCCAGTTCCAGCCCGACCAAGGACCCCACCACCATGGAAAGCCGAAGTTGCTGATAAAGATGATTTCGTTGAAATGCCTGAAGCGACGAAACCGATCATCTCGATTAAAAGCTCCAACGTTGAAACGGTTAAAGCGTCGAAGGCCCAAGGCTGAATTCATCATTGGAGCGCGGTGCATTGGCATCCGTCCCATCGAACCTGGCATCGGAGCGCGGTGCATCGGCATTCGGGCAATCGAACGTGGCGTCACAGCGCCGCGCATTCCCGTCATCTGCGCCGTCGCAATTGGGGCTGCGAAAACGCACGCTACCGTGCAACCAATGAGAACGAATTTTCTCCAGTTCATAGAGTTATAGGTTTCCAAAGATTGAAACCCCCGGGATTCAAAAGTTGCGGCACTGGAAAAGGTAAAAGGTAACGACCGCGTTGCAATTGCACCGCCGCTCCAACGATTGCGGCAATCAGTAAAGCTGCCGAGCATTTATCAATCTTTGAAATCGCCCGCGTGTTCGTGCGTCTTGATCCCGTTGCCAGCGTCACCATAAGCGCGGATCACAGCCTCATGCGACTGGCTGTAAAACTTTGCGTAACTGATTGCGTTTGTAATCTCGTTCGGCTCGGCATACCACAGCGTTCCGTGGGCGTTATTTTGGCCCCGCCTACTTCGATCCAGGCGAAGCCAGTTTCTGAAAGCGCGGATCATTCCGGAGCGG
>Ga0137412_10002202_pt1 | contig 15371 bp, 19 predicted proteins | sample CZODoug2_1_16fun_FD_122160 | JGI IMG/M metagenome (GOLD analysis project Ga0137412, IMG submission 122160) | Vadose zone soil fungal communities from Angelo Coast Range Reserve, California, USA - CZODoug2_1_16fungal (Hybrid Assembly) | ecosystem: Environmental > Terrestrial > Soil > Vadose zone...
GAGAAGCGCTTCTTGGCGCCGGTAGCGACCATGTTGGCAATCATGCGAGTGGTATCGAACATGAACTCGAGAACGGATGGGTTCAGCCCATTGAGCAACGTCTGCGCTGCCTTCGTGAACGTGGGATGGACGAACAGGGTTGATCCGCGCCGGTTCAGTTCCTCGAACCATGGATCGAATTGCGGCTCGCCGAGATAGACATCATTGATGCTCGTTGAAGTGCTGACCCCGTCCATCTCCAATGTGTCGAGCGCATAAATGATCTCGGCCACGGCGCCGTCTGCATCCTGGCCAGGCAACGTTGCGAGCGCTCCAAACCGATTGGGATGTCTGGAAACGATGTCCGCCAGCGTTTCGTTGACGCGCCTGGCGATGTCGCGTGCCTCCTGCCCCGTCGCGTGGTTGGCCGAGTCCGGATCGGAGAGGACGCACGCCGAGATGTCATGCTCTTCCATATACGAGAGCGCACTTTCGACGGACCAGTCGGGCTGTTTACGCCCTGGTCCCACCGGCGCACCTTGCCCAAAAGGCAGGATAGGATGTGAATGAACGTCGATGATTGTGCTCAGGATAGCCATAGAAGAATCTCATTGAACGGTTGCGACAACGTCAAGCTTACCCACCTGTGCCCCTTGGCCTCGATCCTTTTTTCAAAATCGCTGCCTTTGGTTGGATGGTTGCACACCAGCGCACGGCAGCCTGCGTTTAATCGGACGTTCATAGCTGTCTTTGCCTAAGCTTCGTGCTCCTAGAAACGCTTTCCCGATCTTGTCGAGACTGTTGCCAAATTGCCCTAATAGCTTTGTTGGTCTTCCCTCAAAATGCCTTCGGCCTCGGAATGCTACGCCTGATGCGCGCCTCCGCGCCTCGATGGCAGCCACGCGGGAGTCAGGACCGAACGCAGTCTTCTCGGCATGGATGAAGATCGCGTCGGTGATGCCCATGAGGCGGGCCACCGGCTCCTCGACGAGGATTCGGGAGACGGAATCCTCCCGGGCCGCACCGCTGTTGATCACAAGTTGGCTCGCCATCGCGGTCTCCACTGCACCCTTAAGCTGGCGTTCGAGTGCCCGAAGCAGTAGCATCAGATGGCGCCCATCTGTGTCGCGGATAGCGGAACGCACGATGCTCGACGTTGAGGACCTCCGGACCTTCATCGAAGTCGTGGATGCCGGCGGCCTCACGCCGGCCGCTCACCGGCTGGGTCTCTCGAAGTCCATCGTGAGCCGCAGACTGGCCCGCCTCGAGAGCGAACTTGGCGCCCAGTTACTGGTGCGAACAACGCGGGGCATCGGGCTGACAGAGGCAGGTGCGACATTTCGCGAGCATGCCGGAAGGGTTGCCGCCGAGATCGATGCAGCGCGTGAAGCCATCTCGCCCGAAGGCGACGTGCGCGGCCGATTGCGGATTTCAGTACCGCTGTCGTTCGGCGCGACCCACCTCGCGCCCGTCTTGGCCGAACTCGCGAGCCGCCATCCGAAGCTTCAGGTCCATGCTGCCTATAGCGATCGATTTGTCGATTTGGTGGGCGAAGGCTTCGACGCGGCAGTTCGGTTGGGCTACTTACCGGATTCGAGCCTCGTGGCTCGACGGATCGCGCCAATTCGCGGCAAGCTCGTAGCAAGTCCCGCCTATATCGCGGCCCGCGGCACGCCGCGGTCTCCCGCTGAACTCATTCACCACGAAGCGCTGATGCAGGGACCGCGCGACTGGCGCCTTCTGCATGGAGACCAGGTCATCAGCATCCACCCTCAGGGTAGGTTCCTTGCCGACAATGGGCAGGCGCTGGTGGCGGCCGCGTTGGCGGGCCTCGGGATCGCGATGCTTCCGGATTTCCTGACCGATCCGCATGTCGCCACGGGCGCCCTGGTGCCGGTTGTCGCCGATTATCCGGTACCCGAGGCAGGTTTGTTCGTCGTGCGGCCGCCAGGCGATTGCGTTCCACGCAAAGTCAGAGTTTTGACTGATATCCTCATAGAGACTTTTTCGTCTGCCGCGAATCGCGTTAGCATAGCGGTTTCTGCTTAATGTCCGATCGTGCCGGCGTGCGTTACCCGGGCCTTGGGGTTGATCAGGAACGCCACCACGATTGCATCCTCCAGTGCCCTCACTCGGACCTCGGTCTCGTTGACCAACAGTGTGCTCTCTTTGGTATCGAGGCTTGTCTCGTTGACATCGATGCGGCCGCGATAGGCATGGATGAAGGCGTCCCAGCCTTGCCGCTTCGGCAGAGCAACTTCGGCCCCGCGCACGAGATGGGCATCGTACAATCGCACATCGTTGCGGATGAACGATGGAGCCTCCGTGTTCTCAGGACCGGCCAGCAGCCGCCATTCATTCAGAGGCGGCGTGCCGATCTCTTTGAACTGAATATTTGGCTCGAGGTCGACGGTGTGAGGGCGCACGAAAATCTGCAATGCACGGAGCGTGGGATCGTCAGGTGCCGTGCCCTCCTCGTGCCAAAAACCTTTCCCTGCGTTCATTACCATGATCTTGGTTGGGCTCGCGACGACCCTCGCCCCGGAGCTGTCGGCGTGTCGCACGAGGCCGTCCGTAATGTAGGTAATGATCTCGTCATTGCGGTGTTCGTGCATGGGCACGAACCCGCCCGGCTCCAAAGTTGTGTCGTCGAAGCGGGCAAGCGGGCCATAGCCGTGATCGCGATGCTCCGGAATAGCGTAACCCGGCAGATTGGGGACGATGGAAAAGAGACCGTTTTGACGGGGGTACTGGCTGCGCGATTGTTTATAGAGCATGGGGGTCTTTCCTGCATGTTGTAGTGGCGGGCCGGCGGGCGAGCTCACCGGCACTAACTAACGCTCTCCGATGCTTGTTTGCCAAAGCACCAACTGTCGGATTGCGTCTCTCCGCCGGGGCGGTCGATAGCTACCGGGACGGCCCCAGGCAGCCCACTTGAATCGTCGGAGTAGTCGCCCAGCCCTGGCGCGACGACTTCTGCCAGACAAGCTCTCATTCTATGTTCGTATCGACGTAACGGTAGCGCCGCCCAAAGGACTTCTGTGTCGCGAATACTGGAACGCCATCTGGCTCGATCTGGACGGCCTCATCCGCCGAGTTGCCAGCGCAGCGGTGTGTCCCGGCGGCGACGCGATCCCGCGCGCCTATGCTGCGTTTCACATTCCGTCGCGTCTCCACCCGGCATCGCTGCGTGGCATTGGGGCCACCATTTGCGTTTCTGATGATACCGGCAGCCGGGTTCTTCCTGCTGCTTCTGCCCATCTGGAGCATCGGCGTTATTTGTCTGCTCTTTTTCGGGCTCTTGATCTTCGGCCGAATTCCCTACGCGATCGGCGTTGCGATGTCGGCAATCGCCGGGGCTCTATCGCCGCTCGGGACGCTGAGCATGTGGAGCGTAAGCGCTGTCAGTGAGGGGATTAAGCTCGGTAAATTGGCGCGCGAGTTGATGGAGAAATGCGCAACCGACTATGTCCCTCTGAAGAAGCCATCCGCCAAATACGACCTCATCGTCTTGGACGACATCGATACGGGTGGAGAGCAAAACTACGACGTTGCCGACACGGTTGCAGTCCTGACGGGAATGCGTGTGGTCGAGATCGGGCGCGTCTGTTTCGGTTCTCATTTCTCTGAGGCCTGGGAAACGATGGCCGAGCATTCCAACTCGTGTGTCGGGGAGCACGACAGTGCCAAAGTCGGCGTGACGCCGCATCTGCTGCCAAGGTCGATTGCGCCGTTAGCCGTTGATGTGTGTTTGCGACGAACCAAAATTCCGGACCCGTCGCGCAATCAGACACCGGCCATTGTTCTCAGAAACATTCCAAGTGGTGCCGATTATTGTCGGGTCACCGAGGTCGTCGAACACATGGAGAGCGGGGACGTGGAGTTGGGCCGCGTACACCCCGCTTCCTACCAGCAACGCATTTATCCCAATCCAGTCCTGCCCAAGGATGTACCGCAAGACAGTTGGCTCCTCGTGCTCCCCAGCGAGGTTCTGCGGCAGGATCTCAGCGAAAAGGCTCTCATGGCGCACGCCGTCACAACAAAGAAGTGAGGTTTGCGAAGGTGCGGAAGACTGTGACCGGCCGCACCGGGAACGACGACGCGCGGCAAACGTGACATGGCCGCCAGCATAGGTCCAACAGCGCGGCACGCAGGCACCGCGAAGCCGAATGGCCGCTTCCGGGTGACCTACTGACACAAACTCGAAGAGACCCCACCGAGGCGTACGGCACAGCCGTGCGTCACGAGCGGATCGTATCTGCCAGCATACTTCCAATTTCGGCATGCGCCGCGTCGATCTGCTCGCGCGTTTCCGTCGAGCCCGTGTAGTACACGGCTACAAGAATCGGCACCGCAACGCCGGCCGGCCAAACGATACCGATTGTGTTGGCGGTGCCATTCTCCCCGCTGCCGGTCTTGTCGCCGATGCTCCAATTTGCAGGAAGTCCTGCCCGCAGCCGCCGCCCTCCGAGCTTATCATCGATGAGCCAGTTCTGGAGGCGTCGCCGCGATGCCACGGACAGCGTATTTCCAAGAAGAATGTGACGCATATTCGCGACCATGACTTTCGGACTGGTCGTGTCACGTTCATCGCCGGGAATGGCGGAGTTCAGCGCCGGCTCGGTTCGATCGAGACGGGTCACCTGATCGCCAAGCGATCGGCAGAACCTCGTCAGCCCATCGGGTCCGCCGAGCAGGCGCAGCAGAAGATTGCCGGCGGTGTTGTCGCTCAACACAACCGCGGCGGCGCAGAGATCTGCGATGCTCATTCCGGTCCCGACGTGGTTCCTGGTCACGGGCGAATAGCCCGGCTCGACATCGGCGGCCACATACGGAACGATGGTATCGATCTTCTGATCGCCCACATCGATCAGCTTCAGCACCGCGGCTGCGGCAAGAAACTTGAACGTGCTCGTGAGTGGAAAACGCTCATCAGCGCGGTATTCGATCGCCTCGCTTGTCGCGGTGTTGGCGATCACGACGCCGAGGCGTCCGCCATGCCGCGCCTCGATGGCCGCGAGCCGATCCCGCGACGCGGGCCGCGTAGTCTGCGCGATCGCTTTTGATCCGCGTGACGTGAAGATGGAAAACGACGACGCACCAAGCAAAGCAACGCGACGGGTAACGGCGGTTATCATTTGATCTCCTCGGCACCAAACGCTGCCTTGCTTATAGGGCACCGCGATTGTGACGAAATATAGCGAGGCCGCCGAAGCGGCCCCGCTCCAACACTGTGCTCGTTGCCGGCTCCCTCGAGGCGGGCCGAGGGAGCGTCGGCTAGGGTCGCCGGCAGAGCGTGTTCGGGTCGTTGCAATTGCGCGTGGACACGACGGTCGGATTGTGGCTCGAGCCCGCGCCATGCAGCGGGGGATGCTGGACGATCGGATGAATGGTGTTGACGATGGGATTCTTCTTGGGCTTGACGGGGGTGCCGCCCTTGCCGGCGTGGGCGGCGCCGCTGGCGACGGTCAGCGTCAGCGCGATGGCGAGAGCCGAAACGATGCTGGTGCGCGTGGTCATAATCGTCTCCGAGGTTCGTTTGCGGGGCGCCGATCGCCCTATCATGCCCGCGACCTTAACCGCGGCCCGTCCGCAGCGATGTGACGGCGGTCACAGGATGATCGATTGTGGCGCGTTGGGGTCGCCTGCAGCGCAGACGATCGGCGCCTCGCAAACGAAGCAAGGAGACAATTCTTCGCATGCGCATCAGTGTTGCAGGCGAGGACGTGGAATACAACCATGTCAAGCAGCTTCACGATGTCTGTTGCCGGGGCCAGACGTCTCGTTCCATCGAACCGGCCCCATTGATATCAACCTCCATCGCGCCGACCCGTCGGTGCTCATAATAGACGGGAAGGGTCATCGCTCTTCGGGTCCTGTGTCATGCCAGAAGTCGGTCAGGCAGCCTAAGGGGCGGCCGCATCAGGCACACGAACAGCTGCCGCGCGACCGCTGGCTGTGATTGATGACGTGCGAAGATAGTCCCTCGTTTGGGGAACACGGCCATCGCACTTGAATTTCATGAAGCCTTGGGTTTCGAGGCGTTTGACCAATTCGTGGTCTGCACCCCAGGCCTTGCCGTATGGGCGCATGATCGTGAACTCGCCGGTGCCGTCGGCTGCGGCTACCTCAAGGATGGTCGCCTCATCAATACTAAGGTTTAGTTCGGATGCCTCTGTCACGGCCATCTCACAAGCCTCTGCACTCACAAGCCTCTGTAATTGTATTCACAAGCCTCTGTAATTGTGGCCGATCCACGACGTCGATTTGGCGCTCACAACCGCCCTAATCCCGGCGTTCCGAACCTGCGGCAACACCAACCTCGGTAAGTTCGTAGGTGTAGCGATCCCGCAAGCTGATCTTGATCCAATGATTATCAACGGCCTTGTTCAATCCTCGTTGGAAATCAGCATCCCTCACATCGATAAAATGATTGCGTCGAAGTACACCGCCCGCAAGAACTCTATGCTTCATGAAAATGCCGAGGATTTGGCGCCCTACTTCTTCATCAGTTACCATTTCGTGCGTCCCGCGTGGATGTCGAACCGACAATCCCACAGCTTGGCTATCGCTTCAAGCGCGGAATGAAAACCTGTTTAAGCTGCCGGCAGCTCAATCAGCTTGTTGACGCTCTGGACACCGTCGTAGATCGCGACCTGAAGCTTGGGATGGCCTTTCTTTATCACCATCGCGGCCTCTTCGGCCTCCTCGAACGTTGCAAACGAAGCTTTGGTTTGCCGGTCCACCTGCAACCGAAACTGGCCAAGCACTTGCCGCTTGCGCTGATCGAATTGTTCCGGCGCAAATTGGGCCACCTCGGGCATATTGATGGTCTTGGTCGCTCGCGTCATTTTGATCCTTCTCCGATGAGTTCTTCGTCCGTCAGGACGTGGTCGTCGTCCGTCGGCAACATTCAACGCCCTTAAACACAAACTACCAATTGAAAATTACGGTCTCCATTTGCGTGCCGACGATCATCAGGCCTTGACGATTTCGCGCCGCGCCAGGGGATAGGTGGCACTGTCGTATAGGCGACGTATCTCTTCGAACTGATAACGCTGTTCGGCAATTTCCAGATATGTGCCGGCGACAAGGTGCGATGGGAGTTCCTCGATGGCGAAACGGATTGCGTCCGCGGCTTTTTCAAATCGACGATATCCCAACGGTTGCCGCCGCAATTTCCGGGCACTCTTGGCTGAGAACAACTCCGCTTCAATGCTATAGTCGAACAGCGCGCCTTTGTTGGCGACATCAAGACAGTTCATGGTTCAACTTTCCGACCAGGACCAAAGTCGTGTTGTGCGCGAGAAGCAATCGACGCCGCTCACAGCATACTGACGAGGCATGTCCAAACGCCGTCGTCTTGAATTTCATCAATCGTGACCGGAACTAGCGCAAGCCCCGATGGGCGGGCGGCGGTCGTGACATACCCTTCAAGGATTCGCCTTCAAGGATTCGACGCCGCACCAGCAAAACTCGATTCCGGCAGCGATCGTATCGACCTCTCGCGTATCGACCTCTCATGCGGCCAAACTCTGCTTTGACGGCTCTATACTGACAGCAATGCATTGACCACGAATGCATCGACCGCGACGTATGACTTCCAAGTCCTTCGAATTGAATAATGCATCAGGGGAACGTCGGGATGCAAGACACAACCAACACATAGTCAATTCAATGACAAAAAGCGATACCAGCCGGAAAATATATTTCGACCCGCCGTATTATTAACGTCGCGTTATGGAGATGAACGAAGACCCGCCGGAGACTTCCGGCAAGTCCATGGGGTGTAGCTGTTGGGTAGCGGCGCCCGGACCGTTATCGCATGCCGGTACATCGATTGCCCCATGGGTTGAGTCACGCGCCTGATCGTCTCCAAATACAACCAAAGCTCAACAAAATTTGCAAAATGAAGCAAAGCGTGTCTATAGTGCTGGGTTCGAGATTTTGCCGCTTTGGCGAGCCGCCCCGTTGAGGGCTTTCTCCAAGAAAACGCTTAATCTGGATACGGATCCGCACACGGAATTGTGCGGCTCGCGAATACCAAGGTGCGTTCAAAGGAGCGACGAAATGGCAACCGGTACGGTCAAATTCTTCAATTCACAAAAAGGCTTCGGCTTCATTCAGCAAGACGGTGGCGGACCCGACGTATTCGTCCACGTATCCGCAGTTGAACGCGCTGGAATGCGCGGATTGGTTGAGGGCCAAAAGTTGAGCTTCGACGTCGAGGCCGATCGGAAAAGCGGCAAGTCCGCTGCTGCCAATCTGCAAAATGCCTGAATGACGGCACTCAAGAAATCCAGGTGCCGATAGTGCCAGGATTTCCGTTTTCGGTGTTCCGAAATCCATGGTGTTCGCCGACATGATCTCGATGCTGGAACCAGGCCAGGAATTACAACGCGAACAGGATCACAAAAATGGCTCGGAAACCCGGAACCCGCGTTGAATTCGTTCTGTTCGATGTTTTTTATGAAGACGGATCCCAACGGTCAAACCGCAAGGTTCCTGGCGCCGTGTTGGGCGGCCTGGACGGCGATGCTGCCGCTCGCACGATCATTGACGAACAAGATCGCCTCATAGCCGAAAAGTCAGGTCAGCCCGCGCTCCCTATCAAGAGCCTTCGCCGCTCCGGTAAGCAGTAATAGAACCAAACGGATAGCATGGCACTGAACTTTCCAAACCTGAGCCGCTTCTACGATGCGAGGCTCTGCGCCGTCCGTTTTTGGGGCCACGACAGCGCCATGGAAGCAGCTTTCTTCGTGACTGGCGAAGCCCTCAAGCGAATCCAGCCCGGCATACATTTGGACGAAGCCGGGCTCCTCTCTACCTTCGATGCCAATCGTGGCTTGATCCATGCAGCCGCCATCAAGGCCTATGGTCGTGGCCGCAAAGGCTCCTATGCGCTGGGCAGCGCCGACTTCTGAGCGGGTTGCGATACACGGTCATTTGAGGAACGCCGTTTGTTGCAAGCGGCTCCCCTGCCTCAAGGACGGCTAAGCTTCAAAAGAACTTGGTGAAGTTGAATACCCAGAGGAAAATCAGGAAAAACGCAAAGACTGCAAACCCGAATGCATGGAGTCCATAGGGGCCTATCAGAATTCTCGACGTAGCGGAATGTTCCATAGGTCACCGGCCGTATGATTCGTTGCAACGATACGAGACCCGGCACGGTCGCAGAACAGAGCCTTGATGGCAACTCAATTCCGCACCCAACAGCACCCAACACCCACTCGGTTCGGCGAACCCTTACTATCGCTTTCTTCGGTCGGGGTCCGTGAGCGCGACAAGGAATACGATCCATGCCTCGTCGTCCGGCTCGATATCGCCAAGGCGGATTGCCTTGGCGCGCGACGCCCGCCATTTTGCCTCCTCGACTGGACGAGCTTGGCGAATATGGATGCCCATCACACCATCCCACAACGGGCGCCCCTTCGTTGCCAACACCATGAGATCGTCGCGAAAGGTTCGATCCTTCGCTCTGATTTCGGCATCCGACTGGCTATCGGCGCAAAGAGCCACAATGCCCTGGCCTTTGATCTCGGCCACGTAGATCGCCATGATAGAAAGTTTCCCTTAACGAATTGCGCCGCCGCACATTGACAAAAACAGAGATTGCGTTGGGCCTGAGCACGTCAACAAGTTGCGGCGGAGTCATGCCCACGCACATGATGAAAATAGGCCAAAAATCGCCGATACGAAAGGATTATTGATTACATCAGCCGCCAATAGCCTAACTGTCAACGATACGACAACCGTACATCAACACCCGTACATCACATGTGATTCGCAGGATTGATACATGCGTGCTGATCACCACCTGGATTGTCGGTCAATCCCGCGCGTTCAACACTGAGACAACGAAAGCGGTTCCGTTGATGACAAACCATTTCAGCAGCAAGCCGACCCGCCAAGTTCGTTCGCTGATCATCGCTCTGCTGATCGGCGGCGCCGGTGTCGGCGTCTGGTCGCTTTTGACCAAGGAGCCGCAACGCGCGGCCAGCCAGCAGGCCGAGAATGAGCTTCCTACCCCATCCTCGGATGGCTTGTTTTCTCCGACAGCGGCGCAATGGGCGACGCTCACGGTTGAACCTGTCGCAAGGCAAGTGTTTCGGTCCGAGCATGTCACGGAAGGCAAGATCGCGGTCGACGAAGACCGTTCGACGCCCGTGCTCTCCCCCTATTCCGGTCGCATCACCAAGCTGCTTGCCAAGCCCGGCGACACTGTCACCGCCGGGCAGCCTCTATTCACAATCGAAGCGACCGACATGGTTCAGGCGCAGAATGATTTTATCGCGGGCATCGCGGTGCGCAACAAGGCGACGTCACAGCGCTCCTTCGCGGAAGTCGACGAGAGACGATATCGAACCCTCTCCAAGGACAAGGCGATCCCGATGCGCGACTTCGAACAGGCGCAAACCGCACTCGTCGCCGCGCAGAATGACGTGCGAGCCGCCGAGACGGCGCTTGAAGCGGTCCGCAATCGACTGCGGATACTGGGCAAGACCGACGCAGAGATCACCACGTTCGAAGAAACCGGACGAATTAATCCCGAAACCGCAATTCAATCCCCGATCTCCGGCGTCGTGGTGAGCCGCAAGGTTGGACCCGGGCAATATATCAACACGACGGTGACCGCGGACGCGGCCTATGTGATTGGCGATCTCTCGACCGTCTGGCTGGTCGCGTTTGTTCGCGAAACGGAATCGGCGAAAATACAGACCGGCCAGCAAATCAGCTTTACGCTCCTGGGCAGGCCGGGCGAGATCTACCGGGGCAACATCAGATACGTTGCCACTACAATCGATCCGATTTCGCGACGATTGATGATACGCACGACAATCAATAATCCCTCCGGCGCGTTGCGGCCGGAAATGTACGCCAGCGTCACCATCTATACAGATGAAGGCGATTCATGGCCGGCTGTTGCGCGTGACGCCGTCATCTATGAAGGCAGCACCGCTCATGTCTGGGTATCGAATGAAAATCGGACGATCGAGCGGCGGAAGATCAAACCAGGATTGATCGATGGCGGAATGGTCCAGATATTGGAAGGTCTGCGTCCGGACGAAAAAGTGATCTCCAAGGGAAGCCTTTTTATCGATCGCGCCGGCACCCACGCTTGAGCCCATCGGGCCGGAAAGAAGTCCGCCGATGAATGCCCTGGTCGAATTTGCCCTGCGCCAGCGTGTCCTGGTGCTGATGATGTTCGTCGTGATGTTTGCGGGCGGGTTAGCCGCCTTCAATCAGTTGAACATCGAGGCCTATCCGGACCCGACGCCGCCGATGGTCGACGTCGTGACGCAAAGTCCAGGTCTGTCAGCCGAAGAGATTGAACGTTACATCACCATTCCCATTGAAACGCAGACCGCGGGCCTGAAAAACCTGAACTCCATCAGAACGATTTCTCTTTACGGACTGTCAGACGTAAAGCTGCAGTTCAATTTCAACTATACTTACGAGGAAGCCCTCCAGCAGGTTCTCAATCGGCTGTCACAACTGCCCCCATTGCCAAATGGAGTTCAACCCGGGATTTCCCCGGTCAGCCCGATTGGCGAAATCTATCGCTATCGGCTTGTCGGGCCGTCTGGCTACAGCGTCATGGATCTCAAGACATTGCAGGACTGGGTCTTGCAGCGGCGCTTTCGGGCAGTGCCGGGAGTGATCGATGTGACGGGATGGGGCGGGAAAACCAAAATCTTCGAGCTGCAGGTGGATTTCAACAAGCTCATGGCTTACGGCCTGACGCTTCCACAAATGTTGCAGACGCTCAATAACAGCAACATCAACGTTGGCGGCAATACGATCAATTTCGGTACCCAATCCGCGGTCGTGCGCGGTGTCGGCCTCATCCGATCGATCGACGACCTCAACAATACGATGTTGACGCAGGTCGGAGGCAATCCCGTCCTGGTGAAGGATGTCGCATCCGCACAGGTCGGTTTTCAGCCACGCTTGGGCATTGCCGGCAAGGACGACGCCGACGACATCGTGCAGGGCATTGTGCTGATGCGGCGCGCCGAACAAAGCATGCCGACCATCAAACGCGTTGCAGAAGAAGTCGAACGTATCAATAGCGGCAACATCCTGCCGCCCGGAGTTCGGATCGAACGTATCTACGACCGCAAGGAGCTTATCGATATCACGACCAAGACGGTCCTCCACAACATGGTGGTCGGCATCGGACTGATATTTTTCCTGCAATGGATGTTCATCGGCAATCTTCGAAGCGCCATCATTGTCGGGATGACAATTCCATTTGCACTTTTTTTTGCCATCGGCATCCTGGTGGTGCGTGGCGAATCCGCCAATCTTCTGTCAGTTGGTGCAATCGACTTTGGGCTGATCGTCGATGCCACCGTGATCATGGTCGAGAGTATCTTCCGGCGGCTGGGTCACATTCACGACACGCCCGAAGGAGCCTCAGCCGCGGACATTCCCGACGGTTCGCTGCAGGGAAAACTGCTCGCCATCTTTCATGCCGCCGGCGACGTGAACCGATCGATCTTTTTTGCGGCCGGCATCATCATCGCGGCATTCATACCACTCTTCACACTAAGCGGTGTTGAAGGCCATATTTTTGGGCCAATGGCGCAGACCTATGCCTACGCGCTCGCGGGTGGCCTGCTCGCAACGTTCACAGTCACACCTGCGCTCAGCGCCCTCATTCTCCCCGAACACGTCAGCGAGACCGAAACCTGGGTGGTGCGCCAGTTGCATCGCATTTACATGCCGGCCCTACGGTTCGCATTGGCCCACCGAATTCCGATCAGCTTCGGCACCCTCGCCCTGGTGATCGTCACGGCTGTTGCCGTTCCTTTCATGGGACTGGAATTCCTGCCCAAACTCGAGGAAGGCAACCTCTGGATTCGCGCGACATTGCCGACGACGATTTCGCTTGAGAGCGGCAACACCTATGTCAACCGGATGCGCACCTTGATTCGCAATATCCCGGAGGTGGTATCCGTGGTGTCGCAACATGGTCGTCCGGATGACGGAACCGACGCGGCCGGATTTTTCAATGCTGAATTTTTCGCCCCTCTCAAGCCTGCCGACCAATGGCGGCCTGGACTCGACAAGGATGGCTTGACGTCGGAAATCCTTGCAAAACTGGAGGATGAATTCCCGGGTGTCGAGTTCAACTTTTCCCAATACTTGCAGGACAACGTTGCCGAGGCCGTATCCGGCGTAAAGGGCGAAAATTCGATCAAGCTGTTCGGGAACGATCTGCAATTTCTATCGGACACAGCCAACAGGATCAAATCCGTGCTCTCGACTGTGCGAGGCATCACCGACCTCGCCGTATTCACCTCACTCGGCCAGCCTACGGTTCAGATCGATATTGACCGCGCGCGCGCGGCCCGCTTCGGTCTCACGCCGGGTGACATCAACGCGACCGTCCGCGTAGCCATTGGCGGAGATACCGCCGGCGACGTCTTCGAGCCGAGCAGCGACCGGCATTTTCCAATCGTCGTACGCCTGGCGTCGGAATTCCGAAAAAGCGCCGAGGCCATTCAGAATATTAGAATTGGCGTGCAAGGACCCAATGGGATTACCCAGATTCCGCTCAGCGAAGTAGCAACCGTCCAGCTATTGTCCGGGGCCTCCTATATCTATCGCGAAAAGCAGGAGCGCTATCTTCCGATTAAATTCAGCGTGCGCGACCGCGACCTCGGCGGCGCGATCCAGGAAGCGCAAACGAAAATCGCAAATCAGATCAAATTGCCCTTGGGATCGCGACTCGAATGGGTCGGCGAATTTGGAAACCTGCAAGGCGCAATCGCGCGCCTTAAGGTCGTCGTTCCCATCAGTCTTGCCATGATTGCACTGTTGCTCTGGATCAATTTCGGATCGCTTGCCGACACTTTGCTCGCGATGAGCGTCATCCCGATGGCGGTCATCGGTGGCGTCTTCGGGCTTCTGATCATGGGCGTGCCATTCAGTGTTTCCGCCGCAATCGGATTTATTGCACTATTCGGCATATCCGTCATGGACGGCATCATTATCCTGTCGCAGTATAATCAATTGATCGCCAGCGGCATGGATCGGGCAACGGCCGTCCTGCGCGCCGGCGAACTGCAGATGCGCCCCGTGCTGATGACATGCATCATCGCCGGCATCGGCCTGTTGCCCGCCGCTGTTTCATCTGGAATCGGTTCGCAGGTACAAAAGCCGCTGGCCATCGTGGTCGTGGGCGGAATGATGCTAGCACCGATCGTGATCCTGATCACGTTGCCTGTTCTTATTTCGCTGTTCTCACGCCGACGCGAGCCCGCGATCGAACGAGGCGATGCTGTGAACCCGGCTACGACGAAAGCAACGATTTCATAGAGACGACCTGCGATCGTACGCTGGTGGCCGCTCATTCCTCGACAAACGACCGCAACCTTGCCAGCGTCTCGTCCCATTGGTCCGCGACGCGATCCAGATAAGACCTGATCTTCTCGATCGGCTCCGGCTTGAACTCGAACAGGCTCTCGCGGCCCGAACGGAAGTTGCTCACGACACCCGCGCTTTCCAGTACGCGCAGATGCTTGGTCACGGCCTGCCGTGTCAACCGCGAGCCTTCGGCCAGTTGGGAGATCGACTGAGGATCGCCGCCGCAGAGCCTGGACAGCAACATCAGTCGCGTCTCGTCGCCGAGCGCGGCGAAGACCGGCGCATATGCCCTCTGCTCGGCCACGCTCCCGTGGGGACTACGCGACATGGCTCTCGATGTTCTTCATCTGCTGCGTCCATCCGCCATCGTTCCGGCGGAACGCTTCCAGTTGCCGGTCGTTGGGCAAGGCGCCAAAGCCGGATTCGGTAAGCACCAGAACTGTGCCGGTTTCCGCCGGCTCAAGCCGGAACTCGACAAGCGTCGGCGGTTCCTTTGCATAATCGACATTGGGGTCGACCGCATATGGATGCCAAGTGAACGCGAACAGCCGCTCGTGCTCCATCTTGACGACGGTCGCCTGCCAAACCACGTGCTCGTAGCCAGGGTGAGTGATCTTGCCGCGCGCAAGGTGGCCGACCACGAACGGCCCCTCCAGATCGACACGAAACCACGCGCCAAATTCCCGGTAATCGGTCAATGCGCGCCAGACACGGGCAATAGGTGCCTTGAGTTCGATGCGTTTCTCGATGCGGTCTTCCATGGGCAACCTCCTGGTTGCCCTTCTGTAACCCGAGACGGCCAAGTTACGCAACCATTTTGTTGCGTATTGATCGGCATCCGCAACGGTTGGAAGCCGCGTACGTTCAGGGCGATTTCCGTTTCCTCCTGGACGGAGGCGGTGCATGCTGCCACGCCACCTACAGCGCGCTCCGCAACGTCACTTTCACGCTGCCTTGGGTGGCGGTGCGGGCATCAATTTGTCGTCGATCTCTTTTGCCCGGATCGCAGCCGGACG
>Ga0137412_10002203_pt1 | contig 15362 bp, 7 predicted proteins | sample CZODoug2_1_16fun_FD_122160 | JGI IMG/M metagenome (GOLD analysis project Ga0137412, IMG submission 122160) | Vadose zone soil fungal communities from Angelo Coast Range Reserve, California, USA - CZODoug2_1_16fungal (Hybrid Assembly) | ecosystem: Environmental > Terrestrial > Soil > Vadose zone...
GGCGCCTTCGCCCCCGGCGGCAGACCAAAGAAATTGCTCTGCGTCGCGCCTTCCATTTCCGCAGCTTGTTTGTCCAGAGCCGCGATCGCCTCGGCCAGAGCGCCCTTCCCTGCTTTCGCCGCGCGTTCCTTCAGCTGTGCGCGCACCGTTCGAACCTGCGAGAGCGCTTCGAAACTCCTGTTCATCCCTTCAACGGACCCGCTCTGCATTTCAAACTGTTTTCGAAGATCCGCAGGCGAAGTCTTGATCCGGGGATCCATCTGGACGACTAGCGGTTGCGACGAAATTTTCCCATCTACCGTCAACCGCACAGTGTAATTGCCCGGCAAAGCCCACGCTCCGAGCGGATATTTCACTGTGTCATGCGCGATGGCCGAAATCGGAAATTCGTGTCCGAGAGAATCCGGGGGTGCGTAATGCACGTCCCAGACAAAACGGTGCATCCCTGCTGCGCCCGAGAGAATTTGCGTCGGGCGCACCCAATACATCGGGATAGGATGTTGGGCCGCAGTTTTTTCCAGAGGTTCCGGTTTGTCCGTGCTCGCATACTTCCGCACGAGCTGATTGTGTGCGTCGAGAATCTCGATCGTCACCGGGCCGTTCGCCGCAGAGGCTAGGTAGTAGTCAATGATGGCGCCGTCGCGGGGATTCTTTCCGGCGGGAAATTCCGGAGGGAGCGGCGTGTCCGGATTGCGATTCCAGCGGATGCGAATCGCTTCTTGCGGCGCAAAAAGATGCACATTCTCTTTTGCAATGTCCGCATTCATTTGGCGCAACGGCGTGACGTCATCCAGAATCCAGAACGAGCGGCCGTGCGTGGCAACAATTAGATCGTCGCCATGAATCGCCAGATCGCGCATCGAAGTGTGCGGTAAATTCAACTGCAGCGGCTGCCACTCGTCGCCATCGTTGAACGAGACGTAGACGGAGCCTTCCGTTCCCGCGTACAGCAAACCCTTGCGAACTGGATCTTCGCGTACTACGTTGCTCGCGCCGCCGTCGGGAATTCCCTTTGTAATTTCCGTCCAAGATTTTCCAAAATCGCGCGTGCGGTAAATGTGCGAGCGCAAATCATCCAGCCGGAACGAATTGATCGCCGCATACGCGGTACCCGCTTCAAAGTGCGAAGCTTCGATAATCGAAACTTTGCTCCACGGTTTCAATTGCGGCGGCGAGACGTTTTGCCAGGATTTTCCGCCGTCGCGCGTGATGTGAATCAATCCATCGTCGGTGCCGGCCCAAATCGTGTTCACCTCTTTGAAGGATGGAGCGGCAGCGTAAATGACACCGCGGTGCTTCCCTTTTTCCGGATCGCTCGCCGCGAAAACTCCCAGGTTCGCGGGAATTTCGTAGGATTCGCGCGCAAGATCGGGACTGATGACTTCCCAACTGTTTCCCGCATCGGTGGTTTTGAAAAGCTTGTTGGCGGCAAAGTACAGCGTGTGCGGCTCGAGCGGCGAAAAAACCACCGGCAGCGTGCGCGTATAGCGATATTCGCCGCGGCGAATCGCTTCCGGTGTAACTTTCGCGAATTCGCTAATATCCTGCTTGGTGCGCGTGAGCCAGTCGCCGTAAAGAATGTTCGAGTCCAGTGGATCGACGGCGATGTAGCCGTACTCGAAAATGCCGGGCAAGCGCCAATCGCGAAAAGTGATTTCGCCGAAATCGCTGCGGCTCTGCGTCGCCACCGCGCCGCTTTCCTGCTGCGCGCCATAAACCCAATAAGGAAAACGATTGTCGGTGGTGACGTGGTAAAACTGCGCGGTTGGCTGATTGTACCAAGTGCTCCAAGTTTCGCCGCCGTTGACGCTGATCACCGCGCCCTGATCGGAGCTGAGCGCGATAATCTGCGAATTTTCCGTGCTGACCCAGATGCGCTGGTAATCGTCGCCGCCGGGCGCGCCCTTTAATCCTACAAATGTTTTTCCGCCGTCCGTCGATTTCCACGTCGTGGTGTTTGCGACGTAAATCACGTCTGGATTGTCCGGCGCCACGGCGATGCCCATCGCTCCTGGGCTGCGGCCGCCGATGCGGCGGTCGGCGTTTACCTGTTTCCAGGATTCGCCGGAATCATCGGAGCGATAAATTCCGGCATTTTTCTTGGCCTCCACTGTGACGTAAATGCGGTTGGGTTCGCTGCGCGAAACGGCAATGCCGATGCGGCCGATGCCATCATCGGCTGCAGGAAGTCCTTTGGTGAGCGGGCGCCAATTGTTTCCGCCGTCGGTGGATTTGAAGAGGCCGCTTCCGGCGCTGACGAACGATTCGCCGCTGCGAATTTCCCAGGGCGCAACGCGCGCGGCCCACAGCGCCGCGTAAATCGTCTCGGGATTGGCAGGATCTAACGCCAGATCGGCAGCGCCGGTGTTTTCGTCCTTGTAGAGAACTTTCTGGAACGTTTGTCCGCCGTCCGTGGAGCGAAAAACGCCGCGCTCGGCGTTCGGTCCGTAGGGATGCCCTTCGGCGGCCACGAACACGCGGTTGGGATTTTTTGGGTCGACGAGGATCGCGGTGATTTGTTGCGCGTCGCGGAGGCCGAGGTGCGTCCAGGATTTTCCGGCGTCGGTGGATTTGTAAACGCCGTCACCGGTCGCGAGATCGGGGCGTTGCAACCCTTCGCCGCTGCCAACGTAAATGATGTTGGGATCGGACGGAGCAAGAGCCACCGCGCCGACGGAACCGCTGGGCTGGTCGTCGAAAATCGGATTCCAAGTATTGCCGAAATCCGTGGTCTTCCAAACGCCGCCGTTAACGGCCGCCATGTAGAAAACATTCGGCTGATGCGGCACGCCGGAGATGGCCACGGTGCGGCCTCCGCGGAACGGGCCGATGCAGCGCCAGCGCATCTCGGAATAAAGTTTTTGATCGAACTGCTGAGCTCTCGCTGAACCACAAAGAATTGTTGCGACGACGATTCCAGCGATGCACCACTTCCTTGCCGCACTGATGCGCATCCGAGTCCTCCGTGAGAAAGAGAAGGATACGCTGGTGGCTGCTGAAAGAGAAAGTTGAAAGTTATGAGTTTTAAGTTGTCAGTCGAAAAACGAACTGCAAAGGAAGTCGGAGTGGAAAAAGATAACGCAGGGACGCAGAGACGCCAGAGTTCGGAGGAGGAAAGGCCCGAGTGAAAAATAAGGTATCCACCCTATTTACCGCACCTCGACTACTGCCTAGCCTCGCTCAGGCTGCCGCCGTGTCATGAAAAATGTAGCCACGAAAAAGTCAGGAGGAGGATCTCTCTGTGTCCAGTCATGCTAGCAGTGTTACCCGTGCCACCAGGTTCAGCTTGCGGTCGGGAATCATTCTCGCTCTGGCTGCATGCTGTCTCGCGACTCTGGTTTTCGCGGCAACTCCATCATCCAGCACTCTGAACCCCGTAAATGGCTCTTCCGCCACTTGGGCGGGCAACGGGATTGCTGGTGCAACAACGGATGAAACCACCTGCGTGGACGGAACCGATTGCGACGTATATACCATCACGCTTGCGGGATCGCCGACCAATTACAAAGGTTTGGTTTTAGCCATCAGCATTTCCCACCAGGTCAAGCTCAATGATTACGATCTTTATGTGCACAAGGGCGGTCTGACTGGTCCGGTGATCGCCAGTTCGACCGGCGGCATACCGGAAACCGGCGAAGCTGTGGTGATTGACCCCACGGTTTCAGGAACTGGGGTGTACACCGTGCACGTCGTGGATTCCACAGTTGCGCCCGGCGACCCGTATAGCGGCGTGGCCACTATCGTCACCCCGCCAGCTGACTCGCCAGCTCACGGCACGGCGCCTACCTATGCGAATTACCAATCGCCGACAGGTCTGGGTGACAACTCCGGCGAACCTTCGATCGGCGCCAACTTCAACTCGGGCCGAATCATGACTCAAGCGGTTTTTGACACCTTGCAGGTCACCTTCAACGCCAGCACTTCGCCCGCGACCGCAACTTGGCTGCTCAAAGATGGACCGAACACGAACATTACTACTCTGGACCCCATCCTGTTTACGGATTCCCACACCGGCCGCACGATTGTGTCTCAGCTCTTCGGCACCACCAGCCTCTCCGCCTTTACCGACAACGATGGTGAGACCTATAGCGTAAGCCAAGGAGGCGGCATCGCCTCCGGAGTCGATCATCAAACCGTCGGCGGCGGACCGTTTCGCCTTTGTACCGCCGATCAGTTGCTCGTTACTCCGGTGCCGTGCGCGCAGTTAGCCGTTCGCGGCCCGCTTACGCAGTATCCGAACGCCGTTTACTACGCGTCGCAGGATATCGGCGATGCGGAGATGGCCCTTAGCCAGGACGGTGGCTTGACCTATGAAGAAGCCCACCCTATGTACACGCTGGTGGATTGCGGCGGATTGCATGGTCACATTAAGGTCAGCTCCAGCGGGATCGTCTACGTTCCCAATAAAAGGTGCGGAAGCACCCAGGGTCTTATCGTCTCCATGGATAACGGACTCACCTTCACGGTGCAGCCGGTAACCGGAAGCACTCCCAATTCGAGCGACCCGTCCATCGGGATTGGCTCCAAAGGACGAGTCTATTTTGGCTACGTTGCGGGCGATGGACATCCGCACATCACCGTTTCCGATGACCAGGGACGCTCCTGGCACAATGACTTGGATGTTGGAGCGCCCTTCAGTATGCGCAATACGGTGTTCCCTGAAGTCGTCGCGGGCGACAATGACCGCGCGTCCTTCTTCTTCCTGGGCACGCCTTCGGCTGGCGATGGCACAGGCGCAGACACCGGCACTCCGTTCAACGGGGTGTGGCACGGCTACATAGCCACTACTTACAACGGGGGCAAGACTTGGTTCACTGTGGATGCCACGCCCAACGATCCCGTGCAGCTCGGGGTGATCTGTACCCAGGGGACTACGTGCCCCAGCGGCACCAGGAACCTTCTGGACTTCAATGACCTTACGGTAGACAAGGCCGGCCGAGTCTTCGCCGCGTACACGGATGGCTGCATTACCGCCGCTTGCATCGCCCGCGGCAATAACACCACCGCCAGCCACACGCGTCTCGATAACGATCAGGCCACCAAGGCCACTATCATTCGCCAATCCACCGGGCTGAGTCTGTTCAAGGGCCAGGACGCAACGCCCTTGCGGCCATGACAAGGAATGTTGACGTGGCGCGGCTCCGCAAACCGCGCCACTTGTTCCCATCCAATGTGAGTTGAGGAGTAGACCGCGATGCAAAGAACTGTAATTCCCGCTTTGCTGCTCTTAAGTGTCGCTCCGCTCGCTATCGCCAAGCAGCCCGCTCCACGGATACTAGGTCTGCACCTCGGAATGCCATATGCTCAGGCGCAGTCGCGGCTCAAGGAGATTGGCCAGTTCAAGTCCGAGGATGAGGGCCAGCAGGTTTGGACCCTCAGCCATGACCAGCGCTATCAATATGCCATTGTTGGCTTTGACCGCAGCCGTCAGCTTCGCTACATCACCGTGCTGGCCCGCCCTGAAGGCAAGCCGATCAGTTACTCGGACCTCGGAGATCTTGCGAGCGCCACGCGTTCTGGAGGGCCGGGAAATCTGCGCTACACATGGAAAGCCCACGATGATATTGGGGGCTTCGAGTACGTCGTTATTGCGAAAGGCAAAAACAATCGCTACCTGGATCGCTATGCCGTCAAGCGCCTTGACGTGGAAGGCGAGATGGAAGATCGGGATCACTGAATTCCGAAACTGGAAACCGGAGGCCGACCCGGCAAAAATCGGGAACACGCGAACTGGTAGTTCGCTTACTGCCATTCCTAGTTGTCTATAAGGTTGGGAGTGATGTTCTTCACATCGCTCGTATTTTGCACGGGGCTCAAGATTGGCCAAAATGATTTGCCGGGCTACGGCAAATCCTTCTGCATGCGCTCGACGACTTCTTTAGGCTCGGTGATTGGGGCGTTGTTCAAGTACTTGCCGAAGAAGACCAAGTAGCGCTGGACGCGGTCGACCAAGTGGCGCGGCTCGACGAAGCCGTGATTCTCGCGGGGATAGACGACGTACTCGACGGGGACGTGGCGTTCGAAAAGGGCGCGATAGAATTCTTCGGACTGCGGGATGGGCACGCGGGTATCGGACTGGCCGTGGAGAATCATGGTGGGGGTCTTCACGTTGTTCACAAATTTCATCGGGGAATGATCCCAGTACTCCTGGAAGTTGTCCCACGGGGCCTTTTCATTATAAAAGAGCCGCATGTAGCGGTGAATGTCGCTTTGGGAATACATGGAATAGAGGTCGGGGAGGCCAGCGCCGGGTGAAATGGCCTTGAAGCGGTCGGTCTGGGTATCGATCCAAAACGTCATGTAGCCGCCGTAGGACCAACCGAACGCACCGAGGCGATCGGGGTCGGCCCAACCGCGATCCACGACTGACTGCACACCGCTCATGTCGTCCTTATAATCGCCGTTGCCCCAGTCGTTCTGGTTGGCTCGCGCGAATTTTTCGCCGCGGCCCCCGGAACCGCGAAAGTTCGGCTGCAGCACCATGTAGCCGTTCGCGGCCATGACCTGCGCGGCGAGGGAGAACGAAAGCAGCGACGTTCCTGTCGGCCCACCATGCGGATTGAGCAAGAATGGAGTTTTGCGGGAACTGTCGTAGTCCACCGGCTTGGTGACGATGCCGTCGATCTCCATGCCATCCTTGCTGCTCTTCCAGCGAATCACTTCGGTGTCGCCCAGGGCATAATCGGCGAGCCAGGCATTGTGATTGGTGAGCGCCTCGATGGAGGTGAAGCGCAAGTCGCTGCGGAAGACTTCATCGGGATGCTTCGGATCAGACCATGTTCCGACGGCGGTGCCGGTCTTCGCGTTGAGTGCCGTGAGGTGAAGCACGCCGGGCTTGTCCGTCAAGCGACGAACGGTTGCGGCGGCGACGTCCGCGGCGAACACTTCTTCGGTTTCGTGATCCGTGGTACTGAAATAAATTGTTTTTCCGTCCTGCGCCCAAAGAGGTTCTTCCGCGTTCAACTCGAAACCACCCATCAATTTGCGCGGTTCGCCGCCGGCAGCGCCGACCACAAAGAGATTCTGCTGGTAAATGTCGTCACCTGCGGTGCTCAAGTAAGCGAGTGATTTGCCGTCTGGCGACCACCGGGCGGTGTGCGTGGCATCCTTGGTTTCGACGAGCTTGCGCTGCTTCCCTGCCGCTGCGTCCAGCACCCAGGCGGTTTGCAGGCTGCTGTCGTCCGCAAGCGGCGTCGGGTTCGACGTAAACGTGATGCGCGCTCCGTCCGGCGACCATCGCGCGTCGCTCACGGTAAATTCGCCGTGGGTGAGCTGTTTTTCCTCACTTGTAGCGATATCCCACGTCCACAGGTGCTCCATCTTCAAGTCGTGATCGACGACGACCGCGTCATCTTTATCCTTCTTGCGCTTTTCCTGGTCAGCGGTCTCGGGGACCGCAGCTGTAAGCAGCAGCGTTTTCCCGTCGGGCGAAAATTCGTAACCACCCACACCGGATTTGTGTTTCGTTACCTGCCAGGCTTCACCGCCATCGGCATAGAGAAACCATACTTGCGGCTTGGCATCCTTTTCCTCGCCGCCTTCTTTCGTGAATGCGAGAATTTTTCCATCCGGGGACCACTTGGCATTCGAGACGCTCTTCTCGCCCCGGGTGAACTGGCGCGCGGCGCTCGCGGGACCGGCTGCTGGAGCCACCCAAAGTTGAGAGACGAATTTTCCCAGCGCGCCACCCTTCTCCGCCGCGTCGCCGTCCTTTCCGGTCGTGACCGACGAAACTAGATACGCCACGCGCGCACCATCGGGCGAGATTCGCGGCGCACTCACGCGGGCGATTCGCAGCATGTCCCCAGCGCCAAATAATTTCTTGCCATCCTTGCTGTGCGCGACTACAGGGGCTTGTTTTGGGGAAGTTTCCTGCTTCGGCGAGGCCTCTTGCCCCTCGGCCCCAACTACCGGCGCCACCAGCATGGCTACCAGACTCAATTTAGAAATCGCGCGCATCGTATACCCCCGACCATCAATTTAGACACTCGCTCTGGCCACTCGAATCGGTGGCATCCTACAACACCAAGAGCCCGAGCGAGTCGAATTTTTTCGACAGACTGGTCCAGGTTGCGTCGCACTTACGACGCTGGCCTCACAATTCCCTTTTCGCTTTGCCGGTGGGGCGAATCGGGGTATGAAGATGGGATAGCTTCTAATAGGATGAGGGTCCACGAAGGAAGACGGGGGAGTCGATGGAACGCGATATTCGAGAGCTGCTGAATCTCTACAATCCGAATGATCCGCTGGACCATGCGTGGACGATTCCGTCTCCGTGGTACTTTGAGCCGCGGGTGGGCGAGTTGGAGCAGCAGAGCGTGTTTGCGAAGACTTGGCAGGTGGTGGGGCGGGCGGATCAGGTGCGGGAAAAAGGGAGTTTTTTCACAGCGGACCTGGGGGGAGAGCCGATCGTGGTGGTACGCGGAGAGGATGGGCAGTTGCGGGCGTTCTATAACGTTTGCAGGCACCATGCAGCGGCGGTGGTGACGGAGGCGGAAGGGTGCGCGAAGCAGTTTCGGTGTCCTTATCATGGGTGGACTTATGGGAATGATGGAGCGCTGAAAGGGAAGGTGGAGTTTGAGGGAGTGTGCAATTTCGACCGGGGAAAGAATGGTCTGGTGCCGGTAAAAGTGGACACCTGGGAGAATTTTGTATTTGTGAATTTGGATGGCCGAGCCGGGGAGTTGCGGGAGTTTCTTACCGCGATTCCGGAAATTGTGGCGCCGCTGCAACTGACGAAGAAATTGAAATATTTTGACCGGCGGATTTACACCCTGAAGTGCAACTGGAAAGTGTACGTGGACAATTATCTGGACGGCGGATATCACGTGCCGCATGCGCACAAGGGATTGAGCAGCGTGATCGAATACACGAAGTACACGATTGAGAATTTCGAGCGCGCTTGCCTGCAATCCAGCCCGCTTTCTTCGGGCACGAAGAAAGATTCGGGAGTGGCGGCGACGAGGCAGGGGCGCGCGTTTTACCTGTGGATTTATCCAAATTTCATGATCAACGCGTATGAAGGCGTGATGGATACGAACCTGGTCCTGCCGCTGGGCGTGGACAAGTGCGCGGTGGTGTTTGATTACTATTTCGCGGACACCAGCAAGAAGGCTTTGACGAAAAACCGGGCGAGCATCAAGGTAAGCGAAAAAGTGCAGGAAGAAGATGAGGCGATTTGCGACGCGGTGCAGCGCGGGCTGGCTTCGCGCGCGTATGTGGCGGGGCGGCTGTCAGTGCGACGCGAAGCGGGCGAGCATCTGTTTCACCGATTGCTCCACGCCGACCTTGTTGGCGCGTTGAACAGGCCTGCAGCCGATTAATCGATCTCGGGGATGTTATTGGTCCGCTGTGAAGATCACGTGCCGCCCTGCCGCAGCTGCCTTGCCATAGAATTCGGGCAAATCACGAAAATATTCCCAGGTATATTCAAAATCCTGTTCAGAAGGGCTTGGGTTTCGTCGGTAGGTGCCGTAGCGGTTTTGTGTGGTCTTCGTTCGAAATGGCAAAGAGAACACCGCGGCAAGATATAGTTTGGACATTGTACGGCCTCAAACCACCTATGGGTTACCGAATTGACGCTGCGGGAAGCGTCGCCTATACTGAGGATTCGAGTTGCAGGGTGAGTGCTCACCTGTTTGGCCTCTCTTGAAACGAAAACCGGGTTTGTCGATAGCCTCAGACCGGGTCGCATGCCGTCGAGACCAGCAACCGTACCGTCAAGAAACCAAATGGTGTCCCAGGAAAGGACTGTTGCATGGCTGAAGCAACGTGCCGCCGCGAGCTGGAATTGGAAATTCCCGCGGAAGAAGTAACAAAAAAGATGGAAAGCGTGGCGAAGGAATTCGCGCGGCTGGCGAACGTGCCGGGATTCCGGCGCGGCAAGGCGCCAGTATCGCTGATCCGGCGGAAGTTCGCGGAGGACATCAAGGGAGAAGTGCTGCAATCGCTGGTGCCAGAGCGCGTTGAGAAAGCGGTGGCGGAGCAGAAACTGACGCCGGTGTCGCAGCCACAAGTGGACAAGCTGGATTTCAACGAGGGGCAGCCACTGAAGTTTCGCGCGGTGTTTGAAGTGCTGCCGGAGTTCGAGCTGGGCGATTACAAGAATCTGACGTTTGAAATGCCGACGATGGACATTACCGACGAGGACGTGACCAAGACGCTTGAGGGGATGCGTGAGCGGGCGGCGACGTTTGCGCCGGTCGAGGGGCGGGCGATCGAGGACGGCGATTTTGCGCAGGTGAAATTGCTGGGAACACCGGAAGGCGGAGGCGATCCGCTGCAGGCCGAGAGCGTGCTTTGCCACATCGGCGCGGAAGAGACGATGGAGCCGTTCAACGCAAACTTGAAAGGCGCGAACGCGGGCGATCATAAGAATTTTGACGTGGACTATCCGGCCGACTATCCCGATCCAAAGCTGGCGGGAAAGAAGTATCACTACGCGGTGGAAGTGCTGGGCATCAAGACCAAGAAGCTGCCGGAATTGAATGACGAATTCGCGAAGGACGTGAGTGACGCGACGACGCTGGACGAACTGAAGAAAAAAGTTCACGAAGGGTTGGAGCACCAGCGCGACCACAAACACAAAGAATTGCTACACGAAAGAGTGTTGGCGGAGATCGTGAAGATTCATGACTTCCCTGTACCAGAAGCGCTGGTGGAGCATCAAATGGACGTGCGGCTAGAGCGGGTGGTGAGGTCGCTGGCGGCGCAAGGCGTGGACCCAAGAGCGGTAAACGTGGACTGGGTGACGCTGCGGAAGAGGCAGGAAGAGCGCGCCAAGGATGACGTGAAGGCGGAACTGATCATCGACCACATCGCGACGGCGGAAAACATTGACGTGACGGAAGAAGAGGTCACGCACGAGCTGGAGCACATGGCCAGCCATAGTGGCGAATCGGCGGAAGCGATTCGCGCGCGTTTGACAAAGCAAGGAACGCTCGATAGGATGAAGGCTAAGCTGCGCAGCGACAAAACACTCGATTGGCTCGCGCAGAATGCCAAGATCAAGACCGTTGCGGCAGCGAATGCAGCGACGGATGCGAAGTGAAACACTCCGGCCAGGCGCAAGCGACATTCACCCAAATGAAAAAATTCGAAGAACCTGAGTACTACGGAACAACGCTTGTACCGATGGTGGTGGAACAGACCAGCCGCGGCGAGCGAGCCTACGACATTTACTCGCGGCTGCTGAAAGAGCACATCATTTTTATTGGTACGCCGATTGATGACCACGTTGCCAATCTGGCGACCGCGCAAATGCTCTTCTTGCAGGCAGAGGATCCGGAGAAAGATATTCAGCTGTACATCAATTCGCCGGGCGGGTCGATCACCGCGGGATTTGCGATTTACGACACCATGCAGTTCGTGAAGCCGGACGTGGTAACGACTTGCGTTGGGCAGGCGGCATCGATTGCCGCGGTGTTGCTGGCGGGGGGCGCGGCGAAAAAGAGGTTTGCGCTGCCCAATGCGCGCATCCTGATTCACCAGCCGTGGATGTCTGGGCTAGGCGGGCAGGCTACCGACATTGACCTGCATGCCAAAGAGATTTTGCGGATGCGCTTGACCATCAATACGCTGCTGGCCAAGCACAGCGGGCAATCGGTGGACAAAATCGAGAAAGACGTCGAGCGCGATTACATCATGAATCCCGAGCAAGCCAAGGAATACGGGATGATCGACGAGATTATCTATAAGCACCGGTAGATTTCGCGCCGCGAAGTGCTTTGCGGCTTCAAGCGGGGTATACACAGCCGTTCCAAAAAGTTAGTATCCTTTCGACTTTCTCTTTTGCTCAGGGGAATATTCGGCCTAGAATAGTGGGTAGAGACTCCGTCGAAGCCCAGCGGGGACGAGGCCTTCATACCAGTGAAAAAATTCAACCCAGACGAGCCTTTGCGCTGCTCCTTTTGCCACAAGACGCAGGAGCAGGTGGAAAAGCTGATCAGTTCGCCTTCGGACTATCCGCGCGCGTACATCTGCAACGAGTGCGTGGGCGTTTGCCAGACGATTCTGGAAGATGAGAAGCGCGAACAGGCCGCGGCGCCGACCAAGCAGCTCCCGCGTCCGCCGGAGATCAAGCGATTCCTGGATGGCTACGTCATCGGGCAGGACCGTACGAAAAAGAAGCTGGCGGTGGCGGTTTACAACCACTACAAGCGGATTTTCCTGAACAAGCAGCCGGGCGACATCGAGCTCAGCAAGTCGAACATTTTGCTGATCGGGCCAACTGGGACGGGCAAGACTCTGCTGGCGCAGACGCTCTCGCGCATGCTGGATGTGCCGTTCGCGATCGTGGATGCCACGACGCTTACTGAGGCGGGATACGTCGGCGAAGACGTCGAGAACATTATTTTGAAATTGCTGCAAGCGGCGGATGGGGACGTACAGAAGGCGCAGACTGGCATCATCTATATCGATGAGATCGACAAGATTGCGAAGAAGGACGAGAATCCATCGATCACGCGCGATGTATCCGGTGAAGGCGTGCAGCAAGCGCTCTTGAAGATTCTGGAAGGCACGGTAGCGAATGTGCCTCCGCAGGGCGGACGGAAGCATCCACACCAGGAATTTACGCCGGTGGACACGACGAACATTTTGTTTATCTGCGGCGGAGCGTTTGTCGGGCTGGAGAAAATTATCGAGAAGCGTGCGGGGCGGCGTTCGCTGGGATTCCATACCGATTCCGCGCCGACCACGCCACAGAAGCGCAACACGGAGCTGCTGGAGCAAGTGCAGCCGGGCGATTTGATCCGTTACGGGCTGATTCCGGAATTTGTGGGCCGGTTGCCGGTGGCGGGCGTGATGAACGACCTGGACAAAGGCGCGCTGGTGAAGATTTTGACGGAACCGAAGAACGCGCTGCTAAAACAATACCAGCGGCTGTTTGAATTCGAAAACGTGCGGCTGCGCTTTACCGACGACGCACTCGAGACCGTGGCGGAGTTGGCACTTCAGCGCAAAGTGGGCGCGCGCGGCTTGCGAATGATCCTCGAAGACCTCATGCTGGAACTGATGTACCACCTTCCCATGCAGCGGAAGGTGCGCGACTTCGTGGTGACCGCGGACATGGTCCGCACACGCGAAATCAATTGGAGTTTACTCGAGAAGGCCGGATAGGCCGCTCGAGCATCGAATTTACAGTGCGGACTTGCCCGGACCGCACAAGCAGAATCCAGGGGACTGAATGTTCACTCGCGAAAAACAGGAAATGAAGCGCGTGCCGATGATGCCGGTGCGCGATATGGTCATCTTCCCGCAGCAGATGACGCCGTTTATCGTCGGCCGGGAAGCCAGCGTCCGCGCGCTCGAAGAGGCGCTGGCCGGCGACAAAAAGATCTTTCTTTCCACGCAGCATGACGCTTCGGTGGATGACCCCAAGCCGGAAGAGATTTACGCTGTCGGGACGCTCGCCAACATCGTGCAGAGCGTCAAGCTGCCCGACGGCAATATAAAGGTTCTGGTGGAAGGTGTGGAGCGGGCGCGAGCATTGTCAATTGCGACGGAAGAAGGATTTTTCCGCGCTACCGTACGGCTGCTGGGCGCGCGGGTGGAAGATTCGCCGCAGGTAAAGCAGATCGTCGAAAAAGTGACCGGACTTTACGAGCAGTTCATCAAGCTTTCACAAAGCCTGAATTACGACACGATGATCGCGGCAGCGCGCGTGGATGATCCGGCGCGGCTTTCGGACACCATTGCCGCCAACTTGCAGCTTCCCGTGGATGAAAAGCAGGATTTACTGGAGACGGTCGATCCGCTGGAACGACTGAACCGCATCGCTGACATCCTGGAAATCGAACTGGAAAAACTGAACGTCGACCGCAACATCAATACGCGCGTCAAACGGCAGATGGAGCGCGCACAAAAAGAGTATTACCTCAATGAAAAGCTGAAGGCCATCCAGAAAGAACTGGGACGCGGCGAGAAGAGTGAAATCGACGAGTTGAAGAAGAAGATCGACACCGCCGGGATGTCCAAGGAAGTCCATGAGAAGGCCATCCAGGAGCTGAAGCGCCTGGAACTGATGCCGCCGATGTCGGCGGAGTCCACGGTCAGCCGTAATTATCTGGATTGGCTGCTCGCGGTGCCCTGGAAGAAAAAATCCAAAGAGATTCGCGACATCAAGGCCGCGGAAAAGATTCTGAACGAAGAGCATTACGGGCTCGATAAGGTCAAGGAACGGATTTTGGAGTTTTTGGCGGTGCGCCAACTAGTGAAGAATCCGAAGGGGTCGATTCTGTGCTTCGTTGGGCCTCCAGGCGTGGGCAAGACTTCGCTGGCGATGTCCATCGGCCATGCGACGGGGCGCAAGTTTGTGCGCGTTTCGCTTGGCGGGGTCCGAGATGAAGCGGAAATTCGCGGCCATCGCCGTACTTACATCGGCGCGCTGCCCGGCCAAGTCATCCAGATGATGAAGAAGGCCGGCACGGTGAATCCGATCTTCGTGCTGGACGAAGTCGACAAGATGTCCACCGACTTCCGCGGCGATCCGTCAGCGGCATTAATGGAAGTGCTCGATCCGGAGCTGAACCACTCGTTCACGGACCATTACCTGGACGTGGAATACGATCTTTCGAAAGTCATGTTCGTTTGCACGGCCAACGTGCTGCATACGATTCCGCAGCCGCTGCAGGACCGCATGGAAATCCTGCGGCTGCCCGGCTACACGGAGCAGGAGAAGCTGGAGATCGCCAAGCGATTCCTGGTAAAGCGGGCGCGCGAAGCGACCGGGCTTACTGACAAAAATCTCAAGTTTACGGACGAAGGCCTGCTTCACCTGATCCGGCACTACACGCACGAGGCGGGAGTTCGCAGCCTGGAACGTGAGATTCAGAACATCGCGCGCAAGATGGCGCGGAGAGTTGTGACTGACAGCGCCTCCGTCGGCGTGGAGATCACTCCTGCTAACGCAAGCGATTTCCTGGGCGTACTCAAGTACCGCGAATACTGGCTCGAAAAACACAATGAAATCGGCCTGACGACTGGCCTCGCCTGGACAGAAGTCGGCGGTTCAGTGCTCGTAACCGAAGCCGCCATCATGGAAGGTAAAGGCCGCTTGACCCCAACCGGCAAACTTGGCGAAGTCATGCAAGAGTCCGCGCAAGCGGCCATGAGTTACATCCGCTCACGCTCCGCGGCATTCGGCCTGACCAAGGATTTCTATCGCAACCTCGATATTCACGTGCACGTTCCCGAGGGCGCCATTCCGAAAGATGGTCCTTCGGCGGGTATCACCATCTGCACTTCGATCGTCAGCGCGCTGACGAAAATTCCCGTGCGCTGCGACGTAACCATGACCGGCGAAATCACCTTGCGCGGCAAGGTCCTCCCGATCGGTGGCGTTAAAGAAAAGCTCCTGGCGG
>Ga0137412_10002205_pt1 | contig 15353 bp, 17 predicted proteins | sample CZODoug2_1_16fun_FD_122160 | JGI IMG/M metagenome (GOLD analysis project Ga0137412, IMG submission 122160) | Vadose zone soil fungal communities from Angelo Coast Range Reserve, California, USA - CZODoug2_1_16fungal (Hybrid Assembly) | ecosystem: Environmental > Terrestrial > Soil > Vadose zone...
GGCCTTGTTCGGTGAAGTCGCGCACGATGAAGCCGAGCGTTGCCTGCTCCAGCACGCCGGAGATGCCGATCGGGTGCAGAAAGCCCTCGCGGCCCTCGGTGGTTTCCGGCGAGCAGGTATCCTTAGGCAGGCGGTCGACGATGGCGGCGGCGATCTTGATCGCGTGCTCCATCTTGCCCTTGGCGAAGCCCGGATGGGTGCTGACGCCTTTGATGAAGATCGTGGCACCGTCGGCTGAAAAGGTCTCGTCCTCGATGGAGCCCGCGCTTTCGCCGTCCATGGTGTAGGCGAAATCGGCGCCGAGCTTCGTCAGGTCGACCTTGTCGACGCCGCGGCCGATCTCCTCGTCCGGGGTGAAAAGGATCTTGATCGTGCCGTGCCTGATTTGCGGATTGTCGATCAGGAATTGCGCCGCATCCATGATCTCGGCGATGCCGGCCTTGTTGTCGGCTCCCAGCAAGGTTGTGCCGTCGGTGGTGATGATGTCGTGGCCGATCTGGCTCTGGAGCGCCGGATAGTCCGCCGGCCGGATCACCTGGGTGGGATCGGCCGGCAACACGATGTCGCCGCCGCGATAGTTTTTCACGAGCTGCGGCTTGACGTTCTTGCCCGTGCAGTCGGGCGACGTGTCCATATGCGAGCAGAAGCAGATCACCGGCACCTTTTTCGACGTGGTGGCCGGAATGGTCGCATAGACATAGCCGTGCTCGTCGAGATGGGCATCAGTGAGTCCCATCGCTTTCAGCTCGGCGGCGAGCAGCCGGCCGAGATCCTTCTGCTTCTCCGTGGAGGGGCAGGTCGGAGACTCCGGATCGGACTGGGTGTCGATGACGACATAGCGCAGGAAGCGCTCGGTCACCTGATGCTTGAACGCTGAGGCAGGAATCGCTGAGGCAGGAATCGCTGAGATAGGAATCACTGGCTTGACCGCTGGCGCTTGGAGGAACGGGGGGCGAGGCTGACCCTATACAACAAAAAGCGCCATTCCGGGGGCCACGGGAGAGGGGCCGGAATGGCGCGAAATCGAATGGCAGGGCGGCTCGTGGCGCCCTCGCGGTCAGACCGCTTCCTTCAGTTCCTTGGCGGCGCGGAAGGCGACCTTCTTGCTGGCCTTGATGTGGATCGCCTCGCCGGTGGCGGGGTTGCGGCCCATGCGGGCGGCGCGCTTGCGCACCTGCAGGATACCCAGGCCTACGATGCGGATCCGCTCGCCCTTTTTCAGGTGCTTGGTGATGCGGCTTACCACGTCGTTGAGGATTTCCTCGGCCTGCTTCTTGGACAGTTCCTGCTCCTCGGCAATCGCGGCGGCGAGGTGTTTGAGGGTGACGGTCGCCGGGCTAGCTGCTTTCTTCGCCATGTTGGCGCTCCTCGTTGTTAACAATGGCTTAGGAACCTAGACGTAGCAGGCCTTAAACGATTCGGGAGCCCACTGACTACGCATTTTGGCCTGCAAATAAGCCGTTTTTTGCATCGGCATCGCAAAAACCCCCGCCAGACAAGGGGATTTGCAACGTCCTTGACTTGCAAAGGTGGCCCCTTTAAGTCCCACCTCTCCGCGGGTTTCACGCGCACGCGGGAGTAGCTCAGTTGGTTAGAGCGCCGGCCTGTCACGCCGGAGGTCGCGGGTTCGAGCCCCGTCTCTCGCGCCATGTTTTCAATGGCTTAGCAGGCCCAAATCTGCTGCAAAAGTTTCGCAGATATCGGCGGAGCGGCACTTTCTTCCGTTGCCAATGGCCGGCTCGCGCGTGACTGCGACCGTCCGCCGCTCGAATGTGTTCGGGATTGACGCGCCGGCCTTGCTTCAAGGCAGCGGGGTCGGGCCGACAGTATAGCTCTGCGCGAAGGATTCATCGGGTCGCAGACTGATGGCCGTATTACACCCGGCGAGCCGGTGATTACGGCTTTCTCCCCAGAGTCTCGTTTGCGGTCCGAAATTCCGTCCGCCGGTCGTTCGTCCATCGATCAGCAGTGCGGTGAAGTCAGACCTTGGAGACGTCAGGAAGACCTCCAAATTCGGAAAATTATCGCCGAAGACTTCGCATTGAACACGCAGCTTACCCTGCAAGCCAAAATCGATTCTCGCCCGCAAAAGCGTGTTGATGTCGGGAGCGGGCTTCACCAACGGATTTCCGCCGGCATTGCTTGCTTCGAACGCAAAGAGATCTGGCCCGCTCAACGTTCCTCTGACAGCCGTAGAGCTTATTTTTGCATGTCCTACGATCTTTCCCCACACCGCAGAATTGTAGGCCGTCCCTGACGTGCCCGCATAATCATATACCAACCCATATCGATTGAAGAAAATCACCTGATAAATTCTCGAAGAATCCTTCAACGACGTGGATGGACCCCGATTGTCGCCCTCAAATCGTCCCATGCCGTAGGGGAACGCCACGCCAAAAGTCTCGAACGGAGCGTATCTGCGGCAAACCAACGCGTAGGTCGGATACTTCCGAATATCCTCAATGTTGCCGGCCATCGCCATTTTCCTTCTCGGGGCAAATGTTCGATATCGTCGGCGTCGTTTGACCTGTCTGTAAGGCGTCCGCAGCATCCACGATCTGGTTGTTCATGCTGGTTGTGTCCGACTATGGCTGATCGAGGCTGAAGCGCCCGACGACGTTGCTTACGGTTTTCATCCGGACGGCCGCGCGTCTTGGACTCCCACGACCAATCCTGGGTATTCAGCGACAGGCCGTGGCCGCTCGATCCGCCGTTGTCGGATCGGCCCTCTCGGTGCCGCGGGCAGGCCCGTCTTCCTCTCCGGCTGGTCTTTGCGGTACTTTCGGCGCTATGCCTGACCTGTTGCGCGGCAAAATTCGAAGGCTTCCGGCGCCAGTACCAATGGAGAACCCAGAGACATGAGCACGCTCCAACATCCGCGCCCCGATGGGCTGTTTATCAATCCGGGTTTCTCGCAGGTCGTGGCCGCCTCGGGCACGCGGACGATCTACACGGCCGGGCAGGTGTCCATCGATGCGCAAGGCAAGCTGGTCGGTGCCGGCGACCTCGCCGCGCAGACGGCGCAGGCGATGCGCAATGTCGGCCTGGCGCTGGCCGCCGCGGGCGCGGGTTTCGCCGACGTCGTGAAGATCACGACCTATGTCGTGAATTATCAGCCGGAGCAGCGGGCCATCATCGGCCAGGCGCGGGCGCCATTTTTCGCAGGCGGGCCGCCGCCGGCGAGCACCCTGCTCGGCGTCGCCGCGCTCGCGCTGCCGGAATGGCTGATCGAGATCGAGGCCATCGCGGTGGTGGGCTGACGGGGATCGCGGGACAATACGCTCTGGGCAACGAAACAAAGCGCGCGACCAACGAAAAGGCCGCCCGTGGGCGGCCGTCCTTGCCTTGAAATCCGGGCAGACCTAGCGGGCCCGGACCTAGCGCACCATCGAGGTTTCCGAGCTGGTCATCACCACCGGCTTGCCGGCCTTGATGACATGCACGCTCTGGGCGGTCTGGGTGTAATCCACGCTGCCACGGGTGGTGATGCCGAACGCGGCCACCGCGAAACCCGCCAACAACGCCACCATCACGATCTTCAAATGGGTCGCACGATCGGCCGAATGAATTGAGTGGTTCATGTGAGCCTCCAGGGCGCCTAACGACGCCGCTTGTTGGGAACTGGATTACGCCCGCTCTGTTTCAGGCCGGTTTCGTGGGTTCCCCAAAATGGTTTCATTGTGTCCAAAGGTCGGCTTTGCAGGCGGCTTCAGGCCCGCCTTGCGGCGGAGGGCGGCTCCGTGGAAACTGATCCCCGGGCGCCCAACGCGCGCCTGGGAGGTAAAAAACAGTGAAGAAAATGACCCGCAGGGGTCTGCTCGGGTCGGCTTCGGCTGCCTGGGCGACCGCGCTGATCGGCAGACCGGCCCATGCCGCCGCCGAATTCGACTTCAAGCTGGGCGTCAATACGCCCGATTCCCACCCTTTGACGGTTCGCCTGACCGAAGCGGCCAAGGAAGCCGGCGCCCGTTCGTCCGGGCGGCTCAACGTCACGGTGTTCTCCAACAGCCAGCTCGGCGGCGATCCGGAAATGCTGTCGCAGCTCCGGGCCGGCGGTATCGAATTGCTGGCGGCGCCCTCGATGACATTGTCGACCCTGGTGCCGCTGTCGGGACTGCCAAGCGTCGGCTTCGCGTTCCAGTCCTACGACCGGGTCTGGGCCGCCATGGACGGCGGGGTCGGCGAGGTCGTCCGCGACGCCATCGCCAAGACCGGCATCGTGCCGATGCAGAAGATGTGGGACAACGGCTTCCGGCAGATCACGTCTTCCTCGAGCCGGCAACTCAACAGCGTCGACGACCTCAAGGGGTTCAAGATCCGCGTGCCCGTCACCGCGCTCCTGACCTCGCTGTTCTCAGGCCTCGGCGCGCTGCCGGCGAGCATCAGCTACAGCGAGCTCTATTCGGCGCTGCAGACCCACATCGTCGAGGGCCAGGAAAACCCGCTGGCGCAGGTTGCGACCGGCAAGCTCTACGAGGTGCAGAAATACTGCGCGCTGTCGAACCATTGCTGGAGCGGCTACTGGGTGGTCGGCAACCGCCGGGCGCTGTCGAGCCTGCCGGGCGATCTTGCCCAGATCCTCAACGAGAGCTTCGACGCCGCAGCCATCAAGGAGCGCGCCGACCTTTTGGAAATGGAGCGGTCGCTGCAGGCTGATCTCGCGGCCAAGGGCATGGTCTTCAACAAGCCAGATCCCGTGAAATTCCGCGCCGCGCTGGTGCAGGCGGGCTTCTATACCCAGTGGCAGAAGACCTATGGCGCCGAGGCCTGGGCGCAACTGGAGAAATACACCGGCAAGCTGACCTGAGGCGCGGTCAGGTCGCCCGTTCGATGTCGGCGCGGATGAACCGCGCCGCCCACACGAACAACAAGGCCCCGAGCATGGTCGTGAACGCGGCCGACAACAGCGAATAGCGGACCGCGTCGGTGCCGTAGTCGCTTTTCAGGGCGTCATTGAGTACGCCGACTGCGAGCGGGCCGATACCTTGGCCGAAGCAGGTCGCGGTCAACAGGATGAAGGCGGAGGCGAGCGCGCGCATGCTCGGTCGCGCCACCGTCTGCGCGATGGCGAAGATCGGCCCCAAGTGGAAGCCGACCAGGAACGAGGTCAGCGCCAACGCCGCGACCATGGTCGCAAAATCAGCGGTCAGCATGCAGACCGCAAAGGCCGGTCCGGCGAGGCCCGACATGATGGCCGGCGCCCAGAGCTTCCAACGGTCGTCGCGGCGGCCGATCTTCGCGACCACGAGGCCCCCCACCAGCGTGCCGGCGATGCCGCAGAGCCCTTTGAAGGTACCGGCATAGGTGCCGATCTCGGCGCTCGTCAGGTGATGCACGCGCGCCAGGAAGGGCGGGATCCACGCGGCGGTGGCGTAGTTGGTGTAGGTGGTGAGGCAAAAGCCGATCAGCACGATGACGAAGCTCGGCTGGGTCGCGAGAAAGCGAAGCGTCGGCCCGAGCGGTTCGGGGACGAAGCTCTCGGCCATGGCGCCGCGCTTCGGTTCATTAATTGTCAGCCAGAGGATCGCGGCGAGGACTATGCCGGGCAATCCTGCCGACATGAACGCCATCCGCCAGCCATAGTGCTGGTTGACCCAGCCGCCGATGAAATAGCCCAGGAACACGCCGAGATAGGTGCCGATCGCATAGACGCCGAGCGCGCGAGGCCGCTCGTTCTTGTCGAAGAGATCGGCGACCAGGGATTGCGACGCCGGGGTCCCTGCGGACTCGCCGATGCCGACGCCGATCCTGGCGAGCGCCAGTGTCGTGACGCTCGACGCCAAGCCGCAGAGAAACGTCATCGCGCTCCAGAACGCAAATGCGATGGCGATGATGTTGCGCCGGTTGAGGCGATCGGCAGCGCGGGCGATGGGAATGCCGAGCAGCGAATAGAACAGCACGAAGCCGAAGCCCGCGAGCAGGCCCATCGTGGTGTCGGAGAGGGCGAACTCCTGCTTGATCGGCTCGATCAGGACATTGAAGATGGTGCGGTCGAGAAAGTTGAGGGCGTAGACGAGGGTCAATATCCCGAGCACGTAATAGCGCCGTCCGGACGGCGTCGTTCGGGCCGCCACTTGCGCATCCGCCTGCGGCGCGAGATCGACCATGGGTGCCCCTCTGAAATTTCTTGTTCTTTGGAGATGCGAGGCGGCTTCACGCCTCGCGCATGAAATTCCCTGCTTCGAACTCGACCGGCCCGGCGCTCTCGTCGAACGAGACACCGGCCGGATCGCGGCCGGCGGCGAGCGCCTCGAGCTGGTCGCTCAGCATGCGCCGGATCATCAGGACGCCGCGGTCGCTCTGGCCGAAATGCTCTTCGGAGTGGATGGTGACCGCGCCCTGGCCGACCTGCGCCTCGTAATCGCCGGGAAATTGCTGGTGCTCCCGTTCGGTCATGTCCCACCAGAACTTGCCGTTGAACTTCGAGCGCATGCGGCCGATATCGCCTGACGTTTTGACGCGGCCGGCAACATAGATGCGGAACGAGGTGTCGTCGATCGGCAGCGTCCAGCCGATCGATTCGACGCGCGCGAGCTGCGCCACAAGCGGGTTCGGCACCACGCGCAGGGTCGGAAGCGCAGCCTCCGTGACCCGATAGAACACCTTGCCGTCATCCGGCCTGCGAATCGAACGCACGGTGACGCCGCGCGGCGACATCTCGAAGGTGACCTCCGGCATCCCAGCCATCATGTTGGTGAACTGCGGCCCGCTGAAGGAGCCGTGCAGCACCGGCACGTGATAGGGGTCGACCACATTCTCGAAATGCTGCAGCCAGTTGCAGGGGATGATCGCGGGCCCGCCGCCGCCGATCGATGAGTCGTCGGCCTCGACGAAGTCGCCGTCGTCCATGATCTCCAGACACGCGTAGCGCGGCAGCACGGGCTTTTTCTCCGCCGGTCCGAGATAGGCGAAGATCAGCCCGTAACGCTCCTGCACGGGATACCAGGGCTGACGCACCATGTCCTTGAACAGCCCGCCCTCGGGCTCGCAGGGTTGCTCCAGACAGTGCCCCTCGATGTCGAACTTCCAGCCGTGATAACAGCAGCGGATGCCGTCGTCTTCGACCTTGCCGTAATGGAGGGTGGTGCCGCGATGGCAGCATCGCGCGTGCAAAAGGCCGGCTCGGCCGCCTCGGTCGCGGAACAGGATGAGATCTTCGCCGAGGACGCGCACTTTCCTGGGGATATCGCTGGCATCGGTGATGAGGCCGACCGGATGCCAGTAGCGGCGGAGCAGCTCGCCCATCGACGTGCCGCGGCCGACCGAGGTCAGCTCGGTCCGCGTCGCGGGCGGCTTGAGCGCATAGGCGGTGCCGAGATCGCGGTCCCGCTGGGTGATGGTCATCACCGTTTCCTCCCGGCTGGATATTGTTATTTTCCTGATCCAAGAAGACTGGATATCGATGACAATGTCAACGATTTGCGGCTTGGCAGATGCTGGCTTTGTTGGCAGAGCTTTTGGATGAACCGGACCCTGAAAAATAGCGAACCCCCGACCGCGCCGGACAGCGAACTGGCGCCGATCACGGCGATGATGTCCTCGCGGCTGATGGTGCTCGCCAATCTGCTGCGGCGCGGAGCGATCCTGCGCTACAAGCGGATGGTCGGGCTCTCCTCGGTGGAATTCGGCCTCGTCGCCTCGCTCGGCCGCCGGCCGCCGATGAGCGTCGCAACGCTCGCGGAGGCCGTCGGCATGGACAAGGGCCAGATCAGCCGGGCGCTGGCCGGGCTGGTGTCGCGCAAACTGGTTTCCAAGGCGGCCAATCCCAGGGACAGCCGGGAGGTGCTGATCTCGCTGACCCGGGCCGGGCTCGCCGCCCATGATGCGATCGTGGCGGGCGGACGGGAGCGCAACCGGCGCCTGCTGGAACAGATGGATCGGGAGGAGGTGGCGACGTTGCTCGACCAGATCGATCGCCTGACGCGCAAGGCCGAGCAGATGCTGGCGGCGGAGCGAGAACTCGGCTGATTGCAAGTTTCCCCCCGATTGCAAGTTTCCCCCCTGTTTGCAAGGCTCCTCTGCGTGCAATGCGCCGCTGGCCGATGCGGGATCGACACAGGCCTCGGGTTTTCCCGCCGCGAACGGCGTCAAAATAGGTTGTCTTGCGCCCCCTGTTGCGCTGCGCTAAGCCAAAGAATAATTCCAAATCAGCGAATCCGCGGGCCCCGTCCGAACAACCGCGGGAAAAGGTAGCGCCGATGACCGGCATCCTGCAGAATTATCTTCCCCTCGTGGTCTTTATCGGTGTGGCGGCCGTGATCGGGCTGGTGCTGTTGATCGCGCCGTTCCTGGTGGCGTTCCAGCAGCCCGATCCGGAAAAGCTGTCGGCCTATGAGTGCGGCTTCAACGCCTTTGATGACGCCCGGATGAAGTTCGACGTCCGCTTCTACCTGGTTGCCATCCTCTTCATCATCTTCGACCTCGAAGTGGCGTTCCTGTTCCCCTGGGCGGTGGCGTTCGGCAAGCTGGGCGCGACCGGCTTCTGGTCGATGGTGGTGTTCCTGGCCGTGCTGACGATCGGCTTTGCCTATGAATGGAAGAAAGGCGCGCTCGAATGGGATTGAGCCCCACCCCTGCGAGGCCCGGGACGGGAGCGCTGATGGCACCCGCCGCGACCGGCATTCTCGACCCCTCGACCGGCAGGCCGGTCGGCGCCAACGATCCGTACTTCCTCGAAGTCAATCACGAACTATCCGACAAGGGCTTCTTTGTTGCGGCCGCGGATGACCTCATCATCTGGGCGCGCACTGGCTCCTTGATGTGGATGACGTTCGGGCTGGCCTGCTGCGCGGTCGAGATGATGCAGGTCTCGATGCCGCGCTACGACGTCGAACGTTTTGGCTTTGCGCCGCGCGCCTCGCCGCGGCAGTCCGACGTGATGATCGTGGCGGGGACCTTGACCAACAAGATGGCGCCGGCACTGCGCAAGGTCTACGACCAGATGCCGGAGCCGCGCTACGTGATCTCGATGGGCTCCTGCGCCAATGGCGGCGGCTACTACCACTATTCCTATTCGGTGGTGCGCGGCTGCGACCGCATCGTGCCGATCGACGTCTATGTGCCCGGCTGTCCGCCGACGGCGGAGGCCCTGCTTTACGGCGTGCTGCTGCTGCAGAAGAAGATCCGCCGCACCGGCACGATCGAACGCTGAAGGTTTTTAAGTGATGGACGACGGCAAGCTCGACGCTTTGGGGCAGACGATCGTGGGCGCGCTTCCGGGCGCGGCCATCAGTCACTCCGTGGCGTTCAATCAGCTCAATGTAACGGTCGAAGCGGCCAAGATCGTCGACGTCGTGAAATATCTGCGCGACGATCCCGGCTGCCGCTTCGTCAGCATCATCGACATCACCGCGGTCGACTATCCCGGCCGCGAGAAGCGTTTCGACGTGGTCTACCACTTCCTGTCCCCGACCTTGAACGCGCGCATTCGCCTGCGCGCCGAGGCCGACGAGACCACCCAGGTGCCGTCGCTGATTGACGTGTTTCCGGGCGCCGACTGGTTCGAGCGGGAAGCCTACGACCTCTACGGCGTGATCTTCACCGGCCATCCCGACATGCGCCGGCTCCTGACCGACTACGGCTTCGAGGGCCATCCGCTGCGCAAGGATTTCCCGACGACCGGTTTCGTCGAGGTGCGCTACGACGACCAGGAGAAGCGCGTGTTGTACGAGCCGGTGCGGCTGAACCAGGAATTCCGCAAATTCGATTTTCTCTCACCGTGGGAAGGTGCTGACTATCCGGTCCTGCCCGGCGACGAGAAGGCGAAGTAGGCGAGTGGCGAATAGCGAGTGGCGAATAGGGATGGCTATTGAGCGACCAGTCGATCAATTCTTATCGGGACCTGAGGGTATGGCAGGATGCCATGACCTTGGCCGAGTCCTGTTATCGGCTGACGCGTCATTTTCCTCGCGACGAGTTGTTCGGACTGACATCGCAGATCAGACGGGTCGGAGCGTCTGTGCCGGCGAATGTTGCGGAAGGACACGGTCGGGAGAATACCGGCAACTTCATTCAGCACCTCCGCGTGTCACAGGGGTCGCTGAAAGAATTGGAAACCCATCTGCTCTTGGCAGGACGCGTCGGTATCTTGCCGGCGTCCGATTTGGAACCGGTCCTCAGTCAATGCGAGAGTTTGGGGAAAATGCTTCGAGCATTGATACGGTCGCTACAGGACAAGTCTGTCAAATGATGCCCGCCATTCGCCATTCGCTACTCGCTACTCGCCCGCAAGCGGAAGCTGCGTCATGAACGAGCAGAATCTTCGAAATTTTACGATCAACTTTGGTCCTCAGCATCCGGCGGCGCACGGCGTGCTGCGTCTGGTGCTGGAGCTTGATGGCGAGGTCGTTGCCCGTGTCGATCCGCATATCGGGCTGTTGCATCGTGGCACCGAAAAGCTGATCGAGCAGAAGACCTATCTGCAGGCGATCCCTTATTTCGACCGGCTCGACTATGTCGCGCCGATGAACCAGGAGCACGCGTTCTGCATGGCGGCCGAAAAGCTGCTCGGCATCGAGGTGCCGCGCCGCGGCCAGTTGATCCGGGTGCTCTATTGCGAGATCGGTCGGCTGTTGTCGCATCTGCTCAACGTCACGACCCAGGCGATGGACGTTGGCGCGCTGACCCCGCCTTTGTGGGGCTTCGAAGAGCGCGAAAAGCTGATGGTGTTCTATGAGCGCGCCTCCGGTTCGCGGATGCACGCGGCCTATTTCCGGATCGGCGGCGTGCACCAGGACCTGCCGCCAAAGCTGATCGACGACATCGAGGCGTTCTGCGATCCCTTCCTGAAGGTGGTCGAGGATCTCGAGCGGCTGCTCACCGGCAACCGCATCTTCAAGCAGCGCAATGTCGATATCGGCGTGGTGTCGTTGAAGCAGGCCTGGGAGTGGGGCTTTTCCGGCGTGATGGTGCGCGGCTCCGGCGCGGCCTGGGACCTGCGCAAGTCGCAGCCCTATGAGTGCTATGCCGAGATGGATTTCGACATTCCGATCGGCAAGAACGGCGACTGCTACGACCGTTACTGCATCCGCATGGAAGAGATGCGCCAGTCGGTGCGGATCATGAAGCAGTGCATCGCCAAGCTGCGCGAACCGGAAGGGCAGGGACCGGTCGTCGTCGCCGACAACAAGATCGCGCCGCCCAAGCGTGGCGAGATGAAGCGCTCGATGGAAGCGCTGATCCATCACTTCAAGCTCTACACCGAAGGCGTCCACGTGCCGGCCGGCGAAGTCTATGCCGCGGTCGAGGCGCCGAAGGGCGAGTTCGGCGTCTATCTCGTCGCCGACGGCAGCAACAAGCCCTACAAGTGCAAGATCCGCGCGCCGGGCTTCGCGCATCTGCAGGCGATGGACTTCATCTGCCGGGGCCATCTGCTCGCCGATGTGTCCGCGATTCTCGGCTCGCTCGATATCGTGTTCGGAGAAGTCGACCGGTGACGGCGCAGGCGCCCATCCAGTTTGACCGCGCCTCAGGGACGCTCGAAGGAGCCAACCTGTGGGAGCGGACGGCTGCGCTGGCGCTTTCGACGGGATCGAAGATCTCGCAGCACTTCTCGCATCGCGGTTACAACCATTGCGCCAATCTGCTGCGCAGGACATTGCCGGAGCGCAATATCGCGGTCAGGCTCAACGAGGACGCCGTTTTCGAGTTTCCCTATGGCGACGGCTACTGGAGCAAGCTGCTCAATCGCGGCTACCATTATGAGGACGAACTGGAGCTGTTATTTCGTGGCGCGGTCGACATCGACTACACCCTGATCGATTGCGGCGCCAATTACGGCTACTGGTCCGTGCTGGTCTCGAGCCGGCCGTTCGGTTCGCACAAGGTGATCGCGATCGAGCCGTCGTCGCAGAATTTTCCCAAGCTCGCCAACAATGCGGTTGCTAACGGCGATCGCTTCGAGGTGATGAAATGCGCGATCGGCGCGGCGCGCGGCACCGCCCATCTCACCGGCACCAAGCACGAGGCCTTCAGCATCGCGGGCCAGATCGCGGGTCAAGCCAATGGCGGCGGCGAGGAAGTCCCGGTCCTGGCGCTCGACAATCTGATCGACGACGGCAAAGTGTCGGCCAACGGCAAATTCCTGATCAAGCTCGACGTCGAGGGCGTCGAGATCGAGGCGATCAAGGGCGGCGCGCGATTGCTGCAGGCCGATAGCGTCATCCTGTGCGAGGAACATGGCAACGATCCCCAGCATACGGTTTCGCGCTATATCCTGGAAAAGACGCCGCTGAAGCTGATCGTCTACGATCCCCGCTCCAGCCGCATGGAAACCGTCACCGAACTGTCGATACTCGATCGCATCAAGGTGTCGTCCCACGTCGGCTACAATGTGTTCGGCACCGCGAGCGTGTTCTGGCAGGACCGGATCAACGCGCTGAACGCGGCCGCCGCGCGCCGTTTGCAATGAAAGATTGAGCCACGATGTCCGTCCGCCGACTTGCACCGAAGGAATTGCAGCCCGCGAGTTTCTCGTTCTCGGAAGAGAACGTTGCCTGGGCCAAGAAGGAGATCGCCAAATACCCGCCCGGACGCCAGGCGTCGGCGGCGATCGCGATTCTGTGGCGCGTTCAAGAACAGCACGAGGGCTGGGTCTCGGAAGCGGCGATCCGCGCGGTCTCGGACCTCCTGGAGATGCCCTATATCCGGATGCTGGAGATCGCGACCTTCTACACGATGTTCCAGTTGTCGCCGGTCGGCAAGAAGGCCCACGTCCAGGTCTGCGGCACCACGCCATGCCGGCTGCGCGGCGCGGGCGATATCATCGAAGTGTGCCAGAGCCGGATCCATCACGATCCCTTCCACCTCTCCAAGGACGGCAATTTCAGCTGGGAAGAAGTCGAGTGCCTGGGCGCCTGCGTGAATGCGCCGATGGTTCTGATCTGGAAGGACACCTACGAGGACCTCACCAAGGACAATTTCGGCAAGGTGCTGGACGGCTTTGCATCCGGCAATCCGCCAAAACCAGGGCCGCAGATCGACCGTCAGTTCTCGGCCCCCGTGGGCGGGCCGACCACGCTGAAGGAGACGACATGATCGGCGATCGCTCCCTTGGCGCGACCGTGAGGGGGAGGGTCGCCGCGATGAAGAGCTGGCGCTATATCGCGCTGCATGCCGCTGCTGCGGCCGTGTTGTTTTTTGCGCTGCAGCGCTACACGCTCAACGCGTCGCTCGAAACAAGCCTGTTGTGGGCCCTGACGCTCGGCGCTTGCGCCGCGGGTCTCGCCTATATGCAGTCGAACCGCTGAGGAAGCTTTTTAGTCATGCTCGACGACAAGGATCGCATCTTCAAGAATCTCTACGGCCTGCACGATTGGGGCCTGGAGGGCGCGCGCAAGCGCGGCGCCTGGGACGGCACCAAGGCGATCATCGACAAGGGCCGCGACTGGATCATCAACGAGATGAAGTCCTCCGGCCTGCGCGGCCGCGGCGGCGCGGGATTTCCGACCGGGCTGAAATGGTCGTTCATGCCGAAGGAATCGACCGACGGCCGGCCGAGCTATCTCGTGGTCAATGCCGACGAATCCGAGCCTGGCACCTGCAAGGATCGCGAGATCATGCGGCACGACCCGCATCTTCTGGTCGAAGGCTGCCTGCTCGCCAGCTTCGCGATGAACGCCCATGCCTGCTACATCTATGTGCGCGGCGAGTTCATCCGCGAGCGCGAACATCTGCAGGCCGCGATCGACCAGGCCTATGACGCCAAGCTGGTCGGCAAGGACAACGTCAATGGCTGGCCGTTCGACATCTATGTCGCCCACGGCGCGGGCGCCTATATCTGCGGCGAAGAGACCGCGCTGCTCGAAAGCCTCGAGGGCAAGAAGGGCCAGCCGCGGCTGAAGCCGCCATTCCCCGCCAATGTCGGCCTCTATGGCTGCCCGACCACCGTCAACAATGTCGAATCGATCGCGGTCGCACCCGACATCCTGCGCCGCGGCGCGGCCTGGTTCGCGGCCATCGGCCGGCCGAATAATGTCGGCACAAAACTGTTCTGCGTCTCCGGCCATGTCGAGCGGCCCTGCAATGTCGAAGAGGCGATGGGGATTCCGTTCCGCGAATTGATCGAGCGCCATTGCGGCGGCGTTCGCGGCGGCTGGGACAATCTCAAGGCCGTGATTCCTGGCGGCTCCTCGGTGCGCATGGTGCCGGCGGAGCAGATCATCGACACGCCGATGGATTTCGACAGCCTCGGCAAGCTCCGTTCCGGCCTCGGCACCGCCGCCGTCATCGTGATGGACAAGTCGACCGACCTGATCCGGGCGATCGCGCGGATTTCCTATTTCTACAAGCATGAGAGCTGCGGCCAGTGCACGCCCTGCCGCGAGGGAACGGGCTGGATGTGGCGGGTTCTGACCCGCATGGCCGATGGTCGGGCCCATAAGCGCGAGATCGACATGCTGCTGGAAGTCACCAAGCAGGTCGAGGGCCATACCATCTGCGCGCTCGGCGACGCCGCGGCCTGGCCGATCCAGGGCCTGATCGCGCATTTCCGTCACGAGATCGAAGCGCGGATCGACCAATATTCGCACAAGGCGGATCTCGACGATCAGGGCGTCCGCGATCCCGCGCATATGGTCGCGGCGGAGTGATGTTGATGTCGCAACCGAGCTTTTGGTGGCAGAAATACGGGACGATGGCGCAGATGGCGCAAGCGGCCGTGGCGCTGCTCGGCTTTGTTGCGATCCTGTTCCAGATCAACGAAATCCGCACCGGCAATCGCGCATCCAGCGCGCGCCAGGCGTTCCTTGGCTATACCGATCTGGCGTTCAAGAATCCGAAATTCTCGCAACCAGACTATGAGCGGATCAAGGCCGGCAGCCCGGAGGAGCAGGTTCAGTATGAGAGCTTTGTCTCATATTTCCTCTACGCCTGCGAGGAAGCGATGTCGGCCTTCGCCCACCGGCGCGAATGGCTGGCGTCCTGCGACTACGATCTGAAGCCGCATCTGCCGTTCCTGTGCGCGAAGAACTCCGCCGAGCCGGCTTATCTTGCGACCTACAGCGCCGACACCCAGCAATGGGTGAAGGCATCAATGAAAACCGCCAGCGTCGTGCCGCCCGACTGCAAGCTGGGAAAGACTTGAGACCATGACCAAACTCATCGTCGATGGCAAAGAGATCGATGTTCCCGCCGAGTACACGCTGCTGCAGGCGTGCGAGGCGGCCGGCGCCGAAATCCCGCGCTTCTGCTACCACGAGCGGCTGTCGATCGCCGGCAATTGCCGGATGTGCCTGGTCGAGGTGAAGGGCGGCCCGAAGCCGGTGGCAAGCTGCGCCTGGGCCGTGCGCGACTGCCGGCCGGGTCCGAAGGGCGAGCCGCCGGAAATCTCGACGCGTTCGCCGATGGTCAAGAAG
>Ga0137412_10002206_pt1 | contig 15353 bp, 15 predicted proteins | sample CZODoug2_1_16fun_FD_122160 | JGI IMG/M metagenome (GOLD analysis project Ga0137412, IMG submission 122160) | Vadose zone soil fungal communities from Angelo Coast Range Reserve, California, USA - CZODoug2_1_16fungal (Hybrid Assembly) | ecosystem: Environmental > Terrestrial > Soil > Vadose zone...
CTTGGGGCTCGGCATCCTTGTGCTGGCATGGCCGGCTTCGCGTTGGACCGGCACCCTGGCAGACCTGCCTTCGCCGCTCGGGCTGGTGCCTGTCGTGCTGGCGAACAGCATCGTGCTCATTTCCGGGTATTTCTCGGCGGCGGCCCTGGTCTGGGGTCTGGCCGATATGACGATGGCCCAACCGGAGAGTTTCCGGGCCTTCCCTGCGCGGCCGAGCGGCGGTCGAACCTGGCGCGTCGCGCATCTGTCGGACATCCACACAGTGGGTGAGCGTTACGGATTTCGCGTTGAAAGCGGAAGGTCCGGCCCGCGCGGCAACGAGCGGTTCAGGCAGACGCTGGCGCAGGTGGATGAAATCCACGCTACGCGCAAGCTAGACCTCATCCTGATAACGGGCGACCTCACCGATGCCGGTCGTTCTGCCGAATGGGCCGAGTTCTTCTCCGCCTTGAGCTCCTACCCCCGGCTGGCCGAGCTGGTGGTAGCGCTGCCCGGCAACCACGATCTCAATGTGGTGGATCGGGCAAGCCCTGCCCGGCTTGAGCGGCCGGGCAGTCCGATGAAACGTCTGCGTCAGATCAGGACCATGTCCGCGCTGGGAGTGCTGCAAGGAGAGCGGCTGCGGGTCGTCGCGCGCAACGCTGGTCGGCTTGGAGGCGTCCTGGCCGACGCACTGAAACCGCATGCCAGCGACATGATTGACTTTGCAAACAAGGGATCGTCGCGGCTGTCGAGGTCCCTGGCCGGGCTGTGGGCGACGATCTTTCCAATGGTGCTACCGCCGGACGGCGACGACGGCCTGGGGGTCATCGTGCTGAACTCCAACGCTGAAACGCACTTTTCGTTTACCAACGCGCTCGGCTTGGTATCGGCCGAACAGGTCCGCGCATTCGAGGCTGCTGCCAAACAATATCCACGCGCCCGCTGGATCGTGGCTCTGCACCACCACGTCATTGAGTATCCACATCCCACAAAGGAGCTGTCCGAGCGCATCGGCACGGCCCTCATCAACGGCAGTTGGTTCTTTCGCCGGCTGCAGCGCCTGGCGGGCCGCGTCGTGATCATGCACGGCCATCGGCACGTCGATTGGATCGGGGAGTGCGGGAAGATTCCGATCGTATCCGCGCCCTCGCCCATCATGGAGGCATCCGATTGTGGGGAAACCCACTTCTACGTGCATACGCTTGCCGTTGGCTCGAAAGGGGAACTGGTATTGCTCGAGCCCGAGCGAATCGTCGTGACAGGACAGCCGACGGCCCAAGAAGCTTTGGGAGGTACATCGGCATAGTGGCGAGCCGTCAGCTTGAGGATGCGCCCGTCTATCCAGCCACGCGCCAGAGAGCGAACAGGGCCGCCATCAGGATCACGATCAAACCCGTGGCGAGCACCAGCCGGTCGGCGAACAAACGGCGCATCGGGCCTCCCTAGACGAAGCTGTAGCGTTCGGAATGGTACTTCGACATCGGCACGTGCATCTCGCCGAGAGCCCTTTCGATGGCATCCATCATCACGTTGGGTCCGCAGATGAAATACTCGTGGTCGGCGTAGGGCGGCGGCAGATACCGCCGGAACACCGCGGCGCCGATGTAGCCCCGTTCGCCCGTCCAGCCGTCCGGTGGATCGCTCAGCACGTGGACGATCACGAGGTTCAGCCGCGCCTTCAGCGCCTCCAGCTCTTCGCGGAAGGTGATCGATTCCAGGTCCTTGCTGCCGTAGAGCAGGATCACCGGCCGCCTGTCGCCGCGGTCGGCGAGGGTGCGGATCATGCTCATCATCGGCGTGATGCCGATTCCGCCGGCGATCAACACGTGCATGTCCGCCGGGTTGCCGATGGTGAATGCGCCGTACGGCCCATCGAGGTAGACGCGCTGTCCCGCCGGCACGTGCTCCATCGCGCTCGTGAAGTCGCCCAGGTTCCTGATCGTCATCTCGACCCTTCCGTCGGCGGCCTCGGCGCTGGACGAAAACGAGAACGGGTGCCCGGTGATCTTGAACGGGCTCCCCCACATCGTCAGCCAGCCGAACTGGCCGGGGGTGAAGCGGAAGCCCTCGTGGCCATCCGGCTGCATCACCAACGTCGAGGTGTCGCCGCGTTCCTTGCGCACTTCTGAAACGCGGTACGGCCGGCGCAGCATGAACAGCGGCTTGGCGATGCGCACGTAAAGCAACAGCGCGATCCAGAAGATGACGAGGCCGATCCACAGCGCGCGTTTCCAGGGGTCAGGCATGTAAAAGCCCGATGCCACCATGTGGGCCAGGCCCGCCGTGACGGCGACAACCGCGAGCACGATATGGCTGAGGTGCCATGCCTCGTAGCTGATGTTCAATCGCGCGCGCCACAGCGCCATCACCACCAGTGCGATGAGCGAGAAGATCGACAGGACGGCAAAATAGGCGCTCAAGGGCGCGCCGATGAAACTGGACGGCGCGCGCAATTCAGGCTGGACGGCGACCAGGATGAGAGGGTGCGCAATGACCAGGCCGACCGCTGTCAGCGAGATCTGGCGATGAAAATGATAGATGACGTCTTCGCCCCACGGCTCCGTGACGTAGCGGAAGCGTGCGGTGAGGCCGAATTGCAGACCCATCATCGCCAGGCCTGAATAGCCGATCGCGACCGCGAACTCCGTCCAGAAATCGCGTGCCGGCGGATGCGAGCCTGCCAGCAGCGCGAACAGGGGCGCCAGGATGAACAGCAGATAGACGATGATCCAGACGGTCCCGCGAACGCTGTAGAGAAGCTGCATAGGCTGCTCCCTGTCCCGCGATCATTTACTCTGCATTGCCGGTGCCGGGGCTGTCCACGTCGCAAGGCGCCTCGACTGTGAGTCCTGTGCTGGCATTTTGCTGGCATCGCACGCAGCTTCACGACAGCCCGTGGTGTCCTTGTGCGAATCGCGCCCCCTCTCCGGTGCGCAAGTATTCCCTCGCGCGGCGTCCTGACGTTTCGCTCTTGACAGAACTGAGCAATGTTGTGGCGTATGGCCGCCGATACTTCGCACTGCCGAAGTTGAGAAAACAGTGTCATCCCGAGCGCAGCGAGCGACCTTTCGCGACGCCCGATCAAAGATCCCTCGCTGCGCTCGGGATGACACCGGATCTTTAACGGCAAACGACCCGATGCCATGGCACACCACCCCAAAATGGGCTGCGCTAACTGCGCTAACTGCGCTAACCCCCGCCGCGACGCTCGATCGCGCCACGGTGGGCTCACGATGGAACAGCACCGGTCACGCTCAAGCTGTTCAACACCGGTTGCATTTGTTAGAGTTGAGAATCGGCCGTGCGTTGCAATACAACCCATAAGCGGGGAGGAGCGCATCGTGTCATGCCGGATCCGATGATCGCCTACTGCGGCCCGGCGCCCGTGCCGACCGACATCTGGACGCGCTGGAATCTCGATCCGCTGCTGATGGCAACGCTCGCCGCCCTGGCGCTCGTTGTCGCTCGCGGGCGCTCGTCCGACGCCCGGGCCGGCTGGGCGGCGATTGCGCTGATGGTCGTCATCTTCGTTTCGCCGCTCTGCGCGCTGTCATCGGCGCTCTTCTCGGTGCGGGTGCTGCACCACGTCCTTCTCGTTGCCGCCGTGGCGCCCCTTCTGGCGCTGGCTTTCCCGCTGCGGCGCGCGCCCGCGCTGCCGCTCGCTCCGCTGGTCGGGACAAGCGCGGTCATCCTGTGGCTTTGGCACGCGCCGGGGCCTTACGGCTGGGGCCTTGCCAGCGTGCCGGCCTATTGCCTGATGCAGGTCTCGCTGCTGGGCAGCGCCTGGCTGATGTGGCGGGCGATCCTGGCGCCCGCGACGCCGTCCGGCGCGGCGCTGATCGCCCTCGTCGCGACCATCGGGCAAATGGGTCTTCTCGGTGCCTTGATCGTCTTCGCGCCCGGGCCGCTCTATTCGGTGCATCTCTTGAGCACGGCGCCCTGGGGGCTGAGCCCGCTCGCCGACCAGCAGCTGGCCGGGCTGCTGATGTGGGTGCCGGCAAGCCTGCCTTATCTCGGCGTGGGGCTGTGGCTCGCCTGGTCCAGCCTGCGGCCCAGCGAGCCCGCCCTGTGACCGTCTTCCTGAAATTCGTCCATCTGGCCGCGATCGCCGTCTGGTCGGGCGGGCTGCTCGTCCTGCCCTTCCTGTTCTGGCAGCGCGCGACGGTCGCGGCGGGGTCGGATCTTGACCGCCTGTACCGGATGACCCGGTTCGTCTATGTCGGGATGACCTCGCCTGCCGCCGTCATCGCCATCGGCAGCGGCACGGCGCTGATCTTCCTCCAGGCCACGTTCCAGGAATGGTTCTCGCTGAAGATGGTCCTGGTCGGCGGCATGGTGATGCTGCACGTGGTTGCCGGACTCGTCCTCGCGCATCTGTTCCTGCCCGACGGCCGCTTCGGCCTGTTCCCGCACATTGCGCTGACCAGCGCCTATCTCGTGCTGATGAGCGCCATCATCTGGATCGTGCTCGCCAAGCCCCACATCGACTCGTCCCAGTTCGCCCCGGGCCTGTTCGAGCCCGGCAAGCTGCGTCAGCTCTTTTCCGACACCAGAACACCGACGCCATGATCGAACACGAGCTTGCCTCCATGCCAGCCGGCAAAGCCCGTCATCGCCGCGGCGAGCGCCGACAGAGCGAGGCCGTGCGTCAGGACCTCGCCGGGATCGATCAGGCGCAGGCCCCAGTTCGCGCCGGCGATCGCGACCAGGGTCATCGCGGCGACGGCATGGGACCAGCTCGCCTCGAGGGCCCGGATGCCGGGCACCAGCAGGAGCTCGGCGATGCCGACGATGCTTGCGGCAACGCCGGTCCAGAAGGCAATGCCGGCGGACCACAGGCCGACCCGCACCCAGAACGCATCGCCCGACCACCAGTAGAAAATATCGACGCCCAAGGTCGCCATCACGAAGGCGATCGGGAAATGCACCATCATCACGTGGATCGGATGGCCGACCAGGGCGACCACCGAGCCGACATCGAGCCGCTGCAGCTCGAGCACGACCGGACTGTGGGACGGGGTCGCAGGATCGCTTTGCTTCGCCATGGTCCTCGTCCTCCGAGTCGCAGGCATCCTTCGAGCCGGGATCGTAGCGTCTTGCAGGTGTTGGTCCAACCCGGATTGGCCGCGGCGCTGACGGGCTGCAGCGGACCAGGCTCGACGCTCGATCCCGCCGGGCCGTCGGCGGCTTCGATCGCCACGCTGTGGTGGGTGATGCTGGCCGGTTCCGCCGCTCTCTTCGCGCTGGTCATGATCCTCTTCGCGCAAGTGATCCGCCGGCCGGGCTGGGGTTCCGGCGTGTCGCCGGCGCGCTGGATCGTGCTGGGCGGCCTCGTCCTGCCGGCCGTCGTCCTGCCGCCACTCGTTGCCTATGGGCTGGTCTCAGGCGAGCGGTTGCTGCCGCTGATGGGAAACGCACCGCCCAGGATCGAAGCCGAGGGGCGGCAATGGGTCTGGACCTTCCGCTATCCCGACCAGGGTGGAGTCGTGACCAGGAACGTGCTGCACCTGCCCGCGGGCGTTCCCGTCGACATCGTGGTCACCAGCGCGGACGTCATCCATTCCTTCTGGGTGCCGCGCCTAGCCGGCAAGATCGATGCGGTGCCGGGCCATGCGAACCTGCTGCGCCTCCAGGCCGACGAGCCGGGCCGCTATGACGGGCGATGCTCGGAGTTCTGCGGCCTCGGCCATACCAGGATGCGCTTCGCCGTGGTCGTCCATCGCGCGGAGGACTTCGCCGCCGCGCTGGCGCAGGCGGCAAAGGAGCAACAATGAGCGCGCTGCGGCTGCACCGCGAGCTCGCCGCGATCTGGGCCACCGGGCCGGGGCTGCAGCGCCTCGCCGCCGTCAACCATTCCGTCATCGGCCTGCGCTTCATGGCCACGGCGTTCGTGTTCTTTGCGATCGGCGGCGTGCTCGGCATGCTGACCCGCGTCCAGCTCGCCACCCCCGACTCCGACTTCATGGACCCGGAGACCTACAACCAGGTCTTCACCGTGCACGGGTCGATGATGTTGTTCCTGTTCGCCATCCCCATGATCGAGGGCGTGGCGGTCTACCTGACGCCAAAGATTCTCGGCACCCGCGATTTCGCTTTTCCGCGGCTCACCGCCTATGGCTATTGGTGCTACCTGTTCGGCGGCACGATCATCACCCTGTCGCTGGTCTTCGGGGTCGCGCCCAACGGCGGCTGGTTCATGTACACGCCGCTCAGCTCGAACGTCTACACGCCGGGCGTCAACGCCGACGTCTGGCTGCTCGGGGTGACGTTCGTCGAGATCTCGGCGCTCACGCTGGCCGTCGAGATCGTGGTTTCGATCCTGAAAATGCGCGCGCCGGGCATGGCGCTCGATCGGATGCCGATCTTCGGCTGGTACATGCTGGTCACCGCGCTGATGATGGTGGTGGCCTTTCCGCCGCTGATCCTGGGCTCGATCCTGCTCGAGACCGAGCGCGCCTTCGGCCTGCCGTTCTTCGACCCGAAGCGGGGCGGCGATGCGCTGCTCTGGCAGCACCTGTTCTGGCTGTTCGGCCATCCCGACGTCTACATCATCTTCCTGCCGATGGCCGGAGCGCTGTCGACCATCATCCCGGTCTTCGCCAACCGGCGGCTCGTCGGCTACCGGGCGATCGTCGTGGCGATCATTGCGCTCGCCTTCGTGAGCTTCGGCATCTGGGTGCACCACATGTTCACCGTGGGCATCCCTCATCTCGCCCTCGCCTTCTTCTCCGCCGGCTCGGCGATCGTCGCGGTGCCGACTTCCGTGCAGATCTTCGCCTGGCTCGCCACCCTGGCGCATGGCCGGCCGCGCTGGGACGTGCCGATGCTCTACGTCTTCGGCTTCTTCTTCATCTTCGCGCTGGGCGGCCTGACCGGCGTCATGCTCGCCATCGTGCCGTTCAACTGGCAGGCGCATGACAGCTATTTCGTCGTCGCCCACTTCCATTATGTCGTGGCCGGCGCGCTCGCCTTCCCCATGCTGGCGGCGTTCTACTACTGGCTGCCGCTGCTGACCGGGCGCACGGCCGTGCACCGCCTGTCGGTGCCCGCCTTCTGGCTGGTCTTCATCGGCTTCAACCTGACCTTCTTCCTGATGCACCTGGTCGGCCTGCTCGGCATGCCGCGGCGTATCTACACCTATCCGGGCGATGTCGGCTGGAACTGGCTCAACCTCCTGTCCTCGGTGGGCGGATTCATCATGACGATCGGCTTCGGGCTGGTGGTGATCGACCTCCTGGCGCAGTTCCGCTACGGCCGCCGGGTGCGACGCGATCCGTGGCGGGCGACGACGTTCGAATGGGCCATGCCGATCCCGCCGGCACCCTATGCCTTCGCCTCGCTGCCGCAGGTTGGAACCGCGGCTGACGACAGCGCTGCAGGCGAGCGCGCCCTGTCGCTGGCGCGCGGCGAGGGTTATCTCGGTTTCGCGCGCAACGGCTGGCAGGAAACGCTGGGCGTGCATATGACCTCCGGCGCGCCCGAGCAGCTGATCGTGCTGCCGCGCCCGACCTACCTGCCGCTCTGCACGGCGCTCGCCACCGCCACGGCGGTGCTGGCCATGCTGTTCCAGTTCTACGCGCTGACGCTCGCCGCGGCGCTGTTGACCGCCGGCCTGTTCGTGCTGGCCGGGCAGAGCGCCGGGCTCGCCCGCGATTATGGTCCGCTGCCCGTCGGCCACGGCGTGAGCGTGCCGCCCCATACCGAAGTGGCCGGCGCGCCGCCATGGTGGGCGCTGATTTTCACGCTGGTCGCCGACGGCACCCTGTTCGCGTCCCTTGTGTTCGGGACGTTCTATCTCTGGATCGCCGCGCCGAACTGGCCGGCGGCGGCCACGCCCGCACCGGATCTCATGCTCGCTCTTGCGGCGATCGTGGCCCTTGTTGTCGCCGCGGCGGCGGCACGTGGATCGCTGCGGGCGCTCGCCACCGGCGGATCGGCCCGCGGCTGGATCGCGCTTGCGATGCTGGCCCTCCTCGCCGCCATCGCAGCATGCGTGGCCCTCATCGGCGGCATCGCCCCGCCTCCGCGCGAGCATGCGCTCGGTGCGACCGCCGCCGCGCTGCTGTTCTATGTTGCCGTGCACGCGGGCATCGGCCTTCTTTTCCTCGTCAGCAATCTCCTGCGGCTCGGCGCCGGCCTGGTCTCGCCGCTGCGCTCGATGGACCTGCGCCTGACGCGGCTGTGGCTCGACTACACCGCGATGACGGCCGTCATCGCGCTCGGTCTCGTCCTGGCGCTGCCCCTCCTGGTGGCGATGCTGGGGCCCCGCCCGTGAGCGCGCGTCCCGTTCCGCCCCGGCGCCTCTGGTGGCTACTGGCAGGCTTCGGCGTCTGGTGCAGCGCGCTGGTTTTTCTGTACGCTGTCCACGCCATCGGTTGCGCCTTTGCCTGGCCGGCCGGCGCGCTGCGCCTGGCCCTTGCCATTGTGCTGCTGGTGCATCTGATCGCGATCGGCTGGATGTGGCGCGATCACGGGACCGCCAGCCCGGACCCGAGCCTCGATTCGACCGGCGCGTTCCTGCACACCGTGATCGTCTGGACCTTGATCGCCGCCCTGGTCACCATCGTCCTCACCCTGGGACCGACGCTTGCGCTCGCCACGTGCGTCTAATGCGATCAGAACGACCAGCCAACCGGCGTGTCGGGGTGGAAGACCACGACGCTCTTGTTGCCTCCCGGAACGTCGATGCGGTCGGGCGCCTGCAAAGGCGCCGCGCGCAGCGTGATGCGCTCCTCGTTGGCAGGAAGGCCGTAGAAGCGCGGCCCGTTCAGCGAGGCGAAAGCCTCCAGCCGGTCGAGCGCGCCCTCCTCGGCGAAGACCTGGGCATAGACCTGCATCGCCACCGGCGCGTTGAAGATGCCGGCGCAGCCGCAGGCGCATTCCTTGGTGTCGGCGGTATGCGGCGCGGTGTCGGTGCCGAGGAAGAATTGTGCCTTGCCCGACGTCGCCGCGCGACGCAGCGCCAGGCGGTGCTCCTCGCTCTTGGCGATGGGCAGGCAATAGAGGTGCGGACGGATACCGCCCTTGAAGATGGCGTTGCGATTGTAGGAGAGATGATGCGGCGTGATGGTGCCGCCGACCCGGGGGCCGCTCGCCTCGACGAAGGCCACGCCCTCCTTGGTCGTGATGTGCTCGAGCACGATTTTCAGGCCCTGGTGGCGCTTGAGCAGCGGCGCCAGCACCTTGTCCAGGAACACCGCCTCGCGGTCGAAGATGTCGACCTCGGCGTCGGTCACCTCGCCATGCACGAGGAGCGGCATGCCCGCCTTCTCCATCGCCTCCAGCCCGCGGGCGATGCGGTCCATCGAGGTGACGCCGTGCGCGGAATTGGTCGTGGCGTGGGCCGGGTAGAGCTTGGCCGCGACCCATACGCCTTCCTGTTTGCCGCGCAAAAGCTCGGCCGGATCGGCGCCGTCGGTCAGGTAGCAGGTCATCAGCGGCTCGAATTTGAGCTCGGCCGGAACCGCTCTGCGGATTCGTTCGCGGTACGAAGCCGCCTCCGCCACCTTGGTCACCGGCGGCACCAGGTTGGGCATGATGATGGCGCGGGCGAACTGGCGGGCGGTGTGCACCGCGCAGGCATTCAGCATCGGTCCGTCGCGCAGATGGACGTGCCAGTCATCAGGGCGGCGGATCGTGATCGAGTTCGGCCCAAGGGCGGATGAGTGTGGCATGACGCGTTTTCTACGCTTGCTCCCGGGCGGGCTCCAATGTTGATTGCGGGCATGAATGAATTGAAAGAGGCGATCGCCTTCGCCAAAGCAGCCGAGTCCAAATGGCCCAGAAGCATGAAAATGCCGGACGGCCAGTTCGTGATGACCTACGATTCGGGCGAGAAAGCCCCCGACAACGAGGTGCTGGGCCCGGTCACGCCGCGCGGCGGCCACGCCGGCGTCGTCTACCGCGGCGGCAAGCTTTTGGCCGAATGGGGCGAGGTGGCGCACCCCGACATGACCTTCAGCGTCGCCAAGAGCTACCTCGCCTTGCTCGCGGGCCTCGCGCTGGGCGATGGGCTGATCAAGAGTCTCGACGACAAGGCGGGCGATTACGCGCTCGATGACGGCTTCAAGAGCGCGCAGAACAAGGACATCACCTGGCGCCACCTGCTGACCCAGACCAGCGAATGGCAGGGCACGTTGTTCGACAAGGAAGACCGCATCGACCATAACCGCGTGGTCGGTCTCGCCGTCGCCGAAGCGCCCAAGGGCACGCCGCGCGTGCTCAAGAAACCCGGCAGCTTCTACGAATACAACGACGTGCGCGTGAATCGCCTCAGCTATTCGCTGCTGCAGATCTTCAAGGAGCCGCTGCCGTCGGTGCTGAAGCGCCGCATCATGGATCCGATCGGCGCCTCGTCGGACTGGAAGTGGGACGGCTATCGCAACTCGACCGTGACGATCGACGGCAAGGAGATGATATCCGTGCCGGGCGGCGGCCACTGGGGCGGCGGCATCGTGATCTCGGCGCGCGACCTCGCGCTGATGGGCGTGCTGGTCTCCCAGGGCGGCGTCTGGGAGGGCAAGCAGATCCTGCCCAAGGGCTGGACCGACGAGCTGGTAAAACCCTGCCCGGTGGCGCCGTTCTACGGGCTCATGTGGTGGCTCAACACCGACCGGCGGCAGTTCGCGGCGGCGTCGGATAAAAGCTACTTCGCGCTGGGTTGGGGCAGCCACATCGTGTGGATCGATCCCGACAACGATCTTGTAACGGTGCTGCGCTGGATCGACCGCAAGCAAGCGCCTGGTTTCGTCGAACGTCTGCTGGGTGCGATCAACAAATGAATCTCGACTATTCGGCCGTCCCCCAAATGCCGGACGGCCGCAGCGCCGCCGAACACATTGCGGCAATCGAAGCCACGTCACGCGCCGTGCGGGTCCCCATGGGCAATGGCGGGCGCATGATGTGGCACGTCTGGGGCGAAGGCTCGGGCAAGCCGATCCTGCTGCTGTTCCATGGCGGCTCGGGCTCGTGGATCCACTGGATCCGCAACGTCCAGCCGCTGGCGCAGCACTTCACCATCTACGCCGCCGACCTGCCGGGGCTGGGCGACAGCGATCCGCCCGACGATGTGCGCGACGTCTGGTCGGTGACGCGCTGCGTGAAGACGGCGATGGACGGCCTGCTGCCGCCCGGAGAACCTTTCGCCATCACCGGCTTCTCCTTCGGCGGCATGGTGGCGGGCCACATCGCCACGCTGTTCGCAGAGCGCATCAGCCGCATCGTCATGGTCGGCGCCGGCGGCCTGAAAGCCACGCGCAAGCCCGGCCCCAAGCTGCGCAAGCTCTTGCCCGAGATGCCGCCCGAGATCCTGGCCACCGAGGCCCGGCGCAACCTGGAAATCCTGATGCTGCACGATCCCGCCAAGGTCGACGGCGTGGCGATCTACATGCAGATCCTGAACACCACGCGCGCCAAGACGCGCAGCCGCGACATGGGCCAGGCCTTCAAGCTGAGCGAAGTGCTGCCCCGGGTGAAGACGCCGCTCAGCGGCATCTGGGGTGAGTTCGATTCGACCACCTATCCGCACATCCAGGAACGCATCGATCTTTTCCAGGCGCTGCAGCCGGAATTCAGGATGAACCTCATTCCCGAGGCCGGCCATTGGGTTGCCTACGAGGCCGCCGAGGCGTTCAATAAAAAGCTCCTCGAGGTTTTGAAGCCATGAAAACCGAAGTCGCCGAGATCGCCGACAAGATCTATCGCCTGTCGACCTTCGTGCCCCAGGTCGGGCCGACGGGATTCACCTTCAACCAGTTCCTGATCGACGCGGACGAGCCGTTGTTGTTTCACTACGGCCAACGCTCGCTGTTTCCGCTGGTCTCCGACGCGGTGAAGCGCGTGATGCCGCTCGACCGGCTGCGCTGGACGACCTGCAGCCATGTCGAGGCGGACGAATCAGGCGCACTCAACCAGTGGCTGGCCGCGGCGCCCAAGGCGATGCCGGCGCATGGCCAGGTCGGCTGCAACATCTGGCTGACCGACATGGCCGACCGAGCGCCGCGCGTGCTCAAGAACGACGAGGTGCTCGATCTCGGCGGCAAGACGGTGCGCTGGCTCGACACGCCGCACGTGCCGCACAACTGGGATGCCGGCATGATTTTCGAGGAGACCAGCGGCACGCTGTTCTGCAGCGATCTCTTCACCCAGTTCGGGCCGGCCGACGTGACCACGGAGAGCGACATCGTGGGGCCCGGGATCGCCACCGAGAAGGCCGTGCCCTTCATGCCGCACACACCGCTTGCCGAGCCGACGTTGCGGCGTCTGGCGGCGCTGAAGCCCGGGACGATCGCGCTGATGCACGGGCCGACGTTCAAGGGTGACGGGTCGGCGGCTTTGAATGGTCTTGCCGATTATTACGCGCAGCGTCCGAGCGCGTAGCCCCCTCACCTAGTCTAGAAAGGGCGCCACAGGCGCGCGAGCAGGGCGACCACGCCGAAGCGGCCCGAATACTGCCGGGCGGGGCGGCTCACGGCGTACATCTTGATGGCACTACGATGCAGCCGATGCGCCGCCTGCTTCGCGTCGTCGACCGGCTCGCGTGGCGATGTGCTCTCGTCGATCTTGGGCAGGAGCGTCGGCCTCCGAAAAAGCCGGTTACTCGCCAAGCCTTTGTGCCGCATGGCTTGCTCCCGTAAATTGAGCAAGTCCGATTCATAGGCTCCGCCGCTCATTCAGGCTGTCCAATACGGCACACCCGGGGGCCTGGTGAGCATGCTGAAATACTGCCCACCGAGTCCTGTTTTGAACAGTCGGTGGCCTCTTCGTCCTCTAGTTTCGGCCGATCGGTATCATGGGGAATGTCCAAACCATCGCCGGCAGCCTACTAGCGACGCTTAGCGATGTGGTATTTACCCTCCCCAACGTAGAAACAGCGGGGTGCTCATATGAGTGATATTGCCGAGCGAGTTAGCAATGTGGTCGTTTCCAAGCTCCACATCCCTGCCAACAGGGTCACCCAAGCAGCCAGCTTCATCAACGATTTCGCGGCCACCAGTCTCGACGTTGTCGAAACCATCATGTCGCTGGAGGACGAGTTCGGCATAGAGATATCGGACCGGGACGCCGAAAAGCTGCAGACCGTGGGCGACGTGATAGCGCTGATCAGGACCAAGGTGCATTGAGATATCCCTACGGCGCCGCCTTTGCCCGCAGGATGGTTTGCCTCCTCAGCTCATATGCGGTCCTGGTCCTCCGCCGGCTGCCTCGAGTACCGCCGCGCGCCATTCGCGCTTGACGGGCAGGATAGGAGGCATTGGAGCAACGTCGGGCTCCGCCGTTGGCGCCACGATCGAGCTGATGTTCTCGGTCTGCGACGCCTTGCGCATGAAAAGATTGTAAATCAGCCATTGCGCGCGGTGTCGCTTACCGCGCAGCGGGAATCGGCTGGCCATCGAAGACGCCGAATAGAAGTTCCTGAAGGCGCCTTCCATGCCGCTGCGGAGCTCAGGCCCCGACATCTGCGCAGGGCGATAGACGACGTGTCCCTGATCGTACTTTGTCCAGTCGAAGGAAACGATACGGTTCGCCTTCTTCATCTCGTACCAGGTGAGCGTTCCCGGATACGGCGTAAGCGCCGAATAGGCGCAGGCATCGTAGTTGGCGTCGATGTTGAAGTTGCTGGTGTTGTCGAAAACCGAGCGATCGTCACCATCGAAGCCAAACATGAACAGGCCGAACACCATGATTCCGTAGGAGTGCACCTTCTCCACCAGGGCGGCGAAGGTCTCCGGCTGATTGACATGCTTGTGCACGCTCTTGAGCGTCTCGCGCGAGATCGATTCGAAGCCGATGCTCAGCATCGTGCAGCCGCTTTCGGCCGCGAGCTCCAGCATGCGGTCATCCTGCGCAAGTTTGGAGGTGACGCCGGCCTGCCATTGGATGCCGCGCCCCCTCAACGCACGCATCACTTCCTTCGGACGCTCCGGCGTGCCGAAAAAGTCGGCGTCGTTGATCGAGATGGTGCGCGCACCGCAGTTCTCGATCTCGTGAATCACCTCATCGACCGGCCGGTAGCGGAATTTGAGGCCGTTCATCAGCGGCTCGGCGCAGAACGTGCAGCCATGGTGGCAGCCGCGCGAGGTCTGGACGAACGTGCGGTTCACGTAGCGGTGCTTCTTCAGGAGATCGTACCGCGGCATCGGCATCCCGACCATCGGATGCAGCTTATCCGCCCTATACGTTCCGCGCATCGATCCCTGTCCAAGATCATCGAGCAACCTGTCGATCACGAGCTCGACTTCGCCGATAACGACAGCATCACAATGCTTGAGCGCTTCCTGCGGCATGAAGCTGGGGTGCACGCCCCCCATGACGACGGGGACGCCTTTTGAGCGGAATTGATCGGCGATTTCATAGCCGCGGTTGACGTAGCTCGTCATGGCGGAAATGCCGACGAGATCCACCTTCAAATCAAAGTCGATGGTCTCGATGTTCTCGTCCGTCAGCACCACGTCGTACTGATCGCGGGGAATGGACGCGGCAACTGCGAGTAAGCCTGCCAGCGGGGAATACAGGGCTCTATTCAGATAGAGCGGGCGGGTCGTAAGCGAATCCGTCTTCGGATTGATCAGGTGAATGATACGAGTACGCATGGAGTCCTCCGGTGGCATTCTCCCCCATACAGCGATCAACAGCATCAGTACGAAGACGTTCCTGTCGAGTGTGACTTATTTGATGCTATTGTCGCAGCTGCCGCGATTTGCGCAAGATCGGCCTAACGGCGCAGGAAACGTAAAGTGGGTCGCTTTCAGCCGCAACGCAGACATTGAGCAAGCCGCATTCAGCAAGCTCGATTTATGAGTACACGCCCTTGTGCACGCAACGAAACTGCCAAGCTGTGCCTTTGTCGGTTCCAGCGGGAATGGACAAAACGACATCGGTGGCTTTGAATATGTGCCAGCGAAAGGGCGAGTACCATGAAAATCGGATCGCAAGAACATCGCGATGTTTTCTGTCGGCATTTTACGCAGACCTATACCGAATACGATCCGAATACTCTGCCCTGGCCGGCGCTGGGCGACGAGGCGCTGCAGCGCATCCGCTCCGTGCCCTTTTGGGAAGAGGTGTTTTACACCGAACGCCGGGCCGGGGCGATCGTGGCCGCGTTCACCGAAACGGTCGCTGATCCGGTTCTCAAGGAGGCCCTGGCCCTGCAGGGCCGCGAGGAGACCCGTCACGCCAGGTTGATCCGGGTGATGATCGACAAGTACGGACTGGACGCCGCCGAGCGACCGCTCGAGGACATCAGCAAGAACATCGAAACGCGGTTCAAGGACTTCGGCTTCGGCGAATGCCTCGATTCGTTCCTCGGTTTCGGCTTGTTCAAGATCGCCTTGCAGTCGGGATTTCTTCCCAAGGAAATGCTGCAGATT
>Ga0137412_10002207_pt1 | contig 15353 bp, 17 predicted proteins | sample CZODoug2_1_16fun_FD_122160 | JGI IMG/M metagenome (GOLD analysis project Ga0137412, IMG submission 122160) | Vadose zone soil fungal communities from Angelo Coast Range Reserve, California, USA - CZODoug2_1_16fungal (Hybrid Assembly) | ecosystem: Environmental > Terrestrial > Soil > Vadose zone...
GCTGGCGCATCGAGCGCGATTACCAGGAGCTCAAGCAGGAGATCGGGCTCGGCCACTACGAAGGCCGCGGATGGCGAGGCTTCCATCATCACGCCACCCTGTGCATCGCGGCCTACGGATTCCTGATCTCCGAACGGGAGAAGATTCCCCCCTCAGGACCTCGTTGCGCCGGGATGCTCGCGAAACCTGCCGTTCCCGGCGGTCATCGACCCCGCGGCGTCGCCGCTGACCTTTGTGATCTCGCAGTATGATGCTGTCCGCGCGGTGCTGCGAGATCCGCACACCTTCTCGTCGCGGGTTCTTGACACGCCCGCGTTGTTATTCCTCGACCCCCCTGACCATGACCGCATACGACATACGGTTAACCGTGCTTTCACCCCGCGCAACATCGCGCTGCTCGAACCGAGCATTGACGAAATTGCGTCGTCGCTCATCGGCCCCTACGTAGCTGCCGGTGGCGGCAACTTCATCACCGAGGTGGCGGGACGCCTGCCGGTCTATGTCATTGGCGCGATGCTGGGTGTGCCGACCGACGACTGGGAACAGCTGAACGAGTGGTCTGACGCGACCATGCGGACGATGTCCGCCGTCTTGGGTGAGGCAGAACCAGGCGCCGTCGACGCCTCGCTGGCCCTGTACACCTACCTCGGCAAGGTCGCGGACCGCTATCGCAGTGCGCCCAATGACTCGATCGCCAGTCGGCTGGTGGCATTCGAGTCCGACGGGGAGATCAGCAACGACGAGCTCGTCATCTTCCTCCAGATGATGTTCGTGGCGGGCCATGCGACTACAACCGCGCTGCTGGCGCACACCCTCGAATGCCTGGCCACCGACTCCGACATGTTCGCGACGGTGGCGGAGAACCGTGATCTGGTCGGACCGCTGATCGAAGAGATGTTGCGGATGTATGCGCCGCTGCAACGCGTGTTCCGGGTCGCCGCCACCGACACCGAACTCGCCGGCGTTGGGATACCGGCGGGCAGCAATGTCGTGGTGATCGTCGGTGCCGCCAACCGCGACGACCGTCGGTTCGCCGCCGGCGACCGCATTGACCTCAGCGCCGCCGACACCGCGCATCTGGCGTTCGGGCAGGGCATCCATCACTGCCTCGGCGCACCGTTGGCACGCCTGGAAGCGCGCGTCGCGATCGACCGGATTCTCGACCTAGCGGGCGCTGTTCGTCTCGATCCCGCCCATCCAATCGTCCGTTTCTCCGGCGGGAGCATGTCACCGTTGAAAACCACCGCGCTGTGGCTACTGGTGGATCCGGCCACGGGGTAGCGCTCAGCGGTAGCCGCTACGCATGTCGTTCATGATTGCGGATTGTCCAACGTGGAGGGCTCCAGCTGCTGAGGTGCGACATCACCTGCGAACACGGTCGCCGAATCGAGCACCGCTTGACTGAGAAACCGAAGTGGCGGTACGTCTTTCGGGACGGTCGGGACCGGTGGTGGGCCACCGCGGCGCGCCAAAGTGAATCCCCAGTCCCCGAACGTCGGCACGTAAACGTGATATGGAGTAACCCCAAACCCGGTGAAGCCTTGGCCCAAGTCCCGCACTGCGACCATCCGCCGGACCCTGGTCACCGTGCCCGCACGGATCGCGTCCTCAGCCCGACGCCTAACTCTGCACTTACCACGAGATTGGCCCTGGGAAACAGAATGGAACACGCTGTTCGACAATCTGTTTCGACGAAATCAGCCGCTCACCGCCTAACCAGGAGTTCCCCACCGGCCCTCGACACGAAAAACCCACAGGAACAACCTGACACCGAGGTCAGGCGATCATCCACGACCACCCAACGCCACAACCCGGCCCCAAGTCGCACGATCGAAATCAACACCACACCAACAGCCGATCGGTGGATCAAGGCTAAACGCCCGACCCATGGCGCGTACTGCTAGGCGCGAATCCGCGGACTCTGGCGGCCACACAGGGCTGACGCCGCCGCCATGGCCCGACGCACGGTGCGTGTAGTATTGACTCGCAGTCAAAGACCGGTGTGTGCCGTGTCTTGTTCTACTCAACAACTGCGTTAGGACGGCGATGACACCAGTGCACGATCACGACGTGGGAATCGAGCGGACCCCTGAGCAGCTTGGCGCCGAGCTCGCCTGCCACGACCTCATCCACGCCTTCGCCCATCACATCGACAGGGGCGCTGCTACCGAGGCCATCAACTTGTTCACCGACGACGCCGAGCTAGGCAATGCAGAACAGGTAGTGACGGGCCGCGATGAAATAACGCGCGCGCTGGCCGCCCGCGAAGCCGACGCCAGTCGGCGAACTTGCCACCAGGTCACGAACATCATGTTTCAGCAGACCGGCCCCGACACGGCCAGGGCCCACTCACTCCTGTGCCTGTTCGTGTTGGACGGTCAACAAGAACCAACCATCCGCGCGATCAGTAAACTTGACGACCAATTCGCTCGCGACTCCGCGGGTCAATGGCGGTTCTCACGCCGCCTGGCGACCCTGTTGGCCGGAGCCCGGTGAGCACGATGCGCCTTTATCAAACCAGCCAGGGAATCGCGCGCGCAGACGATGACGACGAGCTTGCCGTCCTCGATGTCCCACATCCGGACATCAGCGCCCTCCTGAGCGATACCGATGTCGATGCGGCCCACGCACCAATCCGAGCGCGTCTCTCGAAGTCTGACGCCGTCCTGCTCGCCCCGAACTCGCCGGCAGCCAAGCTGATACTTGTTGGGGCGAATTACCGCAGCCACATAAAAGAAGCGGGTCTTCAGACGCCGACGCGTGCCATGGGCTTGCCCGTTCCGGCGGCGGCGATCTGTGCACCCTTCGCGTCGATCACCTTGCCTGCCGAAGCGCCCACCATGGTCGACTACGAGGGCGAGATCGCCGTGGTCATCGGCCGGGCTGGACGAGATATTCCAGCCGGTTCAGGCTGGGACCACATCGCCGGCTTGTGTGTCGCCAACGATGTTTCCGCGCGCGACGTCCAGCTCGCCGGAATGCAGAACGGCCGGGTAACCGACATCGAAAAGATCATCAGGGGTAAGACGTTCCCGAGCTTCAAGCCCATAGGTCCGTGCATCCTCACCGCCGACGACATCAGAGACCGCCCCCTGACTCTGACCACTCGCGTCAACGGCAGCCAGCGACAGCATGCCGACACCTCTGAGATGCTTTTTGATTTTGGTCAGGTGGTCGAACAGATTTCGGCGACCATCGACCTCACGTGTGGAGACATCATCTTGACCGGTACACCGTCCGGTGTGGGTCTGGCCGACAATCGATACTTGCGAGCCGGCGATGTCGTCGAGGTCGACGTTGATCTGATCGGCACACTCTGTAACAAGGTCTGTTAGTAGCTCGCGCGTCGCGTACGGCGGCGGCTTGTCCGCACAGCGACTACCGGTTCGGCGTCTCGAACCTCGTGTCATTGCCGCCGAGCGCACCCATGAGCCAAGGCGTCGGTGGATGCCGCGAAGACGTACACCGCGGGTCGGGAAACCATCCTGGCGCTGGGCAGTATCGCGACTCCGAAGTTGTTGCAGCTGTCGGGAATCGGCGATCGGTCTGAACTGCGCGGCGTGGGCATCGATGCACGGGTCGACAGCCCCAACGTGGGCCGCCGCATGCGCGAGCACCGATACTTCGCGATCCAGTTCCGCCTCAATCGCAACGTCGGCTACAACCGCAGACTGGCAACACCTGGCCAGCAGGCCCTCAGCGGACTGCAGTACCTCGCCACCCACAAGGGGCCGCTGGCCAGTGGGGCCTACGAGGTTGTCGGCTTCTTCAAGACGTCACCCGAACTCGATCGGCCCGACGCGCAGATCCTGATGGGGCCATTCTCCGCCGCACCGCACGAAGCCGGCAAGGAACTGGGCCTCGAGTGCGAACCCGGGATCCAGGCGGTCGGGTGCGTCTTGCGACCGGACAGCGAGGGGCACGTGGCGATAACTTCGGCTGACCCGGCCGCGCCGCTGGACATCGATCCCAATTTCCTTGCCACCGAACATGACCGGCAGAAGGGCATATCCATCTTCCACACCATACGGCGGCTGTTCGAGGAGTCGCCGATCGCCGACTGCCTGGTGTCCGAGACACGACCGGGAGCGCGGTGCAATCCGACGACGAGATCGTGGATGCCGCCCTGGATCAGGGCTACTGCGGACAACACGCGGTCGGCACGTGCGCGATGGGCCCCAACGACGCCGATGTGGTCGACCCGTCACTGCGGGTGCGCGGGGTGGACAAGCTGCGGATCATGGACTGCTCGGTGATGCCGACGATGGTGTCGGGCAACCTGAACGGGCCCGCCATGGCGATGGCGTGGCACGCCGCAGACCTCATTCTGTCGGGCCGCTAGCCACTGTTGATGTGCCCGCGGCGCGGAACATGCGTGCCGCGTTGCCGGCGAAGACGGCGTCGAGCGCGCCGTCGTCTAGCTGTCGGGTGGTCTGCAGCTGCTGGGCCAGGTATTGGCATGCCTGCCACGGCGTGAACGGAAAGTCGCTGCCGTAGTGCAGCCGTGACGGGTCGGCCACCGAAAGCAGCGCGGCCAGCTGTTCCTCCACGGGGGCGCCAGCCAGGTCGAAGTGCAGGACCTTCAGCGCAGCCCGCAGGCTCGGCATGTCTGCCCCGTCGCGGGCGAGTACGGCGGCGATCAAGTCGACGCGAGACGCCAGCACCGGCAGCACCGCGCCCGCGTGCGGCACGATGATCCGCAGGTCCGGATGGCGACGCAACACCCCGGAGAGCACGAGATCGGTGATCTAGCGGGTGGTCTCAAACATCAACTCCAGCACGGGGGCAGGCAGTTTGGGACCGCCGGTGGGCTGGGGGGCGCTGGTGGGGTGGACGAACACCACCGAGTTGCGCGCGGCGACCTCCGCGAAGATCGGCTCGAGCCGTTCGTCGCCGAGATACATTCCGCGGTGATTGGTCAACAGGCCGATGCCCGTGGCGCCGAGATGGTCTAGGGCGTAACGGGTTTCGGCAACCGAGGCGTCGATCTCGGGCAGCGGTAGCGCGGCGAAAAACCCGAACCGCTCCGGGGTGGTCGCTGTGATCTGCGCGCCCGTTTCGTTGACAGCCCGGGCGAGCGCCGCCGCGGCGTCGGCGTTACCGAAGTGCACTCCGGGTGAGGAGATCGACAGGATGGCCAGACGCACGTCGAGTTTGTCCATCGCGTCGATGGCCTGCGCCTCACTCCAGTCCGGCAACGCGGGGATGCCGTCGGGCCGGCCCTGCCCCTCGGCCACCAGCGCGTCGCGGTACACCTCGGGGAGGTAGTGGGCGTGAACGTCGATTTTGCCGGCAGGCATCGTCAGTCCTTTCTCTGGGTGACGCGGCACAGCAGGTCGGCGACGAGCCGATTCGTCGACTCGATGTCGCCTGCGGAGGTGCCGAACACGTGGAAGTCGGGTCTAACCAGCACAACTCGGGCAGCCAGGGATCGCTCTTTGTTATGCCTTCGATCGCCGGTTTAGGTGGGCTGTCCTGCACTAGCCTATTTCGGCGATCGTGGTGCCCACTTCGTATTCAGTGTCGACTTCACTTTGGATTGAGAGTATTCCGCTTGCGGGCGCCTCAATGTCGTTTTCAGTCTTGTCGGTAGCTAGAACGTATAGGAGCTGCCCTTCCTCGACCCGGTCGCCGTCGGAGAAGAACCATTCGGTGATGGAACCTTCCGTCATAGCGACACCAAGTTTCGGAATGCGAACAGGCACTGCCATCGTTTGGATTCCTTTCCGGCTCGCTACGCGAGCTGCATGTCCCGACAGTAGATCGAGTAGAAATGCCGTATTTTGAGTTCCTGGTAGCGGCCGAGGACCGTCTTTTTCCGTTGGTTGTTCCGCAGGCCCTTGTGCATGCTCTCCAAATTGATCATGTCCTGCTGAAACACGTTCGCGAGGAGTCCGAGTTCGGGTGCGGCGAGCCAGTTCTCATCGTCGCCGAGCCAGTGCACGGTCGCCGCGGGGGGGCGTGTCCCACTGAACGGTGACAAGTACATGCACTCCATGACCGAACGCTGGTGATCGTCCCGATATGGCCGGAACCGATAGGTGATCAGCGTTGAACAGCCACCCCACGGGTGCAGATTGGGGTAGAGGCTGTAGTAGATCGCGTCGACCATTTCGGCGTCGGACAGTTCGTCAACGGTGGCCCCGAGGGACTGACGAAACTGCTCCCGCATTGCGGCGGCGAGAATTGGTCGCGCGGTCGCGCCGTCCGGCACGACCAGCATCGGCTCTTCGTCGTCCCACTTGAAGGCGGCGCTGTCGAGGATCTCTTGCTCGGTGAGCTGTCGGGTCATGTGCGGGCTCGGAAACGCGGTCGGCGATATTGCTCGTGAGAAATTGTCGAAGGCGTCGTACTGCGAGTTGGCGTCGCCCAACGAGGGCAGGAGTTCCGGGTGCGTGGTGATGGAGTGGTAGGACTCCATGAATGCTTCTTGAGCAAGTTTCCAGTTGGTGTTGATGACCTTGGCGACGTGCACCGATTTGTAGCGCTGTTCCAGCGGCCAGCGGGAGAACTGGTGATCCAGTCCCCCGATGAAGTCGGCGAGTGGTTCGGCGGCCGGGTCCGGGTTAATGAAGATGAAGCCGCCCCAAGTTGCGACACGCACCTCGGGCAAGTGAAACTCTGATATGTCGACGTGGCCGAAGTCCCAGTCACACGGGAGCCGGGTCGGGGCGCCGTCCAGGCTCCAGGTGAATCCGTGGAACGGGCACTGAATGTTGTTTATTCTGCCCGGAAGATCCCGCAACGAGCGGCCGCGGTGCAGGCATGCGTTGTAGAACGCTTTGAAGGTGTCCGACGCCGAACGCACGACGAGGATCGACAGATCGGCCACGTCATACACCCAGCTGTCGCCGACCTCAGGGATGTCTTCCTCCCGGCATGCCACTTGCCAGCGGCGCCGCCAGATTCGTTGCTTTTCCCGTTCGTAGACGTCGCGACTGAGGTACCAGTCGGTGGGAATTTCCAAGGGCCCGATGTCTTCGATGCCCTTCATCCGCAGGATGTCGGGCACCTCGTGGGTATCGGTGTCGAGGATGTCCTGATAGGACGGTCCTGGGGAGCGGTCGGCCCGCGTCCGCTGTTCGGTTCTGGTCACGGCCCTACCTCGCCCACTGCACGCCAGCTGCCCTTGCGCGGGTCGGCCATCATCGCCGCTCGGTCGGCGGTGCTGATTCCGTTGGAGACCCATCGGCACATTCCGATGTCCGCGGTGCGACGCTCACCGCTGAGATAGCGGGCGCTGTCGTCGAATATGCCTTCGGCGCCGTCCTTTCCGACCACCCGCACCGCACCCGGAGGATCGTTGATCTGTTCATAGACAGTTCCGCTGAGCGGATGCCGGAGAGCGACCATGGCGCTTTTCCTTTCTGATCGAGTCGACCCGCCCGGGTTGGACGGCTGTTGGTGTCGCAATCCCGATCACCGGGTCAACAACGTGCATGCACTCAATCCCGGCGCGCCGTAAACGTGGCTGAACGCCACCCGAGGATTTCCGGGCACCTGCCGCGCGCCCGCCTGTCCGCGTAACTGCACCACATTCTCGTAGATCTGCCGCAACCCTGATGCGCCGATCGGTTCCCCGTTGGCGATGCATCCGCCGTCGGTATTGATCGGCAGTGGTCCACCGATCTCTGTGTGGCCCAGCATGATCAGCTCCTCTTGCTCTCCTGCGGCACAAAACCCAGTTTCTGACATGTGCATAATTTCCGCGCCCGCCTCGGTGTCCTGAATCTGTGCGACGTCAACGTCGGCGGGTCCGATGCCAGCGTCTTCGAAGCAAGCCCCGGCAGCCTCGACGGTCGGACTGTCCGCGCGTTCGGGCGCCAGCCAGGGGCTGAACACCTCGAAAGACCCGTAGCGGCGAGTCCGTTGCACAACCGAGCGCAGCATCACCGGATTGGACTGCATTGCCGCGGCCCTCTTGCCGGACGCCATGACCAGCGCTACCGCGCCTTCGCCCGGCGAGCAGAACATGTACTTGGTCAACGGATCGCTCACCATCGGCGCCTCTGCAATGTCGTGTTCGCTCAACGGTGTTCGTCGCCACGCGTTCGGATTGAGTGCGCCGTTGCGGAACGCTTTGGCCGAAACCTTGGCCAACAGCGAAACCGGCAGATCATGGTCGTGGAGGTACCGCTGAATTTTCATGCCGAAGAACTGAGTGGTCAGCATCAGGCCGGTCGACCCGTACCAGGCACCCAGGCCGACTGATTCGGGATCGGCGTTGAAGGCCCCGGGCTCGTGTTTGTCGAAGCCAACGGCGACGCACAGGTCGGCCTTTTCGGCTTCGATCATGCTCGCAGCGACCATGAGTGCGCTTGCGCCGGTGGCGCAACCGTTGCTGACGTTGATGAACGCGGTCCCGGTGAGGCCCAGCTCATTCACCAGGGTGTCGGCGAATCCACCGGATGCGCTGCCACCGACGGCGAACTGGACGTCTTTCCAATCCACGCCGGCGTCCGCCAAGGCATCCCGGGTGGCAACTACCGCCTGTTGACGGCCGCTCATCCCCGGGGTGCGGCCAAATCGGTGCATGCCTATCCCCACAATGGCAACGCTCATGACTGCCCGTCGTTCTCGTCGGTCACCGTCCGAAATGCGTAGGTTGTCACCGTGACTCCGTCGGGTGTGCAGGTATAGGGCGTGAAGACCAGTTCCATTTCATCGCCGATGAGCGGGACCTGGTCGGGCCGCAGCGACAGTCGTGCTTCCACCAGGACCTGGTCCGCCAAATTGACGTATCCCACCGCGTAGGGCTCGAATTCGATTGGACCGTCGTATGGGGACTTCGGTCTGAACCGCTGGATCGTGAACGTCCACAATGTGCCGCGCCGAGGTAACGGATGCGCTGACATGTGGGTCCCGGCGCATCGCGGACACGACGCCTGCGCGGGAAAGGTGATAGCCCCACATTCGTTGCACCGGCTGCCACGCAACGTCGTCACCCCGCTGTCGTCTTCACACAGCAGATCGGGGTCAACAAAGCGGTCGTCCGGCAACTGTTGCCGCGATCCGGCCGCAGGTTGGTTTACGGTCGGCGATGGGTGTCTCATGAAGACTTCCTTTCCGTCGCAGGCTCTTTCGGCAGTCCGAGAACACGCTCACCGATGATGTTGCGTTGAATCTCGTCGCTGCCTCCCGCGATGCGGAAACCCGGGGCGCCGAGGAGGTGTTGGGTCCAGGCGTACGTTCCCCACTCCCCCGTGTCGGCGGCGATCCGCGGGCCGAGGAGCTCACTCATGAAGTCACCGATCCGGGTCAGGTTTTGCGACCAGACCAGTTTCCCGATTGATTCACTTGGGCCAGGCTCGGATCCGGCGTCCAGACCGGCCGCAGCACGTCGGTTCAGCAGGTGTTCGGCGCGCAGCTGGATGTACAGGTCGGCGAGCGACAGGCGGATGATCGGGTCTTCCTCGGCGTTCAGATGCGCGACGGTGGCCAGGATCCGGTCGAACCCACCGCCGATGCTGCGCGTACCACCCGTTGAGTGGTCACGTTCGTAAGACAGTGTCGTCATCGCGACTTGCCACCCCGCGCCGACATCACCGATCCTCAGGTCGTCGCTGACCGGCACATCGTCGAGGAACACCTCGTTGAAGCTGAACCCGCCCGTCATCTGTCGGATCGGGCGCACCGTCACACCAGGTCCGTGCATCGGAACCAGGAATGCGCTCAGGCCCTGGTGTTTTGGCAGCTGCGGATCATGCCGGGCAATTGCCAGGCCCCAGTCACAAAATTGTGCCCCCGAGGTCCAGACCTTCTGACCCGACAGGGTCCATGCGCCGTCCGCGGACTTCTTGGCTCGGGTGGTCAGGCCGGCGAGATCCGAACCCGCCGCGGGTTCGCTGAACAGCTGGCACGCCAACTCGTCCATTCGCTGCAATGGTGGAAGTAGCGTTTGCTGCTGTCTGGCCGTTCCGAATCCGCCGACCGTACGCGCGATGAGTCCCACTGACACCCCGACGAGTTCGCCCGCGGTTGGTATGCAGTAGCTCGACTCAAGTTCGTTGAACGCCGCCTGGTATCGCGGTGGCAGACCACGCCCGCCAAGTTCCACCGGCCAGGTAAGCAGGGCGTACCCCGCATCTAGTTTTCGCCGGTGCCAGCGAGCCGCCGCTTTGAGCCGAACCCGTTGTTCCTCGTCGGGTACGTCGTCGAAGACGGGTACCGCATCCGGGCCTTCGCCCCACCGGCTGACCGATGCGGTCGCCTTCTTTGGCAGCCCGCCATGCCGTAGCCACCGACTTGCCTCAGTGACGAATTCGTCGAAGTCCGCCATCTGTTCCATCAGCGTGCTAACTGCACATCTGGCGGACCGCCCCGGCGACGGTGTCCGCCGTTGGGATGAACGCCGTCTCGAGCGGCTTGGCGTATGGCACCGGAGTGTCAGCGCCGGTCACCCGGCGCACCGGCCCTGCGAGCTCATCGAAGAGAGCCTCATGGATCAGCGATGACAGCTCCGCGCCGAATCCGGCCCTGCCGACCGCTTCGTGTACGACGACCGCACGGCGCGTCTTTGACACCGAAGCCAGCACGGTGTCGATGTCCAGCGGAACCAGTGAGCGCAGGTCGATGACTTCGGCGTCGATGTCACTTTCGGAAAGCTGTGCAACGGCCGCCAGACAAGTGTGGACGTGGAGGCCGTAGGAGATCAGCGTGATGGTGGAGCCTTCGCGCGCAATGTGGGCTCGTCCGAGCGGCACCCGCACATCACCATCGGGTACCTCTTCTTTGGCGGCCCCGAAGTACAACAGGGTCGGTTCGATGAACACGACGGGGTCGTCGTCGAAGATCGCGGACAGCAGCAAGCCCTTCGCGTCAGCCGGTGTCGAGGGCATCACGACTTTCAGACCGGGTGTATGGACCAGCCACGCCTCGAGGAGTTCGGAGTGCTGTGCTCCGAATTGCACTCCCGCGCCGGCCGACATCCGTACCACCAGCGGGACGTGGGCCTGTCCGCCGGTCATGTAGCGCAGCTTGGCAGCGTGGTTGGCCAGCTGGTCCAGACAGACGCCGAGAAAGTCCATGATCATGATCTCGGCGACCGGGCGCTTACCCGCCAGTGCCGCGCCTGTGGCGGCACCGATGATCGCCGACTCCGAGATCGGGGTGTCCCGCACGCGGTGTTCGCCGTACTTAGTGGAGAGTCCCTTGGTGATGTTGTAGACACCGCCTCCGGGATCCGAGATGTCCTCGCCGAGCAGGAAGACGTCGGGATCGCTGCCCAGAGCGACGTCGAGCGCGGAGTTGATTGCTGCAGCAAAACCCATGACGGCCATCAGACGGTCACCTCCGCGACCACATCGGTGTACAAGGACGAACCGTCGGGCTCCGGACTGGCCAACGCGTGCCGGAATGCGTCGTCCACTTCGGCGGCAATGCGGCGGTCGATGTCGTCGAGCACCGTCTCGGTGATTCCGTACTGCGATATCAACCGCGCCCGATACGCCGGGAAGGGGTCGGCGGAGACGGCCGCCGCGCGCTCCTCAGCGGGCTGGTAGGCCAGATCCTCCCCAAGGATGTGACCGTGAAAGCGGTAAGTGAGCGCGTCGATGAGGGTGGGGCCGCCTCCCTCGCGTGCCCTGTCGGTCGCAGCACCGATGGCGTGCCACATCGCGACGGCGTCGTTGCCGTCGACCCTCGCCGAGGCGATCCCATATGCCGCCGCGCGTTCGGCTACCGTCGGCACCCGCATCGAACGAGCGATGGGCGTGTGCTCGCCGTACTGGTTGTTCTGGCAGACGAAGAGCACCGGAAGATCCCACACCGCGGCCAGATTCATCGCCTCGTGAAACGCGCCGGTGTTGGTGGCGCCGTCGCCGAAGCAGACCGCGGTGACCTGCTCCGAATCATCCAACACCGCCGCCAGGCCGAGTCCATTGGCGATCGGAAGGCCACCGCCAACGATGCCGGTGGTGACCATGACACCTGATGCCGCGTGCGTTACATGCATGGGGCCGCCCTTGCCGCCGCAGGTCCCCGTCGTTCGTCCGAGGTACTCGGCGACCAACTCGCGCAACGGGATTCCCTTCGCGATCTGGTCGTGCAGGCCCCGATATGTGGTGACCAGATAGTCCTGGGGGCGCAGGCACACGCCCAACGCCGCGGAAATGCTCTCCTGCCCGCGAGGCGAGTAGTAGATCAGCGTCGCTTGGCCGCGGCCGATGCGCTGCCGGAATTGCTCGTCGGTTGCGACGATCCGCGCCTGGATCTCATACATCGTCGTCAGATCGTCAACGCTCGGTTCGGCCATCTGTTTGACTGCCACCTTTCCTGGGTTCACGCCGTCCGCATCGCCGTCGTCCATCCACGATCACGCTCGAGTTCGGTGGGGTGCAAGCACATCTAGCGCAATAGTAACCGGCTACAATCTACTGTCAACAGGGTTCGGCCGGACCAACCACGCCCGATGCCGTCCGAAGGGATCAGGATGCACACGCGCGCAAAGCCTCATCAGAATCGGGGCGCTGACCGATCCGCGGGTACCGACGTCGACCTCCTTCGGTCGGTACTGCGCGAATTCTGTGACGCGCAGATGGGCGCCCCGCAGCCACGCGCGGCCGCGGACTATGACCGCGCGTTGTGGCGCCGAATGGCTCGCGAACTGGATCTGACGGGATTCTCCATACCTGCGGAGTACGGCGGCGCCGGCTTTTCCTGGAGTGAACATGCGGTGGTGTTCGAGGAACTTGGCCGATCCCTGACGTCACTGCCGTACTTCGCCTCGGTGGCGCTGGCCACGACGGCGTTGCTCTGCACTCCCGACGAAGCCGCGAAAACCCGTTACCTGCCCGGGCTCGCCGACGGTAGCCGCGTGGGTGCTCTCGCTGTCGCCGATGACACCGCCGATGCGCCGGTGACGGCTACGTGCACACGCGGCGCGTTCCGGCTTCGCGGGCACAAGTTGTTCGTCCTCGATGCCCAGCACGCCGATCTACTTCTCGTTACCGCCCAGGTGAATCGGGCCTGCGCGTTGTTCGCCGTCGAAGCATCCGCGCCCGGAGTGCTGATCGAACCGATGAACACCCTTGACCTCACCCGGGGAACCGCCCAGATAACCATGAACGAGGTCGCCGCCGAGCTCGTCGGTGAAATCGGCGCCGCACCAAGGTATCTGCGTCGAGCTCGTGACCTGGCCAACAGCGCCCTGTCCGCCGAGCAGGTCGGCGGTATCGAGCGCTGCCTGGAACTGAGCGCCGGCTACGCCGTCGACCGTCACCAGTTTGGCCGTCCGATCGGCAGCTTCCAGGCGATAAAACACAAATGCGTGGACATGCTGATCCAGCTGGAACTGGCCCGCGCGCTATCGGCGGACGCGTGCGAAGCGACCATCGCCGGCGAAAACACGTTGAGCCTGGCCGCCAGCGCTGCATGCGCGTACGCCACCACCGCCTATCAGTCAGTGGCGGCCGAGACCATCCAGGTGCACGGCGGGATCGGATTCACCTGGGAACACGAGGCTCACTTACATTTCCGCCGCGCCCGCGCCAATGCCGCACTTCACACCAGCCCGCGACACCTGCGGGAGACCGTCGCGGAGCTGTGCACCCAAGGAGACACCGTTGCCTGAGTTTTGTGATCGGCTCAGTTCTGAACGCCCGGGCGAGGTTGCGGTGCGCGACAGTCGCGGAGCGCTGAGTTGGAGCGAGCTCGGCGATCTGTTGAACCGAGTCGCCAATGGGTTGCGTGGGCTCCAGTTGGGAAGTACGCGGCGGGTCGCGGTCTTCGCCGACAATGCCGTCGAGACCGGCGCAGTTCACCTCGGCGGTCTGCTGGCCGGGATCTCGACGGTTCCGGTGAACTTCCACTTCACCGCATCCGAATTGCGCTACATCCTGGAGGACTCGGCCGCGCGAGTGGTGTTCGTCGGGCCGTCGACGGTCGATCGCGCCTTGGCCGCCACGGCCGGCAGACACGACGTCAAGCTCATCGGCTGGAGATGTAGCCCGGTGGCAGGCCTGGTGGACTTCACGGCGTGGAAAAGCGGCGCCGACGCGTCCGACCCCCCGGGCGCACTACGGCCTTTGCCGAATCTTCTGTACACCTCGGGCACGACGGGCATCCCAAAAGCTACCGACCTGCCGCCCACCATGTTCTCTGCCGCCACCACCGTGGCCGAGCATCTCGTCCAACTGGCACAACGCCCAGAGGCGGGGCTGGGTCCGCATTTGGTTGTGGGTCCGATGTATCACACCGGACCGCTCAGTGGGTTTCGGTCGCTCGCAGCCGGAACTCGCGTTGTCATCCTGGATCGCTTCGACGCGGAAGAGACCCTGCATGCCATCGGCGACCACCGCATCGCGACCACCGTCATGGTGCCCACCCACTTCCAGCGACTGCTCGCGCTGCCGCAGCACGTCCGTCGTGACGCTGACGTGACTTCGCTGCGCGTGGTGTTCCACACCGGACCACCCTGCCCTGCCGACTCCAAGCAGGCGATGATCGACTGGTGGGGGCCCGTCCTCGTCGAGGACTACGGAGCCACCGAAGTGGGTTCCGTGTGCCGGATCACCTCCGATGAATGGCTCACACATCGCGGATCGGTCGGCCGTACCCTTGACCCCTTCGACGCGCTGGTTCTGGACGACGCCGACGAGTTGGTCGAGCCCGGAACCGTCGGGCGACTGTTCTTCCGCGACCGGACTGGCCGTGGAGTGATCTACCGCAATGACCCGCAGAAGTCGGCGGCCGCGCATGTCGCTCCGGGAGTCTTCACCCTCGGCGAGATCGGCTACATCGACCCCGATGGCTACGTCTACCTCACCGACAGGTCCGCTGATCTCGTGCTGTCGGGCGGAGTGAACATCTACCCGGTAGAAGCCGAAACCGCACTAGTGTCTCATCCCCAGGTGTTGGACGCCGCGTGCATCGGCGTACCCGATGACGACATGGGCGAAAAGCTCGTCGCTCTCGTCGAGCCCACCGATGCGGGCGCGCCTCCGAAGGAAGGCGATCTGATCACGTGGTGCCGCAACCAGATCGCGCACTACAAGTGCCCGCGCGAAATACGATTCGTGGCCAGCGTCAACCGCAACGCAATGGGCAAGATCAATCGGCGCCGACTACGCGAAAGCACATTGGGGACCGAGTCGCTGCACTGACGGGTGCAACGTCGAAGACCAAACTTCACCCCGCGAATGGATCATCTGTCGGTGTACGCTGCACGAATGGCGGCTGCGAGACGCATGGGCCGGCCCTCGGGCAGGACCAAAGAGGAAACGCGCGCCCGCATCATCGAGTCGGCGTTGTTGTGTTTCGGCCGTTACGGTTACGGCGGCACCAGCAACAGGATGATCGCAGATGGAGCCGGCGTCACTACCGGCGCCCTCTATCGCCACTTTGCGACCAAGGCC
>Ga0137412_10002209_pt1 | contig 15350 bp, 16 predicted proteins | sample CZODoug2_1_16fun_FD_122160 | JGI IMG/M metagenome (GOLD analysis project Ga0137412, IMG submission 122160) | Vadose zone soil fungal communities from Angelo Coast Range Reserve, California, USA - CZODoug2_1_16fungal (Hybrid Assembly) | ecosystem: Environmental > Terrestrial > Soil > Vadose zone...
TGGCCGCCGGCCGCGCGGATCTCCTTGACCACCTGGTTGCCCCGGACCTCGTCCCGGCCCGACAGGACCACCTGGGCGCCGAGGCCGGCGAGGGCGATCGCCGCCGCGCGGCCGATGCCGCTGTTTCCCCCGGTCACCAGGGCCGAGGTTCCTGACAGTTCGGATGTCATGTTCTTCTCCTGTATCAAATGAGGCTGAGGACGGGTTCGACTCAGGTTCGTTTCAAACCACTCAACCGCCTGTCCCGGCAGATCCATAGCGGCCGGCTAGACCGCCTGCCGAGAGTCGCCATAAGCCACGCCTCTGGCGCGCTGGTGCCCGCCGGAGCACAGCCCGTGGTGCGATGGGCGCATGGAACTGCGGGAGCTGCGCGCGTTCATCGCGGTCGTCGAAGAAGGTGGCCTGTCCGCCGCGGCGCGTCGGCTGCACCTGAGTCAACCGGCACTGTCCCAGACCATGAGTGCGCTGGAGCGGGAACTCGGCGTTCAGCTGCTCGTGCGCAGCAGTACCGGGGTCGCGCCCACCGAGGCGGGCACGACCCTGCTCACCGAGTCCCGGGCCGTGTTGGCCCGACACGACCAGGCCGTGGCCGCCGTTGCCCGACACACCACACCCGGCGGCAGCGTGCTCAGGCTGGGCATCCCGTTGGAGCTGCCGTCCGGGCTGCTCACCGAGGCGCTGGCTGAGCTCGCCGCCGTATACCCGGCCACCCGGGTGCAGGCCCGCCACCTGTCCACCTCGGCGCAGACGGCAGCGCTGCACGACGGTGAGCTGGACGTGGGCCTGCTGCGCGAGCGCCCCCTTGGACACGACATCGACGCGGTACAGGTCGTTGAGGAGCGGCTCGGGGTCCTGCTGGCCGCCGAGCTCGCCCCGGACTTCGTCGGACCAGAGGGCATCCGCCTGGAGTCTCTCGCCGGGCTTGCCTGGGTCGGGTTCCCACGCTCGGGCAGCCCCGCCTGGTACGACGAGCTCACGGCCATCCTTCGCAGCCACGGTCTCGACCTGGGCCCCTCGGCACCGGAGGGACAAGCACTGATCGCCGAGGTCAAACTCGCGGCCGTCAGCGCCGGCCATGCCTTCACGCTGGCGCCGCCGAACTGGTCGCAACCCATCCCCGAGGCGATCACCTGGTCGGCGCTGGTCGGTCACCCGCTCATCCGCCGGACCTGGGCGGCGTGGCCCGCCAACTCACACCGCCGCGACCTCGGTCACCTCATCGCCGCACTCGGAAAAGTCAGTCACTGAAGAGCCCCGTGCTCGGCGGCGCTTACCACTCGGCCGTGCTCACCGACAACGGCACCCTATTCAGGACGCCCCAACCCACGGCCTCTTGGTCCCGAAACTATTCAGCTAAAGATATTGCTGGTCGGTTCGCGCTCTCCGTCTTGCACGGTGGTGGTGGCCAGGAGCGCGAGCGCCGTGGCGCTGGGGCTGCCAGGCGCCGCGTGGAGTACGACCAGCGTCTGGCGGTCTGTGTCGGGGAGCGGCAACTTCTCGGAGCTGAGTTCCAGTGGTCCAACCAGGGGATGATCGATCCGCGCCGCGCCGCCGCGGTTGGAGGGGACGTCGTGTCGCGCCCAGAGCTGGCGAAAGCGCTCGCTGCGGACCGAGAGCTCGCCGACCAACTCGTTGAGGCGGGGATCGTCGACGTCGGGGCCGACCCGCACCCGCAGGCTGGCGACCGCGCTCATCGTGACGTCCTCCCAGTTCCCGTAGATGTCGGGTACGCGCGGGTCAAGGAAGACGGCACGAACGAGGTTCTCCCCCTTGGCATACAAGGGGACGAGCGCGGTAGCGAGGGCGTTGGCGGCGAGAATGTCCATGTAGCGGCCGAAAACGTAGGCGGGGCTCTGGTTCCAGGACGCAATCAGCTCGAGGATGCCGGCGGGCACCTTCTCCGGCGGTGGGGTCTTGCGGCGTCGGCGGGCCGGCGGGGTGGCGAGCTGGTGGAGATGGGCGGTGGCGGCATCGTCGAGTTGCAAGGCTCGGGCGAGGGCGTCGAGAACCTGCGGTGAGGGATGCTGGTCTCGTCCTTGCTCGAGGCGGATGTAGTAGTCGCTGCTGACGCCGGCCAGCATCGCGACCTCCTCGCGGCGCAGTCCGTGAACCCGCCGGCGGGCGCTGATGTCCGGTATCCCGATGTCCTGAGGCCGGACTAGCTCACGGCGGGCGCGCAGGTATTCGCCGATCGGGTTCTCGTGCGCCACTGGCACGACGGTACGCCGTCAGTCGCGTCGATCCAGGCCCTGCCACTACCAGGACCATCAGGTCTCTGGTGCGGCCGCCGGGTCGCGGCCCAGCCTGTGTACCTGACGACCAGCCCGATCTGGCTGCTGGCCGACACCGGACGTGCGGTGCCTGGCTCACCCGGCAACCCTGATCAAGAGGAGCGACAAGCACCGTGGAATACGTGAAGCTGGGGTCGACCGGACTCGATGTCTCGAGGATCTGCCTGGGTGGGATGAGCTTCGGCGTCCCCGGGCAGGGCGACAACAACTGGTCCCTCGACGAGGACGCCTCGCGCCCGCTCATCCGCCGCGCGCTGGAAGCGGGCATCAACTTCTTCGACACCGCCAACGTCTACTCGGCCGGCAGCAGCGAGGAGATCCTGGGCCGCGCGTTGGTGGAGTACGCCGACCGCGCCGAGATTGTACTGGCGACGAAGCTCAGAGGCCCCATGCGGCCGGGGCCGAACGGGGCCGGCCTGTCACGTAAGGCCGTCATGACCGAGATCGACAACAGCCTGCGCCGGCTCGGCACGGACTATGTCGACCTGTACCAGATCCACTCCTGGGACCCGACCACTCCGATCGAGGTCACGATGGAGGCGCTGCACGACGTCGTCAAGGCGGGTAAGGCGCTGCACATCGGCGCGTCGTCGATGTGGGCTTGGCAGTTCGCGAAGGCGCAGCACACCGCGGATCTGGGTGGCTGGACTCGGTTTTCCACCATGCAGAACCACTACAACTTGCTCTACCGCGAGGAGGAGCGCGAGATGCTCCCGCTCTGCGCCGACCAGGGCGTCGGGGTCATCCCGTGGAGCCCGCTCGCCCGCGGCCGGCTCACCAGGGACTGGGACACCACCACCGCGCGCAGCGAGATCGACATCTGGAGCGATCTCTATCAGGAGACTGACCGCGTCATCGTCGAGCGCGTGGCCGAGGTCGCCGAGAAGCGTGGTGTTCCCCGCGCGCAGGTCGCCCTGGCCTGGCTGCTGAGCAACCCGACCGTCACGGCTCCGATCGTCGGCGCCACCAAAGTCGGGCACCTCGACGACGCCGTCGCCGCCGTCGACCTGGAACTCGACGCCGCCGAGATCGCCTGGCTCGAGGAGCTCTACCAGCCGCACACAGTAGGGCGTTACCTTCTCGAATTGCGCCGCGCTTCAGACAGCCCGCGCGAACGCTCCGACGATCTTCTTGTCGATCGCCGTTGACCCAGTGAACGCAACCCTCGCGATCCCGGGGTGGGACGCGATGGCGGCGCCGTCCGTCTCAACCAGGCCCGTGACGATGTTCAAAACGCCATCCGGCAGGCGGTAGAAACGATGTCCCACGACATTGTGACGAGTTCAAGGCAGGCACACAGCGACGACCTGGATGCAGGCCTCGTGAGTCGTCCGAGCCGTCTGGCACCGCTGTGGCCGCGTGACCTCGGCAGCGAGCTCGGGGCGGGTTTGTCCGATGACATGGTGCTGGCCGGGTTCGGCGCCGGCGACCCCGCCGCCGCGTTGGAGTTTGTGCACCGCTTTCAACGCACGGCGTTCAGCGTCGCGCTCGGGGTGGTCGGTGACGCCGGGTTGGCCGAGGACGTCGCCCAGCAAGGCCTTGCGCGGGCGTGGCGGCACGCCACCCAGTACGACGCCGGCCGGGGGTCGGTGCGCGGCTGGCTGATCCGGATCGTGCACAACCTGGCCGTCGACACTGTGCGGGTCCGCAGGCCCTATCCGATGGACCGCCACGGGCTCGACTCGCTCATCGAGGCCATGACCGAGACCCCGGAGCGTCACACCCTCGCCGGCGAGACCTCCGCAAAGTTGCGCGCCGCGCTGGCGGCGCTGCCCGCGGAGCAGGCCCGTGCGGCCGTGCTGAGCGCCGTGCACGGCATGACCGCGCGCGAGGTCGCCGAGCTCGAGGCGATCCCGCTGGGCACCGCGAAGTCACGTATCCGGAGCGGATTGGCCAAGCTGCACGACATCCTGAGCCCCTCGGGAAGCCTGCATGGGTGAGCTGACCTGCCAGCAATGTCACGTCGGGCCACGGGCGCGAGATCTTGGCGGATGTGGGGCTGGCAAAGGGTCTGAGCAGGGGTTCATCCTTCAGCCCCAGGATCCAGGCCAGGACGTATGAGCACCAGAGGGCCGTTGCCCTGGCCGTTCGTATCCAGAAGCCGCGACGCTCAACCGTGCAGGCGGACCGTTATCTCCACGGTCACGTCGTCCCCCGCCACGAGGCCGAGTGGCTTGCGCACCGCGTTCTTGAGTGGCAGTAGGTAGCCACCGTCCTTGGGGAACAGCGATGTGCTGAACGTGCTCTCGCCGATCCGGGCCTCGACCGGGATCACGCCCCAGCCGTAGGTAGCCATCGCGGCTACCTCTCCGATGGCGGCGGACTGCTCGTCCGGCACCGGCACGAAGTAGTACGGCGCCGGCCCGCGCCACTCGATCACCCGGCCGGCGAAGACGAGCTCCACGACGTCAGGCTCGTTCCTCGAGGACCGCCAGGTCGCGCTCGGCGTACCGGCGGTGCCACCACTCCTCGTTGAGCACGACCAGCAAGCACTCCCGGACGACGAAGGTCGCGCCCTCAGGCGGCCAACCAGCGCCCACGAGCGGCTCTGTGCGACTGGCGAGATGGTCGGCGGTCAGGCTGTCGACCACACGGCGCATCGTCCCCATCGCCGCCAGCCGCGAGGTGAGCGCCTCGTCAAGTGACGGGCGCGCGTCCCGGTCGTGGGGCACGTCCGGCCCCAGAGCCGCGTCGTCCCAGGGCAGCGACAGCGGATGCCACGGGCTCGGATCGCTCAGGACGGCGCGCCCGACCCAGGCCTGCGTTGCGAACGCGAGGTGCCGCAGCGTCTGGACGAACGACCACTCCTGCGCGACCGACTCGTGCAACAACTCCGGCGGCAGCCGGCGCGCCCGCTGGACGGTCTGCTCCCACAACCGCTCGTTGAGGCTCCACGCCTCCTGGAACCCCGCCGGCGTGGTCGGCCGAAACTGGATGCGCTCGGGATGCCGACGGTCCAGTTCCGCCTCCACCAGCGGCGCCACGTCGACCCCGTTGATAACAAGATTCCGGATATCGCCGTCGATGGTGGTGTCGATCACCTCGACGTCGCGCATCACGACCCGCTTCAACCCGCAGGCCCGGAACGTCGCACCGCTGAGGTTCACCGTGTTGAAGCGCGCGCCCGTCAGATCTCCACGCTCAAACTCCCGGCCTCGGAGGTCGGTGAGCTCGCCGTCGCTCATGACAGCGAGGCTAGTGCCGCAGAGTGACATGGCGCGCCGTTACCGCGTGCATCGCACGTCGAAGAGTGAGTCACGCGCGTCTCGTTGACACCTTGTGTGGCCTCACCTGATGCTTGAGGACGCTGCGAGGGCTGGGCCTCTAGACAACACTGCAGAGCACAGAAACATCGACCGAATGACTGTTGGGGGACCGATGACGCGTAGCGGCGCGGTATTGTGAGAGCTATCTATCCGGGATCTTTTGACCCAGCAACGGAGGGTCATTTAGACATTGCTCGGCGCGGTGCCGAACTGTTTGACGAGCTAGTGGTTGCTATAGGTGTTAATCCCTCCAAGACGGGGCGCTTTCCGGTGATTGATAGGGTTAGGGTCCTCACCTCCGCGTTGCGCGATCTCTCCAATGTTAGCGTCGCGACATTTTCCGGTCTACTGGCAACGTATTGCCGCGACAACGATATCGATCTAATTATTCGTGGGATTCGCAACAAAAGGGACCTTCGGCATGAGGTTCCGATGGCTCATACGCACCGGCATCTCAGCGGTATCGACTCGTTGTTCTTGCCGGCCTCCGCCGAGACTGTGTTTATCTCCTCGACCGTCGTTACGAGCACCGCTGGTCGCGGCCCTGCGCGCGGAATCGCTCCGGGCCCGGCCAGATGACACGGCGAACGGAGTGGATGAGTCATCGAAGTAGGCGTGTGGGCTCGCCGGGGAGCAGCACAAGGTTGCAGCCGGACATCTCCTCGTCGCGGATGAGGCGCACCACCGCGTCGGTGAGGACTGTGAGCGCGATCGGGGTGGGTCTGGTTGCTCGCTGCCGGGGGGTCAGTTCGGCAAGTTCGGCGTAGGCGCGGTCGGTGCCCATCCAGTCCGTCACCACAGCGTTGACCCGGACGTTGCATCGCTCGCGCAACCCCATCGAGCGCCGAGGTGAAGTTCGGTTCGAGGTGTCCGCTGCCGCCGGCGTTGTTGACCAGGATGTGCAGGCCGCCGAGTCGGGACCGCGCGAACTCGATCATCGCGTGGATGTCGTGGCGCGATCGCAGATCGGTGAGGATCGTTGCGGCGCGGCCGCCCGCTTCGGTGATGAGCTGCTCGGTGTGCGCGCAGCCTGCAGCGTCGATGTCGGCCAACACGACCGATTCGCCCTCGGCCGCGAGGCGGCACGCGATCGCTCGTCCGGTGCCGACCGCCGCGCCAGTGACCACCGCGGCTCTCCCTCGGATGTCCATGTTCGATCACCTCCCTAGATGCTCGGAGACGAGGTGTCACCTGTCGCCTTTGTGCAGGTCAGGATGTCCTCTGGCGTTATGTCGGCTCGGATAGCTGGTGGACGGTACGTATTCAAACCATGCGGTATTCGGCGCGTCGCGTTTGCGCTGGTCAGCGAACAGCTAGGGGCTGCGGCCCTAGGATCGCGGCTGTGACGCCGACGATCGATTATGCGGCCTCGGGGCCGCTCACCAGACTCGATGGCATCCCACCGGCTGCGCTTGCGCCGGTTGCCACCGGACCGGTCGAGATCTGTCTCCCCGTGCATGGACTGGTCATTCAACCCACAGACGCCGCAGGCTTGGATCTCCCCGCGGATCGGATGGCCACCAACCAGGTGCGCCCAGCGAACGCGTTGTTCGGTGCGCTGTTGGCACTGGACCCGGCACCAGTGACCATCGCGCGTGAGCCAAGAAACCGAGTGGTGGGTACCTGCCGGCATTTTGCGGTACTCAGCTGCGCATTGCTTCGCCATCGGGGCGTCGCGTCCCGCGTCCGCTGTGGCTTTGCCACCTACTTCCAACCTGGCCAAGGGCTGGACCACTGGATCACAGAGTATTGGGATGACGCCACCGACCGGTGGGTGCGAGTTGACTCGGAAATCCTGGGCCAGTCCGTGCTGGCACACCCGGAAGAGCTTGACTCCGCACAGTTCCTCACCGGCGGCGAGGCGTGGGGCGCCTACCGGCGCGGGGAGATCGACGCTTCCCGGTTTGGAGTCTTTGGCACCGAGAACTGGGGAGCGGGCGAGATCCGCGGTAACGCTGTGAAGGATCTCGCGGCGCTGAACAGGGTCGAGATGCTGCCGTGGGACGAGTGGGGTCGGATGACCGACGCATATGCCGGCAGGGCTGGCCCTGCCTACGACGTTCTACTCGATGAACTCGCCGCTGTTTGCGCGGCCGATGATTCATCGGCCATCGCACGGCTGTTCAGCCACGACGACCTCAGAGTCCCGTCAGCCCTCGTCCGCTGAGTCAGCAGGACGAACCGACCCTGACCAGGGGAAGGTCCATCGGCTGCAGCTCCGCTCGGGATGGCTGGCGTAGTGCCCTTATTCATTGGGCGACCTATTCGGCGGCGCGTGTCGCCCGTCGGAAGATGCGGTTCAGCAGAGGTTGGGAGAATCTGGCCGGTGCGTGGTGGGCCAAAGTGAGAGCAGCGTTCCACCGGTTGACCTGCTCGACTGCTTTTCCACCTCTCGCCGCGGCAAGCGCGAGTTCGGCCACCTGGGTTGGCGGCGCGAGCAGGAACCGCGGTATCCAGGTCAGGTCGATTCCGGCCAGGGCTGCCGCGTCGGTGTCGGTCGGGCCTGGTGAAACCACTGTGACGCCGACGCCGGTGCCACGTAGCTCGTAGCGGAGGGTGGCGCTGAGGTTGAGCACGAACGCTTTGCTGGCGCAGTAGGTCGCGGCCCCCGGGAACGGGTAGTAGCCCAGTCCGGATGCGATGTTGAGAATCGTGCCGTGGCCACGGCGCGTCATCGCCGTCGCCGCCACGTGGCTCAGTCGCAGCACGCTGACACAGTTCAGCTCGACCTCGTAGTTGCGTTGCTGCACGCTCTGCGCGATCAGGGTGCCCGCCAGGCCACCGGCGGCGGAGTTGACGAGCATGTCGATGGCGTTGTGCTCAGTCCCGAGTCGGGCTTCGACCGCGTCGCGCTGGGACTGATCCGCCAGGTCGGCGGTGATGATCTCTGTCTGGATGTTGCACCGTGCCTGGGTCGCTGCCGCCACCTCGGCTAGTTTTTCCGCGCGCCGGGCCACCAGGACCAGGTTGACTCCATCCTCGGCGAGTCGTTCGGCGATGGCTCGTCCGATTCCACTCGACCCGCCGGTGACCAGAGCCCAGTCCCACTTGCACAGCCGGCTAGACCTGTCCGACGCGCTATCTGCCTGCATTTGGCGCAGGGTAGTCAGCCCGCCGATTGACTCCGTCAGCCCAGGGAGCCGGGGAGCTGGCCCGAGAGACGCGAAACGTTACCTATCGGCGAGGGCATTTGTGTGCGTTCCAGGGCATCAGCCTCGAGGACCTCTGATCCAGGTCGATGTAGGCCATCATCTGCCCGGCGCGCAGCGGGTGGCCAAGCGAGGCCCTGCCCACGGTGTCCGCGGTGAGGCGGCCAGACCCGCTTCCAGAGCTTGGTCAGGGCGGTTCCGACGGCGTTTCGGGGTCGCGTGGCCATGCTGCCCTGCTCGACCAACGCCCTGCCAGATACGACCCCTTTCGGCACAACCGGCAACTCGGCCAGTTGCACCAATCGAACAGAAGTCACTTGCGCACGAACGTTGTCCATGTATGTTCGGGCTCATGGAGAGCGGCGATCGACACGCGCAGATCGTGCGTCAGTTGCAGGTCGCTGGCCGGGTCGAGGTGGGTGAGCTTGCGGCACGGTTCGCCACGTCCGAGGTGACGGTCCGTCGGGATCTGGACGAGCTGGCCACGGTGGGTGTGCTGCGTCGGGTCCGAGGTGGCGCGGTGAACCTGCTGATGCGCGGCCAGGAGCTGCCGTTCGCGATGCGTGAGTTGGAATCGTCTGGCGCGAAAGCGGGGATCGGGGAGGCGGTTGCCGGGATGCTCCGCGATGGTGAGGCCGTGGTACTCGACACGGGCACCACCACACTGGCGGTGGCCCGCTCGCTGGCTGGGCGACGGTTGACGGTCATGACGCTGTCGCTGCATGCGGTCGGCCCGCTCTCGACGAATTCGTCGATCACCCTGATGGTGCCCGGTGGCACCGCCCGCTACGGCGAACTCTCGTTGACCGGCCCCATGACGCAAGCTGACATCGCCGAGCTGCGTTTCGACACTGCGGTACTCAGTTGCTGCGGGCTCTCTGTCAGTAATGGGGTCACCGGCCACGACCTCGGCGACGTCGCGGTGAAGCGGGCGGCGATGGCGGCGTCGGCTCGCACGATCCTGGTCGCGGACTCAGCCAAGTTCGCCCGCACCGCGCTGGCGCTCATCTGTCCCGCCGACCGGATCGACGTATTGGTCACCGACCCAGAAGCGCCGGACGAGGACGTCGCGGCCCTACGCCAGGCCGGCGTGCAGGTCCTCGGTGTCTGAGCGGGATGCCTCCCGCGCCACCCCGTCGGGAGACGAGCTGGCGCGCCAGGCCCGGACGGCGCGCTGGTCGGTAACGGCGGTGTTTGTGGTGCATGCGCTGGTGTTCGCCGCCTGGACCGCACACATCCCAGAAATCAAGATGAGGCTCGAGCTCACTGACGCCCAGCTGGGGGTTGCGCTGCTGGGCGCACCGGTCGGGTCAGTGGCCGCGATGCTGGCCACCGGATGGCTTCTCCCCCGGTTGGGCAGCCGGCTGATGGTCCAATTGACGCTGGCCGGCTACTGCCTGGCCGCGGCCACCGTCGGCCTGGCCAGCTCGCTGCCGTGGCTGTTCGCCACGCTGCTCTTGTGGGGAATGTTCCAAGGCGGATTGGACGTCGCGATGAACACCCAGGCGGTCACCGTGGAACGCGTCCTGAGCCGACCGATCATGTCCGGGTTGCACGGCGGGTGGAGCATCGGCGGATTCCTCGGCGCCGGTGTCGGCGCCGGTTTGGTCGGGCTCGGGATCACCCTGGGACCACAGCAGCTGGTGCTCGGCCCGCTAACCGGCCTGCTCGCCGCGGTGTGGTCGCGGCGGCTGCTTCCCGACAGGGTCACCTTCGGCGCCACCCCCATTGGCAACCCAACCGATCACCGAGGCGCTGGTCTATGGCAGCCCGTTGTGTTCGTCCTGGGCCTCATCGCGTTTGCCAGCATGCTCTGTGAGGGCGCCGCCGCCGACTGGTCAGCGGTCTACCTTCGTGACACGCTCGCCGCCGTACCCGCGGTCGCTGGCCTGGGCTACGCGGCATTCTCAGCTGCCATGTTGACGGTCCGCCTGGCCGGCAACACGCTGCTGCGCCGGTTCAGGCCTCACAACCTGCTGTCAAACCTGGCAGCCGTAGCCACCCTGGGTTTCGGCAGCGCCCTGCTGCTCAACCATCCAGACGCCGCGCTCATCGGCTTCCTCGCCCTGGGCATCGGACTCGGCTGCGTGGTCCCGACAGTGAACAGCGCCGCCGGAAACATCCTCCAACTCAACCACGGCACCGCAATCGCCACCGTCTCCGCGTTCGGCTGGCTCGGCTTCGTCGTCGGCCCACCATTGATTGGCCACCTGGCCGCCGCCACCTCAATGCCAATCGCGCTACTCGTACTGCCGACACTCACCGCCCTCATTTCCATCAGCACTCGGACAACCCGTGCATTGCGCAGGCTCTAGATCCCAAACGACACAACTCCGGGTCGGGCACCGCTCGGCGGGCAGGGCGCAGAAAGGGTCAGCCAGCAGGTCGAACACAAGCAGCGTGGCTGGCACGACTGATCAACACCGACGTGGGTGAGACCAGGTCTCAACCGGTGAACAGGCCTTCCGGGTAGGTTTCCTCGGACCGGGTCCGTGTGGTGTGCATGGTCCAGAGCAGGTCGGCGAGGTGCTCTGGGGCGACGGTGGGCATCGCCCATGTCTGGTCGTCGGCAGCCTTGGCGGCTAGTAGCTCGGCGTGGAACGGGGTCTTCTCGATCGCTGCGCCGATGTAGAGGCGGCCGACGTAGACACCTCGCGCGGACACCTCGGCGCCCAGAGACTGCAGGTAGTTGCGCTGGGCGGCTTGGGCGGGCCCAGGGCCGCTCATGTTCGGCAGCCCGCGCACCGCACTGGCGCCTTGGCCGCTAAGGATCGCCCCGTCACCCTGCTCGAGCATGGGCGGCAGGAACTCTCGCACGAGTCCGATGAGGGCGTCCACGGCAAGCGGCATGTAGTCGCGGACCCGCTCGGCAGTCAAGGCCTCGGCGGGGACGAAGCCAGTGTCAGGCGTGGGGCCGTAGTAGAGCGCGTCGAGGGTGCCGACCGTGGCGCGGATCCGCTCGGCCAACTGGCCGATGGCGGCAGTATCGGACAGGTCGGCGGTGATGGCGTGGGCGGTGGGGCCGATCTTGGTGAGTTCGGCGGCCAGTCGCTCAAGCGGTTCACGGCGCCGTGCGACCACGGCCACGGTTTAGCCGTCTCGCGCGTAGCGGTGGGCGATGGCCTGGCCTAGTCCGGGCCCGGCCCCGAAAACACCGATGACCTTGTTGGCGGGGTGAAAATCCATGCCAGGACGAAAGCAGAATCTCATGATCAACAGGCCAGGTCAAGTGAGCAAGCACACAGCCGACGAGGGCGCTTGGGTCGCGGATGCGAGGCCTCTGCCAGTCAGGGCTTTGGCGAGGCGATGTGATCGTCGATTCGGAAGACCGCCTGCCTTGTTCCTGCCACAGCTCGATGATCTCGTCCGCGAGGGCACCGTGATGCTGGATCACATCGCAATCGTCCGGTACACCGACGAGAAGGCACGAAACTGACGCCGACGTTCGGACAGATCCTGAGCCACAGTACGAGGAGGTAGCCGTGTACGAACCGGCTGGCAGCGGAGCCTTCGACCATGCGTTGCACGACGGGACGCCGATGCGGATGCAGTGGTACTTCCGAAAGGAATCCCGACTACCCGTCGCGGTCCAAACCTGGGACCTTCCCCCTGGCGGAGTCGAAGGAATGCACACACACCGTGCCGACGCCCCACTCGACGAGCTGTACTTCCTGCTCGAGGGCCACGCCGAGATGACCGTCGACGAACAGCGACACACCCTCAGGAGCGGGGACGCCGTTCTTGCACCGGCGGGCACGGCACACGACTTCCGCAACGTCGGCGACAGCAACGCCAGAGTCCTTGTCATCTGGGGTCCACCGGGCCAACGAATCGACTGGGCCGCATTCGGCAGTGGGCGAGCATCCGCCGCCGCCGAATCCCTCTAACACCGCGCCGCGAGGCGACCGCCGGCGCCACCCTCGGCCCGGCGGACCTGTGGCACGTCACCGATGGTCGTCGCGGCGGGTAAGTTCCTCTGCGGCCTCGGTCTGGGCGCGCAAGGACCGATCGAGCTGTCCGATCAGCAAGCGAGCTGTTCCGCGACGCCGGGGTGGCATAGTCAGGCAGGAACCAAAACAGGGCCTATCCACTTCTCAGTGGATAGGCCCTGACCTGGTCGGGGTGGCGGGATTCGAACCTACGGCCTCTTCGTCCCGAAGGCGGATTCCTCGTGCTGACCGATGCCGCTGGGTGCCGTCTCAGCTGCCCAGCGTGCCGGCGGGTACTGGCCTGCCCGAGCTAGTGCCGGTCCGTTTGATGCCTTTCTGATGCCCCGCCCATCCCCCGCCCGGCGCGCCCGGGCCGTATCACCGGCGGCTGACGTATCGGAGTCTGACAGACACAGGTGCGGAGACCCGCTTCATCCACATGCCGCAGCGGGGTGAGCACTGATCAGACCGCATGGACCTGGGGAACTAGGAAGTCGAGGAACAACTGAGAACCATCTGGTCGAGCAGTCGTTGAGCGCAGCAACGCCCGAGCAATTGTCAAATCCTGTGGATCGGATGCGACGTTTGGCGAGGGCCGCGATGGTGCGTGGCTCTCGCCGAGTGCTGTGGGCCAATCGGCGCGGATCGTGGGTCGTCCCTTGTGGTAGCGGACGGGCGACCGAATTGAGCCCGGGCAGCGGCGATCGGGTCGCGGTCCATGCGACGCGGTGTGCTTGATCAGCCGATCACACGCGTGAGCATGTCGACCAACAGCCTGCGCTCCTCATCGGACAACACGCCGAACACGTCGTTTTGGACGCCGGACACTGCGGTGTCCAATGCGACCATCCGCCGCCGCCCGGCCGCCGTCAGCGTGATGAGGTTCCGCCGCCGGTCGTCCGGGTCTGGCGCGCGCTGGATGTGCCCTTGCTCGGCGAGCTCGGCGAGCATCGCGTGCATGTCGCTCTGGTCGATGCCGCAGCGCTGGCCGATTCGTGCCTGGCTCTGCGGCCCGAACTCGTCGAGTGCGGCGAGGATCGCGAAGTGGTAGGCGTGTGCGCCGACAGCCGTCATCGCCTCCGCGATGAGCCGGTGTGTGCGCGCCGACGTCTTGCTGATCAGCCAGCTCGGCTTGCCGCGCAGCCGGGCTGGCGCCTCCTGCGCCTCCACCTCCATGACGGCAGTCTAACCAATCCCTTGGCTCGTCCCACGATTCGCGCTACTCTTGGTCCATCCAAGGTTGGTTGATCCAAGGAATTGGAGCAGACGATGCCGCTCACCCAGCAGGAAGCCGGAGACCTCAGCACCCGCATCCAGCAGCACGCGACCGCGATCGGCGTCCGGCTGTCGGTCGCGATCGCCGACGAAGGCGGCCACCTCCGCCTCATGGACCGCATGGACGGCGCACCGCCGCTGTCCGCGCGCGTCGCCCCGGAGAAAGCGACGAGCGTCGCCCTGCTGGGCCGCGACGGCGCCGACCTCATCAAGCTCCAGCAAACCTGGCCGGCCGTCTTCGCCCAGCTCTCCCATATCGCCGGGACGCCGATCGTCGCAGGCGCCGGCGCCCGCGTGATCCGACGCGGCGACGCCGTCATCGGGGCCGTCGCCGTCAGCGGCAGCACGCCCCAGCAGGACGACGAGTGCGTCGATGTCGCACTCGGCCTCGCACCGGGGGCTGCAGCACGTCCCGAAGCGGGATGACATCACCAATCGCATGACATCCGCGCGATGACCGGCCTCATATCGCTCACGGTGGGGCCGGTCCTCAGGGCCCTGGGCTGGGTCCTCGCGACCGACTACGGCGGGTGCGTGGTCTGGAACGCCGCTGTTGCCGGGCCGGGAGGCGTCAGGCGGCGGTGAACTCCTCGCGTTCGACCAGGACGCCGCGCTCGAAACGGGCTCCGGCGCGGACCAGGGCGACCAGATGGGGCGCGTTGACCACGCGCCAGCGCGCTCCTGCGCGGACTCGATGAGCTTGAACGTCATCGCCAGCGCGGCCGTCCGCGATCCGGCGCCGCGCGTGACCTTGGTCCGCAGCCGCACGGTGGCGAACGTCGACTCGATCGGGTTGGTGGTCCGCAGGTGGATCCAGTGCTCGGCCGGGTAGTCGTAGAACGCAAGGAGCACGTCCTCATCATCGACGATCTTCGCGACGGCCTTCGGAAACTTCGCCCCATACTGCCGCTCAAAGGCCCGGATGGCTCTGCTGGCCTGGTCTTTGTCCTCGGCGTTATAGATTTCGGCGATGGCGTTCTTCGCCGCCGGATGCGCCGTCTTCGGCAGGCCGTCGACCACATTGGCGAGCTTGTGAACCCAGCATCTCTGTTCGCGGGTAGCGGGGAACACCTCGCGCAGCGCTTTCCAGAACCCCAGCGCCCCGTCACCGACGGCGAGCACCGGGGCGCGCATCCCGCGCCGGGCGGCATCGCGCAGCAGGTTCGCCCAGGACTCCCCGGATTCGCGGTATCTCCAAAGATGGGACAGCCGGCCAACAGCGATCTACTGTGCCTAGGCGGCGAGCGCTCGTCCGCAAGGCGCTGTGGTCTCACGAAGGAGAGCCGCCATGTCAGACGATCAGGAGATTTTGAACGATGACGAGCGACAACTCGCCAAGCTCGGCTACGCGCAGGAGTTGCACCGGTCCTGGTCGGGCTTCTCCAACTTCGCGATCTCGTTCTCGATCATTTCCATCCTGGCGGGCTGTTTCACCTCGTT
>Ga0137412_10002210_pt1 | contig 15349 bp, 10 predicted proteins | sample CZODoug2_1_16fun_FD_122160 | JGI IMG/M metagenome (GOLD analysis project Ga0137412, IMG submission 122160) | Vadose zone soil fungal communities from Angelo Coast Range Reserve, California, USA - CZODoug2_1_16fungal (Hybrid Assembly) | ecosystem: Environmental > Terrestrial > Soil > Vadose zone...
ACGATGTGCCCGCCGATGAGGTGCAACGCACCGGCGAAACGCAGGATCGTCGCCACCTCCGCTCGGCGCGACGTGGCCCGGGAGACGTCCACGCGGCTCAGCTCGTCCTTGACCGCGGCGGTCATCGCCATCGGCCTGCCCTCCTTCACTGCTCGGCTGTGTCGAGCGCCGTCCGGTACGCGGCGGCGAGGCGACCCGGGTCGTGGCGCTCCGCGCTGTCGTCCGCGGAGATCCTTGACAGTACGAGACGCGCGCCGATGTCGCTCGCGTACGCGCGCAGCGATTGGTGATCGAGCACCGAATCGGCATCCGCGACGATCGCGTCGATGAACAACCCGCCGTGCCGATCCGCGTGCTCTCCGAGCACACGCAGCAGCTCCTCGGGGGAAAAGTCGTCGGTCTCCCCCGCCTGGGGAACGAGGTTGACCGTCACCACCACCGTAGCGTTCGTCGACGCGATCGCTTTGCCCAGCTCATGCAGCAGCAGGTGCGGTATGACCGAGGTGAACCACGAGCCGGGACCCCGCACCACGACGTCGGCGTCCCGGACGGCATCAACCGCGCTCGCGCACGCCGGCGCACCCGTCGGCAGCAGCCGGATGCTGCGTACCCGTCCCGGCGTGCTGGCGATCGACGATTGGCCGCGGATGCGCCGCACCCGCACCGGATCGTCCGGGTCGAACCGGTCAACTTCGGCGATCAGGTCGAGCGGCACCGGGCTCATCGGCAGCACCCGGCCCACGGCGCCCACGAGTGATGCCACGTGGGCCAGCGCTCCTACCGGGTCGCCGTAGCGCTCGAGGAACCCGCTCAGCAGCAGGTTGCCGACCGCGTGCCCGGCAAGCGCGCCGCTGCCACCGAAGCGGTGCTGCAGCAGCTCGGCCCATCGTTCGTCGAGCTCGGACGTGCCGGCCAGCGCGCGCAGAGCCATGCGCAGGTCGCCGGGGGGCAGGGTGCCGAGCTCACGGCGGATCCGTCCGGACGAGCCACCGTCGTCGGCGACCGTCACGACCGCCGTCAGGTCGGTGGTGAGCAGCCGCAACGCCGACAACGAGGCATACAACCCGTGGCCCCCGCCCAGAGCGACCGCTCGCAAGGACTCACTCACGGCCGAGGTCCCGGTTCACCACCGTGGCGCGCACCCCCATGCCGGTCAGCCGGTTGGCCAGCTCCCGAGCCATGACCACCGAACGGTGCTTGCCGCCGGTACAGCCGACGGCCAGCGTCAGGTAGTGCTTGCCCTCTCGGGTGTAGCCGGCCCCGATGATCTCCAGCAACTCGGCGTAGCGGTCGACGAACTCGCCCGCACCCTCCTGCGAGAGGACGTAGTCGCGGACCTCGTCGGTCTCGCCGGTGAGGTCGCGCAGCTCGGGGATCCAGAACGGGTTCGGGAGGAAGCGCACGTCGGCCACCAGGTCGGCGTCGACGGGCAGCCCGTACTTGTACCCGAAGGACACCACGGTCGCCCGCAGCAGTGGCCGGCCGTCCAGGTCGCCGCCCTTGGTGAACGCCCGCTCAATCTCGCGCCGCAGCTCGTGGATGGACCGGTCGCTGGTGTCGATGACGAGGTCGGCCTCACCGCGCAGGCCGGCCAGCAGAGTTCGCTCGGCGGCGATCCCGTCGGCCAGCCGGCCCTCGCCCTGCAACGGATGGGCCCGGCGCACGTTCTCGAACCGCCGCACCAGCACGTCGTCGCGCGCCTCGAGGAACAGCACCCGCGGACGCAGGCCCCGCTCGGCGAGGTCGCGGATCACGCCGGTCAGGTCGGAGGAGAACGCGCGGCTGCGCACGTCCATGACCACGGCGATGCGGGTGATCGCGCCCTGGGTGCGGCTGCCCAGCTCGACCATCGTCGCGATCAGCTCGGGGGGCAGGTTGTCGACGACGAAGAAGCCCAGATCCTCGAGGCATTTCGCGGCAGTGCTGCGCCCGGCGCCGGACAGGCCGCTGACCACGACAGTCTCGAGCGCCCCCCGCTCGCTCGTTCGCGGTTCGGCGGCGGGCTCGGTGGTCACGGTCGCGGTTCCTTCCACGGAGCTTCTAACGATCGTCGGCCTCGATGATCTCCCCGGTGGTGACGTTCACCGCGGGCACTGCCGCCTTGGCCGTCTCGGCGAGTGCCGCGACGATAGCCTCGGCCGTCCGGTGACCGATACCCGAAACGGCCAGGACGTCATCGACGCTCGCCGCCCGCAGCCGCTTGAGCGACCCGAAATGGGCCAGCAGCGCCTTGCGCCGCGTCTCGCCCAGCCCGGGAATTCCGTCCAGTGCGGACGTCGTCATGGCCTGTGACCGCTTCTGCCGGTGGAACGTGATCGCGAAGCGGTGCGCCTCGTCGCGAACCCGCTGCAGCAGGTACAGCCCCTCGGACGTGCGCGGCAGGATCACCGGGTAGGCCTCGCCGGGCACCCAGACCTCCTCCAGCCGCTTGGCCAGTCCGACCAGCGCGACGTCGTCGATGCCGAGGTCGTCGAGCACCGCCTTCGCGGCCGCCACCTGCGGCGCGCCGCCGTCGACCACGAGCAGGTTCGGCGGGTAGGCGAACTTCTTCGGGCGCCCCGTCGCCGGGTCGATGCCGGGGCGGGCGACGTCCTCGGGGTCGGCCTCGACGTCGTCGACCCCCGCCTCGCCGCTGGCCACGCGCTCGTCCAGGTAGCGGGCGAACCGCCGCCGCACGACCTCGGCGATCCAATCGGTGTCGCCGCCGCCCGTGCGCATCGTGAAGCGCCGGTACTCGCTCTTGCGGGCCAGCCCGTCCTCGAACACCACCATGCTGGCCACGACGTTCGTGCCCTGCACGTGGCTGACGTCGAAGCACTCGATGCGCAACGGCGCGATGTCCAGAGCCAGCGCCTCCTGCAGCTCGGACAGCGCCTGCGAGCGGGCCGTGAGGTCAGACGCCCGCTTGAGCTTGTGCTGGGTGAACGACTGCGCCGCGTTGCGGGCCACCGTCTCCATCAGCGCCCGCTTGTCCCCCCGTTGCGGAACGCGCACTCGCACCTTCGTGCCACGGGCCTGGCTGAGCCACTGTTCGAGCACGTCGGCGTTCTCGGGCCGCTCGGGCACGAGAATCTCGCGCGGGATCGAGCTGCGGTCCTCGTCCGGACCGTAGAACTGGCTGACGAACCGTTCGACCAGCGCCGGGGTGTCCATCACGCCGTCGACGGTGGCCGCGGTGTCGATCACCCAGCCCCGCTGGCCGCGCACCCGGCCACCCCGGACGTGGAACACCTGCACGGCGGCTTCGAGGTCGTCGCACGCGAAGGCCACGACATCGGCGTCCGTGCCGTCGCCGAAGACCACCGCCTGCTTCTCCATCGCCCGGCGCAGCGCCTCGATGTCGTCGCGCATCCGGGCGGCCCGCTCGAACTCCAGCTCGGCGCTGGCCACGGCCATCTCGCGTTCGAGCCGCTTGAGTAACTGGTCGGTCTTGCCGGCCATGAAGTCGCAGAAGTCCTCGACGATCTCACGGTGCTCGTCGGCCGACACCCGCCCGACGCAGGGCGCGCTGCACTTGCCGATGTAGCCGAGCAGGCAAGGACGTCCGATCTGCCCGGCCCGCTTGAACACCCCGGCGCTGCACGTGCGGGCCGGGAAGACCCGCAGCAGCAGGTCGAGGGTCTCGCGGATCGCCCAGGCGTGCGAGTACGGCCCGAAGTAGCGCACCCCTTTGCGTTTCGGTCCGCGCATCACCTGCAGTCGCGGGTACTCCTCGTACAGCGTCACGGCCAGCGACGGGTAGGACTTGTCGTCGCGGTACCGGACGTTGAACCGCGGGTCGAACTCCTTGATCCAGTTGTATTCGAGCTGCAGCGCCTCGACCTCGGTCTGCACGACCGTCCACTCGACGCTGGCCGCCGTGGTGACCATCTGCCGGGTACGCGGGTGCAGCAGCGCGACGTCGGAGAAGTAGGAGTTCAGCCGCTGGCGCAGGCTCTTCGCCTTGCCGACGTAGATGACGCGACGGTGCTCGTCCCGGAATCGGTAGACGCCGGGCTCGAGCGGAATCGAGCCCGCGGCGGGGCGGTACGTGGACGGGTCGGGCACGCATTCGAGGGTAGTCAGCCCGGGCGACAGAGCTCGGTCGGTGGGCGAATCGGCCAGTGTTGATCATCTCTGGTGAATGGACCATTGGTGGTCACTTGACCAGAGGTGATCAAGGTCGGCCGGCGCCGGAAGCGAAACGCAACGCGACCTTTACCGACGCGACCCGCCGTGGAAACCGATGGGCCCGCTAATGAACCTCGACCCGCAGCATGCGGGGCGCGTCTAGGGTTCCGCCACCCGATCGGGTGGGCCTGGTCCGAGAGATGCAGGCGACGCCGTCCACGGCGGCAGGGCGTCGCTCCACGGCGGGGGAAAAGCCCGGGAGGCCAAGCGGCCCGGGCTGTCGTGTGCGGTTCGGGCGTCTGTAGCGGAGGCCCAGCGTGACCGCAATCGCAGATCGTTCGACCGTCCAGTCATCCGACGAGCACGACCTCGAGTCGTTCGGATATCGCCAGCAACTGCACCGCAGCGTCGGCAGCTTCGGCTCCTTCGCGGCGGGCTTCTCGTTCGTCTCGATCCTGACCACCGTCTTCCAGTTGTTCAGCTTCGGCTTCGGTTTCGGTGGCCCGGCCTTCTTCTGGACCTGGCCGATCGTGTTCGCCGGCCAGATCCTCGTGGCCCTCTGCTTCGCCGAACTGGCGGCGCGGTACCCGATCTCGGGCTGCATCTACCAGTGGTCACAGCGCCTGGGCGGGCGCCTGTGGGGTTGGATGGCCGGCTGGCTGATGCTGGTCGCGCAGGTCGCCACCCTCGCTGCGGCAGCCATCGCGCTGCAGATCGTGTTGCCGGCCATCTGGTCCGGGTTCGCGTTCGTCGACGACCCGACCCAGAACGCGGTGATCCTCGGCAGCATCCTGCTGGCCATCACCACGACGATCAACGCGCTCGGCGTCCGGATCATGTCGCTGATCAACAGCGTCGGCGTGACCTGCGAGCTGATCGGCGTGGCGCTGCTGGTGACGGCGCTCTTCCTCCACGCCAAGCGTGGTCCCGGCATCGTGCTGCACACCGGACCCGGGCTGGGCTCGGGGGGCGCGTACCTCTGGTCGTTTGTCATCTCGGGGTTGATGGCCGCCTACGTGCTGGTCGGATTCGACAGCGCCGGTGAGCTCTCCGAGGAGACGAAGCGCCCGCGGCGCACGGCACCGCGCACCATCCTGCGGGCCGTGATCGTGTCGGGCATCGGCGGCGCGCTCATGCTGCTGGCCACCCTGATGGCGGCGCCGAGCGTCACCGACGGTTCGCTCGGCGACCCGGCGCAGGGCCTGCCGTCGGTGCTGATGAGCCGGCTCGGCGACACCCTCGGCCGGGTCTTCCTGGTCGACGTGGCGATCGCGGTCTCGGTCTGCACGCTGGCCATCCAGACCGCCACCACCCGGATGATGTTCTCGATGGCCCGCGACCGGGTGCTGCCGTTCTCCTCCGCCCTGGCCAAGGTCAACCAACGCACGGGGACGCCGATCCGTCCGGCGGTGCTCGTCGGCCTGCTGGCGGTCGGCCTGCTCGCGGTGAACGTGGGCAACGCCAAGGTGTTCCTGGCCCTGTCCAGCGTCTGCATCATGCTGCTCTACATCGCCTACCTGATGGTGACCGGCCCGCTGCTCATCGCCCGCGTGCGAGGCACAATCCGCGCCGAGGACGGCCGGTTCAGCCTCGGCCGGTGGGGCTACGTCGTGAACGGCGTCGCCGTGGTGTGGGGCCTGCTCATGGCGATCAACCTCGGCTGGCCCCGAGCCAAGGTGTTCGGCACCGAGTGGTACCTGCAGTACTTCCCGGAGCTGATGCTGCTCGGTGCGATCGTCGTCGGGGCGGCGGCCTACGCCCGGCAGCGGCACGAGAACCGCCGCGAGGTCACGCTCTACGAGGCCGAGCTCGCCGGCGGTGTGGCGTGAGCACGCTGCTCGCGCACGACATCCCGGGCGGGGCGGCCTGGTCGGTGCTGCTGCGGGCCGGGCGCGCGCTGCGCCTCACCGCGCTCGACGTAGGCGCCAACGCGTCCACGCTGATCTTCGCCGCGCACGACCGGGTCGATCGCCTCAACGTCCCGGACACGCTCAAGGCGCAAATGAGCGCCCGGATCCGCCCGCCGATGGTGCTGATGTCCGACCGCGGCGTCGGGCTCTGCTCGGTCACGGGTTCGTCGCTCGACTGGCACGACGCTGTGTGCGGCCATTCGCTGGACGCGCACGTGGCCGCGTTCGGCCCGTCGTCCTACGGCCGCGACCGCAACGAGTGGCGTCGGTCGGCGCGATCCGGGTTCCTATCCGAACTCCGCAAGCACGGGCTCGGCGAGACGGACCTGCACGGCTGCGTGAACTTCTTCAGCCGGGTCGCGACGCACGACGACGGTTCGCTCACGTTCGTGCCGGGTCACGCGTCGGGCGGTGACTGGGTCGAGCTGCGCGCCGAGATCGACCTGCTGGTGATCATCTCGACCGCGCCTCATCCGCTGGCCCGTGAATGGGCACCGTCGCCCGTCCGGGCCGAGGTTGGCCCGTCGACGCCCTACGGCGCCGACGACCCGTCGATGACGTTCCGGGACGAGAGCGCCCGCGCCCTGCTCGCCGCCCAGGCGGTGTTCGCGTGACCGCCACGGCGGTGCAGGCCGCGCTCGATGTCACCGTCGAGGCCGGGGACGGGTTCGTCGGCGTCGTCCCGGCCGGCGGGGCGTTCCGCATCGTCGATGTGGCCGGCAACCAGGCGGCCGACACCTTGCTGTTCGACGCGGCCGACGTCACCAACCGCTACAGCGCCCTGGACACCATCCGGGAGCAGGGGTCGGTGTACCTGACGAACGGCTCGCGGCTGCTGTCGAGCAACCTCGACCTGCTGGCCACGATCACCGAGGACACCTGCGGCCGGCACGACACCCTCGGCGGCGCCTGCGCGCAGGAGTCCAACGTCGTCCGCTACGGCCTTTCCACCCGCCACCAGCACGCCTGCCGGGAGACGTTCCTGCGGTTCGGCGCGCAGGTGGGCATCGACGCCCGGGGCCTGACCCACAACATCAACTTCTTCATGAACGTCCCGCTGACCGCCGCCGGGGCGCTGACCTTCGAGGACGGCGTCTCGGCCCCGGGCAAGTACGTGCAGTTCGAGGCCGCGCGTGACGTGATCGTGCTGATCAGCAACTGCCCGCAGCTGAACAACCCCTGCAACGGCTGGGATCCGACGCCGCTGCGGCTGCTCGGCTGGTGGCCGGCGTGACCGCTCTGGTCGGCGTGACCGTGGCCGAGGTGCTGGCCGCCGGCACCCAGACGACGGTGCAGGATCTCGGCGGGCGGCCGGGCCTGTGGGGCGTCGGGGTGCCGCCGTCCGGCGCCTGGGACGACCTGTCGTTCGCCCTTGCCAACGCCGCCGTCGGCAACCCGGCGACGGCCGCCGGGCTGGAGTGCGTGCTCATGGGTCCGGTGCTGCGCTTCGCAGAGCGGACGACGTTCTGCCTGACCGGCGCGGTCGGCGCGGCCACGCTCGACGGCCGGGCGGTTCGTCCCGGCATCGTCACCGTGGCCGATGCCGGGGCGGTGCTCGACGTCGGGCCGTGCGGTGCGCCGGGACTACGCGGCTACGTCGCGATCGCCGGGGGCGTCGATGTGCCCCCGGCGCTGGGCAGCCGCGCCACGTTCCTGCTCGGCGGCTTCGGCGGGCTGGACGGGCGCGCGATTCAGGACGGCGACCGGCTGCCGATCGGGCGCACCGAGAACCTCTCCGCCCCGCTCGACGTCGCCGACCGGTTGCCGCCGTTACGTGACACGTGGACGCTGCGGGTGCTGTCCGGCCCGCACGGCGCGCCCGAACACCTGACGGCGGACGCCCTGTCCGCCCTGTTGGCGGCCAGCTGGCACGTCGATCACCGGGCCGACCGCACCGGCGTGCGCCTGGTCGGGCCCGCCCCGCAGTGGGCCCGGTCCGACGGCGGGGAGGCCGGGCTGCATCCGTCCAACATCCACGACAGCGCCTACCCGATCGGCGGGATCATGCTGTCCGGCGACACCCCGGTCATCGTCGGCCCGGACGGCCCCAGCCTCGGCGGATTCGTCGTGCCGGGCGTCGTGATCCGCGCCGACCGCTGGATGCTGGCCCAGTTGCGTCCGGGTGACACGGTGCGCCTCGCTCCCGTCGACGCCGCCACCGCGGACGCCCTCAACGCGACGCGGACGCGGCTGCTGGCCGACCCGGCGTTGGCGCTTGTGACCGCGACGGCAGCTGCCCCGGTCTCCGGCGGCATCGACGATCCGGTACTCGCGCGGCTCGACGCCGATGGCCACCGGCCCGCGCTCGTGATTCGTCGCGCCGGCGATCACCACCTGCTGGTCGAGGCCGGCCCACCCGTCCTCGATCTCGCCGTACGGGTATGGGTGCACCTGCTCGCCGACGAGCTGCGCGCCACGCGCCTGCCGGGCATCGCCGAGACCGTCGAGGGCGTGCGTTCCCTGCTCGTGCAGGTGGACGAGACGCGGCTGCCCCTGACCCGCCTCGCGGCGATCCTGCTCGAGCTGGCCCGCGCCGTGCCCGACCCTGAGCAGGTCGTCCTCGACGTCCGCGAGGTGACGCTGCCACTGGCCCTCGACCACCCGGCCGCGCACGAGGCGATGGCGCGTTACCAGCGCTTGGTACGCCCGGATGCGCCGTGGTGCCCGGACAACGTCGAGTTCATCCGGCGGGTCAACGACCTCGACGCCCGGGCGGACGTGTTCGACATCGTCACCGCGGCGACCTACCTCGTGCTCGGCCTGGGCGACGTCTACCTCGGCGCGCCCGTCGCGGTGCCGATCGATCCTCGGCATCGCCTGGTCACCACCAAGTACGACCCGGCGCGGACCTGGACGCCGCAGAACGCGGTTGGCATCGGCGGCGTCTACCTGTGCGTGTACGGCATGGAGGGCCCGGGCGGCTACCAGCTGGTCGGACGCACCGTGCCGGTGTGGCGCTATCCCGTTAACCGCGACGCCGGTGACTCGGATGAGAAACCGTGGCTGCTGCGGCCGTTCGACCGGCTGCGGTTCGTGCCCGTCAGCGCCGACGAGCTGGCCGAGCGCCGGGCCGCGATCAAGGCCGGACGCGAGAGTCTCAACACCCGGCCGGCGACGTTCTCGCTGGCCGAACTGCGGGCGTTGGAAGACTCGCACGCGCCGGAGATCGAGGCGTTCCGCGCGCGCCGGCAGACCGCGTTCCACGCCGAGCGCGAGCGGTGGGCCACCGGATGACGATCACCCAGCCGTCCGTTCTGGACGCGGCCCGCGGGCTCGATCAGCCGGCCTTCATCTCGCTCGTCGACTCGCTGCCCCCACCCGTCGAAGGCCCGCTCACCGGGGTGCCTATCGCCGTCAAGGACAACATCGACGTCGCCGGTCTGCCGACGACCGCCGCGTGCCCGGCGCTCACGACCCCGGCCCGGGCGCACGCGTTCGCCGTCCAGCGAATGGTCAACGCGGGAGCCGTACCGATCGGCAAGACCAACCTGGACCAGTTCGCCACCGGCCTGGTCGGCACCCGCTCGCCCTACGGCGCCTGCCACAGCGTCGCGTCCGATCGGCACGTCAGCGGCGGCAGCTCGTCCGGCTCGGCGGTCGCCGTGGCCGCCGGCATCGTGCCGCTCGCGCTGGGCACCGACACGGCCGGCAGCGGACGGGTGCCCGCGGCGTTCAACGGCATCGTCGGGATGAAGCCGACCCGCGGCCTCGTCTCGACCTCGGGGGTGCTGCCGGCCTGCCCATCCCTGGACTGCGTCACGACACTGACCCGAATGGTGGCCGAGGCCCGGACGGCGTTCGAGGTGCTCGTCGCCGCCGATCCGGCTGATCCGTATTCGCGGGCGATGCCGGCGCAGCTCCCCCCGGGCGTGGCTCGGCGGATGCGCGTGGTCGCCGTGCCGGCCGGTGACCTGGACCTCGACGACGCGCACCGGGTGGCCTGGCAGCAGGCACTGGCGCATGCGGCGACGGTGGCCCACCTCGTCCCGGTGGACGTCACGCCCTTCCTGGACGCGGCGACGTTGCTCTACGGCGGCGCGTTCGTGGCCGAGCGGCTGGAGGCGTTCGGCCACTTGCTGGACGGCGACGGGGTCGACGCGACCGTGCGCCGGATCGTGCTCGGTGGCCGGGACTTCGACGCCGCCGCGGTCTTCGCCGATCAGCGCCGGCTGGCCGCGCTGCGGGCCGAGGCGATGCGCGTCTTCGTCGGCTGCGACGCGTTGCTGCTGCCGGTCACGCCCGGCCACCCGACCCTGGCCGACGTGGCGGCCGATCCCATTGGCGTGAATGCCCGGCTCGGCACGTACACGAACATGACCAACCTGTTCGACCTCTGCGCGATCGCCGTGCCCGCCGGGTCGCGCCCGGACGGGTTGCCGTTCGGAGTGCAGCTGCTCGCGCCGGCGTTCGCCGACCGTCCGCTGCTCGACCTCGCCGCGCGGTGGACGGGCGAGGCGGGCGAGGCGGGCGAGGCGGCGCCCGCACACCGGCAACTGCTCGCGGTGGCCGGCGCGCACCTGTCCGGGCAGCCGGCCAACGGCGAGCTGCTCGAGCTCGGCGGACGGCTGCACTCGCGGGCCCGTACCGCCGCCGGGTACCGGATGTACCGGGTGCCGGGGCCGTTCCCGCGTCCGGGCCTGGTGGCTCGCGGCGACGGACCGGCGGACGGCATCGAGGTCGAGGTGTGGGACCTGCCGGCCGGCGGGCTGGGCGAGCTGCTGGCGCGCATCGCGCCTCCGCTCGCCCTCGGTCAGGTCGAACTCGACGACGGCCATTCGGTGACCGGCTTCGTGGCGACTGACGTCGATCCGGCGGACGACATCACGGCGTACGGCGGCTGGCGGGCCTACCTCGCGGCGGCGCAGTAGCTGTCGATCTCGGCGAGCAGGCCGGCCTTCGTCCCGTCCTCGGCGAACGACGCACCCACCGCGGCCCGGGCGAGGTCGGCCACCCCGGCCTCGTCCAGGCCGAGCAGTTCGGCGGCGACGAGGTACTCGTTGTTGAGGGTCGTCGAGAACATCGGCGGGTCATCGGAGTTGATCGTGACCGGCACCCCGGCCGCCACCAGCGCCGGCAGCGGATGGTCGGCCAGCGACGGCACCGACCGGGTGCAGACGTTCGACGTCGGGCACACCTCCAGGGCGATACCGGCGTCGGCCAGGTAGGCCAGCAGCTCCGGATCCTGCGCGGCCGCGATGCCGTGACCGATCCGCTCGGCGCCCAGGTGCCGGATGGCGTCCCAGATCGTCTGCGGGCCGGTCGACTCGCCGGCGTGTGGCACGCTGTGCAGCCCGGCGGCGCGGGCCGTGGCAAAGTACGGCGCGAACTGCTCGCGGGGCACCCCGATCTCCGGACCGCCCAGCCCGAAGCTGACCAAACCGACCGGTCGGTCGGTGAGGGAGACATCCAGGGTGAGTTCGGCGGCCGCCAGCCCGGCCTCGCCCGGGATGTCGAAGCACCACCGCAGCACGACGCCGAACTCGGCCTCGGCTCGCAGCCGCGCGTCCTCGATCGCCTCGCAGAACGCCGCCGATGCGACACCGCGCACCACCGTCGAGTACGGCGTGACGGTCAGCTCGGCGTACCGCACGTTCTGCGCGGCCAGGTCGCGGGCGATGTTGTAGGTCAGCGTCCACACGTCCTCGGGCGTGCGGATGAGATCGACGACGGTCAGGTACACCTCGATGAAGTGCGCGAAGTCGGTGAACGTGAAGTAGTCGGCCAGCTGGTCCGGATCGGCCGGCACCGGCGTCGTGCCGGCGTGGCGAGCCGCAAGTTCAGCGACGGTCTGCGGCGAGGCGGACCCGACGTGGTGGACGTGCAGTTCGGCCTTGGGCAGTCCGGCGACGAACGCTGGACTCACCACTTGTCGTGCACCAGCGCGCGGATACGACGGTCGTAGAGGTCCGCGATGGCCGTGCCGGTGGCCTCGTCGAGTGGGGCCACGGCGGCGGCCGAGGCGTTGGCCCGCGCCTGCTCGACGTTGCGCGCGCCCGGGATGACGGTCGCGACCCCGGGCTGGTCGATGATCCAGCGCAGCGCCGTCTGCGCCGGCGTCGCGCCGTGCGGAGCGAGCGCCGAGAACTCGCGGGCGGCATCGACGCCGGTGTCGAAGTCGACCCCGGCGAACGTCTCGCCCACGTCGAACGCCTCACCGTGCCGGTTGTAGGTGCGGTGATCGTCCGGGGCGAACGTCGTCTCGTGCGTGTAGCGGCCGGACAGCAGCCCGGATGCGAGCGGCACCCGGGCGAGGATGCCGACGCCGGCCTGCTCCGCCGCCGGCAGCACGCGCTCGAGCGGCTTCTGCCGGAAGGCGTTGAGGATGATCTGCACGCTGGCCACGCCGGGACGGGCGATGGCGTCCAACGCCTCGTCGACCGTCTCGACGCTGACGCCGTAGGCGGCGACGCGCTGCTCGGCCACCAGGGTGTCGAGCGCGTCGAAGACCTCGTCGGACTTGTAGACCACCGATGGCGGGCAGTGCAGCTGGACGAGGTCGAGGGTGTCGACGTCGAGGTTGCGCCGCGATCGATCCGTCCAGGCCCGGAAGTTGTCGAGCGTGTAATTGCCCGGTTCCTGCGCCACCCGGCGGCCCATCTTGGTGGCCACGGTGAGCGGGTGATCCGGGTTGGCCCGCCGCCATTTCCCGATCGTCTGCTCGCTGCGTCCGTCGCCGTACACGTCGGCGGTGTCGAAGAGGGTGACGCCCGCTTCGGCGGCGGCGTCGAGGACGGCCAGCGCGGTGGCGTCGTCGACGTCGCCCCAGTCGGCGCCGAGCTGCCAGGTGCCCAGACCGACGACGGACACGGACCGGCCAGTGCGGCCGAGGATTCGTTGCTCCACGAGTCGACGTTAACGTGCCGCGAACGGCGACGCCGCACGGCCCTGGCCGGATCTTGTGCAGACTCGCGCGCCCTCACCGGCGTGTCTGCACAAGATCGTTTGGTGGGCGCCGATCCTCAGCGCGCGGCCGCTTTGGCACGGGTACGTGTCGCCGTCCGGGGCTTGGCCGCGGCTTTGGCGGCCGGCTTGCGCACCGCCTTGGCCGGCTTGACCTCCGGCAGGTCCAGGGTGTGGCGCAGGAACCGCCCGGTGTGCGATGCCTCGACCTCGACGATCTGCTCCGGCGTGCCCTCGGCGACGACCGTACCGCCGCCCGACCCGCCCTCGGGACCCATGTCGACGATCCAGTCGGCCGTCTTGATGACGTCGAGGTTGTGTTCGATGACCAGCACCGTGTTGCCCTTGTCGACCAGGCTGTGCAGCACGCCGAGCAGCTTGTTGACGTCCTCGAAATGCAGCCCAGTTGTGGGTTCGTCCAGCACGTAGATCGTCCGGCCGGTCGAGCGCTTCTGCAGCTCGGACGCCAGCTTGACCCGCTGCGCCTCACCACCCGACAAGGTCGGCGCCGGCTGGCCCAGCCGCACGTACCCGAGGCCGACGTCGACCAGGGTCTCGAGGTGCCGGGCGATCTTGGAGATCGGCTTGAAGAACTCGGCCGCCTCCTCGATCGGCATCTCGAGGATCTCGCTGATCGTCTTGCCCTTGTAGTGCACCTCGAGGGTTTCGCGGTTGTAGCGGGCGCCCTTGCACACCTCGCAGGGCACGTAGACGTCCGGCAGGAAGTTCATCTCGATCTTGATCGTGCCGTCGCCCGCGCAGTTCTCGCAGCGCCCGCCCTTGACGTTGAACGAGAATCGCCCCTGCTGATAGCCGCGGATCTTCGCCTCGGTCGTCTCGCTGAACAGCTTGCGAATGTGGTCGAACACGCCGGTGTAGGTGGCCGGGTTCGACCGCGGGGTGCGCCCGATCGGCGACTGGTCGACGCCGACGACCTTGTCGAGCTGCTCGACGCCGCGTACCCGCTTGTGCCGTCCGGGCGGCAGCTTGGCGCCGTTGATCTTGTTCGCGAGCGAGGTGTAGAGGATGTCGTTGACCAGCGTCGACTTGCCCGAGCCGCTCACCCCGGTGATCGCGACGAAGCAACCGAGCGGGAAGGACACGTCGATGTTGCGCAGGTTGTGCTCGCGCGCCCCTTCGACGACGAGCTCGCGACCCTTCTGGCGCGGGCGGCGAATCATCGGCACCGGGATCTGCCGACGCCCGGACAGGTACGCCCCGGTGATCGACTCCTTGGACGCCAGCAGGTCCTTGACCGTGCCCTCGACGACGATGCGACCGCCGTGCTCGCCGGCGCGCGGGCCGATGTCGACGACCCAGTCGGCGGCCCGGATCGTGTCCTCGTCGTGCTCGACGACGATCAGCGTGTTACCCAGCTTCTTCAGCCGCACCAGCGTCTCGATCAGCCGGTGGTTGTCGCGCTGGTGCAGACCGATCGACGGCTCGTCCAGCACGTACAGCACGCCGACCAGGCCGGACCCGATCTGAGTGGCCAGCCGGATCCGCTGCGCCTCTCCCCCGGCCAGCGTCGCGGCGGCCCGGTCCAGCGAGAGGTAGTCCAGGCCCACATCGACCAGGAAGCCCAGCCGGGCGTAGACCTCCTTGAGCACGCGCTCGCCGATGAACCGGTCGCGGTCGTTCAGCTCGAGCGAGTGCAGCCAGGCCGACGCCTCGCCGATCGACAACGCCGACAGCTCGGCGATCGAGCGCCCGTTGACCGTGACGGCCAGGATCTCGGGCTTGAGCCGGGTGCCCTGACACGACGGGCACGGCACCTCGCGCATGTAGCCCTCGTACTTCTCGCGCGAGTAGTCGCTGTCGGTCTCGGCGTAGCGCCGCTCGATCCACGGGATGACGCCCTCGTAGCTGGCGTAGTACGACCGGTCGCGTCCGTACCGGTTGCGGTAGTTGACGTGCACCTGCTCGGTGAGCCCGTGCAGCACCGCCTTCTGGGCCCGGGCGGTCAGCTTCTCCCAGGACGTGTCGAGGGTGAAGCCCTCGAGGTCGGCCACGCCCTGCAGCAGCCGCTCGAAGTACTCGCTGGTCTGCCCGTTGGCCCACGGCGCGATCGCGCCCTCGGAGAGCGAGCGCTCCGAGTCGGGAACGACCAGTTCGGGGTCGACCTCCTTGCGGGTGCCGAGGCCGGTGCATTCGGGGCAGGCACCGAACGGCGAGTTGAACGAGAACGACCGGGGCTCGAGTTCGTCGATGGCCAGCGGGTGGTCGTTGGGGCAGGCGAGCCGCTCGGAGTACCGGCGTTCGCGGTGCGGGTCGTCGTCGGGCAGGTCGACGAAATCGAGGATGACCAGCCCACCGGCCAGGCCCAGCCCCGTCTCGACCGAGTCGGTGATGCGCTGCTTGCTCGACGCCTTGGCGGTGAGCCGGTCGTCGACCGCCTCGATCGTGTGCTTCTCCTGCTTCTTCAGCTT
>Ga0137412_10002211_pt1 | contig 15349 bp, 15 predicted proteins | sample CZODoug2_1_16fun_FD_122160 | JGI IMG/M metagenome (GOLD analysis project Ga0137412, IMG submission 122160) | Vadose zone soil fungal communities from Angelo Coast Range Reserve, California, USA - CZODoug2_1_16fungal (Hybrid Assembly) | ecosystem: Environmental > Terrestrial > Soil > Vadose zone...
CGAGTTCGCCGACATGCGCGCGGCCTATGACGCGCTCGACGCCGTGACCAAGGCCGAGGTCGAGGACCTGATCTGCGAACATTCGCTGATCTTCTCGCGCGGCCAGCTCGGCTTCGGCGAGTATCTGCCCGAGGAGAAGGAGACGATGAAACCGGTCAAGCACCGGCTGGTGCGCACGCATCCCACGTCGGGGCGCAAGTCGCTGTTCCTGTCGGCGCATATCGGCACCATCCTCGGTTGGCCGCGGCCCGAGGCCATGGCCTTCGTCCGCGACCTGATGGAGCACGCCACCCGGCGCGAGTTCGTCTATTCGCACAAATGGACGCAGTACGATCTGGTGATCTGGGACAACCGCGCAACCATGCACCGCGTGCGCCGCTACGACGACCTGAACACGGTGCGCGACCTGCGCCGCACCACGACCAAGAGCGACGGACCGACGGTAGCGCAGGAGGCAGCGTAGGATCATGAAAGCGCTTGCCCGCCGCCGCGTCGGCAAAACCAAACTCGAAGTCACCGAACTTGGCCTCGGCGGCGCGCCGATGGGCGGCTTTCGCGCGACGATCTCCGACGCCGAAGCGACGGCGCTGATCGATGCCGCCTATGAAGACGGCGTGCGCTACTTTGATACCTCGCCGTTCTACGGCTATGGCCGTAGCGAACTGCGCATGGGCTCGGCGCTGCGCCAGAAGCCCAGCGATGAGTACGTGCTGTCAACCAAGGTCGGTCGTGTCCTGCACCCCATGAGGCCTGGCGAGAGGCCACCGGTCGGTTTTCGCGACAACGGCCTGCCCGGCTTTGCACCGGTGTTCGACTATACTTACGACGGCGTGATGCGCTCACTCGAGCATTCGTACCTGAGACTCGGGCTGGCACGTATCGACATCGCCCTGATCCACGACGTCGATTTCTGGACCATCAAGGATCGCGCCGTCCTCGAAGAGCGCTTCAAGACGGTGATGGACTCGGGTTTCAAGGCGCTCGACGAGTTACGAAAGGCCGGCGTCATCGGCGCCATCGGTGTCGGCATCAACGAGGCGGACACCAGCCTGCGCTTCATCCAGGCGGGCAACTTCGACTGCATGCTGCTGGCCGGCCGCTACACGCTCCTCGAGCAAGGCGGGCTCGAGGCGTTCCTGCCGGAATGTGTGAAGCGGACCGTGTCGGTGATCCTGGGCGGGCCATACAACTCCGGCATCCTCACCGGCGGCGTGAAGCCCGGCGCCACTCATGACTATGTCGCGGCGCCCGCGCACCTGATCGAGAAGGCGCGGAAGATCGAGGCGGTATGCCAGCGCCACGGCGTCGAGTTGGGGGCGGCCGCCCTACAGTTCCCGCTGCTTCATCCAGCCGTTTGCTCGGTGATCCCGGGAGCGCTCAGCGCCGCCGAAGTGAAGCAGAATATCGCGCGCTTGTCGTTTAACATCCCGGTCCAGCTCTGGAGCGAGCTCAAGCGGGAAAAGCTGCTCGACCCCAACGCGCCAACACCCAACTGAGCAGGGCCGTGGCGCTCGTCACCCGTGTGCGGATCATCCCTTCGCCTCGATGTTCGGGATTATGAAATTGGCCATTTGCTTGCAATGCAGCATGCGCTCGATGCCGAACATGTCGCTGCGGTCTGCAGCATTGCGGCCCCGGCGAACCCACGTTGGCGATGCCGTCAAGCACGCCCCCGTTTTGGGGGCTGGGATATACGCTGACCCTGTTCGTTTTCGCTAGCCGGGAGATCATGGGCCGCAATGCATCGGCGCCCGCGTCATGCTGCAGCCGGAGGTTTCCGCTCGCGGATCGCCAGGTACCGGCGCGGACTAATCCCGCTTCCCGCGAAGCCGGCCCAAGGAGGTTGACAATCTTCTCGGTCTTCCCTGTAATTGTAATGGATTACAAAGGGAGCTTCGATGACGCGGAAAGGGTCTGTCGCGCTCGATCGGGACACCGCTGCACTGCATGCGGTAGTCAAAGATCAGCACCCAAAAACTAGCCGCGGACGTCGCCGACGAGGCTGCGGTCGAACAAGCATTCGACCGGGCGATCTCCGAAAACGGCAGGATCGATTATGTGTCGGGCAAGCCGGTGTTCTCACATCACTGAACCGGGAGTGTCTGTTCCATATTCTATCGTGAACTCTCAATCAAAAAATCTTCGAAGAAGGGAAACGCTCATGCGATTACGACGTCGAGACCTTGCGGGTTTGCTGCTCGCGGCCCCGTTCACGATCAAAAATGTTCTGAGCGCAGCGGCACAGGACGACCAGGCGCTTTCGTATCACCGTCAGGCGAAGATCGATTGGCGGCAAGCCGCGGGCCAGTCTCTTGCGATCGGCTTGAACAAGCACCCCTTTACCGAATCGCTGCTGCCGCTCATTCCCGAGTTCCGGAGTCTGACCGGGATCAATGTGGACTACCTGATTCTGCCCGAGGCGGAATATTTCACGAGGCTCGTTGCCGATCTATCGCAGCAGCGCGGCGAGTTCTCCGTCATCATGACCGGCCCGATGCGGAACTGGCAATACGTTCCTCCGAATTGGATCCTGCCGCTCGACGACTTCCTCAGCAATCCGAAGCTGACCGATCCTGGATGGTTCAAGCTCGATGATTTCTATCCGGCGCTGATCGCGGCGAACCGTTGGAACGGCAAGACCGGCAGCGGCGTCGGCGAGGGGCCGCTCTACTCGATCCCGGTGCTTGAAGAGAGCTATATCCTCGCATACCGCAAGGACATCTTCGACCAGTACAACATCAAGGTACCGACGACCCTCGAGGAAATGGCCGATGCGGCGCGGCTGGTGAAGAAGAATGCCGGCATTCCCGGTATCGTGGCCCGCGGCACACCGGGTCTGGCGAGCATGGGCACGGGCTTTGTCAGCGGCCTCAAGTCATACACCGACGGCAAGTGGAGCGAGTTCGACGAGAAGCTCAACGCCAACTTTCACGATCCGCGCTCGGTCGCGTTCACCGAAACCTGGATCCGGATGGTCCGCGACAGCGGCCCGGCAAACTGGGCCAACATGCAATGGTACGATGCCATGGAGGCTTTCACGGCCGGGCAGGGCGGCATGATCGCCGACGCGGATTTTTTCGCAGCCAGTTATGAGAACCCCGCGAAGTCGAAAGTGGCCGGCAAGGTCGGCTACGCGCTTATTCCGGCCGGCGCCGGCGGCAAAACCTACGCCGGGCTTTGGACCTGGGCGCTGGGAATCAACAGCGCGACCAAGAACAAGGAAGCGGCCTGGCTCTTCGTGCAATGGGCAACTGCGCAGCGTACCCTGCTCAACGCCTCTCTCGGCTATCGCAACTTCAATCCGTCCCGGACCTCGGTCACCAACGACCCGCGCGTTCAGGAGATCATGAGGCCGTGGGGCGGCGGCAGCTACGTGACGACTGTCGCCAAAAACCTCGAAACAGCGAAGGTGGCGTGGACGCCCGAGTCCGAGCGTCAACGGGTCGGTGACATCTGGGGGCGCGCGCTGCACGAAATCTACTTCCAGCGCATGTCCGCCGCCGACGCGCTGAAGAAAGCAAGCACCGAAGCCGACAAGATTCTGCAGGAAGCCGGCATCAAATTATAGCAGCATGCTCATGACGACAGTGCGAAAGCGCCGACAGTATCGGCGGCAGGAGAGGTTGCTGCCCTATCTGTTGCTCGCGCCAGCCCTGGTCCTTCTCGTGGGGATGCTGTATCCATTTGGCTTGGGGCTCTATTACAGCCTGACAAGCTACTGGTTGCAGTATCCCAATCGGTTCCGGTTCGTCTGGTTCGACAACTATGTGAGCCTTGTCAGCGAGCCGCTGTTTGCCCGCGCGATGCAGTTCACGCTCGGATTTACGCTGGTGGCGGTCATCGTCCAGGTGGGGCTTGGGCTTGCGGTGGCGTTGTTCCTGCATGCGCGCATCCCGGGCCGCAACGTGATCCGTGCGTTGATGCTGATGCCGTTGATGATGCCGCCGGTGATCACCGCGCTGATGTGGAAGATCATGATGGCATCGACGAATGGTGGCATCTTGAACTACATGCTGTCGTTCATCGGCGTGGACCCGATCAACTGGTTCGGCTCCACGCAAGGCGCGGTCGTCTCGGTGCTGATCATCGACACCTGGGGCAATCTGCCCTTCGTTGCCTTGGTTCTCCTGGGCGGCCTGCAGGCGTTGCCGACCGAGCCGTACGAGGCGGCTCAGGTCGACGGCGCCAGTCCCGTCGCCATGCTGCGCTATCTCACCTTGCCGCTTCTGAGCCCGTTCCTGGTCCTCGTCATGACCTTTCGAACGATGGACTCGCTTCGGATCTTCGACGTGATCTACGCGACCACGGCGGGAGGGCCCAACGACGCAACCACCAACCTGCTCTTCATGGCGTACCAATATTCCTTCCAGTGGTACCAGATGGGCAAGGGCATGGCCCAAGCCGTCGTGCTGCTGTTGTTGATTGTCATTGCCAGTTACGTGCTATTGCGGCTTTGGAATCGCGCAGCGGAGAACGCAGCCCAATGACGTTCCGTCCCGGATTCCGCCAGCGCTACCTGTGGAATGCCGTCCTGGCGGCAGCGGCGGTTGTGCTCCTCGTTTGGACCATATTTCCGTTTGTCTGGATCCTGTTGACTTCGTTGAAGAGCCCCACGGACATCATTTCGATACCGCCGAAATTCGTGTTCACGCCGACAATCGATAACTACACGGCATTAGTCATCGGGGAGCAACACGGACAGTACGCGTCCGCACGCCCGGACTTTCCACGGTTCTTCCTTAACAGCATCATTGTCTCGATCGGCGCCGTGGCGCTTTCAATCGCAGCCGGCATTCCCGCGGCCTATGCACTTGCGCGCTTCAACTTCCCGCTGAAGAATGTCTTTGCCTTCCTCTTCATGAGCTTCCGGTTCGTGCCGTTCATCGCCTTCGTGATCCCGCTCTACATCCTCTATCACACGCTCGGACTGTATAACACTCATGTCGGACTGATCCTCGCTTACCAGCTTATCTCGTTGCCATTCACGATCTGGATGCTGCGCAGCTTCTTCATGGAGATCCCGCTGGAAATTCAAGAAGCGGCAAAAATCGACGGCTGTTCGCGGATCGGCGTGCTCATACGGATCATCTTGCCGCTCAGCGCGCCGGGCATTGCGGTCACTGTGATCCTGGGGTTCATGTTCTGTTGGAATGCCTTCAACTTTCCACTGATGCTCGCGGGCCGACAGACATTCCCGGTGACGGTCGGGGCGATCCAGTTCATTTCCTATGAGCAAGTGCTATGGGGACAGATGGCAGCAGCGTCGATCGTTTCCGTCATGCCGCAATTGATCCTCAGCCTCCTGGTGCAGAAGTACATTGTTCGCGGCCTCACCATGGGGGCGGCGCGATGAGTGTGGGCGAGATTCTCAACCCCGGGCTGACATCGACGGAATTTCGGGATCTGCGGCGTCTCGCCGGCATCATGGTGCCCGTCAGCGCGGAGTATGGCGTTCCGGGTGCGGATGACGAGACGATCTTTGCGGACATCGCCCGGTCCCTCGGCCGCGACACATCCGCCGTCCGCATGGCACTGGCCATGCTGCGCGAGATCGCCGGCGGGGACTTCTGCAGCCTGGATGTCGAGAACGCAGAGACCGCGGCAATGATCCTGCTCAGCCGTGATGGTCCGGTCGTGACGGCGCTCGGGCGCGCCGTGCTGCAATGCTACTACCGCGACGACCGCGTGCTGCGCGGTCTGGGTCTCGAAGCACAGGCACCATTTCCGAAGGGCCGCCCGCTGGAACAAGGCGACTGGTCCCTGCTCGACGCGGTGCGCGGACGGCCGCGAATGTGGCGCGACGACCGCCGGACGGGAGAGTGACGTGGCTGCATTGGCCGATCCCAACGTCGACCGACCGACCGACGACATCGTCGATGTTCTCGTCATCGGCGCGGGCGCCTCCGGCGCCGTCGTGGCTTCGAGCCTGGCCGAGACGCGGATGAAGATCTTGTGTCTTGAGCAGGGCGACTGGGTCAAATCGAGCGAATTTCCGACCAACGGCCGCGACTGGGAAGCGCGCCGCTACGCCGATTTCGACATCAGCCCCAATCGCCGCGCGCGTGACACCGACTACCCGATCAACGACGATAATTCCATCATGAAGATCGCCAACTTCAATGGCGTTGGCGGCGGCACAATCCTCTTCACGGCACACTATCCGCGCATGCACCCGTCCGACTTCCGCGTACGGACGCTGGACGGGATATCAGACGATTGGCCGATCGATTACTGGGCGCTCGAACCTTATTTTGCGGAGAACGATCGCATCACCGGAGTGGCTGGCCTCGCCGGCGATCCCGCCTATCCGCCGCACGAGCCCACCATGCCTCCGGTGCCGCTGGGAAAATCCGGTACGCGCTACGCGCAGGCGATGAACCAGCTCGGCTGGCACTGGTGGCCCTCCGATATTGCGCTGGCTACCACAGACTACAACGGGCGCGCCAAGTGCATTAACCTCGGCCATTGCACCCCCGGCTGCGCCCAAGGTGCGAAGGCGAGCGTGGACATCACATACTGGCCGCAGGCGCTTCGCGCGCGGGTGGAGTTGCGTACGCGCTGCCGGGTGCGGGAGATCACCACCAACCAACACGGCATGGCCTGCGGCGTCATCTATTACGATCCGAAAGGTGTGGAGCGGTTCCAGCCGGCGGAGATTGTGATTTTGGCCGCCAACGGCATTGGTACGCCGCGGCTGCTGCTGAATTCGGCGTCGCCTCGTTTCCCGGACGGCTTGGCCAATTCCTCCGGTTTGGTGGGCAAGAACCTGATGTTGCATCCCTGGCCGCAGATACTCGGCTATGTCGAGGACGAACTCGACGGCGACCGCGGCCCGCAGACCGTGATGTGGAGCAAGGAGTTCTACGAGACCGACACGGCGCGAGATTTCGTGCGAGGCTACACATTACAGTTTGCCCGCGGCACCGGGCCCGTGAACGAGGCGATCACCAGCATGGCCGCCGGTCGCCTTCCATGGGGCAAGGACCATCACCGTATCTATCGCACGCTGCTCTACCATCGCTTGATGATCGGCGTCGCCTGCGAGGACCTGCCGGAAGAGCACAACCGTGTCACCCTGGACCCGGTCCTCAAGGACAGCCATGGCATTGCGGCGCCCAGGATCGACTACACGATCAGCGAGAACACGCGTCGCATGATGGAACATGGTATCGCGCGGGCGTCGGAGATCCTTGCAACTGCCGGGGCGAAAAATATCGCGTGTTCGCGTACGGTCCTGAACAGCCCGGGCCATCTGCTGGGCACCGCGCGCATGGGCTTGGACCCCGCGCGTTCGGTGGTCAATGAATGGGGACGCTGCCACGACGTGAAGAACCTCTTTATCGTCGATGGCAGCATCTTCGTCACCTCTGGCGGTGTAAACCCCACGTCCACCATCCAGGCTCTGGCACTTTACATCGCCGACATCATCAAGAAGCGCTTGGAAATGCTGTTCGACTGAATTGACGCCGGCTTGAACGGTTGCAACACATCCAGACCGCTTCAGGGTTCGAAAGGAGGAAATGTGGGGAATCGTCGATATTGGATCTTCGCTTTGATGTTCTTGCTGGCAACGATCAACTACGTCGATCGGATCGTGCTGTCCGTGTCCAGCGCGCCGATCGCCGAAGAGTTCGGCATCAGCAAGGTCGAGCTCGGCTACCTGTTCTCCTCATTTCTCTGGCTCTACGTTATCTGCCTGGTGCCGATGGGAATGATTGTCGATAGGCTCGGAACCCGCGCGGTCAACGCGGCGGGAATTGGCATCTGGTCGATCGCGACCGCCCTGACGGGATTGGCGACCGGCTTCGGCATGTTGATCGCGACGCGGGTGCTGATGGGGGTAGGGGAATCGACGACCTATCCGGCCTCGGGGCGAGTCATCCGCGAATGGATTCCGCTCAAGGAACGGGCGTTGTTCGCGGCCGTCTTCAACAGCGGCGCCTATTTCGGCCCAGCCGTCGGCGGTCTCGTGCTGGCCTGGCTCGTCAGCGCCGCCGGCTGGCGTGTGACGTTCCTCGTCTGCGCGGCAGTCGGCTTCGTCTGGCTGCTTGCATGGATGATCTGGTTCCGCAAACCTGAGGAGGCGAGTTGGCTCAGCGCAGAGGAGCGTGCGCTTATTCTGCGGGAGCGTGACGGCGGCGCAACGGGATTGTCGACCGGCGGCACATCGATCGGCCTGCGTGGCCTGCTCGCATCAAGTTCGATGCTGGGGCTGATGCTTTCCCAGGGATGCGCGGTCTACACGCAGTATTTCTTTCTGACCTGGCTTCCAAATTATCTTCAGACGGAACGCGGCATGTCGATGCTGAAGAGCGGCGCGCTGATGGCGCTTCCCTTCGTCGGCGCTGTGATCCTGACCGTGCTGCTCGGCAAGCTAAGCGATAGCTTGCTCACGGAGGCAAGCGCGCGCAGCGGAGGTCGCCGGCGCATGGGGGCGCTATTGATGCTGTTCGGCTCGGTGATTCTGCTGACGCCCTTGGTCGACAACGTCTATCTGGTGCTTGGCCTGATCACGATCGCGCTCGCCGGAGTGGCGTCGGCGGTCGCCCTCAACATCGCATTGATCGGCGACCTCCTGCGCACGTCCGCCGATTCCGGACGAGCGACGGGGCTGCTCATCCTCGGCGGCAATATATTCGGGATATTGGCGCCGATCGTCACCGGGTATGTCGTGCAAGCGACCGGCCGCTTCGATATGGCTTTCGTCGTGGCAGGTGCCCTGCTTGTGCTCGGCTCTTTGGCGGTGTTCTTGCTGGCGCGCAAGCCGATCGGACCGGCCGAGGATGGCGTTGTGCTGTCTACCCGCGTTGCTTGAGCCGGAGAGGGGACCCATGTTCTTCCATCCTCCAAAGGATCTGCCGACCAGCGTCTTTGCCCGGCTGCCGGATGAATTCCGCAAGGCCGATCCGAACAACGACTGGGCGCGGTACCAGCCGCAGGGAAGCCCCGCCCGCTCGCTGATCGAGGGCCCTTCCTTTGACCGTGACGGCAATTTGTGGTGCGTCGATCTTCCCAACGGCCGCATCTACAAGATTACGCAGCACGGCAATTTTGACGTCGCGGCCGAATATGATGGCTGGCCGAACGGACTGAAATTCCACCGGGACGGCCGGATCTTCATTGCTGACTACAAGAACGGCATCATGGAGATGGATCCGGTGAACGGCAAGGTCAGGCCTTACCTTGTTCGCGCCGGACTCGCACCCTTCAAAGGATGCAACGACCTGTTCTTTGCGGCCAATGGCGATCTCTACTTCACCGACCAGGGGCTCACCGGCCTCCATGACCCGACAGGCCGGCTGTTCCGTCTGAGCTCCGCAGGAAGGCTTGATTGCCTGCTCGACAATGTGCCGAGCCCCAACGGTCTTGTCATGAACCTGGCCGAAAACATGGTCTTTCTTGCCGTTACCCGCGGCAATTGCGTCTGGCGCGTGCCACTTGGTCCCGATGGCGGCGTCGCCAAGGTCGGCATCTACATTCAGCTATCCGGCGGCTGGGGCGGACCGGACGGCCTGGCGCTCGACGCGAACGGCAGGCTGTTCATAGCGCATGTCGGCCTTGGCGCGGTGTGGGTGTTCGACGCGCTCGGAGAGCCGGTCTATCGCATTCGCAGCTGCGCCGAGCCTCACACCACCAACATGGCTTTCGGCGGTACGGATAACAAAACGCTGTTCATCACCGAGTCTGGCAGCGGCTCGATCCTCAAGGCGGAAATGGACATTCCGGGCAAGCGGATGTTCTCGCATCATTGACCCGGTGACGAGGCGGGCTTGCGCCTGCTCGCCATAAATCCTCAAGCGAAGGATAGCAGCGCGGCATGGGAAAAAGGGGCAGGGCTCCTGACTCGAAGCCCAGACAGTTCACAAGCGACCAACCGCCATGCGGCTTCGATCCATCAGGCAGGCAACGGGTTGTCCCCCTTCACGCTCAGGCCGCGCATGAACTGGTCGCGGATCCAGCTCGGATCGCGCACGGTCTGGCTCACGGCGGGCGCGTCATCGATGCGCAGGGCGATCAGCGAGGGCGCGTCGCTCCGCAGAGCCCTGTCAGCGAGCATCTCGAAATCTGCCTCGTCGGAAGCCCAGTTGCTGTCCATGAGGCCGCAGGCGCGCGCCACGGCGACAATGTCCACGGCCTTCGCCGTCGCAGTCGGCTGTGAACCAGTAATCTGATAGAGACCGTTGTCCATCACGACGATCGACAGGTTGCGTGGCGCGCGGATGGCGACCGTGCTGAGGCAGCCGATCTGCATCAGCAGAGAACCGTCGCCCTCGATCGCGATGACGCGGCGTTTCGGTTGCGCCAATGCAACACCGAGAGCAATCGGAATCGCGAGTCCCATGCTGCCGAGCATGTAGAAGTTCTCCGGTCTGTTGCCGCAGGACCAGAGGTCGAAATTGGTATTGCCGATGCCGCCGACCACGGCCTCGCCGTGCGAGAGCTTCGCCACGAGCCGCTGGGTAATCTCGAAGCGATTCATCGGAGGGGTGTTGCTGCCCCATCGGCCCGTGCCGGTTCGGTTTGTCATGTCGGCTTGAAAACCTTTCCACCTGTGAGCAGCGGCGAGAGGATCAATGCGGCAGGCGCCCGCGTAGCGATCGCTTGGCGGATCGCGCGGTCCGCGACAAACTCGAGCTCGTCGAGCCGCGTGCAGGTGTGATGCTCGAGCGCGAGCGAATCCAAGACCGGTCGCATCGTCTTGCAGACCAGAGCCTGGCCGTAGTTGAACTCTCCCAGCGTGCCGCGCTCGGAAACGATCATCAGCGCCGGAATTTGAAACGCGACGGCGAGTGAGGCGAGAGCGTTCGGCAATGTCGCGAAGCCGCTGGTCTGCATCAGCAAGATACCTCGCAGGCCAGCCATCCAGGCGCCGCTGATAATGCCGAGTCCCTCCTCCTCGCGCGTCACAGAGAAGGCATCGAAGGAGGGGTCGGCATGAATGTCGGCAAGGAGCGGTCGCAGCACGTTGTCTGGCACATAGGCGGCGAGGCGGATGTCGTTCGCGACCAGCACGCTGTGTAGCACGCCATGCCAGGTCTGCCCGACGCCTTCGATTTTAGTGGGGGGAGTCATCGCCCGATCGCCCTTGCTCGGAAAAGCCTCCAGGCACGGCGGGATGCACCGTTATTGCCTTGATATAACACATGTTCTTTCGGTATCATTATTGCTGATGATATTGGTACAAGATTGTTGACAATCGTGTTAAAACGAAATGCAGCGGGAAGTCAACCGCGACTGGGCGGGCCGTCCGGAGCCGCGGTCATGGGAGGCAGTCCAATGCGGCGTAGAACTTTTCTTTTTTCCGCTCTCGCGAGCGGTTTAGCGGTCATCTCGGCGCGAGCGCAGACCGCCTGGCCGGTACGCACGGCGCGCTTCATTGTGCCGTTCGCCGCGGGAAGCGCGCTCGATGTTCCGACGCGCATGATCGCTGACCGGCTGGTCGCCGAACTCGGTGCGACGTTCGTTATCGAGAACCACAGCGGCGCCGGCGGTGCGATCGGCGTACAGCTTGTGGTGCAGGCCGAGCCGGATGGCGGCACCTTCCTCGTGACCAGTTCCTCCGTCGCCAGCTTGCCGGCGTTGCGGCCCAACCTCGGCTTCGATCCCGAGCATGATCTGCTTCCCGTGAGCATGATCTGCGACGTGCCCTCGGCGTTGCTGGTTCGCGCCGACTCCCGCCTCACAAGCGTGCCACAGCTCATTGCCGAAGCGCGCGCCAAGCCAGGACGCCTGACCTACGGCTCCGGTGGCGTCGGCTCCTCCAATCACCTTGCCGGCGCCTCCTTCGCGACTCTGGCGGGCGTCGAGCTCTTGCACGTGCCTTATCGTGGCACCTCAGCCGTCCTGAATGGACTTTACGGGGGTGATATCGATCTGATGTTTGCGCCCACCCTCGATGTCTTGGGACTCGTGAAGCAGGGCGCTTTGCGCGCGCTGGCTGTCACGATGCCGGAGCGCGTGCCGGCGATGCCCGACGTGCCGGCGATCGCCGAGTTTGTTCCTGGCTACGTCGTCTCGAATTGGTTCGCGATCTTCGCTCCGGCCAAACTGTCCTTGGACCTGCGCGCGCGCCTGGTGAAGGCGCTGGCGTTGATGCGCGACTGGCCGGAGTTGCAGGCACGCTTCGCTGCCGGCGCCGCGATTGCCCGGCTCGATGGACCTGAACCGCTCACGAAGCAGCTCACCGAAGACACCACGCGCTGGGCCGCTCTGATCAAGAAGCTCGGCATCAAAGCCGAATAGACATCCACGAACTGGTCCAGCACGGCCTCACCTGATCCACGAAAAGGACAAGCACATGGCTCTAAGTCAAACCGAGGGTGATTTCCTTACGCTGCACGAACTCGTCCGCGCCGCACACAAGAAGCTCGACGGCAATACGTGGGACTACCTGATCGGCGGCACCGCGACCGAGACGACGCTGCGACGCAACCGTCACGCACTCGACCGGCTCGCGCTGCGGCCGCGCGTCTTGCGCGACGTCTCCACAATCGACCCGTCGCACGGCTTTCTCGGCAAGAAGACGCGCCTTCCCGTCATTCTCGCACCGATCGGCGGCCTCGAAGCGCTCGCTCCCAATGGCGGCGTGTCGACGGCGCGCGCTGCTTCGAGTTTCGGCGTTCCATTTATCCTCAGCTCGGTGTCGGAAGCCGGCATGCAGACGGTCGGCAATACGGCGACCGGCACAAAGATCTTTCAACTTTACACGCGGGGCGACGCGGACTGGGTCGACGGGCAGGTCCGGCAAGCTATGGATTTTGGGTATGACGCGTTCTGCATCACGGTTGACAGTGCTGTCTACAGTCGCCGCGAACGCGATATCGCCAAGCGCTTCGCCAAACCGTGGCGCGGCCGCGGCGGTCACGGCGGTCCAACCGGCATGCAATATCAGGCCGCTTTCGGCTGGGAAGACGTCCGGCGCCTGCGGGACAAGTTCGGCATGCGACTGATTCTGAAGGGTATCGGAACTGAAGAAGATGCGACGCTCGCCTGCCAGGAAGGCATCGAGTGCGTTTACGTCTCCAATCACGGCGGGCGCCAGCTTGATCACGGCCAGGGCGCGATCGACGTATTGCCCGAGGTCGTCGAGGCAGTCGCCGGGCGTGCGATGGTCGTTGTCGACGGCGGCTTCTGCCGGGGCACGGACGTCGTGAAGGCGCTCGCACTCGGCGCCGATATGGTGGGGATCGGCCGCGTCTATTGCTACGGGTTGGTCGCCGCCGGTAGCGATGGCATCGTGCGCGTGCTCGAGCTCCTGGAAGCCGAGATCATCGAGTGCCTCGGACTCCTCGGAATCACGGGGCTCGGCGAGCTGACCCGGAAGCACGTGTGCAAGGCCGAGGCGGTTTATGCGCCGCATGTGCACAGCGCGTTTCCTTTGATGAATCTCCCGCCGCAGGATTACTGATGGCAACGATCGTCTATGTGGCGTGCGCCGGACCACGCGAGATTCACTGCTTTGATCTCGACGCCGAGCATGGCACGCTGACGCTCCTCGACGTCGTGGCGGTGCCCGGCGGCGAGGAGCCATCGCCAAGCAACCTGCCGCTCGCCTTCGCACCCGGCGGGGCAATGCTCTATGCGGCGCTGAGAACGCCGCCGTACCCGGTGACGGCATTCGTCGTCGACGCCGCGACCGGGCGGCTGACCTATCGCGGCACCGTGACCCTCCCGGCGCCGATGGCCTACATCGCGGCCGGCCGCCACAGCCTGCTCGCGGCGTCGTACAAGCAAGATTTGATCTCTGTCAGCGCGATCAAGGCCGACGGCGTGCCGGGACCGGCGGTGCAAGTGCTCGACACGCCGCCGAAGGCGCATTGTATCCTTCCCGGCCGCCGCGGCGGTGTCGTCTACGCGACCACCGTGGAAGGCAATGCTATCATGGTGTTTCGTCAGGACGCTGACACGGGGCGGCTAGCACCGGCCGACCCGCATCTCATCGCCTGCCGGTCCGGCTCGGGACCGCGTCATCTGACGCTGCATCCGCAGCTTGATGTGCTCTACTGTGTCAACGAGCTCGCCGGCACGCTCGCGGCATTCGCGATCGAAAACAAATCGGGCGCGCTGCTCGAGATGCAGTATGAAGCGCTGACGCCAAAAGGATTCGGCGGCAACGCCCGTGCAGCCGATCTGCACATCACCGCCGATGGCCGCTTCGTCTACGCCAGCGTGCGCAACACAAACGCAATTGCGGCGTTTCGCACCGAGCCGCGGACGGGGCTGCTCGTGCGCATCGCGCTGTTCGACGTGGAAGGATCGCCGCGCGCCTTCGCGCTCGATCCGCGCGGGCGCCACTTGATCTGCGCGGGGCAGACCGACAATGTTGTCGGCGTCTACGCGATCGATCCGCACAGCGGCGCGTTGACACACAAACATCGAACGGCCGTTCCTGCAAATCCGAGTTGGGTCGAAACACTCTCCCTCTAGAGGATGTCATGAAGACTATCAAACCAGAGAAGAAGCCGCATGTGACCGCCACATTGCGCGAGGCGATCATCGGCGGCCAGTTGATGCCGAACGAGCGCCTGATCGAAGTTGAACTCGCGGCCCGCTTCAGATCGAATCGTGTCCGAATTCGAACTGCGCTGAGCAAACTTGAAAGTGAAGGCCTGGTCGTCTCCGAGCCGAACCGCGGCGCCCGCGTGCGAGCAGTCACGGCCGACGAAGCGCTCGAGATCACTGAGGCGCGGGCCGCAATGGAAACGCTTGTGGCCGTGAAAGCCGCTGAACGCGCGACCGAGGACGACATCGCGCGGCTACGAAACGTGCTTGAGCGAATGCGCGACGCAATCGCCGGCGGCGATCTTCTCGGCTATTCCGACCTCAACGGCGAGTTGCACACCGAGATCCGTCACATCGCCTGCCACGCAACCGCGAACCGGATCCTGGGACTCTTGAACTCGCAGGTGGTCCGTTTTCAATTTCGAGCCATCCTGATCCCGGGCCGCGCCGCAAAATCCTTTGCCGAACACGAGACGATCGTTGATGCGATTTGCGCGCATGATCCCGAGCGCGCACGGTCCGCCATGGCCAGCCACCTATTCCAAGTCGTCGACGCGCTCCGGCAAGCGATTGCGTCGCCGCGCGCGCAGCGCGGCCTCACTGACTCCAACATCGCCCTTGCCTGACGATGCCGCGCGCGCCACTGCGTTTGCTGACAGCATGCGCGTGCTCGGCAGGATGTGTGGCCATGATCGCATGGGAGGCCGCTGCCGGACCAACGGTGCCCCCGGTACGCGCGTCGGAAGCGCGGCCGCTCGGCAACACGCAGGCGATCACTCGCTGCAGCGAGCCATTGCAACTCACGCGCCAAAGCAACTTCAATCGTGGGTAGGGATTTTCGCCCAAA
>Ga0137412_10002212_pt1 | contig 15346 bp, 11 predicted proteins | sample CZODoug2_1_16fun_FD_122160 | JGI IMG/M metagenome (GOLD analysis project Ga0137412, IMG submission 122160) | Vadose zone soil fungal communities from Angelo Coast Range Reserve, California, USA - CZODoug2_1_16fungal (Hybrid Assembly) | ecosystem: Environmental > Terrestrial > Soil > Vadose zone...
TGATTATGGGGAAGGCTTATCTGCAGCACCAGGAATATGACACGGCATTTGCGGAATTGCGTAAGGCAGAGGAGGCAAAACCGGATTTGCCGTTTGTGCATTTTAATTTGGGGATCGCTTACGTGGAGACGGGCGAGGCCGCGAAAGCTGAGCAAGAGTTTTTGAAGGATAGTCGAATTGATCCGGAGTTGGCGGACGATTATTACCAGTTGGCGAAGATTTACGCGCAGGAGCAGCGGGACGCGGATGCGACGCAGGCTTACCGGAAAGCGTTGAAACGGGACCCGCGGCGGCCGGGGGCGTGGTTTGGGCTGGCGAAGATTTATCAGAAACAAGGGAAGTATGAAAAGGCGTTACAGGCGGTCGGGGAGACGCTGAAAGTGGTTCCGGCAAGCGACAAAGCACATTACTTGCGGGGGCAACTGCTGCTGAAATTGGGAAGGAAGGAAGAGGCGCAGCGGGAGTTTGCCACCGCGAAGAAATTGATGGATGCGGATTTGGACAAGGACCGGGAGAAGTGGAGCGATAAGACGATTTCGAGTCCAGAGTTGACGTCGGGGAAGAATTAAGAGGAAGAAAAAGAAAAGAATTTAACGCAGAGTTCGCTGAGGCGCTGAGTTCGCTGAGAAGAGGATGAGAGCGATCAGAGCGGCGGAGGTTGCCAGGGGCCTCGGGCTTCTTCGAGTTGCTCGGCTACGGCGAGGAGGAGATCTTCTTCGTGGGGACGGCCGATCAATTGGATGTTGATGGGGAGGCCTTCGGCAGATTGTCCCATGGGAAGAGGGAGGCCGGGAAAGCCGGCTAGATTCAGCCATTGGGAGAAACGCATGGTGTCGCGATAATTGTGCGGATCGCCGGACCGGTAGTTGCCGGCGCCGTGTTTGAAAGCTGGTGCCATAGAAACTGCGGAGAGCAGTATTGGGACTTCCCGGAGTTGCCTGAGAAGTGAGGCGCGGACGAGATCGCGGTCGACGCACGCTTTCTGGAAGGCTTCGAGAGTGGCTGTGGGCTCAGCCTGCGTCGCTTCGAGATAACTTAAGAACATCGGACTGAGCTGAGACTCTTTTCCGCTTGTGGATTGGCGGAAGAGATCGGCGATTACCGGGCCGAAGAAAAACCACCAAAGATCGAGGGCCTGGTCCAATTTTTCCAATTTGAGTGGTTCGACGCGGTGATTGAGATCGCAGAGGAGTTGTGCGGCCCGGCGCAGCGCTGAGAGAGTTTCCGGCGTGGGGCGGCCAAGTTCTGGGTTTTCGAGAACGCCGATGCGAAGGCCGCGGAGATCGGAAGCGGTAATTTCACGGATTGGAACTGGCGCGGAGAGGGCGTCGCCAGGATCGGGGCCCGACATTACGGCGAAGAGAGCGCGCAGGTCGGCGACGGTGCGGGCCAAGGGTCCGACAACGCCGATCCAGGCGAACGCGCCGCCGCCGGGAGGATAGTGGCCAGTGGAGGGAATGCGGCCGGGCGTGGGCTTGAGTCCGCAGATGCCGCAAAAGTGAGCGGGGGTGCGGATGGAGCCGCCGCCGTCGCTGCCAACTCCCCCCATCGAGCAACCGGAGGCGATCGCGGCGGCTTCGCCACCGCTGGAGCCACCTGTAGAATACGTAGGATTCCATGGGTTGGAAGTTTTGCCGCTCAGGCGGTTGTCTGTTTCGTAGGCCATCAGGAATTCGGGCGTATTGGTGTTGCCGAGCAGGATTGCGCCGGCATCTTCGAGACGAGAGACAAGAGTCGCGTTGGTGACGGGAATGTAATCCTTGCGGAGGAGAGAGCCCGCGGGGCAGGGCCAACCGGCTACGTCGAGGCAGGATTTTACGGTGACGGGAATTCCTTCGAGCGGGCGTGGCTTGTCTCCGCGCGCGATTCGGGATTCGGAGTCGCGGGCACGGGCACGGGCGGATTCGGCGTCAATGTGCACGAAGGGATTGAGCTGGGGCTGAATTTGCTGGATGCGATTGAGGTGGGCGGCGATGAGTTCGAGGGGAGAAATTTCCTTGCGCCGGAATTTTGCGAGAGTTTCAGCGATTGTGGAATAAATGGGTTGGGCCATGGCGGACGAAAGAAAGGTAACGGCCCTATTGCGATTGGTCAAGGCAAGCTGGAGAAGTGGCCGGAAAGCCGCTATAAAATCGGTTGACGATAGGGTTGGCAGCCAAGACAATCGAACGGAACGTAAGGCAAAGCAGATCAGGATGCTTCGCGAGTGGCGTATCCAGAAGGAATATTCCCGAATGAAAGCCAGGCACTGGGGTTCGCGGCGTTTGTACTGGATTTTTGTGGCGACGGTGTTGCTGTTGCCGGGATTGGTTTTGTTCGCGTCACACCGGCCCGGCGAGGAGAACTACCAGTCCGCATCTGCGACGGGGGCCAGGCAGAAGAAAGCTCCGGCAGGGGATGCGCTGCGACTGAATACTTTGGGCGTGGCGTACCTGAACCAACAGAAGTCGGCGGAGGCTCAGAAATATTTTGAACAATCGCTGGCGGCGGATCCGGATTTTGCGGTTGCGAAGATGAATCTGGGAATTGCGTTGCTGGCGCAGCAAAAAATGGAGCAGGCGCGAGTGGCGCTGGAAGAGGCGGCTTCGAAGCTACCGGATGATCCATACGCCTGGTACAACCTGGGGCTTGTGTACAAGGATGCGGGCGAGCCGGTGAAGGCGATTGCGGCGTTCCAGCATGTGGAGAAGATTGCACCTGAAGAGCCCGACGCATTTTATTTCGAAGGCTACCTGAATTCGCAACTCCAACAATATGAACAGGCGATTCCAGCGTTTCAAAAAGCGCTGAAGCTTGCCCCGTATCACGCTTCGGCGCAGTTCGGGTTGGCGCGCGCTTATCAGAGGAAGGGCGATACGGAGGCCGCGCGTGAGGGAATGAAGAGGTTTCAGAAACTTACGGCAGAGCATCTGGGGATTCCGTTTGGTGCGGGATATGGGGATCAGGGGAAATTTTCGCTGGCGGAATTTTTGCCGGGAGGGGAGACCAGTGTTCCGGCAGAGATCGCGGTGCGTTACGAAGTTGCGCCGCTGCAAAAGCTGATAGGCGTTGCGGGGAAAAGTCCGGGAGATGCTGGTGGCAAGAACGGGGCCTGTTTTCTGGATTTTGACGGAGATGGGAAAGCGGATTTGTTTCTGGTGGGGGCAGGGAACGGAAAGAGCGAATTGTTGCGCAATTTGGGGGGCGGACGATTTGAGGATGTTACGGAGAAAGCGGGGCTGGGCGGAGTTGGCGCTGGATTTGGGTGTGCCGCGGGAGATTTTGACAACGACGGGAAGACGGACCTGGCGGTGTGCGAGACCGGTGGAGTGCGGCTGTTTCACAACGAAGGCGGGGGAAAGTTTGTTGATGTAACGGAAAAAACGGGAATTCGCCGCCAAGCCGGCTGTGTTTCGCCGACGTTTGTGGATTACGACCATGACGGAGATCTGGATTTGTATTTGACGTTTGCTCCGCAAGGCACGGAAGGAAAGAAATCACGGAATGCTTTGTGGCGGAACAACGGGAATTCGACGTTCACGAATGTTTCGGAAGAGACGGGACTGGGAGTGGAAGCGACGGGCGGAGGCGCGGTCAGCACGGATTTCAACAATGATCGGGCGATTGATCTGGTGCTGGCCGGTGGAGAGCGCGGCGCGGACGTGTATTTGAATCCGCGCGAAGGAAAGTTTGCGGAGTTGCCGGCCATTGATTTTGCGAAAGAGAAATTGCCGCCGGCGGTGGGAGTGGTGGCGTTCGATTTCAACAAAGATGGTTGGATGGACCTTGCATTTACGCACACAGGCGCGCCGGGAATTTCGCTGTGGAGAAATGTGGAGGGCAAACGGCTCGAGCGAGTGGCCCTGCCGGATTTTGGGTGGAAGCAGGGCTGGGGAATTGTCTGGGTGGACTACGACAACGACGGATGGCTGGACCTTGCGGCGGTGGGAGAGGGCGCGAGCGGCGGAGAAATTCGCGTGTTGCGGAATCTTGGCGATGCAGGTTGGTCGGATGTGACGAAGAAGGTGCATCTCGACGGAGTGAAGCTGAAGGAACCGCGCACGCTGGCGGTGGCCGATTTGAAGAACGACGGGAGTCCGGATTTTGTGGTGACACAGGCGGACGGCGAGACGCTGGTGCTGGAAAATGTGGGAGCGAATCAGAATCACTGGATGCAGATTGACCTGAAGGCGCTGAACGACAACAAGAGCGGCATTGGGACGAAGGTGGAAATTTTTGCCGGCGGGCTTTATCAGAAATGGGAGATCGCCGGGGCTTCAGGCTATTTGGGGCAGAACGGTCCGGGATTGCTGGCGGGGCTTGGCAAGGAAAAGGCGATGGATGTGGTGCGGCTGCTGTGGCCAACTGGCGTGCCGCAGGACGAAGTGAACCTGGCAGCCGGGAAAACGCAGGCGATTGGAGAACTTGACCGGCGGGGAAGTTCGTGCCCGATTCTGTTTTCGTGGAATGGGCGGGAATACGAGTTTATTGCGGACATGATTGGGCCGGGAGTGGTGGGGCACTGGGTGGCGCCGGGAGAGCGGGATGTGCCGGACCCGGATGAGTATTTGAAAGTTGCGGCGAAAAGCGTGCGTGAAAAAAATGGGCGGTTGAGTTTCCGGTTCATGGAGCCGATGGAAGAGACGGTTTACCTGGACCAGGTGCGGCTGGTGGCGGTGGATCATCCGGCGAATGTGGAAGTGAATCCGAACGAACGATTTGTAAGCGCGCCGCCTTTTCCGGAGTTTCGCGTGATCGCCACGGAAAATGCTCGCGTGCCAGTTGGCGCGTGGGACGACCGCGGGAAGGATGTTTTGCCGCTGCTGGCGAAACGCGACCGGAAGTACGTGACGGAGTTTGAAGGATTGCCGTTTGCGGGATTCGCGAAATTGCACTGGATTGAGCTGGATTTAGGCGCTTGGGACGCGGAGAAACCGCTGCGGCTGTTGCTGGACGGATATACGGATTATTTCACTGCGACTTCAATGTACGCGGCCGACCAGGCGGGGATCAAGGTGATCGCGCCCTATGTGGAGGCGCAGGACGCGCAGGGAAATTGGAAACGCGTCGTCGAGGACATGGGTTTTCCGGCGGGGCTGGCGCGAACGATGGTCGCGGACCTTACGGGGAAAATTCCAGCGGGGACACGGCGCATTCGAATCGTATCGAATTTGAAAATTTATTGGGACGCGGTGCGGATTGACCAGACGCCGCCAGTGGAAGGAATAAAAGTCGAGGAAGTCCCGTTGGCCACTGCATCGCTCGCTTACCTTGGCTATCCGAAAGAGATACGGCTGCAACCGGCGAGCGACACGGTCTACTCGTATTCGCATCGAAGCCCGACGGGACCGTATGCGCGGGCTGCGGGAAATTACACGCGGTATGGAGACGTGAAGAATCTGCTCGGCTCGGCAGACGATCAATTTGCGGTGTTTGGATCGGGTGAGGGAGTGGAGCTGGAGTTTGATCCAGCGGGCTTGCCTGCACTTCCCGCCGGATGGACGCGCGATTACTTTTTCTACGCGAATGGATTCGAGAAGGATTTCGATTTTTATGCCGCCTATGCGTTTACGGTGGAACCACTTCCCAAACACGGACTGGTCTCTTATCCGTACGAAGCCGGGAAAGAGTATCCGCTGGACGACGAACATTTGAGATATCAGATGGAGTACAACACGCGCTCGCGATCCGATCGCCTGCCGGGGAATTTGCGTTACACGTATACCGCGCCGAAGTGAGGAGCAACTGATGGGAAGAACGGGGGTCGTCACGATTCGCGACGTGGCGCGGGAGTGCGGCTATTCGGCTTCCACCGTTTCGATTGTGCTGAATGGCGCTCCGCTATCGCGGTACATCCCCGCGGACACAAAAGGAAGAATCGAAACCGCGGCGAAGCGGATGGGGTACCGGCCGAATCCGCTGGCGCGGTCGCTGCGGAGCCAACGGTCGAACATAATCGGAGTGATGGTGATCGACATCACCGACCCGTTTTGCACGCCGATCTTGCGCGGACTGGAGAACGCGCTTTATCAGGCAAGTTATTTGTCGCTGCTGGCGGACGCGCACAACGAACCGCACCGATTTGAACGGTACCTGGAAATGCTGCTGGACCGGCGCGTGGAAGGATTGGTGGTGATCGCGAACTGGCTGGTGACAGACATCAAGCTGCTTGCGGACCTGACGGAGTGCCAGGTGCCGACGGTGATCGCCGGGCGGAGTTTTGAGAACCATTCGGTCAGCACGGTTTCCGTGGACAATGAAGGCGGCGCGAGCATGGCGCTGGAGCATCTCTACCGGCTGGGGCACCGGGAAATTGCGTTTTTGCGCGGGCCGAAGGCGCTTTCCAGCAGCGGGCAACGATGGAAGGGAATTCGCGCGTTTGCGCAATCGGCGGGATTGCGTTTGGATTCCAAGAAAATCCTGGAGCTGCCGGAATCGCTGGATCCAAATTCAAGCTTTGAAGCTGGAACACAATTGACGGGCGAATTGCTGCGGCAAGGCAAGCCGTTTACCGCGCTGATGGCCTATGACGATGTGACGGCTTTGGGAGCGCTGCGCGCACTGAAGAAAAAGGGATTGCGCGTGCCCGAGGATTGCTCGGTGGTCGGATTCGACGACGTGGCGCAGGCGGGCTTATCCGTGCCTTCGCTGACTACGGTGCGGCAGCCGATGGAAGCGATGGGCAGCCTGAGCGCGGGAATGGTGCTGGACGCGATCAACGCGATGGATCAGAAGCAGGACGTTCCGGTGGTGCGAAGAAAAATTCCCGCGGAGCTGGTGGTTAGAGAATCGACGCGGGCGTTGAAGTAGCAGCGAGCGAGTTCGCGTGGGTTTGCTATTTCGCTGCTGGCGCGAAGGCGTCGGGAGGATCCAGGTAGCCTTGCTGCCAGAAGGCTTCGCCTTTCAGCGCTCCTGAAGCGAGTTTCTGGATGTTTGCGGAAGTCGCAGCAGCAATTCCACCGTCGGCGGCGTCAAAGATTACGACTACGCCTTCGAGAGCCGGGTTCGAGGCGGATCCTTCCCGCAAGCCCTTTTCAAATAGTGCGAGGCAGTAGTTAAGGCGAGCAGTTGGCCCGGACTCCTTAGGATTTTGAGAGAGCAGTTGCACGGTGAAGATTCTCACTTTTTTACCCTTGAGCTGCGCCCAATCACCGGGAAAATCGGCGGTTTCTTCACGCTCGATGCGGAAACCGGCGAACTTTTCTTCGGGGCCGGCCGCGGCGGACTGCAATCTGGCAGCGAGGCCTTCGGACAACTCGACGGAATTTTTGCGGACATAGCCGCGCGAATCGCCGGAGATGGAGATATGGATCCACTCTCCTTCCCCGTCGAGAAATTCAAATTCATCATTGGCGGAGGCTTCGAAAAGGATGCGAGAGCTCTCCGCGTTCCGGGCGTAAATGGGAGTGCCGGATTTCTTGACCACAAGCAGATTTGTCGGATGCGCCTGGCCTCGCTTGATCTCCTGAAGATTCTGGAGTTCAGCGGTGAGTTGCTGAACACGCTTTTCGCCGGCGATGCGCTGGTTGCGAAGGGCGGCGACTTCATCGGGTTGCTGCGCGGACTGCGGAAGCGGCGTAGCCATAGCCGCCGCGGCACGCGCGCCGGAAAGATCCAGCTTGGGTTGCGGCGCTTGAGGGGCATTCGAGGCGGGGGAAGCGGAGGCAACTGCTTTGCCCGTGAGCTTTTCTTCCAGCCGATCGAGAAAATCGAGTTCGAGGCGGCCATTGGAAGGAAGGACCTGATAGCCCGATTTGGCGACGTCGCGATCGGCGTACCACGCGGTGATTTTTGCGGAGAGGCGAACGATGGTGGTTCCGGCGTCGCCGGGAACCAGTTCGATGGAGAATTGGTAGAAGCCGCGTTCGTAGTGGTCGAGAGGATTATCGGCGCGAGCGACAAAACCATCGAGGACGGGAAGCTTCTGGCCGGAATAGGCTTGCAGATCTTTCAAGGCTTGCTCGATTTGAGGACGCGGCAGGGTGAAACTTCTGGCGTACGGGATGGCTTGCGCGTGTGTCCAGCGCGGGAAACTTGCAAGATAGAGAAGGAAAAGAAATATTTTGGCAAAACGGAACGAGTGGATCTTCAAGGCAACTGCTCCAGGCGTTCCTGGGGAAGCCATCCGCGCTGGCCTTCGGGCGTTTCAACGCCGAGCCAGCGCGGCGTGACGATGAGGATGACGACGTCCGTGAACGCGGAAAGTGTCTTGAGGCTGGCGGCGGATTGGAACGGGGCGGCTTTCAGGTCGGCGCCGGGAGCTTTGACGCGGCGCTCGAGTTCGTGGTGCAGGGCGTTGACCTGCTGCTCTAGTTCCTTTTGCGCGGACTGGGCGTTGTTAAAGCGAGAGGTTTCGTCTTCGCGCTGCCGGACGATCGATTGACGAACGAGTTCGGCGCTGGTTTCGCGGCGCCTGGCGTCGGCGGCCTGAGCGGCGGCTTCCTGCAAAGCCTCGAGCTGATCTTTGATCTCTTTCATTTCACTTTTTTCAACGGTGCCATCGGAAGCGTGAACGACGCGGTGCCCCGACTCCTGATAAAGGGCGTCGATTTTGACGCGAGTGCGGGTGGCGTCAACGGGAATGATGACGTAGCGAACGGCGATGGTGCCCTGGTCACCCGACTCCAGAAAATGCCGCGGCGCGATCGCGTTTTTGCGAATTTTGAAATAGACCTCACCAGGGCCTTGCCAGGGTTCGAAAAGTGGTGTGGAGTCGACTGCGTCTGCCCCAGTCAAAATCGGCTCTTTGTCGAAGACCAGCGTGCCGTGAACAATTTTGTCGCTGACAACGGCAAGGACAGCCTGGCGAATTTCGTTCAGAGAAACAGGAAATTCGCGGATGATTCCGGGAGTGCTCAGAGCCTCCCGGGGAGCGCCGGCCATTGGCAGAAGAAGGATTGCCAAACTTGAGATCAGGGCGAGAGCGGCGGGGAGAAAAGTCCGAGAGAGCGGATTAAGCCAGTCTGTAATTTTTATCCACATTTTCAATCGACTTAAAGTGTTACCTCCAATTCAAGCATTGTGTCAAATCCGGCGTTAAGCCGAAGAGAGGGTTCTGGAGTGGAGCGGAACGGTACCATAACCATCCTTATGAAAAAATTTCCAAATGCATGTAAGAAATCCCTTGCATTCATGGAACGAGAGGGAGTAGCATCCGCATCGGTTCAGGGACTGAGAATTGCGTGTAGCTCTCTTGACGGAGAGGCGACGCGCGGTTTTCGGAAGTTAGTTTGGAGCGAATCGGCTAAATGTGGGAGTTGGCGCTGTGGGAGCGTCGACGGTCCGCATTGCCTGTAAACACCCGTTCCAAAATCCCTTCACCCAATTGAACGCAGTCCAAACGCGTTGTCTGCTCAGCGTTTTGCCCAACGTAATTGAGGAGGCAGTATGGATGCTAGGGGTAGTGGGGTTAGCGGGGTAGTGCCCCGACCGGTTAGAAGTTTGCTGTACTTCGTAGTGGTCCTCGGTATTTTCCTCTTCAGCTGCACTGAAGCAAGTGCCTTTCCCGCATTCGCAAGAAAATATGGCCTGCCGTGCTCGTCGTGCCACGAAGCATGGCCGAAGCTGAGCCCGTTCGGGCAGCAGTTCAAGGACAATGGATACCAGTTGGGAAACGATCGCGATGCTCCCATTTTCCAACAGGCAGCCTACTGGCCCGTTGCCTTCAGAACCACTCCGAATTGGCATTTGGAAACTGCCAATCACGTGCCTGTGGATGGTGGGGCGAATGGCGTGGTTGCGGATGTGAAGACGTCGGGCTTTGACTATACGGGCCTGGACATACTGACGGGCGGGACCCTGGCCAAGAACGTCAGTTTCTTGTTCGTTCCATCTTCGGACGAACTAGGGGCCTTCCACATTGAATCGGTGAACGTGCGGTTCGACAATATCCTCAGCTCGACCTGGTTCAACCTCAAAGTTGGAAAGTTCGAGTTGGATAACCTGCTGTCGGAAAAGCGCATTCTGACCTTGTCGTCGAACGGCGGGTTCTATCAGAACTACCATTTTCAGCCGATGTACAAACCCGGAACGCCGGAAACTTACGTTTTCGGCATCGGCGATAACCAATTGGGTGTCGAATGGATGGGGCACTCAAAGAATGATCGAACGCGCCTGTCCGTTGCGATGCTGCAACCCAGCGACGGGAATCCGGATTTTGTAACCGGTGCCGGAGCAGGTGGGTTTACCGGCCCTGGCAGTGCTGCGGGACGGACTTATGACGTATTTGCCGCGGGCAGCCAAGCGTTCGAGGTCAAGGGTCTGGGTCTGCAACGCGTTGGCGCTTTTGCTTATTTCGGGCACTCGCCCACTTTCCCGAGATTCACCAGCGGTGGGGTAGACGTACCGGGCACAGGGATCGGGAACGAGCCTTACTACCGAGTCGGGTTAATCGGCATGTGGTACGTGAAGAAATTTGATTTCACGACCATGTACTTCTATGGGCATGACAACGCATTTCTTGCTGCCAGCACGCCTTCCAATCAAACCTTGCCGGCCGGCACCCGAGCGCCAACATGGAACGGCGGGTTGATCGAAACGCATTACACGTACAACCCGCAACTGATTTTTGTTAATCGCTACGAGCTGATCCGGATGTCCCAGCAAGCGTTCGTCGGCGATCCCCTCACCGGTGAGGTGGCGAATCCAGGGAACGCGGGCGACATTGACGCGCTGACATTCGGCATCCGCTACTACCCGTTCATCAATAGCCGGGCGGGATTCGCCTTCCACAATGAGTATTCCATCGTCTGGCAACGCAACAGCCAGATTTCACCCGTGACTAACGGCACGATCGGCCTGACCAGCAGCAGCCTGCTGTTCGGGTTTGACTTCGCGTTCTAAGGGAGAAAATCATGCGGAGAATCCAATTCATGAAAATCGCATTGAATCTCTTGCTGGTGGCTGCACTGCCGATGGCGGCAGGGGCGCAGCAGATGGAAGCACACATTGGAAACGTGACCGGGCACGCGGAGGCGGGCAAGGCACTCTATTACCGCTACTGCTGGGGGTGCCACGGAGCCCGTGGTAACGGTGACGGCGAAAATGCGCCGTACTTGAATATCCTGCCGCGTAACTTTGTCGCGGGGACGTTCAAGTGCCGGTCCACGCCGACGGGCACCTTGCCGCTGGACCAGGATCTATACAATTCCGTTGAGCGCGGATTCAATTTCACGAACATGCCGAGTTGGAACGCATTGACGGTGGAGGAACGCGCCAATCTGGTGGCCTTCATCAAAACCTTTTCGCCGCGGTGGAAGACGGAAAAGGCGGGTGATCCAATTCAAATTCCGGCGGAACCGGCACTGACAGTGGGGAGCATCCAGCACGGAAAGGAACTTTTCCAGAAGCTGGAATGCTGGAAGTGCCACGGGAACGAAGGGCGCGGTGATGGGCCCTCCGCCTCGACTTTGACAGACAATAACGACCAGCCCATTCGGCCGTATAACTTCACTTCAGACAACCGGTCGAAGTGCGGAACGACGAACAAAGATCTCTACAAGATTTTCATGACCGGACTTGACGGCACGCCCATGCCTTCGTTCGCAGACGTGATTAAACCGGAAGACGCGTGGGACCTGGTGCATTATCTGCGCACCTTGCAATATAACGACAAAAGCCCCGAGCTGACCCTGTGGCTGAGCACAAAGGAAGGCGCTGCAATCGTAAACGCTCAGAAAGTGGCAAACACGAACACCGGGTCCGGAGTGAATCCCTGACCGGTTGCGGTTTCAGATTGAGAGGGAGGTTGGGATGAGTATGAAGCACGCAGTATTGGCAGGAGCGGTGATGCTGGCAGCTTCGGCTGTGGCGTTGGCCGAACCTGCCGGCGGCACCGTCAGCGGCAAGGTGACCTATGAAGGGACGCCGGCCAGGATGAAGCCGATTGATATGTCGAAAGAACCGTCTTGCGCAAAGATGTACACCACGCCGCCGTTGGTCGAGACCGTGGTGACCGGTTCAGGAAACAGTCTTCAGGATGTGGTCGTGTACATCTCGGCAGGGATCCCGGACGATCCGGCGCCTTCGAACGCGGCAGTCTTCACCCAAAAGGGTTGCCGTTACATTCCGCACGTCCTGCCGTTTCAGGTGAATCAGGAACTGAAGATCGTGAATGAGGACCAGACCTCGCACAACATCCACCCGCTGCCGAAGCTGAATCGCGAGTGGAACAAGTCGCAGCCGCCGGGAACGCCGCCGATCAGCGAGAAGTATGACAAGGCGGAGTTTATTCCAGTGAAGTGCAACGTGCATCCATGGATGCACGGGAATTTCGCGGTGATGAAGAACTCGCACTATGCCATCACAGGTGACGGCGGGGCGTTCAGCCTTGCAAATCTGCCTCCGGGGAAGTACACGGTCACGGCTTGGCAGGAATCGTACGGTGATCAATCGCAGGAAGTGACCATCAGTGGCAGCGAAACCAAAACCGTCAACTTCTCCTTCAAGGCCAAGCCCTATTGATATAGGGCTTGGCAGTTCATCTTGAATGATCAGCGTTATCGGGCAAGTACACCCAACACAATGGATTGCCCTTGAAGCGGGCAAAGGCGGGGAACTATGGGCAAATTTTTTGCGATAACTATTTTTGTGATTGCAATCCTGTCGGCAATCCCCATTGTCATGCATACGTGGGAAGCGCCCGCGGACATTTCAACGCATGGACATTTGATTGACGAGCAGATGTCAGAAACCATGGCCGAAGCGGGAATCTCTTTTCTTGCCGCGCAGCTCCTGTTGGCGTTTTTCATCTGGCAGTTTTCGAACCGGGGCACGGAGTCAAAGCTCAAGAGTTTTCCAGGCGGCGCCAGGGCCTTGGTGATTGCAGCCGTGCTTGTAGTGGGAGTGGAAGTCCTGGCCCTTGGGGTGTTCGGTGTGAAGGCATGGGCCGGCGTTTACCTCACTCCGCCCTCGGCGGACGCCATGCCGATCCAGGTTCAAGCCGGGCAATTTGCTTTCTATTTCCGTTACCCAGGTCCAGATGGAAAGTTTGGCCCGCTTCACCCGGAGCGGATCAATGAAGGTTCGCAGGAATTCTTCGGCCTCGACAAGGAACACGATGTTGAGTCGCGAGACGACATCGTCACCGCCGAGATGGCCATCCCGGTGAACAAGGAAGTGCATCTGCTCATGCACGCCAAGGATGTTGGCCACTCCTTTTTCGTGCGGGAGTTGCGGGTACAGCAGGATTTTGTTCCCGGGCTGGATGTTTCCCTTCACTTCACGGCAACAAAGATCGGCAGATACGAAATTGTGTGCACCCAGCTTTGTGGCTTGGGGCATTACAACATGAAGGCGTATCTCGATGTGCTGTCCAACGACGATTTCAACGAATGGATGAAGAAGCAGGCGGCGATGCAGTAGCTCTTCCCCCGCATTTGCGCGGCGGTTGCAGAATTCTTATTTGAGGTGAGCATAGATGCACGACACGTCAGCCCACGCGGTCCAGCACCACGCTCCGACAAGTTTTATCCGGAAACACGTCTTTAGCCTGGACCATAAGGTGATCGGCAAGCAGTATTACGCGCTGGCATTGGCCGCCGCTCTTATCGGCATGGTGCTTTCCTGGATAATGCGCATCCACCTGGGATGGGCGAATGCTGCGATTCCCGGGCTCCATACGCTGTCCCCCAACGGCGCGCCCGGTGGCGTGCTGACGCCGGAATATTATCTGCAATTGATGACCATGCATGGCACGATCATGGTCTTTTTCGTATTGACGACCGCGCCGTTCGCCGCGTTTGGCAATTACTTCCTGCCGATTCAGGTCGGCGCGGAGGATATGCCGTTCCCGCGGTTCAACATGATGTCGTTCTGGGTCACGTTCATAGCGTTCCTCGTTCTGGTCTCTTCCTTCTTCATTAGCGATGGCCCGACGCTGGGTGGCTGGACCCAATACGCTCCACTGAATGCGATCGGTTCCTCGGGAGGTCCGGGCCAAGGCTTGGGCGTCGTCCTATGGATGATTTCAATCGCGCTGTTTTGTATTGGCCAATTGCTGGGCTCTTTGAACTTCATCACTACCACGCTTGATCTTCGCGTGAAGGGAATGAGCCTCATGCGGCTGCCGCTTAGCGCGTGGGCCTGGTTCATTACCTCCTGCATGGGCCTGACGGCATTTTCGGTGTTAATGCCCGCTTGTATCCTGGTGATTCTGGATCACGTTGCGGGAACGAGCTTCTTCGTTCCCTCGGGATTGGTTCTGAACGATCAACTGGTCCCACATTCGGGCGGATCGACTTTGCTGTGGCAACACCTGTTCTGGTTCTTCGGGCATCCCGAGGTTTACATCGCGATTGTTCCCGGGATCGGGATTGTTTCCCACATCCTGATCGCCAATATGCGCAAGCCGATGCTCAGCCAGAGAGTGCTCATCTATTGCATGGGAGCGCTCGCCGTCCTCAGCTATATGGTTTACGGCCACCACATGTTTGTCAGCGGGATGAATCCGATCTCATCGCTGGCATTCTCCTTCCCAACGCTGGTGATTACGATTCCGGCCACCATCACGGTTCTGATCTGGGTGTTCAGTCTTTATGGTTCCCGGTTGCGTATCAACTCAGCGTCCCTGTTTGCCTTGGGTTTTGTTTCTATGTTTGTGAGCGGCGGCGTCAGCGTGCTCGTCGGATCGAACAACAGGAGCTTGCCATAGCGCGGGTGTGCCACAATCGCGTATAAATCCCCTGCTGACGCGTCGGACGGAAGTGTGATGGCCAGGATGACGTGGTTGAAATTGACCCCTGGAGGGTATTCGGGCGTGACGACGCCGCGGCGCGTATTCACAAGAACATAAAACGAATCGATGCCAATCTCGTGAAGCATTGCCGCCAAAAGAGTGGCCTTGTCTTTACAGTCTCCGTAACGGTTGCTGAAGACGCTCGCGGCGGGATGCGGCTGGTACCCGCCGACGCCGATTTCGATGGCCTCGCCTTGCTTGCATCGCAGTTCAGGGCCGCCGAGCGACCAAACCGCGGTATCCGGGCCGCCCGAGAGCAAGCCGATGCTGTCCGGCTTGATCTGAAGCGCGAAGGCGGGGCGTCCCTGCGCCAGCGCCATCGGCGGCAGCACCGGTCCGAGGGCGGCGGCCCCGAGACCGGCCATCAGCTCGCGTCGATTGAGCGGAAATTTGGGGCTTGCCATCCGCGTGATCCCGACCATTTTTGACCTGGAAAGTCCAGCCGCGCCGGCTGCGGCGGATGGGCTCGAAAACGGCCATTTTTTTGCTGCGAACGGGTGGGCTCATGTTATAAGCCCGCCGCCCGCGGCATCGCGGCCGGACCGATGCTGTTCATGCGGGCGTGGCGGAACTGGTAGACGCGCTGGATTTAGGTTCCAGTGACGAAAGTTGTGGGGGTTCGAGTCCCTCCGC
>Ga0137412_10002213_pt1 | contig 15337 bp, 16 predicted proteins | sample CZODoug2_1_16fun_FD_122160 | JGI IMG/M metagenome (GOLD analysis project Ga0137412, IMG submission 122160) | Vadose zone soil fungal communities from Angelo Coast Range Reserve, California, USA - CZODoug2_1_16fungal (Hybrid Assembly) | ecosystem: Environmental > Terrestrial > Soil > Vadose zone...
GCTCTCATGTGCATGGACTCTCCTAACTTGATGCTTATTCGTCTGCGCTTTCTTTTGTGTTGTGGTGCAGTGGCATCGCCGGAGGGGGTCTTCCTTCTATACCAGATGACCCGTGGCCAGCTATACAGAATGAGGCTGAAACGAATTGAAAAGAGGGTAGAAAGAATGAAGAGTCTCGAGTGGCTCAAGGTTCCAGATGAAGATGAGGACAAAAAGAAAGGCAAGAAGGAAGACAAGGCAAACGAAAAGGAAAAGGGAAAGGATGCGCTGATGCCGGAACGAAGGGCTGCACCTGGAGGGGTTCTAGAAATGGGAGTCAGTAGAGGAAAGCGACCACTGCCGAGAGGGAAACTGGCAATGAGTAAAGCTCCATCTGCAAAGCATGATTTCGACGAAGAGCCGGAAGTTGGGGCCGTGGATGAGGAAGAAAAGCAGCGCGAAATAATAGGGAATTGCAATTCCGGCTACGCAACAAAGGATCAAGTAGGTTTTCATGAGCGTCAAAATAGTATGAGCGATCAGGTGAAGGCTATTTGTTTCTCGACGTCGTAGGTTTGCACGTCTGCCGCGCGACCGGGAAAGGTCTTGCCGAGCTGGGGCGCAGGAGTCTTGCGCTCCTACAAATGCGCGCTTCGACTCCACGGCGGGTGACGGGTACGCGTGGCGTTGTCTGCCTCTAAGGTTTTTTCTTGTGGAGGATGCGCTCGATCTGTTGGAGGTGGTTTAGGTCGTGGCCGGCCATCATGTGGAGGATGCGCTCGACGGTTTCTTCGCCGCGCTCGGCGTGCATGCCGTGGTGTTTCCATTGTTCGGGCTTGAGCGATTTAAGGACCGTCAGGTTGGCTTCGCGGACGGCGCGGAATACTTCCAGGCATTGGCGGGGGTTGCGCTCGCTGTAGCGGCCCGCGGCGACCCAGGCGTTTTGGTCGTAGGCCTGGATTGGAGTTCCTGGGGCGCCTAGGATCGAGCGAATACGCCAGGCGGTGACGATTTCGGCGTCGCCGAGATGGGCGAGGATTTCGGTTACCGACCATTTGTCTGGGGCGGGGCGTTTGCGTAATTTCGACGGCGGGACGTTCTTGATCATGGCTGCCAGTTTCTTCGGAGTCGTGGCTTGGACTTTCAGAGCGTCTTTGCCTTCGACGTGACCGAGGATGCGCCGTATGTACTGCTGCGGTGTTTCATTCATTCTGTGTTTCTCCATCACTCGCCAGGCGCGCGCGCTGATGCCAGCCTAGTTTGCACGAAGATCGCCTGAAACCGCCGGTTTGGCAAACGCCAAATTGGAGGGTCGTCTCTCTCTCAAATCGAAGGTTTTTCATGGGTCAGTTGAGATCCTTCGCTCAGGATGACAACTGGATGACCGCTAGGGCAACGGATACAGTCGAAGTTCCTGCATTGGAAAATCTTTTCGATTGTCGGTCACCAACATACAGTCATGCTCGATCGCGGTAGCAGCCACAATCATGTCGACGAGCGCCAGGGTGCGTCCTCTTCTGGCCCAAGTGTTTTTGAGCATTCCAGCCAGCCGGGCGGTTGCTCCGGTGACGTCAAAGCTTTCCAGGCTTTGAAGAACTGCTTCCGTCTTGGTCTCTTCTCCTGGCCGAATCCCGGCATAGAGCTCGGCGATATTCAAGGTCGTGGTCGTCAGCGCGTGCCCGGCACGAACAACTTCGGCGAGTAGTTCGCGGCGGCCCTTTCTAGAGCAAAGCACGTCGATCAAGACGGTCGTGTCGAGAAGAAGCCTCATCAGCTTGCGCGTTTAGACCTCTTAGGAATGCGGCGTTCATTCTCGTGGCGGAGTTTGCGGATCCAAGCTGCCGAGCCCTGTTTCAGCTCCGGGTGATCGGCTTCCTCCCAGACGGGCACATCGGTTTCGAGGAATCGCAATAGCTTTCTCCGGCGCACTGCCTCGCGAGCTGTCTCCACCAGAAACGCGCTGCGGCCGCGGGGGCCGACGAGGGCATCGATTTCACGGACAAGGTCCTGAGGCAGCAAAACATGGGCACGCTTGGACTTCATAAAGGGCACATAGAATATGTGCATAGCAAATGTATCATGGTTGTGTGCCTTCGAGGAAGAGCCGGGCTGGACTAACTAAACGTGCGAGACGAGTTCGGCCAGCCGTGTGACAAACGCGAACTCGGCTGGGTGCATTTTTTCGCGAGCGGCCTGTATGGTGAAAAATGCACCACGGTCGATTTCCGGAAACTCGCGCATTTTGCCGGAGCGCGGGGGCCATTCCATTTGAAAGGTGTTGCTGCGCAATGCTGTTGGATCGCAATCGCCCTGGAAAGCCCAGGCGGTGACCTTTTTTCCGCTTTTGTGTTTGACACTGCCTAGCGGGATTAGATCGGGGCCGGGTGGCAGGCCGGTTTCTTCTTGGAATTCGCGCCTGGCCGCGGCGAGTTCATCTTCGCCGGAGTTGATTTCGCCTTTGGGGACGAACCACGCGCCAGTGTCCTTCTTGGCCCAGAGCGGGCCGCCCAGATGCACCAGCAGGACCTCCCAGTGATCGTTTTGCTTGCGATACATCAATAGGCCTGCGCTGTGTTTGCTCATGGTGCGGATTTAGGTGCGACAAGCTTGCCTGATTTCATAGCACTACGTGGTTCTGGAACTGGGTTTTGTTTGCTACGTAAGTAGACGGATTTATGCCGGAGAAGGCTCGGAAGTCGTGAATGAAATGGGCTTGGTCGAAATAACCGCAGGTCAGGGCGATTTGCGGCCAGTCGATGGAGTTGTTGCTGCGAGCGATATGTTTCAGAACTCTCTGGAAACGCTGGACGCGGCAGTAGAGCTTTGGCGTTAGTCCTACTTGCTGGGCGAACAACTGAATGAAACGCCTTTCGCTCAGGCCGATCTGATCGGTGACGTTCGAGATGGCGCGATTCGGGAGGCGCCGAAAATTGCCGACGGCGAAGTGTACCGCGGGATGCGGGGGGTCGAGCGGCATGACTATTTTTTCCAGAAGAGCACGCTCGAACGCAGCAAACTTGGCTTCCGGAGTCTTGGCTTCCAGCAAGCTCTCGCGCAGATGGCTGGCCTTGACGCCCCACAGGGTGTCCAGCGAGACATCGGTGTCCTGCAGCTCGCCGGCCGGCAGGTTGAAGAAGGGAGATGCGCCGCCCGGCTTGAAGACGGCGCCCATGGTGGAGCGCTGCTCAGCGGTGTCGATGACGGAGAACTCGGAGTAAGCGCCTACTACCAGAGCGCCGTTGAGCGTCTTGCATTTAGTGGGATCGTTTCGATCATAGACGCGAGTGCGGTCTTCGTACAGATTGATGATCAGGGAGATGTCGCCGGTGGGTAGGACGCGTTCGAGGGCGTGGGGGACAATGTAGTCGTCGCCGAACCACATGAGCTCGATAAAGTCGGAGAGCGGGGATCCCGGGATGTGGGGTTGGTAGATCACTAGGGGTAGAAAAGCAGAACCGCGGTTGCGCGTCAATGATTTGAAATGCCAGGGCTATGCACTGCCCTTTTCGTCTTGGATTTTTTCGGTGGCCGGTCTAAAGATTGGCCACTACATCAGTATGCCTAGCGGTAAGCCTTCTACATGTCGTCGATGAAGTAGTATTGGGGGCCGCTGGACACACGCGGTCGGGATGATCGTGCAGGAGAGAGATGCTCGCTCTTCCGAAGAGAGTGAATGTTTTCCGGGGAGACGTGATTCTATATCGTTAGATTAGCGTGCAAGCGAGGGCACAAGCTACTGGCCGGAAGGACGGATTTAGCACAGTCCCACGGCTGAGACCCATGGCGAAGGCGAGTTTGAATACGCTTGGCGGATAGAACCGGCAGGTGGATTACATCACAATCGTTTCGATACGGAGCGCTGCAGTTTCTGTGCGGTCTGAAAGCGGGCCGTAAATTCGAAGGAATGTGAGGGATTTATGGAGACAAAAACAATTCGGGTCGAGGCCATTCCCACAGACATTGCAAAATCGGTTCGCGCGACGATGCTTGCCCCCGTTTATGGATTCCCGGCACATTCGGAGGTGGCTACCGATGACGCGCCTTGCCGGCATTGCTTGCGGACCTTTACCGCGGGCGTGGATCGCAGAATTCTATTTACCTACGACCGCTTTGCGGGCGTTGAGTCACTGCCCCAGCCCGGACCCGTGTATATCCACGCTGACGATTGCCCGAAGTATTCTGCGGACGCAGGATTCCCGGAAGAACTTCGCGGGAGCCCGCGAACGCTCGAGGCTTATGGACGGGGCCGACGGTTGAGAGCGCAAGAATATGTTGCGGACGGACGATTCGAACCGGTGATTGAACGATTATTTGCTCAGCCGGAGGTTGACTACATTCAAGTGAACAGCACGACGGCGGGCTGCTACACGTTCCGCATCGAACGCGGGCGGTAGGGCATCGAAGGAATTCGGGGGAATGGCCATGTCTCAAGCTAAGGCGAAGAAGGACGTCATCGTTCGTAAACCACTGCTGACGGCGGAGTTGGATCCATCGAAGACGACCAGCCGGATCGAAGTCAAGGAGATCGAATTCCGGCCCGGACAGGCTACGGGGTTGCATACACATCCTTGTCCGGTGATGGGTTACATCGCGAAGGGAGAAGTGATCTTCCAAGTGGAGGGCGAGCCCGAGAAAACACTGAAACGCGGAGATGCCTTTTTCGAACCGCCAAACAAGAGAATCCTGCACTTCGACAACGCGTCAGCGACTGAGGCGATGACGTTTATCGCGTTCTATCTGCTTGGGAAGGATGAGCGCGAATTGATTCAGATGTTGGAATAAGCGGGCGCTGCACCACAGGGCGCCCGCAAGATCGATGATGTAAAAAAAGAACCCCGTCCTGAGATCAGAACGGGGTCGAGCGTTCTAGCGATTTTGTGAGTCGAATTCGGTCCGACAAGAGGTGGATGTTATCGGATGCCGTACAGCGTTACCTTGGGACGGTGGGACCAGCGGTCTTTGCCGTACCAGAGTTCAACGCTTTCAATAACGCGGCGCTCGCCGGGTAGATCGATGGCGCGAGTTTGTCCGCCGGAAGGAATTTTGTCGCGAATGATCAATTCTTCATGGCTGCCATCGCCGAAGTGAACGACGACGCGCTCGAAATAGATGGCGCCGCCACTCACACGCAGCTGAATGGCCCGGAATCTTCCGTCGTGCCGCCCGACGTGGATACTGTCGTGGTCTTGTCCTCCATCCACGTGAGCGTCTCCGAGACGGTCCCAACCGCGCTCGTGTTCCCCATATTGAGCATGTAACGAGACGCTAAAAAACAAAACGAATAAAACGCCGATGGTCGATCGTACGGTTTTCTTCAGCACATTTCCTCCATCAAGCCCGTGGGGGTTAGATTCCACAGCACTAAAAACTCTATCTTCGTAGGTGCTCGGTGACAACCGCTGCGACAACGGCTTTGCACTATGACTAACCCCGGGGATCGACGAATAGTTGCGACTGCAAAGAAAGACGCTCCGTCCGGAATGATTTGGGGCGGAGCGTCAGCGGGCACAGACCCTTCGAAGATCGGGGAAGCAGGGGTGTCTGTGCTACGTAAGGCAGCGAACTAGTTTGAGTGGGTCGCGGCCTTGGCCATCTGCTTGGTCATTTCCTCGGAGCGGCGCTGCATTTCTGCAGGGGCAACGTCTTCCACGTGAGTTGCCACGCCCCATTGATGACCAAAAGGATCCGTGAATTTGCCGAAGCGATCTCCCCAGAACATGTTGGACGGCGCCATATCTTCGCGCGCGCCGGCCTTCAAGGCACGCTTGAATAGGTCATCTACGTCCGTGGTGTAGACAAACAGAGAACTGGGCTGCATCGGGGAGGGAGTCGGAGCTACGGACATGCCGGGCATTTCGTCGTTCAGCATGAACCGGGAATCGCCGATTTTGAGTTCGGCGTGCATCACTTTGCCGCTGGGACCAGCCATGCGCATGACTTCCTCAGCACCAAAGATACTTTTATAGAAATCGATGGCGCGGGCGGCGTCACGACAGGTCAGTTGCGGTGTGATCGAGTGATAGCCCTCGGGAATGGGGCGCACTGCGTTCGGCATAAATACCTCCTTGAAGTTAGAAACGCGGGTCGGGGATGAAGTGGCCGCCGTTGGGGGCGGCTCAGGTCACGCGCAACCTCACAAATACTCCGTGGCCCCGGCGAAGTCAACCGCGCAATTGTTAAAAATCGACGATTTCGAGCGCGGTGTGTTTCCAGGTCTGTTTAAGACTGGGTTGACCTTGGGGCCTCGGAGGAAGAAGATGCACCCGAGGGATTTTCTTTGGAACTGCCGCCATGAGATACGAATTTCTTGTTGAGACGTATGAAACCGAGCGCGATAAGGTGCTCAGCGTGTGGAGCGAATTCCTGGACGATGATCTGTCGGTGCGGCCTCGTCAAGGAGATCCGCGCGGGCGGAGCGTTCGCGAGCAGATGGTGCATCAATGTGTGAGCGAGGACTTGTGGTGCCGCATCATGCTGGGTGTCGATGTCGGAGCGCCGCCTTTGCCGGCGCAGGAAACGCGGCTCGAATTCATCCGGCGATATGCGGAAGACAGCGGAAAACGGCTCGCCGTATTTCGCAGCAAGGATGAGACGTGGTGGGAGGGCGAGACTACATTCTTTGACGTGAAGCGTTCGCGGGCCTGGGTCATGACCCGACGCTTGACGCACACTTCACACCATCGCGGGCAGCAGATGGCGATGCTGCGCATGCTGGGGCGTGATTTGCACAGCAACTACGGCCCCACAGCGGATACCGGTGGGCTGATGCAGAATCACGCGCCCACTTTGTATGCATACGCCAGTGTCGATGGTTTGCTGCAAGGCGAAGCAGCCGGCGGAACGAAAACGATTTTGCCAGGTGGCGGTGGGGACGCAGTTACCGAACGGCCGGACTCGAAGTAGACTATTTCTGCGAAACGTACTAGAAAAGCCGAAGGGCTGCGCGGACTCCGCCCTGCGCTACAGCATTGGCTCGCGTGACTGCTTAGTTTTCGCGATAGAATTCGGGGAATTGTTTCTTTAGGTGTTCTAGCTTCGGCAAGTCGTTGTAGACGATATAGGGCTGATCCGTGTGGGTCTTCAGATAGTCCTGGTGATATTCTTCGGCGCGGTAAAAGGCAGCGAACGGCGCGATCTGGGTGACGATCTTTCCGGGATAAGATTTTGCCACATTCAACTGCTCGACGTAGGTGGTGGCGATGCGCTTCTGTTCGTCGCTGGTGTAGAAAATCGCAGAGCGATATTGCGAGCCACTATCCGGCCCCTGGCGATTCAGTTGGGTGGGATCGTGCGCGACGGAAAAATAAACCATCAAGATTTGTCCGAAAGAGATTTGCGAGGGATCAAAAGTGACGCTAACCGATTCAGCATGACCCGTAAGACCCGAACTCACCATCTCGTAACCGGGTGACTCCACATGGCCGCCCGCGTAACCTGCTACCGCAGAGGTCACTCCCTTGGTGTGCTCGAAGACCGCCTGCACGCCCCAAAAACATCCGCCAGCGAGAACCACCTTTTCTTCACCTCTGATGCTGGCGAGCGGTTGATCGGCGGCTGGTTTGGGGAAAGGAAACTTGGGTTCGACGGGGCGCGCTCCGATGGAGCGCACGGCGGTCCAGGCGACAAAAGCGACAATCACCGCGATAGCCACGCCTCTACCGATAAATGGGCTGCGCATTTCGCAATCTCCAACGACCGTCCAGTAACAAATACGGCAGAAACGCTTCATTGGATGCAGCTTGGAATATCGGGGTTACTAGGGAAATTACGATGAGAGAAAATAAAAGGGCCGCGCCGTGGCTCGCGGCCCATTTTGACGTTCTTAGCGGCGTTCGAGGGCACCCGCGTCGGATTGAGTTTATTCGGGCTTGGTGATTACTCCGCAAGCGATGCGAGGTGGCGCAGCGCTGGAGGCGCCCGAGGCGACTGCGTGAATGACCATCGCGGTTCCGCCATTGCTGAAGACGGAGTGATCGTCGGATCCCAATGTGACGTTTGGTGCGACGACGGTGGCATGCGCGGTACCGTCGGCGGCGACGATTAGAGAAAAGTCCGGGATGTCTCCCGCCGGAAGGCCGGTGTGGTCACCGTGCCCTGCGCCGGTAGGGTTGAAGTGCGATCCGGCAGACTTGAAGTCGGGTGCTTCGCACTTTGCGAACTGGTGGATGTGCAAAGAGTGTTCGCCTGGCGGTAAATTTTTGATATCGAGCTTGATTTTGACGCCGTGGGGGGCTTCGGAGAGAGTGGCGGTACCCACGGTCTGCCCTTGGGCGTTTTTAATGTCTATGGTGAGTGGTTTGGTTGCGACGCTGGCGGATGCGACAGCGGTGCTGCCCAAGAGAAGGAGCAGGCACACAAGATTCGAGAGAATTTTCATCGTTCCTCACTTTACTTGCCAGATGAGATCCCTCGGTCCGACCGAAGAGGATCACCTTTGTTGATCGTCTTACTGTACGCAGACTGAGCGGTAATCCGATACAGGCTGTAATCATCCGGGTACTAGCACAGAGGCATAGAACTCGGGGGTGGCCAGCCGGGCCGCGCGAGGGTAGAAGCGACGCTGTGTTTGAGGCATCCTAGGGGTGTTTGCCGATGCAAATTTCTGAGGAGAATGCCATGTCTGCGTTTGTTCCACGCATTGCCGCGTTTGGAATCCTTTTGGTTCTTCCCGCGCTGCTGCCGGCCCAGGTAACCCACGGAAGTAAGCCGCAGCTGCCCGCACCCTATGCCACGAAATCGGCCGGGAATCCGCCGGAAGAAGAGAGGCCGCCGAACGGATTTATGCCTACGGTTCCGGCGGGGTTTCAAATAAACATTTTCGCGTCGAACTTCAAGCAGCCCCGGTGGCTGATGGTGGCACCAAACGGCAGCGATATTTTTCTTGCCGACACCCATGGCGGAGCGATTTACATTCTGCGCGATCCGCAACATAGCGGGGGAGCACAGCAGCGTGAAACTTTTCTGAGTGGGCTCGACGAGCCGTTCGGGATCGTGTTTCACGACGACTATATCTATGTCGGCGATACGGATGCCGTCTTGCGCTACAAGTTTGACCCCAAGACATCGAAGCGTCTCGGCGAAGCCGAAAAATTGATGGATCTTCCTCGCGGCGGTCATTCCACTCGCGCGCTGATGTTCACCGCCGACGGCAAGCACCTGTTCGTCAGCGTCGGCTCAAAATCGAACGTCGACATTGAAAGCGATTCACGCCGCGCGGCGATTACCATTTGCGATCCGGATGGCAAGAACGCGCGATTGTATGCCACCGGCTTGCGTAATCCCGTTGGGTTAGCGCTCGAGCCCACTACCGGACAACTTTGGACTAGCGTGAACGAGCGGGACGGGCTGGGCGACGACCTGCCGCCGGACTACGTTACTTCGGTGAAGGACGGCGGCTTTTACGGGTGGCCGTACAGCTACATCGGGGACAATGTGGACCCGCGCGTGAGTCCGCAAAAGCCGGAGTTGGTGGCGAAGGCGATTATCCCCGACGTGCTATTGGGTGCGCACCGAGCGCCGTTGCAGTTCGCGTTCTACACGGGCAAGGAGTTTCCGGCCAGTTATCGCGGAGGGATGTTTCTTGCGGAGCATGGTTCTTGGAACCGCTCGGCGCGCGCGGGCTATCAAGTGGTCTTTATCCCATTTAAGGATGGCAAGCCTTCCGGCGATCCTCAGCCATTTTTGACTGGCCTAGTCCCGGATCCTATGAAGGGCAATGTGAATGGGCGGCCGGTAGGTGTGACGACAGCGCCGGATGGTTCGCTGCTGGTTTCCGATGATGGAGCGCAAGTCGTATATCGGATCACGGCGACAAAGTGACGACGAATGCACACCCGACGCAGAGGTCAGGCCTGAACGGCTAGTTCACCGTTAGTGTCAGCTGGATTGGCGCGATTGGTGGGAGCAGCGTTCCGGCGGATGTGGTCGCCGTGAATGAGACGGTAATCGTCGAGGTACCCGGCGGGGTGGCCGCTGCTTGCGTGATCGGAGCGCTTTGCGCGCTCGTGCTGGCCCCGCCGCACCCTGCCATGGCACACAATGCTATAGCCGCGAGTGATGCGGCGACTCCTGGGTAGGCTAGGCGCGGACGCGCTCGTGTTCTTTGTGGGCTTCTCGGAGACTCGATAGCGGTTGCGCAGAGCATAGCTACTGCCAGGAAGTACAAAAACATCAGACGGTGCCGCAATCCCAGAACGTCGAACGGCTCGTCGGTGGGCGTATAGATCAATCGGCTAGCCCCAGCGCTTCCCACGGTTGCCACCGTAATTACGACCGTCGCCGGAGTTCCGCTGGCCACTTTTGTTGAGGTCGGAACGGAGCAGGTTGCGGCCAGGGGAGCGCCCGAACACGCAAAGGACACACTGCCGTCAAATCCCGCAGTAATGAGGAGGTTAAACGCCGCGCTATGACCGGCTATGACGGTGGCAGAGAAACTCCCACCGGTCGCTGCGGCGACTGTCAGCAGTGGGTTTGCGTTTCCGCTGACCGCGATAGTTTGCGGTGAATTGGGCGCATCGTCGGCGACTGTCAGCGTCGCGGCACGAGAGCCGGCCGCCGAGGGCGTGAATGTCAGCCCTAGCGTGCATGCTGTGGGTGCGAGATAGGCGGGTGCGGTGCACCCGTTGTCCAGCTTAAACTCCCCTGCATTGCCTCCGCTGAGCAGTACCGAAAAGATATGCAACGCCGCCGAGCCGGAACTCGTGATCGTGACGTTCTGTTGAGGGCTTGTCGTGCCCACGGGGATAGCGGCAAAAGTAAAGGCCGCTGCGGAGAGCATTAAAGCGGCACCGCCAGTACTCGCCCCGGTGACTTGTACGATATGCGGTGATCCAATCGCGTCGTCGGTGATGGTCAACGCGGCGACACGTATGCCGATTGCGGATGGAGAAAACTTGACCGAAACAATGCAACTGGCATTGGCTGCATACGCAGCAGCCGTGCAGCCGTTGGTCAGGGAGAAATCGCCTGCGTTGGCCCCACCCACTTGAACGGAAGTGATATGCAGAGCGGCGGTGCCCGAATTTGTGAGGGTGACATTCTGTGGTGCGCTGGTCGTGCCTGACGGAGTCCCAGCAAAAGACACTGTTGTCGGCGCAATCGTCATCGCGGGCCTGCCCACCGCCGCGCCTCCGCCGCTGCCGGTTATCGGAACAGTCTGCGGGGAGCCGGGTACATCGTCGGTGATCGTGATGAAAGCACTGCGCGGTCCGTCTGCCAGAGGCGAAAAAGTCACGTTGATGGTGCAGCTTGCGTTTGCAGCATACGCGCCGTTGCAACCGTTGGTCATCGTAAAGTCGCCAGCGTTCGATCCGCCGATCGCGACAGAGGAAATGTGCAGCGTGGCCACAGCGGAGTTTGTCAATGTAACCATTTGCGCTGCGCTGGTTGCTCCCTGCACCGTGCTTGGAAACGAGAGGCTTGCCGGTGAGATGGTTATCGCCGACAGACCGGTGATGCCCGTGCCGGTCAACCTGGTGGATTGCGTGCCCGCAGTACCTGTCGTCGTGGTCAAAATAGCCTGGCGCGCGCCGCCGGCTGCCGGTGTGAAGGTAACGCTGATCGAACACGTCGCATTGTTGCCATTGCCCGCCGGCAGAAACGCCGGCAGCGGGCAACTCGGGGCGGCCAGGAAGTCGCCGGCGTTCGCGCCACCGACACTCACCGCTGTCAAGTTCACCGGCACGCTGCCAATGTTCGTCAGACTGAGGAGCTTGGTGCCGCCAGTCTGGCCCACCGCGATTTGTCCGAAATCCTGCGAAGGTGGAAAAAGTTGTGCGACCGCTCCGGTGATTGCTTGGCCCGAGGCGCCGGAGATGGCCAGCCCTCCGACGCCATTTCCGCTTCCTGGCACGACCGGGAACGGGGAACCATTTACGTCGGACACCGCTCCGGACACAGCGTCCACCGCGAAGGAGTGGATCCCGTCGGGCTGAAGAGAATAGATGTATGGCGCTTGCGGATCCGCTACGGCTGTACCCGTCTGAAAATTGAACGCGGTCAGCGGGCCGAGCGGCGGCGAACCTAAGATACCTGTCGAATCGATGGGGAAAACAAAACTGCCTCCGGCGCTCAACACGTCCACGTATAGAAACTTGCCCGAACCATCGACAAGCATCGCGCTCGGGAGGTTCGTTGGCCCCAGGCTGATGGGCGAGGCCAGAGGGACGGTTGTGCCGGTAGGAGACACTTGAGCGCTCTCGATGAAGCCCGCATTGGAACCCCAGCCGTCGAAAAAGAATTGCGCGCGCGGGTCGAGTGCGATCGCTCGCATGTTGGGGTTGCCGCCTCCTGCGGTGCCAACGAAGTTGAAAGCGCCGGTTCCGGCGTCGATAGCATAGACATTGGTTCCGGCAGCCTGCGCGCCCGCGAGCGCAACATATAGATGGGCACCCTTGGGATCGGCAAGCATTTCGAGAGGCGAGGCTTGTATGTACGAACTCTGCTGCGCGGGCACCGGGATCAGCTGTGGATTCGCTGGGTCTGCCACGTCGATTTGAAATTCGATGACCGCGCCGTAACCCGGCGCGCTTCCCGATTGGTAGCCGACGTACAGAAACTGTCCAGATAGTTCCGTAGCCAGGCTAACCGGCGACGAAGGGGCTGGTCCGACGTTGCCGGGAGCTGGAGCGAAAAACGGGGAGCCCGGAGTTCGAACCAGGGTGCCGTCACCTTGAATGCGAAACATCCAAACTCCGCTGCTTGCGTGATCGATGAGAAGCAGGAATTGGCCGAGGCCATCGATCGCCATGGCTCCGCCTTGAAATTGCGGATCGCTGAAAGGCGTTCCGGAGAAGGGTGTTAATGCGCCGTCGGATCCTTTCGAGAATCCGGCGAGCTGCGATGCCGTCGAGCCATACAACGATTGTGGTGCGGTTTGTGCGGTGGCGGAAACGGCGCTCAGTGCAATAACGATACAGATCAGAAGGCGGCACGCCAGCTCGGGAAGCCGGATACAAAACGCGCAGCGTCGCAGCACTCCCCGCGAACGAGAGGAAGCGAGAGTACAGTGGGCCATGGGTCGTCCTGAGCCGGGAGGGCGGCACTACGCGAGTTCGAGAACGAATCTCGGTCCGCACACCATAGCCTTGTGCGTTAGGGCAGTCAAGAAATATTATTTATATAGTAAAATATACAAAGCATTAGAATAAGCGACAAGTTCGGCGACAGAAGAGAACTGGTGGAAGTTGTGTTACAGAATTTTAATACTCGCTAACCGTCTTTTGCGCTACCCTCCACACCTTATGCAACCAGCTGAACTTAATATCGACCGGGAACCCGGCACAAACGGGAACCTCCTTATCATTCGCCTGAACGGCAAACTCAGCCTGGAAACGGTTCACGAGTTTGGGTCCACGATGCGGCCGGAACCGGCAACGCGACTGGTGCTGGACATGAGCGGCGTGTCCTTTCTGGATTCCGCCGGCGTTGGCGCGCTGGTTTCACTTTTCGTCAGCCGCAGGAACCACGGGAAGACTCTGGCGCTGGCCTCGCTTACGCAGCAAGGCAACGCCGTGATGCAGGTCTCGGGCTTGCTCAAACTCTTGCCGGTGTTTCCATCAGTGGAAGAAGCCGTCTCCCAGCCGTCTTAACTCCAGTATTTCATTTTCGGTAAGCGCCTTGCGGAGCGCGGTCAGCTGGGAATCCATGCCGGGTGATTCGTGAACAGACCGTCTACGAATCCAATCTGGTAGCAAATGAACAAGCCGAATCCCAGGCTCAACAGACCAGAGCCGAAAATCAATCCCCGGTTGAGCCACGCAAACCTATAGCCCGCGAATGAAAAGGGAAGAGAAATCGCCACGGTGATCAGCATCATCCCGGCGATGGTCCCGACTCCGAAAATCACGAGATACAGCACCGCCCACTTTGGCTGACGAATCGTGCTCAACACCAGCAACGCAACGGCAGCCGACCCAGCGAGGCCGTGAACCAAGCCGACGAACAAAGGTCGCAATGTATGAAACATCCCGAGCTTTGTGGACTCGCCTCCTAGCCACTTTGGTGGCGTTAAGCTTTCGCCGTGGTGCTCCTTCGCCGAACTGTGCGAATGCCAGTGGAGATGAAGCTCCGAGCCGTGCTCGTGAACGTGCGCGTGGCTGCCGGTAATTTGCGGGTGCGCGGGCGAAAATTTCTCACTGATCCAGACCATCGCGCCAGTCAGATTTAGCACGCCAAGGAGGATCAGCATCAACCCGACGGAGAATTCCATGGTCAGGCCTACGCGCGTCGGGATGGCCAGGTCAAAGAGAATAATCCCAGCACCGACCACCAGAATCGTCAGCGTGTGGCCTACGCCCCAGAGAATGCCGATCCATCCGGCCTTTACGATGGACCGCTCGCGGCTTACGATGGTGGACACCGCGATTACGTGGTCTGGGTCCGTGGCATGGCGCATCCCCAGTACAAATCCGATCGCCAGAATCGCCAGTCCACTCATCATGATATTTTTTCGCGCTCCAATAAACTGCCGCCAGAACCAAACTGGCGCCGGCCCAAACTGTCATCCTGAGCCTATCCGATAAGGATAGGCTCAGGATCTCGACGCCCACTCAGCACCTACGTTCCGTCACCGCATTTCGAGTCTTATCCTACGTCGATGTGCCTAGTTGGGAAAAGGAGTTTTGCCTCGCGGGGCGGTCGGCAAACTAGCGAGCGGGCCTTAAACTACTCTTCTCGCAGGATGCGCATCAGCTCCGCCGCCGCGTGCGGCAGCCGCGCGCCGCGCCGCGAAACCAGATAAACATGCCGTGGCATGCTCATCTGCCGCACCTTCACTTCTTTCATCCAGCCGTGGTCGATCTCCCACTGCACGCACATCCGCGGCACGATGGCTACGCCCATGCCCATTTGCACGAAGCGCTTGATACTCTCGATAGTCGGCATTTCGATGGGCATGTTCAGCGTCGCGCGATGCCGCGCAAATAGCTCGATGACACGCCGCCGGTACGGCGATTCCACAATGTGCCCAACAAAAGTCTCGCTGCCAAGGTCGGCGATATCCACTTCCTTGCGCTTGGCGAGTGGATGCTTCAACGGCACCACCAACACGAGTTCGTCTTTGACGATCTCGGTGGCGTGCAATTGGGCTTCCCGCGGTATGTAGGAAATCGCGCCCACATCCAAACGGTAGTTGAGAACCTCGTGGGGAATGTCACGCGAAAACATGCGGTGAACACGAACCTGGACACCAGGATGAGCGTTTCGGAATTTGGCCAGCGCCGGCAGCAACGCGTGGATCGAGCTCTCATTGACACCCAAAGAGAGCTCCCCACGCTGCAACCCCTCAAGCTCGGTGAGGCCCTTGGTGACCTCGTCGCGAAGGTTCAGCAGCCGCTCGGCGTAGTCCTTCAGCAGCGTC
>Ga0137412_10002214_pt1 | contig 15337 bp, 7 predicted proteins | sample CZODoug2_1_16fun_FD_122160 | JGI IMG/M metagenome (GOLD analysis project Ga0137412, IMG submission 122160) | Vadose zone soil fungal communities from Angelo Coast Range Reserve, California, USA - CZODoug2_1_16fungal (Hybrid Assembly) | ecosystem: Environmental > Terrestrial > Soil > Vadose zone...
CCGAACATCGTCCCGCCAACCGTCCAGATCACGGCCTTTTACCCCGGCGCTTCGGCCGACACGGCAGCCCGCACCGTCGCGACGCCGCTCGAACAAGCCATCAATGGCGTCGAGAACATGGATTACATCAGCAGCCAATCGACGGGTAATGGCCAGCTCAACATCACGGTGATCTTCAAGATCGGCACCGACATCAACACGGCGCTTATGCTGACGCACAACCGCGTGCAGGACACGCTGTCCCGGCTGCCGCAGGAAGTCCAACTCCAAGGGGTGCAGGTCAAGAAGACGATCCCAGCCCTGCTCCTGGGCGTCCATCCGTATTCGCCGGACGGATCCCGCAGCGCCGAGTACATCTCCAACTATTTCATTCTTCACGTCAGAGACGAGATCGCGCGCCTGCCCGGCATGTCCGATTTCTGGATCCTGGGCGAGCGGCAATACGCCATGCGAATCTGGATCGACCCGGATAAGGCTGCCGCGAGCAAAATCAGCGCTGGCGATATCCTGGATGTCCTGCGCGCCCAAAACGCCCAGGTCTCGGCCGGCGCTCTCAACCAACCGCCGGTCTTCAACGACACGGGCGGGGCCTACCAGATCAATGTTCGCGCGCTTGGGCGCCTCACTACGCCCGAGCAGTTCGGCGACATCATCGTGAAATCGGACGCCCAGGGACGCGTCACCCGTATTCGTGACATCGGCCGCGTCGAGCTGGGCTCGGTGGACTACGGCTCTATCGCTTACGCGGATCGGTATGCATCCGCTCCCTTCTGGGTCATCGCGACGCCAGGCGCGGATGTCGTTAAGGTGGAGCACGAGGTGTGGGACAAGATGGCGGAGCTCAAGAAGAGCTTCCCGCCCGGTCTCGATTACATCAACATCTACGACCCGACCACCTTCGTGAGCCAGTCCATCCACGAAGTGATCGTGACGATCGGCATCGCGATCCTCCTCGTGGTCGGCGTCGTCTACCTGTTCCTGCAAAGCTGGCGGGCGACGATCATCCCGGTGATCGCCATCCCGGTGTCGCTGGTCGGCGCCTTTTCGATCCTCGCTGCGCTCGGCATCTCGATCAACAACCTCTCGCTGTTCGGTCTGGTGCTGGCTGTGGGCATTGTGGTCGACGATGCCATCGTGGTGGTCGAGAACATTGCCGTTCACCGTGAAGCAGGAGAATCGCGGGTCGGGTCGGTGCGGAAGGCCATCCACGAAATCAGCCGGCCACTGGTATTTTCCACCATTACACCGGTCATTGTTTTTCTTCCCCTGGTCTCCGTAACCCAGGTCACCGGAAGCTTCTTCCGCGCCCTCGCTGTAACCATGACGGTTGCACTGCTGACTTCCCTGCTGCTCGCTCTCACCTTCACCCCCGCGCTCTCGCTCCGGTTGGAGAAGAAGGTTCACCCCGAAGCTGCGCCCCACGAAGGTGACAAGCGGGGGGGATTTATTGGCGCTGTTCGGGGGAGGGGTGGAAACATGTTTCGTCGTCTCCTCCAGTATCACGAGCGCGCGCTGGAGTGGTCGTTTCAACGCCCACTCGTCCTGGTGGCAATCTGCGCGGTCCTCGTCCTCGCCGGCTATTTCTGCTATCGCGGCCTTGGTTCCGATCTGCTGCCGGAAATGGATGAGGGAGCTTTCATACTGGACTACTTCACCCCTGCGGGAACCTCTTTAACCGAAACCAACCGCATCCTCGAACACGTCGATCAGATCATGCACCGCATACCTGAAGTCTCTATCACTTCGCGCCGGACCGGTCTGCAGATGGGTCTCGCTGCGGTGACGGAAGCAAACACCGGTGACTTCACGGTGCGCCTGAAGACGGACCGATCCCGTTCCATCGACGAGGTCATCGCCGACGCGCGCGAGCAGATCCATGCAGCTGAGCCCTCGCTCGATATGGAATTCATCCAAATACTGCAGGATATGATTGGCGACCTGTCCAACTCGCCCGAACCCATTCAGATCAAGCTGTTCTCTAACGACCACAATCTTCTGCTCACGCTGGGCCCTCGCGTTCAGCAAGCGATCGCCAAGATCCCCGGCGTCGTGGACACGCAGAATGGAGTCGACAATACGATCAGCGGCCCAGCCACTAACTTCCAGATCGACCCCGTGGTCGCCGGCCGGCTCGGCTTCACCCCGACGGAGGTGGCGGAGGACGCTACGTCCATCCTCGATGGCCTGCCCACCAACAATCCCCTGATTTCAGGAGGCAGGCCTTACACCATCCGAGTACGCCTGCCGGATGCCAACCGTGCTTCTCTCGAAGCCATCCAAAATACTGTGTTCAACAGCAGCGCCGGGCACACTTCTACGCTGAGCGCGATGGCTACGGTGAACCAGTTACCGCCACAGAACGAAATCCGCCGGGAGAACCTGCAGCAGGTGATACAGGTAAGCGGGCGGTTGGAAGGCTCCGATCTTGGCGGAGCTATGGCGCAGGTCCAGGCGGCGGTCAGCCGCCTTCAGCTTCCGTCATCAGTGCGCGTTGAATACGGCGGCACCTACCAGGAGCAACAACGATCCTTTGCCGATCTCGCCCGTGTTTTGGTGCTGGCGCTCGCCCTGGTGTTCGGCGTATTGCTCGCCGAGTTTCGCAATTTTGCCGCCCCTGTTGCGATCCTGACCAGTTCCGTGCTCTCACTCGCAGGGGTCGTCTTTGCTTTGCTGATCACGGGTACCAACTTCAACGTCGCCAGCTTCATGGGTCTCATCATGGTGATTGGGATCGTGGCCAAGAATGGCATCCTGTTGCTTGACGCCGATGAGCAACTGAGAGCCGGGGGAATGGACGCACGCGAGGCCATGCTCCATGCTGCTGAACGGCGCAGGCGGCCTATCCTTATGACTGCCATTGCCACCGTCTGCGGGATGTTCCCTCTTGCACTCGCTCTGGGCGCGGGCTCGCAGATGCTGCAGCCTCTTGCCATCGCGGTCATTGGGGGTCTTACGATCTCGATAGTGCTGAGCCTGGTGGTAACTCCGGTTGTTTACTATCACCTAACGCGGCGGCGCGAAGCTCCGGTTGATTTGACAGAGATTGGGGCATAGCGCCCCTGTACGCAGCGTGCCGTTGCAACTGAATCTGTTTCCCAACGAGTGAACCCCTCCTCCGCTAAGAACGCAAAGGAGGGGCCACAGACGCCTTACCACGGCGCAACATCGTCATGCTCTCGTTGGCTTAGAAGATGATTTTCAGAGCCAGCTGAGTATTAAAGGGTTCGCCCGCTCCGATTCCCGGCGCGCCGTTAAAGCTGCCGATGGTCGTCGAGAGATTCAGTCCGTTGTCGTAGGTGTAGTTCGGGTTGAAGAAGCCGTTGCCGTTGGAGATCGGCGAGGCAAAATTTGTACGGTTGAACAAGTTGAACATTTCCACCCGGAATTGTGTGGTCACCCGTTCCCCAATGAGCGGAGTGTTTTTGAATATCGAAAAGTCAACATCCCCGTATCCCGGACCGATGTAGGCATTGCGCCCGGTATTGCCAAAAGTCCCTGGCGCCGCATCGACAAAGGCCGCAGGATTCAGCCACAAACCGTTGACCTTCGATTGCTTGAAGCCCGCGTACGGGCTCACTCCCGCTACAGCATCAGCCCTTTGTACACCTTCGTCCGTACCTGAAGTGTCAGCCGAACTGAACACCGAGAAAGGATTGCCGCTATGGAAAGTGAGCAGGCTATTCAGCTGCCATCCCTTGCTCAGCAGATGCCATTTTTCCGTTCCTGGAACGGTGTAGGTAAGCAGGCCAACGAAAATGTGGCGCGAATCGAAATCGCTCGACGCATAGTCGCCCCGGAAGTCAGTGCTGTTTTGCGGAAGTGCGCCGCGATACGACGTGACCTCATCGAAGGCATGCGACCAGGTGTAGGCCACCTGCGAACTAAACCCATGGATATCGGAAACTCGCAAGGTAGCTTGTAGTGAGTTGTAGTTGGAATTACCGATGCTTTGGATTTCATTGATGAAGGTAAAGGTCGGGAAGGCACCGTAGAAAGGTCGAGTCGCGTTTTGCTCGGCTGACGTGCTGTAGACTCCCGGCTGCGCTTGGTTGATGTCACGAATCGAAAGCAAGTGCCGCCCCGCCGATCCCACATATCCCATTTGCGCCACGACTTTGTTGGACAAGCTTCGTTCCAGCTGCACGTTGAAGTTGAGGTTGTGGGACGGAACGAAGTTCTTGGCAATGGAAAAGATACTGTCAGAACCCGCGCCTGGAGGAAACACGTTTACGCCCTGCTGGATCGTGTAACCTCCGCCAGTTGCGGTTGTCACCTCATCGGACGGTGGGCCGCCAGGATTGCCTTCTACCCCGTTGGGAGCTCCGTTACCGGGCCGATTGTCGAGGAATGGATTCAGGTTTGGGGTGTCATAGTACAACCCCACACCGGCACGAAGCACCGTCTGGGGAGACAGCTGGTAGGCAATTCCTAAGCGGGGACTGAAGTTGGTGTAAACCGGGTCATACAGGTTAGAAATCTGATTTCCCTGGAAAGCGACGCCACCCAGGGTGGGGCGGAATACGGAAAGGTTCTTATACGAGTTGTGGAGCGGTCCTTCGTAGTCCCAGCGCAGCCCGTAATTGAGGTTGAGCTTGGGGCTGAGCTGCCAGGAATCCTGCCCGAAAAACGAGTAGGTGTTCACAAAGACCTGCCGCTCAGGATTGCCCAGGGCAATCGAAGAGGTGGAAACATTGCCGGCAAGAAAATCAGAGAGGGCGTCAATCCGTGAATCCCCGGAAGTCCAGCCACCCGCGGGTCCCTGAGAACCATCAAAAGTAAAGCTGCCCAGCGCGTGGCGATGGTAAAACTCGTCCAGCTGCGCTTTGCGAAGTTCTCCGCCAAATTTGAACTGGTGGCGTCCTACCGTCCAGGAGAGATCGTCTGTCAGATGCCCGGTAATGTCGTTGCGGCCCTCGGGGGGTGTTTCGCCGATTGGGTCGAACCCCGAAATCTTGATATTAGGAGCGCCAGGAAGGTTTGAGCCGGTCACCAGGCCAAGAGAAGCTGCGTCGAAGCCGTTCTCGAAGTCGTTGAAGACCTGGTTGAAATAATTGACTCCCAGCAGCAATTGGTTGGCGATCGAGTTTGAAATAACGCGGTTGTAAACAATTGCATAGTTCTGCACGTGGATCGGCGCAACCTCATAGTAGTAGAAGAGCGAAGAGCCGACAGGAGCGACCTGGTTCCCCTGACCGGCGAACCAATGCGCAGATAAAGTATTGCGTTCATTAAACGCGTAATCGACTTTTGCCAACCCGTTGTAGCTGTATCCATACTCAGGGCTCGTGCTCGTATAGTTGTCTACCGTCGGGGCGCCGCCAGCGTCACCGGGTATATTTCCAGTCGCGGTCGACGGCCAAAGCTTGCCCAGAAGATTTACAGACACTGGATTTACTGGCACATTGAATGCCGCCAACTGCGCCTTGGCGGCGTTTTGCCAGGCCTGCGACGGCTGCGTCGATTGATCCGGAACGCCGATGGTAAAGCGTTGATGTTCGTAAGTCACGAACCAGAACAGCTTGTCTTTCATGATCGGCCCACCGGCAGAGAATCCGTAGTTGTAGTTCCGGACCTCCTGCTTGACCGGCGCAGTAAACGGATTGGTGGCGCCAAAGAACTCGTTGCGATTGTAGTAGTAGGCGCTCCCGTGGATCTGGTTGGTTCCGGACTTCAGCGACAAATTGACACTACCGCCGGGATTACGCCCCGACTCAGGGGCTGCCTGGGTCTGGGCGGAGAATTGATCGACCGCGTCGATAGGCAGGACGATACCGGCAATTCCTGAGACACCGCCCTGGTTGACAGCGGGAATATTGTGCCAGAGATCGTTGTTATCGATGCCGTCGATCTGCCAATTCATCTGGTTGGCCCGCGTACCGTTCAGCGAGCCGAAGCCGCCGGCGCCGGAGTTGGAGAAACCCGGAGCGAGGATGATGAGCTGGGTAAAGTCACGGCCGTTCAGAGGCGTATCCTGCAACACTTTGCCGCCCACTCCCGCCGTCTGCGTCGTCGATGTGGTATCGAGGGCCAGAGCGTTCGCCATGACCTCCACAACTTCTCCGGTGGACGCAACATTCAACTTGACCGGCAAGGTGTAAATCACTCCCGCCGTTACAGGAATCGCGTCCACTTTTTCGGGCCTGAACCCCGAAGCGGTCACGTTGATCGTGTATTTGCCGAGAGGCAAGTCCTGGAACAGAAATTCGCCACCGCTCGAACTGACTCCGTTATAGGTGACGGACGTGGCGTTGTTCACCAGAGAAACGACGGCTCCGGAGACGACGGCGCCGGACTGGTCAGTGATTGTGCCGTTAACGCCGCCGCGAAAGGTTTGTGCGTGGAGAGACACGGCACTCAGCAGGAGCAGCAGGCAAACTAGGGCTTTAGATACACGAGGACTCGCGTAGGTACGTGACTGCATAACGACCTCCAAAAAGGAACGTAACCGTCACGGCGATAGTCGCCTGGACGGGAAATAAAACGCTGCCTCCCCCACTCGGAAATTTCGAGGGGCAGCGCGTCTTAACGTTTTCGGGGTCTTCGACTGGGAAGCCGTCCCGGGGACACTAGTCGCCTTCTACACGGAAGGGACAAATCAAGGAAGCGTATCGAAACAAGTGCGACCTGATAACCGGGGCCTGATCTGCTAACAACCAGAAGGTTCGTTATTATGGACACACCGTGGCTGGAATTTCAAGCATTTTTAACCTGCGCTTGGACGTCGGTGCAATCGACTGGGCGGATTTGGGAAATTACTGACTCAATGGGCCAGTTTGGCTCCCAATGACTCCTTCGACATCTCAGCATGCCCTATTTCAAGCCCGATTTAGAGCTTAGCGATTTTTGGCGTTCGCGAGGCCACGCGTAAGGCAGCTGGATCACCAGTGAAACAGCGTTCCATCTTCTTTCCGGTTAACCGGCAGGTAAGCTCGCTGGTAGGGAAAGCCCGCCGCGACGTCTTCCTTAATATCGACACCTAGCCCCGGCTGATCCCCGGGATACATAAAACCTTCTTTGAAAGCATAAGCATGCGGAAACGTCTCCTCCGTCTGGGCGTTATGCAGCATGTGCTCCTGTACACCGAAATTATTGATGGCGATATCCAGATGCAACGCCGCGGCCATGCACACCGGCGACATGTCACTCGCTCCATGGCAACCCGTCTGCACGTGGTAAAGAGCGGCGAAGTCAGCCGCCTTCTTCATCGCGGTAAGTCCACCGCCGTGCACCACGCTCATGCGCAGGTAGTCGATCAGCTGCTCGCGTATCAGTTGCTCTGCATCCCAGACGGTGTTGAAGACTTCGCCTACCGCAAGCGGAGTGGTGGTGTGCTTGCGAATAAGCCGAAAACCGTCCTGCAATTCCGCCGCAACAGGATCTTCCAGCCAGAACAGGTGATACGGCTCCAGCTCTTTGCCCAGGCGTGCCGCCTCGATGGGTGTCAGCCGGTGATGAACATCGTGCAGCAGGTGCAGATCATCCCCCAGGGTGTTCCGTAGCGCCTCAAACAGCTTGGGCACATGCCTCAGGTATTTTTCCGTAGACCACAAGCTCTCGGAAGGCAGGCCGCGCTCCGCGGGCTCATAGTACTTTTGGTCTTTCGCAACCCCGTAGGTTGATTTCAGGCCGGGCACCCCGCTCTGCGCGCGAATTGCGAGATAGCCCAGGGCCCGGTACTTTTCCACCTCGTCGATCGTCGCTGGAATGTCGTGTCCCGTGGCGTGCGCGTAGACCATGACCCCGGTGCGGCTCTTGCCGCCAAGCAGGTTGTAAACGGGAACGCCGAGCTCCTTGCCTTTGATATCCCACAGAGCCATGTCGATGGCCGCAATTGCGGTCATGGTGACCGGCCCGCGCCGCCAGTAAGCACCGCGATAAAAGTAGTGCCAGATATCCTCGGTCTGAAACGGATCGCGCCCGATCAGGCAAGGTACAAGATGATCTTCCAGGTAGCTGGCCACCGCGAGCTCGCGGCCGTTGAGAGTCGCATCCCCGAGGCCATAAATACCCTGGTCGGTTTCGACCTTTAATGTCACAAAGTTACGGCCCGGACTACAAACGATTACCTTAGCGCCCAGTATCTTCATTGGTTCACTCCGCTGGCCAGGAAGCCGCCGTCGATCACCAGGATCTCTCCCGTGACGAACGAGGCCGCATCGGAAACCAGGTAGATCGCACCGCCGGTAAGCTCATCCATTTGGCCAAAGCGCTTCATGGGCGTGCGCATTTTCAACTCGCGTCCCCGTTCAGTATGCAGAATCAGTTCCGCATTCAGCGCCGTTGGAAATATGCCGGGCGCGATCGCGTTCACGCAAATGTTGAAGGGAGCCAGCTCGATGGCCAGGGTCTTGGTCAGCGCGCCTACGCCCGCTTTGCTGACCCCGTACGCGGCCACCTGGTTGAAGCCTACGAACGTGGTGAGCGAAGCGATATTCAGGATCTTGCCAAAGCCCTGGCCCACCATCGTCTTGCCGAAAATCTGGCACGAGCGCCAGGTGCCGTTCAGGTTTATATCCAGAATGCTGGTCCACTCCTCCTCAGAACACTCGAGCGTAGGGATCTTGTTGGTGATCCCGGCGGCGTTCACCAGGATGTCGACCTTAAGAAAGCTGTCCAGAACCTTCCGCTGCAGCAATTCGATCGAAGACCGGTCGCGCACATCCACCGTCGTCCGCAGGGAGCGACGCCCCAAACTTTCGATCTCGGCAGCCACCAGATCCGTTTCTTCCTGCCGGCGAGAGGCGGCCACCACGTCTGCTCCCGCCTCTGCAATTCCCAGGGCAATTGCCTTCCCCAGACCCGATGTACCGCCAATGACAACTGCGCACTTACCGCTGAGATCAAACCGGCCGGAACCCAATGTTTACTCCAGGATGCGAACAAAGTAGGATGATCCCGCAGCTTATCACGACGAGTCGTCCCAGGGAGCGGAACAGGTGCAGGATGAAAGCGTAGATCGACGTTCTTTTCTTAAAGTTATGGGTGCCGTGGGGATGTCATCTACCCTGTTGCCCGAGGCCGCCTTTGGTTTGCATCCCGCGAGCGCGTCGATCGTGGAGCAGGCCGCCGGACCGGGTCCCGACGCAAGCGAAAAGCCAAAATACTCCATCAAGTTTGGCGTAATCGGCCTGGACCACTATCACATCATGGGCATGACCGCGGCCGTCATCCGCGGCGGCGGTGAGTTGGTTTCCTTTTACTCCAACCTGCCCAAGGCTGTTGCCGATTTCCAGAAGCTGTATCCCAATGCCAGGCTGGCGAAAAGCGAGGATGAAATCCTCGACGACCCCTCTCTGAAGCTGATCGCGGGCGCGCCGATTCCCCGCTTGCGGGCGCCCCTCGGCATTCGCGCCATGAAGCGAGGCAAAGACTTTCTGAGCGACAAGCCGGCGGTGACCACGCTCGAGCAATTGGCGGAAGTCCGCAAGGTCTCAGCCGAAACCGGCAAGATGTTCGCCATTATGTACTCCGAGCGGTTGGAGGTACGCGCCGCCGTGCAGGCGGGTTACCTCATCAAAGCCGGCGCCATCGGCAAGGTGGTGCAGACAGTAAATATCGCGCCCCATAAGGTGAATGACATTACCCGCCCCGACTGGTTTTGGGATCCGGAGGAGTACGGCGGAATTCTCTGCGATATCGGTTCCCACCAGGCAGACCAGTTTGTCTACTACACCGGCTCCACAAGCGCCGAGGTGACGGGATCGCAGATCGCTAACGTGAACCACCCCACCCACCCCAAATTTCAGGATTTTGGCGACATGATGGTCCACGGAAACGGCGGAGCCGGCTATGTTCGCGTGGATTGGTTTACACCCAACGGGCTGAGCGTTTGGGGTGATGGGCGCCTCTTTATCCTGGGAACCGACGGTTACATCGAGCTGCGGAAGTACATCGATATTGCCGGAAAACCCGGCGGTAACCACCTGTTTATGGTTGACCAGAAACAGGTGACCTTCATGGATTGCAGCAAGGTCGAGCTGCCTTTCGGACCGCAATTTGTTTCCGACATCGTGAATCGGACCCATACCGGGCAGAACCAGGAGCAGGCCCTGCTGGCCGCAGAGTTGGTCCTTAAGGCGCAAAGAGACGCCAAGGTATTAACCTTCACCACGTAGAAGCGCGGGCGAGGAGGAACGTTGCAAACGCGAAGGGACTTCCTGAAGCTCTCGGCGGCCGCTGCCGCCACCATCGGCTTTCCTACCATTGTGCCGGCGAACGTCTTTGGACAAACAGCGCCAAGCAACCGCATTAACGTGGGAGCGATCGGCGTTGGCCGCATCTCTCGCGGCCACGATCTGCCGGGCATCTGGCAATTCGACCAGGCGCGCATCATGGCGGTCTGCGACCTCGATGCGAAGCGGGTCGAAGAGGCCAAGACGCTGATCAATAGTTACTACTCGAAAAAAACGGCCAAACCGTATGACGGCGTCACCGGATACCACAACTATCACGAATTGCTGGCCAATAAAGACGTAGATGCGGTGGTGATCAGTACCCCTGACCATCAGCACGCGATCCTCGCTGTGGACGCAGTGCACGCCAGGAAAGACGTCTACCTGCAAAAGCCGGCGTCGTTGACCATTGCCGAGGGACGAGCCATGAGCAACGCGGTCATGGCCTCAGGACAGATTCTCCAGGTGGGCTCGCAACAGAGGTCGTGGAAGCAGTTCCACCGCGCCTGTGAGCTGGTGCGCAACGGCCGTATTGGCGAGATCAAGCACGTGGAGATCGGGCTACCCGGCGACCCCAGTGGACCCGATGCCTCGCCGATGCCTATCCCCTCCAACCTGAATTACGACGCATGGCTGGGTTCGACGCCCGAGGTTTATTACACCGAAATTCGCGTCCACCCTCAGGATGGATTCAGCCGCCCCGGCTGGCTGCGCTGCGAGCAGTTCGGCGCGGGCATGATCACGGGCTGGGGAGCCCACCACGTAGACACCGCACACTGGGGCATGAATACCGAGTACACCGGCCCGGTCGAGGTCTGGGGTACGGCTGAGTTCCCTACCCACGGTCTGTGGGATGTACACGGCAAGTTCCTGACCCATGCGGTCTATGCCAACGGTGTGACCATGGACATCAGCGGCGATTTTCCCAATGGCATCAAGTTCTATGGCAGCGAGGGCTGGATCTTTGTCACCCGGGACGAGATGGTCACCCCCACCGATCCAGGAGGGAAACCAGGAGGGAAAGCAGCCGCACCACCGCAACCGCTGGTCGCCAGTAATCCCAAAATCCTTGATAGCGTCATCGGTCCCGACGAAATCCATCTCTACGAAAGCGCCGACCAGCACGGCAACTGGCTGGACTGCATCAAGAGTAGAAAAGCCCCGATCGCCCCCGCCGAAATAAGCCACCGGGCGTGTTCTACTTGTTTGATCCATCACATCGCCATGAAGACCAAACGCAAGCTCTCTTGGGATCCGGTGAAAGAGCACTTCAAAAACGACGACGATGCCAACTGCATGCTATCCCGTCCTCAACGTGCGCCGTACATGATGGACGTGTAAAAACATTTCATGAGTTCAACTGGCAATCGATCGAATCTGCGTTGGGTCGTATGCGGCCTGCTCTTTCTGGCCACGACCATCAACTATATGGATCGGACCGCACTGGGCCTGGTTGAGCCCATGTTGAAACACATCCTGGGTGGCGATCAGGACGTCGCCCTCTACAACCGGCGCTACAGCGACATTGTGAACTGTTTCATCTTTGCCTATGGCGTCGGGTTCCTGCTTGCGGGTCGGGTGGTCGATCGCGTCGGCGTCAAGAAGGGATATGCCTTATCGATCGGGGTGTGGGCGCTGGCTTCGCTCAGCCATGTGTTAGCGCGGAGCCCGTTTGGCTTCGGAATGGCTCGTTTTGCCTTGGGAATTGGAGAGTCCGGCAACTTCCCTTCGGCCCTCAAAGCGACCGCCGATTGGTTTCCCGCCGAGGAACGGGCCCTGGCCACCGGCATCTTCAATTCAGGAACCAGCGCCGGCGCGTTGATCGCCCCTTTGCTGATTCCCTGGGTCGCCGTTCGCTATGGCTGGCAGGCCGCGTTCTACACCACGGGCAGCCTTGGACTGATCTGGCTCGTTGGTTGGCTTTTGTTCCCCTACGATCGGCTCCACCCCAAGTATGGCAATCCCGCGCCGGCCGTTTCGCTGACGGTAAAACCGGCAACCTATAAGGACCTTCTCTTTAACCCGGGTACCTGGCGATTTGCCTTATCCAAGGGGACCACCGATGCCATCTGGTGGTTTTATCTCTTCTGGCTGCCCAAGTATTTCAATGAGCGCTTTCATGTAGACATGCGGCACCTAGGCCCGCCGCTCATCATTGTGTATATCGGCGCCACTATCGGCAGCATTGCCGGCGGCTGGCTGGCGGGCTTCTATATTCGCCGTGGGCACTCGGTCCGGATGGGCAGAAGATTTGCCATGCTGGTCTGTGCGCTTTGTGCTGCGCCGGTAGTGTTCGTTCCCTTTGTGCATCCGCTTTGGCAGGCGATTGCGTTGTTGTGTCTCGCGACCGCGGCGCATCAGGGATGGTCCTCAAATCTTCTCTCGACGCCGTCCGACATGTTCCCATCGAGTTCGGTCGGGACTGTGGTCGGGATAGGAGGAGCGGTGGGAGCCGCCGGCAGCGTAATCTTCACCTTCCTGGTCGGGCTCCTCTGGACCAACTATGCACTGCTCATTTTCCTTGCATCCGGGTCCGCTTATTTGCTCACACTATTTGCGTTTCAATGGCGAGCGCCCGCGGTTGCGGCAGTCGAACATATTTCAGCGGATTAGAGTTTCTAGAATGCGCTACGCACTCTAGAAAAACATTTCCACGAAAGGTCCGCGGAACTGCAGATCCCTCGGCTTCGCTCGGGATGACAAAAAGGGGAGGGTCGTTGAAAGGAAAGCGCGGTTGCTGGATGAAAGGGCGTTTTGTCAAAGGAGAGGGTGTGCTAAAGGAGACCTGATGTGGGGCGGGACGCCTTTTTCATCAATAACCGCCCTTTCCTTAAGCAACTGCCCTTTCCTTACAACGACCCTCCCCTTTTTGTCATCCCGAGCGTACCCGGATTTCTTACCTCCCCGCTCTCACCAGCGACCACGTATGTGGTTCTCCCTAAAGAGAACCACATGTAGTTGACCGAAGCCGCAACTCTCGACAGGAAATCCGGGAAAGCCGAGGGATCTGCGGTTCTGCGGACCCTTCTTGGAAATGTTTTTCGAAGCGTGTACCCGATCTATCGGGAAGCAGCGAATGCAACCTAACTCGGCACTCCAACCTCAAGCCCGCCGCGTTCCACTGACAGGTACCCGGTATAAAGCGTCGCAATCGTATCCCGCGCCAGTTCTATTCCCGATAGCGGTTCGCGGCCGTGATAAATGCTCTCCATAAAGTCCTGAAATTCCTGCGGATACCCGTGCTGCCAACCCTCATCCGGAGCGGGAAAACTCCACCCCTGCTTGGTGTTGGTCTTCTCCACAATGTAGACATCCTGCAATATATCCTCCCTGGGATTGAAGGTCTCCAGGCCGTTGATCGGATTCACATTGCATCGGGTGCGATGATTGTTACAAAACACTTCCATCCAGTTGTAGACCCCACCCATCACCAGTTCCGAGGCAAAGATATCCGCGATCGTCCCATCGGAAAAGGTGATGTGAATCTGCGCGTAATCTTCAATATCGTCATACCCGGTGCGCAAAAAACCTTCATCGCGATAATTCGGTAGCCGCGTGATCTCGTGCGTGCGCGCGCTGACCGTGGCCGGTCGAATGGGTACACCATCACGCGCTTCTCCTTCCACCCGTTTCAAGTAAAGGGCTGCGCTGACTGGATGGCATCCCTTCCCCACCATCGAACCGCCACCGGAGAACTTCCAGCGCCCATAATAGGGCGAGTGTGACCCCCCATGAGACTGCTCGCCCAGGATGCGAAGTATCTGCGCACCGCTCTTTTGCACGATCTCCCGTTCCTTCTGGATGACCGGAGCATAGACCCAATTCTCGGCGTAGCAAACCAGCCTGCCGCTGGCTTTGGCCGCCGCCAGAATGCGAGCGCAACTTGCCGTCGCCTCCGCGAGCATCAAGGTCTTAGGAGAAGAGCCGGCGCCGTAATATCCGGTGAGCGGCTTCTCAATGATCACGTGCTTACCCAGGCCAAGCGCCTGGATCGAAAGTTCTTCGTGGGAGGAGGGAGGAGTGCAGAGATCCACCACATCCACCGCATCGCAAAGCTCGGCAAACGTCTCGAATGCCCGGGTACCGGTGTCGCGGGCAAAGGCATCACGCGCTTCCGGCGTCTTAGACGTGACCCCTACGATTTCCACAGGCACCCCATGAACGCGGCGGATGCCCTCCCAATGGAATCTGGCGGCAAATCGCGCGCCGACAAATCCTACCCGAACCGGCTTTTCCATAATGATTCCTTCTAACACATCTCGAATGCCTATCATGCGACGATAGGCGGCTACTGTCAGCGCTGCGGTGAATACTTCCGGGCAGATCGGCGGCGTACTGAGCCCGATTGCATTCGCATTCCTACTCCAACAATTGCTTCCTGGGCGGCGCCACTTTACGGAACCGCGGTGCTATATCTTGGAGGCGCAGTGTGCTGGTATTTTGTGCATCCCGAACAAACTCTGGCAAAGAACGAAGCGCCCCGTCGCACGATCTGAGGATTGCGACGGTGGTCTATCACGGCGTCTGAATGAATTTTAATAACCCACTTGCCTACCCTCTCCGCGTAACGGCAGACCAATCGCGGGTCTTTTTTTTGGCTCCCAAACTATTCGATTACAAACAAAAATTGAATGCTGTTGACAGACACTTATTTGATGAGATATACCATCTCGGCAGCAGGGCCAGGGCCTTTTTGGGGAACTCCTGTGGAATCGTCTTCTAAGGGTTAACACCAACAGAGATTGCTAAGAGAGGGGCAGGATGGGGCCTTAATTCTATAGCATCAGAAAACGTTTTCGGAAAACACAAATAGCTGTTCACAGATATCCAGGTGATAGCTGCAAGGATTTTCTCGTCCCGGAATAACCGGACTTCAGGAGGTGTGTGATGCGTCATGTTCGCTCGTTGCTCGTTGTCCTGTTCAGTGTGTCCGTTCTGCTCATCCCGAGCGCGCGGGCTCAGGAAAACGCCACCATTACTGGTACGGTCGTAGACCCAACCGGCGCAGTGATCCCAAACGTCGCCATCACTCTCACCAACGTCGCCACAGGCCAGGAGAGAGAGACTTCCTCGAACAACTCAGGCATTTATGTATTCTCGAACGTGGGCGTCGGCCACTTTAATCTGGACGCCACAGCGCCGGGATTCCAGAAATTCTCCAGAAC
>Ga0137412_10002216_pt1 | contig 15331 bp, 21 predicted proteins | sample CZODoug2_1_16fun_FD_122160 | JGI IMG/M metagenome (GOLD analysis project Ga0137412, IMG submission 122160) | Vadose zone soil fungal communities from Angelo Coast Range Reserve, California, USA - CZODoug2_1_16fungal (Hybrid Assembly) | ecosystem: Environmental > Terrestrial > Soil > Vadose zone...
CAGCGCCGCCTACGGCGCCACCAAGGCCGCGCTGGTGGCCATGACCCGATCTTGGGCCGCCGAATACGGCACCGACCGCGTCCGGGTCAACGCCGTCGCTCCGGGACCGGTCTTCACGGCGGGAGCCACCGAGGACCGAATCACGGCCCTCGGCAACACCACGCTGCTCAACCGAGCCGCCCAGCCCGAAGAGATCGCGGAGACGATCGCCTTCCTCGCCTCACCCCGCGCCGGCTACATCACCGGCGCCACCATTGCCGTCGACGGCGGCCGAACCGCCATCTGACCAGACAGCCCGCCCGAGATGCGACCACCGCGCCGCACGACTTGGCCGCGTGCCCGCCCAGGCTGGGCCTTGTCACGCGACGTGGTTGCGTTTGATGAGCACCATGAGCAGCGCGCGGAACTAAACCTGACCACCGCTATCGTGCTGACGTGTTCAATGTCGGACAGCGGGCGGCTGTCGCCTCGGCGTTCCGGCTGGCTGGCTACGACGGTCCGATACACACCCTGCCGGTCGACGACGAGACCGAGCGCGGGTTCGTGCTGGAATCCGAAGCCTTCCGGGCGTTGCGCAGTGTCCGCGACCTGGCGCAAGTCTTGACCCAGCTACTCGGCTGCAAGGTATGGGTCATGGAGCAGACCGGAGAGTGGGATGCGGTCCCGTTCAGATAGCCGATAGCACGCGCGTTGACATGTGGACTGATGCGACCGGGCCACGGCACAAGCTGCGCCTACGATCCGCGCATGCCCACCGACGATGCTGGCTCTGACGTCGCGCACCTCTGCGTTCTGCTCGACGAAGCGATCGCGGTTCTAACCCCGCACGGCGAAACACACTGGTCGACATGGCTGAGCACATGCGCCCGGGAGCTGCGGGCCCAGGACGCCCACGGACTTGACCGGCTGCTCAGCGGGTTCGGTGGCATGGGCAGCTTCAACGACTTACTCGTCCTGCGAGTCAATGGCCACATCGTCGACCAGGCTTACGAGGATGCGGTGAATAGGCGACTCGATGAGCTGCGCTTTGATATATGGACTGATGCGATAGGGCTACGGCACAAGCTGCGGGCGACTGAATGAGGCACGCGTCACGAGTTGACGCACTAGATGGATGTGTTGCCGCGGTGGGCCCGCCTGGCGACCAGGCCCACCGCGGCGCGGTGACTGACTGGTTCAGGTGAGGCTGACCGACTCGGCCAGCTGCACGACCTGCTCGGCCGTCAGGTCGATGGGGGCCTGCAGTTCGAAGGCCCGGTCGCCGATGGGAGCCTGCAGCGCCCACCCTTGGTCGACCTTGATCAGATCGGCCCGCTTACCGTTGACGCTGACGCGCTGCAGGTCATGCCCCCCGTACGACTGCTGCACGAAGTCCACAGCCATGCTGTTCTTGAGGTTGACCGAGAGGGTGCGATCCCGGTTGTGCGGGTCGGCCAGCGTCAGGATCGTCCCGTCCTTGAAACGGTCCAGCACCCAGCCCTCGGGCGCGAGATGCACTTGCGGTGTCACCCGCTGCGGCCCGGCGACCACTCGTGACGCCATTGCTCGGACTGCGGCCTCGGTGCCGAACCGTCCGTCGCCGGACACCTCGATCCACTGGCCGGGCGACCATTCCCACGCCAGCGCCACCTGGTTGCTGCCGCGGATCGTGGTCAGCAGGGCCGGATGCCCGTCGAACGTTGTGTCACGCACGACGCGGACGTCCTCCCTGCTCGTGGGGCGGCTGGGCGACTCGTGGGTCGCGATCACGTGCAGCACGCTCTGCTGGTCAATGGCTCGGTAGTGCGCCATGAACGCCCCGCCCTGGTCAGCACCTCGGTCGTAGTCGAATGTCGGCGGCTCCAGGCCGGCTGGCATCGGCCGCAGCGAGTACGGGAACGCCGGCACCTGGAACGCAACGAGCACGGTGCCGGGCCGGGACGACGGTTTCGCGCCTCGCGGGCCGGTCCGGTCGGCGACCAGCACGATCGCCAGGAGGGCGACGCAGGCCGCGGCGAGGACGCCGACGAGGCGAACGCCGGTGCGCCGCACGGTGGTCCTCGGGCGCCGAGCCAGGACCCGCGGCGACCGGGCCCGGCGGATCTCGGCGTCCAGCTCGGACCGGGCGTGCGCGAGGGCGGCCGGGGCCACCGGATCGGCGTCCGGGCCGTAGTCGCGAAGCAGGGTGAGGTCGTTCATGTCGTCTCCTCGGCAAAGTCGATGGCCAGCGCCGCGCTGGTCAGGCGGCGGGCTCGGTTGATACGCGAGCGGACCGTCCCGACCGGGACGTTCTGCACCGCGGCGATCTCGAGATAGGACAGGTCGGCCCAGGCGAGCAGCAGCAGGGCATCGCGGTCGGCTGGATTGAGCTCGGCGAGCGCCGCGGCGATCCGGGCGCGCAGTTGGTAGGCGTCCAGGCGCTCGGTCAGGTCATGCTCGATCGGTCCCGGTGCCGGCAGCCGCGCAAGAGCTCGGTAGCGGCGGATCTCGGCGCGGACGTGCTGGCGCACCAGGTTCGTCGCTATGCCGAACAGCCACGCCCGGACACCGGCGCCGGCCTCGCGATAGCTGCCGCGCTGCCGAAACGCGACGAGGAACGTCTCGCTCAGCAGGTCGTCCGCGACCGAGTCGACGCGGCGGGACAGGTAACGGTGGATGTCGGGCGCGTGCCGATCGAACAGCGGCGCGAACTGCTGCGGGTCCTGCCCTGACGCCGCGAGCAGCTGCTCGTCAGGCGGTGGCCGCTCCATGGCGTGGTGCCTCCCAGTAGGTACAGATGTTGTGGTCACACCCCTACATGGCCGCAGCCGCAGAATAGGTTCACGCAGCGCGATGACAGCAGAAGTTGACTATCTCGAACAACTGTTCGAACATAGAGAGGTGCTCGACCTCGCGCTCCGGGAAACCCTAACCGGCGTAGCTGACCGGGGACGCCGCCATGGCGCTCCCCCGCTGCCGGTGTCCTCCGCGCTGGCGCCACTGCTGCCCGAGGGGCTGCGCCGAGGCAGCACGGTGAACGTGGCCGGGTCGGTCTCGTTGCTGCTCGCGCTGCTCGGAACGTCCTCGGCCGAGGGAGCCTGGTGCGCGCTGGTGGGATTTCCGCTGGTCAGCGCCGAAGCGGCCGACGAGTACGGCATCGAGCTGTCCCGGTTGGCGGTCGTGCCGGCGCCCGGTCCGGGGTGGGCCACGGCGATCGGGGCGCTGCTCGACGCCGTCGACGTGGTGGCCACCCGTCCACCGGCGCACGTCGTCCCGGGCGACGTGCGCCGGCTGACCGCTCGGGCCCGCAGTCACGACTCGGTGCTGGTGCCCTTCGGCGCCGACTGGCCGGGGGCCGAGGTCCGGCTGCGGGTCCGCGAAGGGCAGTGGGAGGGCATCGACGTCGGAGAGGACGGGGACGGGCGGTTGCGTCGACGGCGGGTCGTCGTCACCGCCGAGGGACGCGGGCGGGCGGCCCAACCACGTACAGCCCGGCTGTGGTTACCCGCGGCCGGGGGCGGCATCGACTCGATCGACGAAGGCACCGTGATCGACGAAGGCACCGCGGCCGACGAAGGCACCGTGATCGCGCTGCGGGCGGGGTGAGCCGTGGCCCCCAGGATGATCGCGGTCTGGTGTCCGGATTGGCCGGTCACCGCGGCCTGCTCGGATACCGGGATGCCCGACCTCTCCGATCAGGGACCGGTTGCCGTGGTCACGGCCAACCGGGTGGTGGCCTGCTCGCACGCAGCCCGGACGTCCGGGGTGCGCCGTGGGCTGCGCCGCCGCGAGGCGCAGGCCCGCTGTCCGGAGCTCGCCGTCCTGCCCCGCAACGAGGCGGCCGAGGCCCGGCTGTTCGAGCCGATCGTGCTGGCGCTGGAGTCGATCGCCCCGGGCGTCGAGGTCACCCGTCCGGGCCTGGCGGCGATCGGAGTGCGCGGACCCACCCGTTACTTCGGCAGCGAGACGGGCGTGCTGCACGCGCTGTCCCGGGCCGTCGGCGCCGCGCCGGCCAACGAGGCTCCCGGGGCGGGCATCACGACGAGCACCGCGCTGATCGGGGTGGCCGACGGGTCGTTCGCCGCCGAGCAGGCCGCCCGGCAGGGAGTCATCGTCGCGGCCGGCGAGTCGCCCCCCTTCCTCGCCGACCTGCCGGTGAGCACGCTCGACCCGTCCGGCGACTCGCCGTTGATCGATCTGCTGAGACGGCTGGGGCTGCGCACGCTGGGGGCGTTCGCGGCGTTACCCGCGGGCGAGGTTCATACCCGGTTCGGGCCGGACGGGGCGTGGGCGCACCGCCAGGCCGGGGGACACGACGATCGCCCGCTGGCCGCGCGACGACCCCCTGCCGAGCTCGTCGCCACCCTCGACCTCGAACCGCCGGTCGACCGCGTCGACACGGTGGCGTTCTCGGCCCGGGCGATGGCCGAGCAGTTCATCGGCGACCTCGCCGGGCACGGGCTGGCCTGCGCCTGCCTGGAGTTGCAGGTGCTCACCGAGAACGGCGAGGAGACGGTGCGCCGCTGGCGGCACGCCGGCGTGCTCTCGACCGTCGACGTCGTCGACCGCATCCGCTGGCAGCTCGAGGGCTGGCTGCGCGGCGGCGAGCATCCGCCGTCGGGCGGGGTGACCAGGCTGCGGCTGCTGCCCGTCGAGACGGTGCCGCTCGGGGTGCATCAACAGGCACTGTGGGGCGGATCGGGGGCCGACGACGAGCGCGCGCACCGGGCGCTGGCCCGGGTGCAGACACTGCTCGGGCACGGGTCGGTGCTCACCCCGATGATCGACGGCGGGCGCGATCCGCTGCAGCGCACCCGTCTCGTCCCGTGGGGCGATGCCCCGGTGCCCGAGCATTCCCCCGAGCATCCCTGGCCGGGGCACCTGCCCGCCCCGGCGCCGTCGGTGCTGATCGACCCGCCGCGTCCGGTTCAGGTGCTCGACGCGACGGGACGGACGGTGACCGTCGACGAGCGGGGCGTGGTGCCGAGCCCGCCGACCACCTTCGTCCTGGGCCGCGAGTCGCTTCCCGTCACGTCGTGGGCCGGGCCGTGGCCGGTGGACGAACGCTGGTGGACGCCCGACGCGACCGTCAAGGTCGCCCGCTTCCAACTGGTCGACGTGCAGGGCCGGGCCTACCTGGTCACCTACGCGACGGCCAGCCAGCGCTGGGCGCTCACCGCCACCTACGACTGACATTCGGCGGCGGTGAACGCTACCCGGCGCGAACTCGTGGTTAGGAGCAGTGGGACGACGTCACCCGCGCCGGCCGGATGCGGGGCGTCTCACGACCTCGCCTCGGGAGGACGCATGCACCGCGCACCAATTGCACTGGCCGCAGCCGGCTCCGCGCTGGTACTCGGATTGGCGGTCGGCGCGCCGTCCGCCGGCGCCACGACCACCGACACCACACCGCCGACGACACCTACCGGTCTGCACCAGCTCGACCCGGATGCCCCGGCAAGTGTCTCGACACTGGCCTGGAACGCATCGACCGATACCTCGGGCGCCATCGCGCACTACTGGGTGAGGAACCTCGATTTGGGCAACCGCAGCCGACCGGTCGCGACCAGCATGCACGTCTCCGGGCTGCTCTACGCGTACTGCGCCACCGTGCCCAAGACGATCCACGTCGCGGTCCAGGCCGTCGACGCTGCGGGCAATCTCTCCGCATACAGCGCGCCCATCCTGGTCCAGATCAACTGAGCGCCGAACACAATCGGCAACCCTCAGGAACAGTTCCACCGCGTCAGCGCGCATCAGCGCAGGACGAAGCCGGGGACGAGGGGGTCGTCCGGGTCGATCGTGAACGTGGACTCCCCGATGGGATAAGCCATTCCGGAGATCTGCGGGATGACCGCCGGCCGTCCCTCGGCGATCACCGAAGACAGCACCCGGGCCCGGAACTGCGTCCCGATGATCGAGTCGTGCCGCAGTTCCTGGCCCGGACGCAGGGCGCCACTATCGACGAGGTCGGCCAGCCGGGCGCAGGTGCCCGAGCCGCAGGGCGAGCGGTCGACCTCGCCGTCGGCGAAGATGGTCACGTTGCGCTGATGGAGGGCGTCGCCGTCCCGGCCGAGGTCGTCGAAGAAGATCGTGCCGTACACGCCGCTGAGTCGAGGGTCGCTCGGATGGTGCGCGGACTCGTTCAGCGCCCACTTGATCTCCCGGCCCAGGGCGATCAACGCCGAAAGGTGTGACGGGGTGACGGCGAGGCCCAACGACGTCGCCGAGACGCACGCGTAGATGGCCCCGCCGAAGCAGAGGCTCGCCACCGCGTCGCCGGCCGAAGTCGCCACCGGCACGTCGCGGGCCAACACGTAGCTCGCGACGTTGACGAAGTCGACCTGCGCGTCGCGGACACGGGCGGTCACCCGTCCGGACGGCACGTCGATGATCACGTCGGTCACGCCCGACGGGTCGGCCGCCACCAGCCCGGAGCGAACAGCCCACACGCCGAGCGCGATCGTGCCGTGTCCGCAGGCCGTCGAGAACCCGTCCTTGTGCCAGAACAGCACGCCGAAGTGGGCGCCGTCGTCGTCGGGCGGCGTGATGAACCCGCCGTACATGTCGGCGTGCCCGCGCGGCTCGAAGCACAGCAGCCGGCGCAGGCCGTCAACGGCGGGATCCCGCAGAGCGAACATCCGCCGCTCGGCCACCGTCGCGCCGCGGATCTCGACCGGCGGCGCCGCGACGATGCGGAACGGCTCGCCGGCGGTGTGGTACTCGACGGTGCGGACGGGCGGGAACGGCACGCGCGTCAGCGGCGCCGAAGCAGGCCGCGGATGAACGCGGCCTGGCCGGCGTGCTGCAGGTCGTCGGAGATGACGCTGACCAGCCGAACCCCGAGCGTGACGGGCGGATCCCATCGACGATCTACAACCCGGCTGAGGTCCTCGTCGCGCAGGCCCTGCACGAACACGAGCGTCTGCTCGTACACGGCGTCGTGGTAGTCGAGCAACAGTTGTGCGGGGGCCTGGACCGCCGCCACTTCGTCCGCGTTCTGGCTGTAGCCGGTCGCGTCCGGGTCGAACGGCAGGTCGAAGCGTTGCGCCCACCCGGCGGAATTCCACACCTGATCGGTCTCGGCGACCTCGGCGATGTGGTCGTCCTGGACCCGGGTCAGATGCCAGGCCAGCCAGCCGATCGTGTTCGCCTCGGGGTCGACCCGCCACTGCAACTGCTCGGGCGTCAGGCTCCGCACCGCGCCGTGGACCACATCGCGAACCCGTCCGAAACCGTCGACCAGCACGTCAGCGCTGTTCACCGCATCCCCTCTCGTTCAATCAGCTCATTCTTCCAAGTAGCACGCGAGTGCGACGAGCCGCCGCCGCGTCTCGCGAGCGAACATCGCTCGCGCTGCCGGCTCGAGCACCGGCGCCATCCAGGACGGCTTGCACCGGAACGTCATCGTGTAGGTCGCCGTCGAAGGTCACGTACCGGGTGCGGAACGTGTAGCCGGCCAGCCACCACCTCGCCGTGCACACCGCGACGGTGTTCCGCCCGGGCGGCCCTTCGCTGTAGGCCCGGCGCAGCAGCGTGTCCCACTGCAACCGCCGGCCGTAGTCGTGCAGGACGTCGAAGGTCTGCTCGCGGCTGGCCGGCATCTCTTGGACGACGACGATGTGGACGGTCACGAGACCAGCGTCGCCGCGACCGTGGCACCCAGATCCCAGCAGGCCTCCAGATCGCCCTTGTCGGGCTTGTCGATCACGGTCACATCGTCGTGGACACGACGCCAGCCCAGGCCCTTCACGATCGATTCGACGGCTCGCGCCGCGCCCACGGTGTCGCTGTTGCCGTGCACGTAGAGCCCGTAGGGTGCGCCAGCCTTGGCGCTCAGGGTCGGGTAGTACACGAGATCGAAGAAGTGCTTGAGGGCACCGGACATGTAGCCGATGTTCGCGCTGGTGCCGAGTACGAAGCCGTCGGCGGCGAGCACGTCCACCGCGGTCGCGGCCAGCGCTGGGCGCACCACTACGTCGACGCCGGTGATCTCGTCGGTGCCGGCGCCGGCGAGCACCGCCTCGAGCATCGCCTGCAACGACGGCGACGAGGTGTGGTGCACCACCAGCAATGACGCCACGCGATGACCGTACCCGCGATACCTTGCCTGCCTCGGAGGTGATCACTAATGGACTTCGCCACCCTGGCGTTGATCGCGCTGGTGGGCCTGATCGGTCCACTTCTCGCGCTGCCCCGCCGGTGGTACCTGCCGGTCGTGCTGGGCGAGATCGTCGCCGGGCTCGCCTTCGGCAGCACGGGCTTCAGGGTGCTGCACGCCGACAACGGCACGTTCACGTTCCTCGCCAACATCGGCTTCGCGCTGGTCATGTTCGTCGCCGGATCGCACGTGCCGGTACGGGATCCGAACCTGCGCGCCGGGCTGTGGCTCGGCGTGCTGCGCGCGGTGGCCGTCGGCATCATCGCCACCGGGCTGGGCCTGGCCCTGGCGGCGGCGTTCGACACCGGGCACGCGGCGCTCTACGCCGTCCTGATGGCCTCGTCGTCAGCGGCCCTCATCCTGCCCATCGTCGACTCACTGCACCTGGGCGGACCGCAGGTGCTGCATCTGCTGCCGCAGGTGGCGATCGCGGACACGGCGTGCATCGTCGCGCTGCCCCTCGCCATCGACCCGAAGCATGCGGGACGGGCGGCGCTCGGCTCCCTGGCCGTCATCGGATGCGCAGCCGTCCTGTACGTCGCGCTGCGCTATTTGGAAGGCAGCGGCATCCGGCAGCGGGTGCACGATGTCTCCGAGGATCGCAAGTTCGCCCTCGAACTGCGGATCAACCTCGCCATCCTGTTCGCGCTGGCGGCGCTGGCCGTACGCACGCACGTCTCGATCATGCTGGCCGGCTTCTCGTTCGGGCTCGCCCTGGCCGCGGTCGGGCCGCCGCGCCGGCTGGCCCACCAGCTCTTCGCGGTCACCGACGGGTTGTTCGGTCCGCTGTTCTTCGTGTGGCTCGGCGCGTCGCTGAACCTGCGCGACCTGGGCGAACATCCGTCGTTCATCGCGCTGGGCGCGCTGCTCGGGGTCGGCGCGATCCTCGCCCACGCGGTCATGCGGCTGTCCGGCCAGCCGGTGCCGCTCGGCGCGCTGGCCGCGGCCCAGCTCGGCGTGCCGGTCGCCGCCGCCACCGTCGGCACGCAGCTACACCTGCTGCGCCCGGGAGAGGCGAGCGCGCTGATCCTCGGTGCACTCGTTACGGTCGGCGTGGCCGTGGCGTGCGGGGGCCTCAGCGCCCGAGCGGGCCTCGTTACCCAGGAGAAGCGATGACGCGATTCACCGATGGCTCCGGCGTGCGCGTGTCCTACGACGTGGCCGGTGCGGGCGACCCGCCGCTGGTGTTCGTCCACGGATGGAGCTGCAACCGGTCCTACTTCGAGCCGCAGTTCCGCCACTTCGCGGCCCAGCACACCGTCGCCGCCCTGGACCTGCGCGGGCACGGCACCAGCGACGCTCCGCCGCCGGACCAGTTTCGGTACGACGCCGACGCGTTCGCCGATGACGTCCTCGCCGTCGTGGGGCACGCCGACCTGCAGCGTCCGATCGTCGTCGGGCACAGCCTCGGGGCGCTGGTGGCGCTGACGTGCGCCGGCCGTCCGGACGCGGTGCGCGCCGCCGTGCTGGTCGATCCGGCGCCCATCCTCGACGGCCGCGGCAAGGCCTTCTTCGCGCGATCCGTCCCGGTCGTCGCGACCGACGAGGACGGATCGTGGCGCGCCGCATTCGCCGCCCGGCTGTTCGGGCCGGACGACACGGCCCGGCGCGACGAGACGATCGCCGGCGTTCGGGCCACGCCGCTGCCGATCGCGGCGGCGGCGTGGCAGGCGATCGCCGACTTCGACGGTGCCGCCGTGCTGCCCCGGGTGCAGGTGCCCGTGCTGCTCATCAGCGCCGGCGAGCCCGAGGCCGGCGTCGCCGACCGGCTGCAGAACGTCACGCTGGGCCGGACCGTCGGCGCCGGGCACTTCATCCAGCTCGAGGTACCCGATCAGGTCAACGCGATGATCGAGCGGTTTCTCGCGATCACGTCTTGAGCACGGACAGGATGTTGCCGGCCGGATCCTTGAACCACGCGATGTCCGGGCCATTGCCGCGCATGACGCCCCTGTCGTCCTGCCCGAAGTCCTCGTAGAGCTCGAACGTGACACCTCGGCTGGTCAGCTCGTCGACGGCGGCATCGATGTCATCGACCGGGAAGTTGAGGATCGTGTACTCCGCGGGCACGTGACCGGGCTTGGGGTACGCGAGCGTGTCCCGGTCCCCCGCGAGGTGCAGGGTGAGCAACCCGTTCTGCTCGGAAACCTTCAATCCCAACGTCTCGCCGTAGAACTTCTTGGCCGCCTCGAGGTCGTCGACCGCGAAGCCGCTGAACGCTTTGCTGTTCTCGAACATGACGCTCCCTTCTGGTCGGGTCATGCCTAGCACCCGACAACGACAGACGTCACCTGCAACTTGTGGCTTGCACTTCTTGGATCGGATGTGCAACTCTGAGATTGCACATCCGGCTCTCTGGAGGACGATCCGATGGAAGACCGAATCGAGCAGCAGATCACGATCAACGCGCCGCTGGACCGCGTCTGGCAGCTCGTCAGCGAGCCGGGCTGGTGGGTGCCGTCCACCGCCGTGGCGCCGATCGACCACACGCCGGGGCACCAGGTGGTGCGCGAGTCCGAGAAGTGGGGACGGTTTCCCATCGAGGTCGTCCGGGCCGAGCCGCAGACCTACGTGGCGTTCCGGTGGGCGAGCCAGTTCCCCGGCGAGGAGCTCAGGGCCGGCAACGCGACCCTCGTCGAGTTCGCGATCACGCCGGTCGGCGACGCCGTCCGGGTCACGATGACCGAGAGCGGCTTCACCGAGCTGGACGCGCCCGACTCGGTTCGCGAGGAGGCGTGGAAGAGCAACACCGGCGGCTGGTCCGAGCAGCTCGGCAGCCTGCGGGAGCGCGCCGAATCGGCATGAGCGTCGATCACGTCTTCACCGCGCTGGCCGACCCGACCCGGCGCCAACTGCTCGAGGCGCTCGGGCGGCGGCCGGCGTGCAGCGCGACGACGCTCGCAAGCGAGGTGCCGGTGTCGCGGCAGGCCGTGGTCAAACACCTGGGAGTGCTGCGCGACTCGCAGCTGGTCGCGAGCCGCCGGGCCGGCAAGGAGGTGCTGTTCAGCGTCCGTCCCGAGCAGCTGATGGCCACCGCTTCCTGGATGACCGAGCTCGCGACGACGTGGCAACGACGCCTGCAGCTCCTCAAGCAGGCAGCCGAAAGCTAGCCCGGATCTTCGGAGGAGACGATGGAGCCTCTCACGCGGGCTTCCCGGTTCGGCGCCATGACGAGCGCCAGGACGGCCGCGACGGTAGCCGCGCTGATCGCAACGCTCGGGCTCGCCGTCGCGTCCTGGATGGTCGCGGCGTGGCAGATGACCGGGATGGACATGGGGGTAGCCACCAAGCTCGGTTCGTTCAGGTTCTTCACCGCGCTGTGGGTGTCGATGATGGCGGCGATGATGCTGCCGGGTGCAGTCCCCGCCGTGTTGAGACGCGTTCACGTCGACAGTCGTGCGCGGGTCGTGCCGCTGTTTGTCGGGTCCTACCTCGCCACCTGGGTACTCGTGGGCGTCGCGGTATTTGCGGTGTACCGGCCGCACGGGTCTGCCGCCGCCGCAGCGATTGTGATCGCGGCCGGAGTCTATGAGGTCACGCCGCTCAAGCAGCACTTCCGCCGGCGCTGCCGCGAGAGCGTCCGCTCCGGATTCGCGTTCGGGTCCTGCTGCATCGGCTCGAGCATCGGACTGATGCTGATGCTGGTGGCTCTGGGCGTCATGAGCATCGGGTGGATGTCGGCGATCGCCGTCGTCCTCCTCGCCCAGAAGGTCCTGCCCCCGAGAGCCACCGTCGACGTGCCACTGGCTCTGGCGATCCTCGGGCTCGGAATCTGGATCGTCACCGCGCCCGCGTCGGTTCCCGGACTCATGCCATCGATGTGAAGGAGACAAGCATGACCAGTCACAAGATCGGAACACGAGAAGAGTGGCTCGCGGCCCGGCTGGAGCTGCTCGAGGCCGAGAAGGAGCTGACGCGGCGTGGCGACGAACTGGCCCGGCAGCGGCGGGAGCTCCCGTGGGTCCGCGTCGACAAGGACTACCGCTTCGACACCGACGAGGGCACGGCGTCACTCGCCGATCTATTCAGAGGACGCTCGCAATTGCTCGTCTATCACTTCATGTTCGGGCCCGACTACACGGCCGGCTGCCCCGCCTGCTCGGCGATTGCGGACGGCTTTAACGGGTTCGTCGCACACTTGGCCAACCATGACGTGATGCTCTGGGCGGTGTCGCGCGCTCCGCTGGCGAAGCTGCAGGCGTACGAGCAGCGGATGGGCTGGACCTTTCCCTGGGCCTCGTCGTACGGCAGCGACTTCAACCCCGACTTCCACCTCGCCTCCAGCGAAGAACAGCGGCAGTCGGGGGTCGGCGAGTACAACTTCCGCGCGTTCGACCTGCACGCGGCTGTGCCGGCCGACTACGAGCGGCCGTTCGCCGAGTGGGCAGCGACGACTGGAACGGACTGGGCGACCTATACGCAGGAGTCTCCCGGGATGAGCGCGTTCACGCTCGACGACGGCGTCGTCTACCACACCTACTCGGCCTACGCGCGTGGGCTCGACGGCCTCTGGGGCATGTACCAGTGGCTCGACCGGGCACCGCGAGGGCGCAACGAGGAACGTTCGCCCGACGATCCGCTCAACTTCTTCCGTCGCCACGACGAGTACGACAGCAAGTGACCGGAGCCCTGGACACGCGTCGAGCAGCCCCGTACGGCTCGAATGACGTCGGGAAGACGTTACGGCGGGCTATCGTCGCGGCGTGACCGGCATCGACCCCGACGAGTACGCCCGCAAACTTGCCGCCGAGTCGCTCGCCGATGACGACCCGACGGCCTGGTTCGAGCGGCTGTACTCCCAAGCCCGCGACGGCGCGGCCGTCGTGCCGTGGGACGTCGCCGAGCCGCAGTACATCCTCGCGGAGTGGGCGAGCGCCCGGCCACTCGACGGCACCGGCAGGCGGGCCCTGATCGTGGGTACCGGGCTCGGCCGGGACGCGGAGTTCGTCGCCGGATTCGGGTTCGACACCACGGCGTTCGACATCTCGCGGTCCGCGGTCGACGAGGCCCGCAAACGCCACGCCGGATCGGCGGTGCACTACCGGCAGGCCGACCTGCTCGATCCGCCCGCGGAGTGGACGCACGCGTTTGACTTCGTGGTCGAGAGCCTCACCGTGCAGGCGTTGCCCGACCCACCGCGACGGCAGGCCATCGCCCAGGTGCCGCGCCTGATCGCCCCGGGCGGAACGCTGCTGGTGGCGGCCGCCGGCCGGGCCGACGACGCGCCACCTGAGCCGGGACCGCCGTGGCCGCTGGTGCGCGCCGAGATCGAGGCCTTCGCGAGCGACGGCGTGGAGCCGGTGCTGATCGAGGAGCTGCGCAACCCCGGCCCACCACCGAGCCTGCGCTGGCGGGCCGAGTTCCGCCGGCCGGTCTGAAACCTGTCGGCCCGCTGATGCATGATGCCCGCATGCCGGTACAGGTGGCGATCGAGCCGTGGACGGACGACGACCTGCCGATCCTCCAGCGGAGCAACACTCCGGAGATGATGGCGCATCTCGGCGGGCCGCAGAGCGAGGAGAAGGTGCTCGACCGGCAGCGGCGCTACCTCGAGGGCAACGACATGTTCCGCATCGTGCTGCTGCCCGAGGGCGAGGTGGTCGGCAGCACCGGGTACTGGGAGAAGGACTGGCAGGGCGAGCAGGTGTACGAGACGGGCTGGGCCGTCCTGCCCGAGTACCAGGGACGTGGCATCGCGGCGGCCGCGGTCCGGATGGTGGCCGCGCGGGCGGCCGCCGAGGGCGATCGGCGCTACCTGCACGCGTACCCGTCCGTCGACAACGGGGCGTCGAACGCGGTGTGCCGCAAGGTCGGCTTCGAACTCCTCGGCGAGTGCGACTTCGAGTACCCGCCCGGACATCAGATCCGCTGCAACGACTGGCGCCTGGACCTCAACGAGGAGCCCCCGATCGTGCAACCCCCGGCGTCGTAGCGACGCCAGAAGTTGCACGATCGGTCAGGACGTCAGGCGAAGAACGCGTCGTCGCCGGGCAGATCGCTGTGCAGCTCGAGCAGATCGGTGATCTTGTCGCCGAGGAACGTGAACAGGATCGATTCGCGACTCACCCGCGTGTCACCGTTGCGGGTGGCGGTCATCTGGTGCACCGCCGTGACGTGTCCCTGCCGATCGCCGTGCGTCTCGATCAGGTCGGCGCGGATGGTGCCACCGGTCAGCTCGGCGAGCTTGCCGTAGTAGGCGAGCACCGCGTCAATGCCCTTGTACGCACCGGCGAGCTGGCTGTTGCCGGGCACGTGCTGCACGACGTCGCGCGCCATGAGCGAGCGCAGCGTGTCCAGGTCGCCGCTGTTGAACGCCGCGTAGCCCCGGCGCACGACGGCCATCTGCGCGTCCTCGGCGGGCTCCAGGCCCACACCCTTGCGGGCGTACCGGGTGGCGTCCGGCGAGTAGTCGAGCACCTCGCACGCCTCGTCGCCCTCGACCCACGCGTCGTGGCCCGCCGGGAGGTCGAACATGTCCCCGGCGCCGACCGTCTGTTCGGTCCCGTCGTCCATCCGGATCCGCATGGACCCGGAGAGCACGTAGCCGAGATGGCGGGTCTGGCACGAGTCCGTGCCGGCGATCGGTTTGACGTCGTTCGACCACCGCCAGCCCGGCTCGAACACCGCCCGCATCAGCGTCATGCCACCTGCGCTGCCGAGCATCGCGTGCCCGTGCGCCGCGAACGGGCGGCGCTCACCGTTTCGTTCCAGGTTGCTCACTCGCGTGTCCATCGTGGACCACCCCCACCGGACGGGCCGGCCGCCAGACTGCGTCCGGCTACCTTGCGAGCGTCGCACCCTGCCGCCCCACGGCCAATGGATGAATCGGGCGGCCTTCCGCGCATAGGGCCCAACCGAGCGCTTCGCGGCTCCGGTGCGGGAACGCGCGCTCGGTTTCGTTCGCCGCAGCGGTAGCGTCACGGGCCGGTAGCGTCACCGGCCGGCGAAGGGAACCCCAGTGACCACCGAACGGATCGGCCCACCCTCGATCGCGGACGAGCGCGAGATGCTGCGCTCGTTCCTCGACTATCACCGCGCGACGCTCGCCTGGAAGTGCGACGGACTCACCGACGAGGAGCTGCGCCGCCAGTCGATGCCGCCGTCGACGCTGTCGCTGCTCGGCCTGGTGCGGCACCTGGCCGAGGTCGAACGCACCTGGTTCCGCCGGGTGATCAACGCCGAGGACATCCCCCTCGTCTGGTCGGACACCGG
>Ga0137412_10002217_pt1 | contig 15330 bp, 17 predicted proteins | sample CZODoug2_1_16fun_FD_122160 | JGI IMG/M metagenome (GOLD analysis project Ga0137412, IMG submission 122160) | Vadose zone soil fungal communities from Angelo Coast Range Reserve, California, USA - CZODoug2_1_16fungal (Hybrid Assembly) | ecosystem: Environmental > Terrestrial > Soil > Vadose zone...
TGTAGGCCATCATCTGCCCGGCGCGCGTGGCCTTCTGATAGACCGTGAAGTCAACGGTTGACTTGCCGACGCCGGTCGCGCCACACAGCCACAGGATCGGCCCGTCAGTGACGCCCGCCGTAGACCTCGACGCCGCCGCTGCCGGCCGGCTCGGACCGGTTACGACTGGCCATCCGTCTGTGCCTGCCAACACCTGGCGCGAGACGTCGGCCACTGACAAGCCGCTGGTGTCGACGCAAAATTCGGCGACGGTGCTGGAGTCCAGCTCCTCGGCCTCCCGCAATACCTCCCTGACCTGCTCGACCTGCGCCTGGCGCCCGACGAACCGTTGCCTGAGCTCTTTTCGGTCAGCGCGCAGCCGGCACACGGTCAACGCGGCTTGCGGAAGCTCGTGGAGGGGTACGCCTCGAGCGGCGTCAACAACACCGGACACGACGACGCATCCGACGCCGGCGGTCTGGAAGCTCGTTATCACCGCTTGAAGGTTGCGTGCCTTCATCCGGTGGCGGCCGGGATCCGACGCGGGCTCGGGATAGCAGATACCCAACTGGTCGATATCGACGTAACCGGTCTGCATCCCGGACCGGATCAGCTGCGAGTAGATCTCCCAGCCGACCGTGGTCTTGCCCACCCCTGGTGGGCCGCACAGCCACAGGACGGGCATCAGGCCGCTCACCGCTGTGCCGTCCCTGCACGTGCGCAGTCAGCCCTGCGCATCGGATTTGACCCCTTCCCGTCGCTGTCGTTTGTACCGAATCGCACGAGATAGATCGCGTAGCTGCCGCCCGTTGGTCGCCGTCATGCTGGGCTGGCTGATCCTCGCCGAGCCCGTGACGATGCCGACCATTGTCGGCGGTGCGGTCGTGGTGCTCGGGGTCGCCGTCGTCGTGGGCTCCGAGCTGCCGTCCAAGACCCGACAGCGGTAACTATCTGGAGGTATGTCATGTCGACCAGTGAGCGGATCGTCAAGGCCAACGGCGTGGAGCTGTGCGTGGAGTCGTTCGGCGACCCGGCCGATCCAGCCGTCCTGCTGATCCATGGCGCGGGCCACTCCCTGCTGGCGTAGGATGAGGACTTCGTAGGCCGGCTGGTAGCCGGGGGCCGGCAGGTGATCCGGTACGACAGCAGGGACGCGGGCCGTTCGACCGGCTACCCGGCAGGATCACCCGCGTACGGGCTCGGCGACCTGGTCGCCGACGCCGCCGCGCTGCTCGACGCGCTCGGCATTACCGCCGCGCACGTCGTCGGCATGTCGCAGGGTGCCGCCGTCGCCCAACTCCTGGCCCTCGACCACGCCGACCGGGTGGCCTCACTCACGCTCGCCTCTTCCACGCCCGGCGGCCCCGGCCACCACCACCCCGATCTGCCGGCGATGTCGCAGGAGATCCAGGAGCTCTTCGCGAACGAGCCCGCCGAGCCCGACTGGTCCGACCGGGCCGCGGTCATCGACTATCTGGTCGAGGCCGAACGCCCCTTCGCCGCGCGCTCCCGCCCGTTCGACACCGACGGCATGCGGGCGGCGGCCGAGCGCGTCGTCGAGCGCACCGCCGACATCGCCGCGCAGCTGACCAACCCCTACCTGATCGACACGGGCAAGCCGTGGCGCGGGCGGCTCGGCCAGATCGGCGCTCCGACGCTGGTGCTGCACGGCACCGAAGACCCGCTCTTCCCGATCGGCCACGGCCGCGCGCTCGCGGCGGAGATCCCCGGCGCCCGCTTCACCCCCCTGGAGCAGGCCGGCCACGAGGTCTTCCCCCGGCACCAATGGGAGATTGTCATCCCGGCGATCCTCGACCACACCGCGGGCCGCTGAGATGATCGCCATCGCGCCCGCGCCGGGTACGAGCCTCGGCTCGGGGTGAAGTGTCTCGCTGAACGTCGTAGTTCAGGTCGGGTAGCCGGGACCCGTCGCAGGGCCGCCATAGACCCCGAAAGCTAGTGCACCCTGCAGTCGCAGCCTTGATCGGCGCCGGCCGCGGTACGGCGTTGGCGCTGGCGTCGTCGGAGCGAGCGGGTAAGCAGGATCGTCGCCGTGCCGAGAGCTCCGGCGATCAGCAGCACCCAGGGCCAGGAGACGTTGCAGGTATCCAAGGCTAGGGCCGAGCCGGTGAGGGTGAGGCCTCCGGCGATCCACAGCGGCAGGGTGCAACAGGCAACGCACGCCAGTCCGCCGAGTCCGACCGGAAGCATTGCTAGCCAGCGGCGGCGAGCTATGACACGGCGGGCCGTCATCCGGCGTCCGCCGCGGTTACGGTGGCGAGTTCGACGAACGGCAGCGGGCAGCAGTCGCTCGCGGCGCAGGACAACAGGTCGTCGCAGCCGGCCGCGAGCGCGTCTTGGAGGGTCGCTCGGATCGCGGTCAGGTCGGCGATCTTCGCCTCGACCTCAGCGAGCTTGTGCGCCGCGCGGGCCTGCAGGCCGGCGTTCGGGTGGTGGTGGTGGTGTCGACCGGCTTCCAACAGGTCAGCGACTTCATCGAGGGTGAACCCCAATCGCTGCGCCGCCTTGATCACCTTCAGCATGGTGACCGCCTCCGTCGTATACATCCGGTGGCCGCCGAGGCTGCGCTCTGGCTCGGCCAGCAGGCCGCGCCGCTCGTAGTAGCGCACCGTCTGCAGATTGACTCCGGCCGCGTGGGCGAGCTGGCTGCTGCGCAACCGTGCTGTGCTCATCGTGGGCCCCCGTTGCTCAGCTGAGCCAAACCGTCGAGCACGTCTACGCGGGCAGCCGGTACCCGTACGTCGAGCACTACCTGCCCGCCCGGTGTCGAGACCGCGAAGTCGAAGAACGAGCAGCACTCACTCTCTCGCTCGATCAGCTCTCGCACCTGGCTGTCCAGGCCGTGGTGTGCGGGGAAGCTCACCCGCAAATGACGATCACCAACCCGCTCGGTGCGCGATGCGGTGGCGAACAGTGCTCCCAACTCCGCTACTCGTACAGGGTGTTGCGCTGTGGGCAATGTGCAGCTGGCCGGAACTTCGAACCCCATCACCGGACTCCCTGTCTCCGACGCCTCCGCGAGCGTCGACCACCCGACGGTAAGCCCGTACCCAGGTACCGGATGCAAGTCTCACCGCGGGAAGTCCGTTCGGTCTCGATCGGTAGGGTCGGATGGAGACCGCTGGATATCGTGATCAGCATGTCCGTGCTGCGATCGATCGTGCTGTTCGTCCTCGCGGCTATCGCCGAGATCGGCGGATGCTGGCTGATCTGGCAAGGGGTGCGCGAGCACCGTCCTCATCCCGTGGCCTGGGTTGGCGCCGGGGTCATCGCCCTGGGTCTGTACGGCTTCGTCGCCACTCTGCAACCCGACGCCCAGTTCGGGCGCATCCTCGCCGCCTACGGCGGGATCTTCGTCGCCGGCTCCCTGGCCTGGGGCATGGTCCTCGACGGCTACAGACCTGACCGCTACGACGTCACCGGCGCATTGATCTGCCTGCTAGGCGTCGCCGTCATCATGTACGCCCCACGCGGAGCCTGAACCCGTATCGATTGTCCCGGACTAGGACTGGTCCTGGGTGATCACCGGTCGCAGCCAGGACCAGTCCAGTGGTTCAGCAGCAGGTCGACAGCTGGTCGCCGGCGTTGGTGCTGGGTGTTCCGCAGATGCACTCACCGGCGTCGGGCTGACCCACGCCGTGGATATTGGTGGCCTCAGGTGCATCGGCCTTGACGGTGTAGACCTCCCACGGCTCAGCGCCCGGTCCGTGCACCCAGACCTTGTCCTGCAGCGCGTAACAGCAGGTGGTGTCGTTCTCGACCTGGGTGAACAGACCCAGTGCGGACAGGCGCCGGGTGGCGGAATTGACCTCGCTCGTGGTCTCGACCTCGACGCCGAGGTGATCCATCACGGTCGGCTTGTCGGGCTCGCCCTCGATGAGCACCAGCTTCAGCGGTGGCTCGGCGATGGAGAAGTTGGCATAGCCGGGCCGGCGCTTGGCCGGTTCAGCGCCGAACAGGGACCGGTAAAACGCGATCGAACCCTCAAGGTCAGAAACCCGCAGCGCGAGCTGAACACGGGACATCAGGGAACCCTTCCAGTCTTATTTCGACAACAGTCAAGGCAGACCTTGCGCCTTGATTAGAGAGCTGTCAAGGTAGAAGAGTGTCGAATCAAGAGCGGATGCTGACCGTGCTGACGGACGCGGTGGAGTGCTGCTCGCCGCTGGTCCGCGAGCCGTTGTCGGCCGATCAGGCGCTGGAGCTGGCGAGGCTGTTCAAGGCGATGGGCGACCCGGTCCGGCTGCGGCTCCTGTCGCTGATCGCCTCCCACGCCGGCGGCGAAGCATGCGTATGCGATCTAACCGACGTGTTCGACCTGACCGGGCCGACGATCAGCCACCACCTCAAGGTGCTGCGCGAGGCCGGACTGATCTCCGGAGAGCGGCGCGGCACCTGGGTCTACTACCGGGTCCATCCCGAAGCCCTCGGCCGCCTCTCGGCGGTCCTGGTGCCGGACGCGGCTCCGACAGCTTCACCATGAGCGGCGACAACCTGACCGCCACCGGCGCCGCCACCGGCGCCAGCGCGGACGCCGGTGTGGTCGCCAAGCTGTCTACCCTGGACCGGTTCCTGCCTGTCTGGATCATCGCGGCGATGGCGGTCGGGCTGGTCGGTGGCCGACTGGTCCGGGGCCTGGGTGGGGCATTGAACGCGATCTCCGTCGGCGGGGTATCGCTGCCGATCGCCCTCGGACTGCTGGTCATGATGTATCCGGTGCTGGCGAAGGTCCGCTATGACCGGCTCGACACCGTCACCCGCGACCGCCGGCTGCTGATCCCGTCCCTGGTACTGAACTGGATCGTCGGCCCGGCGTTGATGTTCGCCCTGGCCTGGCTATTGCTTCCTGATCTGCCCGCCTACCGCACCGGTCTGATCATCGTCGGGCTCGCCCGCTGCATCGCCATGGTCATCATCTGGAACGACCTCGCCCGCGGCGACCGCGAAGCCGCCGCCGTGCTGGTCGCGCTGAACTCGGTGTTCCAGGTGATCGCCTTCGCCGGGCTGGGTTGGTTCTACCTGCACGCACTACCCGGCTGGCTCGGTCTCCCGCAGGCGGATCTGAACGTCTCGGCCTGGCAGATCGCCCGCTCGGTGCTGATCTTCCTGGGCATCCCGCTGATCGCCGGCTACCTGACCCGCCGATTCGGGGAACGCACACAGGGACGGGACTGGTACGAGGCCAAGTTCCTGCCGCGCATCGGACCGTTCGCGCTCTACGGGTTGCTGTTCACCATCGTCATCTTGTTCGCCCTGCAAGGCGACGCGATCACCAGCCGACCACTGGACGTCGCGCGGATCGCGCTGCCGCTGCTGGTCTACTTCGCCTTGATGTGGGCCGGCTCATACGCCCTCGGCCGCGCCGTCGGGTTGAACTACGAACGCACCACCACGCTGGCCTTCACCGCCGCCGGCAACAACTTCGAACTCGCCATCGCCGTCGCTATCACCACCTTCGGCGTCACCTCCGGCCAAGCACTGGCCGGCGTCGTCGGCCCCCTCATCGAGGTCCCGGTCCTGGTCGGGCTCGTCTACGTCTCACTGTGGGCCCGCCGAGGCTGGACCCCACAGCCAATCCTGGAGCGGCAGTGACCACGGTTCCCGTAGTGCTGTTCGTCTGCGTGCACAACGCCGGCCGATCCCAGATGGCCGCCGCACTCCTCACCCACCTCGCCGGGGACAAGGTCCAGGTCCGCTCCGCCGGCTCCATGCCCGCCGACGCCGTGAACCCCGCCGTCGTCCAATCCATGCGCGAGGTCGGGATCGACATCTCCGCCGAGACCCCGAAGATCCTGACCGGGGACGCGGTGCAGGCCTCCGACGTCGTGATCACCATGGGCTGCGGGGACGCCTGCCCGGTGTTCCCCGGCAAGCGCTACCTGGACTGGAACCTCGACGACCCCGCCGGGCAGGGCGTCGACGCGGTGCGCCCGATCCGGGACGAGATCGAGCGGCGTATCCGCGGCTTGCTCGCCGAGCTCGGCATCGCGGTGACGCAGTGACCGTGTCCGAGCGTGAGGAGTACGCCCCGATCGACCAGGTGGCCGAGCCGCACGGGAAGGTCGGTGGACGGCGGTGTGCCGGACCGGGCTCCTACTGGTCGTCCTTGCTGAGCCGGTCCTCCAGTTCCATGGGGGAGTAGTCCTGGTCGATTTCTTGCGGGGAGCGGCCGCGCGCCGAGCGGATGGAGGCCAGCCGGCGATCCAGCTTGCGGTTGGCGTAGGCGGCCAGTTCCTGGGAGGTGGTGCCGAACGGGCTGGGCTTGCCCTCCTGCTCCAGCTTGCGGCGGCGGGCCACCAGCAGCTCGATGGCCGGCTCGCGCAGCTCCTCCACGCACTGCTGGACGACGTCCCAGTTGGCGCCGTCGGCGGCCACGTGCCGGCGGCAGGTGAAGGTGCCCCAGGCCATGTGGCGGCGTTCGTCGTCGGAGATGTGCTTGATCAGCTGTCGCATCCCGGGCAGTGCCCCGGTCGCGGCGAATACTTTTTGCCAGGCGTAGTAGCCGGTCAGCGCGAGCGTGCCCTCGACGATGTGGTTGTAGACCACCGAGGCCCGGATCTGGGCCGCCGGTGAAGGGTCGTCCAGCAGCGCGTACATGGCCTTGGGCTGGGCATCGAGGAAGATCGCCGCGTAGGCCGGGTTGTCATCGACGTACTCGTGCAGGTTCCCGGTGAGTCCGACGGCGTCGAACCACATCCGAAACCCCTGCATGTGCTTGGCTTCCTCGAAGGCGAACTGGGTCAGGTATGCCTCGTCGGCCAGCCGCCCCTCGGCCGCCATCGCCCGCATGAACGGCTGGATGTCCTGGGTGACCGACTCCTCGCCGGCCATGAACCCGGCCGCCGAAAGGCACACCGCCCGCTGGGCCGGCTCGTCCATGGCCGCGAAGTCTTTGGCATCCTGGGAGAAGTCGATGTCTTCGGGATTCCAGAACTTCTGGTTGCCCCGGCGTAGCAGGCGCATTGGGAACGAGTCCATCCGCAGCCCGCCGGCAGTCAAACTGGCGAACCCGGTGCGGTTGTTGTGCTCGATCGACAAGGTCCTCGACAGTGTGGTGGACAACGGCACCGACCTCCTCGACAGACTTGGTGTTTCAGCTTGACCGACCGGAATAGACGTTCTGTCAACAACAGGGTAAGCCCGGTCGCCGGGCCGTAGGCCATCGCGGCGGCGACCGCGCGGTTGAGCCGGACGACGGGCGATGCGGAGAACCAGAGCAGGTCGTCGTACAGCCGGACGATCCCGCGGCCAGGCGGTCGCCTCGACGCTCGCCGCCGTCGCGTGGCAGGCGCGATCGCCGCCTGGGAGCTGGTACGGGCCAGGCGTCGCGGGCAACAGCCGCAACCCCTCCGCGATCTCGGCCACGTCCTAGCGCGAACGGTCCTGCTGCTCCAGCGTCACGAACGCGCCAGAGGAGTCGACGCGGGTGAAGCGCCGAGCGTCGTGGCGTCCGTCGAGCCGATCGAACATCTCCGTGGTGCCGCGATCGCCGCAGATCTGGGCCTCGCGTACCCGTCCACCGTCGCGGGAGCAGTCACAGCCGCTGCGGGTCTGTGGCAAGCCCGACCTGGCCAACGTTCAAGCGCTGCTTACCGCGCCGGCGAACGTCGGAGCCTGGAACGACGCATCCCTGTCGTGGCTGGTCAGCGCCACCTCTGACGAGCGCAGGATTTCAGGACGGCGGGCGCCGAGTGGGGCCGGCGGACGTCGAGGGCGTGCGGCGTGCGAGACCCACGTCTCCACGATGCTCGGCACACAGCGGCCACTGTCCTGCGGGAGCTGGGTGTGCCGGACCGGGCGGCGATGCAGATCATGGGCTGGTCCAATGCGGTGCTCGCCCAGCGCTACCAGCACGTCACCGGCCACGTCCTCGGACGCGTCGTCATCGTGTCGGCCGCCGAATCTCTAGCTGACCGCCAGCTCGCCTTGGCTGGCCGGATCCGACGACGGCGCCGGTGCGGCGCCACCTTCCGAGGGCTGGTGCGACGTCGGCGCTGGCGGCTCGATGACGCCCTGCTGCGGCTGCAGCCGCACGTCGATGACCATGTGGCCGCGGATCAGGTCGATCTCGGTGATCTCCTGGTAGGCCACTCGCCCACCGAGCTTGCGCTCCAGCTCGGCAACCAGCGCCGCCTCGTTCGTGTACACCCCTTCGAGCTTAACGTCCATGTGCTGGGCGCGATCGCGCAGCGGCTTGCAGTCGACGGCGAGCACGATCAGCACTAACACGACGTTCATCGCCAGGACCAACCCGAGGTCATGCGATTGGAAACCCAAACCGTTGATCAGACCCAGAACCAGCGCGAGGAAGTAGTACCCCATCTCCTGCGCGGTCACGCGGCCCGCCTGGATCCGAATGATCGAGAGGATCGCGAACAGGCCGAAGCCCGCCGCCAACTGTACCTGCACCGTGGTGAGCACCAACATCGTCATGAAGACGCCGATGTTCAGTGCGACGTAGGCCAGGAGCATGTCCGTGCGCCAATGGCGGCGGAAGTACAGGACGTAGTACATCAGGAAGAGGGCCACCAGGTCGATAACGAAGGACGTAGCGATGCCACCGTATGTGTTCAGTAGGGCCTGCATTGTCGACTCCTGAGGTAGGTTTCTTCACCCGCTGTAGAACCGGATCTGCTCCGCGCATTCTCCCCGGCCTGGCGTGATGCCCTTCGCGTACGCATCCGGCAGCCCTTGCCGGCTGGATCGATTCGACCCTCGGCCGACCGTCTTAGCGTTCTGCTTCATGTGTCGGAGTACGTGTCAACGGTGATGCTTGAAGTATGTGTTGCCTCCTCCTTCCCTGCCCGATTGAAACTGCCGAGTTCCACGATGTCTTCGACTGGATCGAAGCCCAGCGGCGCGCGGTCGAAGCCGAAGCCGCGGCACACATCGAGCCTGACACCGAAGACGACGCCGACGACGAGCACGTCACCACGGTCCAGTTCGCCCTCGACGGCGTGGACTACGAGATCGACCTCACCCGCGCGGGGGCGCTGGTCCCAGCCCGGCGGTAGCGCACCGACGGGTCGAGCCAGTGCCAGGCGGTCGCGGCAAAGACTACGGGATCGTCGCTTTCCCCCTCGCGCAGCCGATCTCCAGCAGCCGATCTCCAGGCCTGAGCTGGGCCAACTCGACGAGCGTGTCGTAGAGCCGCTCGGGATAGTCCGGCCTGGCCTGCTGGTAGAGCTGGGCCGCAGACTCGAATGTCGTCCTCAGCCGTTCCCGATCATCAGACACATGTCGGAGCCTAGGGCCGCCGAGCTCGTCGACAGGCCGATCGCCGGCGAGGAACGTGGGTAGGACTTGCGCGGGGGTGGAATCGCCGAGGCCAATGCCTCTAGCGAAACAGTGCGCCGATGCACCCCGTACTTCTCAGCCAACGCCTGAATCGACAACTGGTCCCGAAGACTGACGTTGAGGGCGCCTTGGTGGCCGCGGCGGAGCGCTTTCCTGGTCAGCTCTCTGGCGTGATCAGATAGAAGCCGCTATCTCGCCCGTCGTGAGTGGCATGGAGTTGTTTGTTGACTGTCCGAGCGAAGCTATCGAAGCCTTGCGCGACCTCGGGTGCGAGGTTTCAACTCCAGCGGGGGACGTCGTTGACAACACTGCACGACTTCGACGTTGGTGACGACGTACCGGGCCTTGGAGAGCGAGACGGTGTCAGCCTGACTGCGCGGGTCCTTGTCATTGGCGGTGGGCTCGACGCGCAGGCCGACGCTCCCGCCAGAAACGACGTTGAGCAGCGGCTCAGCATCGGCCTTGGCTTGCCGGCCGGCCTCGGTGGACATCTCGCACGAGTCGATCCCGAGCACCCGGACTTTCTGCCCGCCAGCGATGGTGAAGGTGTCCCCATCAGCGACCTTGACGACGGTGACAGTCGGGTCGGCGTGCTCTGGGGGTGGCTAGACCCAGCACCAGGCCTGCGGCGAGCAGCGCGGTGAACACGATGCGGCTCACCGGTACTGCCAGCAGGAGCCGTCGCTGTTGTAAAACTTGCAGGTCTTCGAGCTCGACCCGCCGTACTGGTTGGAGATGTCCTGGAGCTTGTGTTGGGTGTCGTTCACAATCACAAAAAACTGGATCATCGCGATCATCCCCAAGACAAACACAACGGTCCCCAAGATGCAGCCGCCCGCCGCGACGCCCTTGTTGTCAGCCCGGCCTTTGTGGGCGCGGGACATGCCGCTGATGCCGAAGCTGAACGCCAGCAACCCCAGGATCACCGCGATCCAGCCGGTGATCGGCATGAGCGAGAACACCAGGCCGATGATCGCCATGGTGAGCGCGGCGGTGCCGTGCCCATTGCGCGGCTCAGGTTTCGGCGGAGTCCAGCCGGCCGGCGGGTAGCCGGGGAGAGGACGAGGGCGGCGGAGCGGGCGCCGCAGGAGCCGATTCAGGGCCAGCGTCACGTGTTACCCACCGCATGCTGTGCGGATCCCACACCAACGCGGGTTTCGGAGAGGTCGGCATGGTCATTACCGGGTCCACCCGTGGGTCTCGTCCAGCACCGGTCGGGGAGTGGGTGGAGCACTGGCTCAACCACATCTCCAAAGCAAACACCGGTGGCAACGGATGGGATGCGTACTACTACGCGACCAAGCACATCGTCCGACATGTGGGCGCCCACCGTCTGACCAATCTCCTACCTGACCACCTGGAGCGGATGTACAGCCGGATGCAGGACTCTGGCTCCTCAGCAGCGACTGCACATCAGGTCCATCGCACGGTCCGAACGGCGCTCAACGAGGCGGTGAAGCGCGGGTACCTGACCAAGAACCCTGCTCTCATCGCCAAGCCGCCCCGGCTCGATGAGGAGGAGATCGAGCCGCTCAATCGCGCAGAGATCACCAAGCTCTTCGCCACCGCGTTGGAGGGACGCAACGCGGCGCGGTGGGTCGTTGCGATCGCTCTCGGACTGCGGCAGGGCGAAGCGCTCGGGTTGCGCTGGCGCGACGTCGACTTCGAGGAGGGCACCCTCACCGTCGCTGTGCAGCGGCCTCGCCCCAAGTGGCAACACGGTTGCGCCGGGTCATGCGGCCACAAGCACGCCGGTCACTGCCCACGTCGGGTCAACAAGCGGAAGGCGACAGCGCAGCCGAAGTCCAAGGCCGGACGGCGCACGATCGGACTCCCTGCTGGAGCTGGGTGTCCCGGACCGGGCGGCGATGCAGATCATGGGCTGGTCCAATGCGGTGCTCGCCTAGCGCTACCAGCACGTCACCGGCCACATCCTCGGACGCGTCGCCACACAGGTCGGCACGCACCTTTGGGAACCGCCACGGACAGACAAATGAGACGAGAACTGAGACGAGGGCTCGGTCAGCGGGTACATCAAGATCGGTGCATCCGCTGTCGTGCCTGGTCAGGTGGCGGAAGCGGAGGGATTCGAACCCCCGGACCCTCTCGGGACTCTCGCTTTCAAGGCGAGTGCATTCGGCCGCTCTGCCACGCTTCCGTGGACCAGCCTAGCGAGCCGCGCCAGGTTCTCGACCAGCGCAGGTAGCTGTGGTGGGATCTGCGGTGTGGACATCAACCCGGATGCCGAACTCGACACCTCACAGGTCGAGGATCTCCGAGGTTCCAGCGGAGGCGGAGGCGGCCTCGGAAGCCGCGTGGCGGTCGGCGGCGGTGGCGTCAGCGTGGTCGGCCTGCTGATCTACTTCCTGCTGTCACAGCTCGGTGGGGGAGCGCTGCCGCAGCAGTTGCCGCAGGCGGGTGGCTTCAGTGATGTGCAGTCCGGTCAGCAAGTGGACAACGACTCGCTCAAACAGAAGTGTCAGGTCGGTCGGGACGCCGCCAACAACCTGGACTGCGAAGCGGTCGCTGTGATCAACTCGATCCAGTCCTACTGGTCCAGCGAGTTCGCCAAGTCGGGTTCGAGGTACGTCCCGGCGACGACTCGGTTCTTCAACGGCTCGGTCTCCACCGGGTGCGGCGCCGCCAGCTCGGACTCCGGGCCGTTCTACTGCCCGGCCGACCGCAGGGTCTACATCGACCTCAGCTTCTACCAGGAGCTGCAGACCCGGTTTGGTGCCCAGGGCGGCCCCTTCGCCCGGGCGTATGTGCTGGCGCACGAATACGGCCATCACGTTCAGGATCTGATTGGTACCTCGGATCGAGTGCGGAGCAGTGCCGCCGGCCCCACCTCGGGCTCGGTGCGGCTCGAGCTACAGGCGGACTGCTACGCGGGCGTGTGGGCCAATCACGCCACCCAGACCACTACCGCGTCCGGGCAGCCCCTTATCGAGAACATCAACGAGGCCGACATCGACGCGGGCTTGGATACCGCGGAGCGCATTGGGGACGACTTCATTCAGTCTCAGATCGCCGGCCAGCGGGTGGACCAGGGCCAGTTCACCCACGGCAGTTCGGCGCAGCGGGAGAAGTGGCTGACCACCGGACTACAAACCGGCGACCCCAAGCAGTGCGACACGTTCTCCCGGGGCGTCAATCTGGGCTGATCCGGGCCTTCGCGGCATTCCGCCGCAGCCAGGATCAAATACCATGGATCAGATTCACGGCGACGGGTGACCCGAATTCGTAGCTCGTTAGGGATTTCGTTCGATCCTGGTGAGCGGGCGGCGGTGAGATCGCTGGCCCGCCCCGGGCGAGGCCCCAAATGGGTGAGGGGAAGTTCGCCGATCGGAACTGGTGGTGACCGGGGCCGGGCGGGGGCTCCCGTTCCACGCCGGCCCCGGTCACTCTGCAGTGGTAACGAGACGGCGGCGATTTCGGTTCGGCGTAGTTACCGGTAACCCCCTGTGCGTGCGGGAATAGCCGCGAGTGGATGACAGTTTCCCGGTGACGGAGCGGCGCCACCGGCTGTTTCAGAGCGGTGAAGAGCCAGCCCCGGGATAGTTCAGGCCAATGGCTCGGCCGATAGCTCCACTCAACCCAGTCAGAAGGTGACTGGCTGATTCGACAGCGAAACAAATCCGAACTTCGGACGCTTAGCGACCGGCAGCCGCCACCGGCCGCGAAACCACCACGATTCGCCCCGAGGGACTGGGCGTCAGGCGGTACTGGCCGGGACGTCCGCGCCCAGCTGCCCCTCGGCCGGGGCGGAGTCGGTGGACGGCTGCGTCACCGGGTGGCCCACCGGCGCAGCTGGTTGGCCTACCGGCGCAATCGGTTGGCCGGCGCCGGACTGGGCCCACGGTTGTTGGACCGAGGGCGACTGGGTGTCCGATGGGTTCAGGTCCGACTCGGCCTGCCGGGGCGCGGTGCCGGTCTCGGCCGGCGCGTTCGAGCCGGTGACCCGAGGAGCCAACTCCCCGCCGCCGCCACTGCTCTGGCTGTTGCTCACCGGGCTGTTGCCAGGAGCGACCTGCCCCGGGTCGCTCTGGCCATTGTTGACACCGCTCGGGCTGGCCGTGGCGGAGCCGCCACTGGTGCCGCCGCTGGTGCCCCCGCCGCTCGCACCGTTGTTCGTGCCCCCGGTGCCCCCGGTGCCTCCGGTGCCGCCGGTGTTACCGCCCGGCAGCTGCCCGGTACCGGAACCGTTGTTGGACGTGTCCGGGGCGGACGGCGTGGTCCGGGGCGGCTCGGTGGGCCTTGTCGTGGGGGTCGTCGGAGTCGTCTCCGTCGTGGTGGGGGTCGGCGTGGTGCGGGTGGTGGGGTGGTTCACCGTGGTCCGCACCGGAGCCTTGGGGGTCGACTTGGTCCCCCCGCTGCCGCCGGAGGACCTCTCGGTGGTGGTCGGCGTGACGGTCGGCGACGGGGTGAGATCGGTGCTGCTACCGGTCTCGTTCGTGCCCGTCGACGTCGGCCAGAAGAACACGGCGGCCAGGATCGCCGCGATAGCCAGCACCGCACCGATGCCGATCATCAGCCCGGTCTGCCGGCGCTTGCCCGGCTCGGCGTAGTACCCGTCCCGACCCTGGCTCACGAAGCCGGCCGGCTCGATCGCCGCGTCCGGCCGAGGCGGCGGCTCGGCGCCCCTGGGCGAACCCATCGGGGGGCGGGGCGGAGCGGGGGGCGGGCCACCCATCCCGCCGCCGGAGCCGCCCGACGGACCACCTGGCCGGGCCAGGTAGGCCGCACCCGCGCCCGCCGCTGCGCCCGCGCCCATGCCCATGCCGGCCGCCACCCCGGCGGACGGACCGGGAACCGGCGGGCGACCCTGCGTCATCAGACCGGCCTGCGGCGGAGGTGCCTGCCGGGCGGCCTGCGGCTGCGGGGAGATGGCCAGCGCGGCGCCCATCGCGATCGCCGTCTTTGGGTCGGCGTCCACCGCGACCGGGCGGCCCAGCTCGTCGGACACCAGCTGAGACACCAGCGGAATCCGGGACGAACCGCCGACCAGCAGCACCGCGCTCAGGTCGTCCGGGCGCAGGCCCGCCGAGCTGACCGCGCGGCGCAGCGCCACGATCGTCTCCTCCAGCGCCGGGCGGATCATCGCCTCGAACTCGGCGCGGACCAGCCGGGTCTGGGTACGCAAGTCGGGCAGCAGCACCGGGATGGTGGCCTCGGTGTCGCTGGACAGCGCCTCCTTGGCCTCCACACACTCCCGGCGCAACCGGGCCACCGCGGACAGCACGTCCGGGTCCTCGGGGTCCAGGTTGTCCAGCTGGCCGCCCAGGCTGTCCCGCACGTGCCCGAAGACGACCTCGTCGAAGTCAACCCCGCCGAGACGCTCGATCCCCTCCGGCTGGCCGAGCAGCTCGAACGTGCCGTTGTTGTTCTTGCGCACCACGGCGGCGTCGAACGTGCCACCACCCAGGTCGTACACCGCGACGGTGCTCCCGGCGTCCACCCGCTCGGCGGAGGCGTAGCTGACCGCGGCGGCCTGTGGCTCCGCGAGGAAGGTGACGGTCAGGCCGACGTCCCGCAACGAGCGGCCGAGCAGGTCCTTCTTGTGCGCGCCCCAGCTGGCCGGGTGGGTCACCGCGATCCGCCTCGGCGGCCCGCCCTCCCGCTCGCTGACCAGGTCCACCACCCAGCGGATCATTCGGGCACCCAGCTCGTGCGCCTGGTACGGACGGCCGCCGATCATCAGCGGGATCTCGTCGCCGATCCGTCGCTTGAACTCGCGGACCACCCGGTCCGGGTCGGTCAGCGCGCGCCGCTCGGCCGCCTCGCCGACCAATACCGAGCCGTCATCGGCCAGGTAGAGCACCGAGGCGATGGTCGCCGAGCGGGCGCCCAGAGTCACCACGTCGGCGTCGGCGGGCGCCCGCTCGCTGCCGCGACAGATCGCGGCGGCGGTGTACGTGGTGCCCAGGTCGATCCCGAGCTGGTAGCTCATCGCGCGTTCCCCTAACCCCGCGGACAGTGCCGAATCCCCTACCGATGGGGATCGACCCTGCTCGCTACGTCGTTATCGGCAGC
>Ga0137412_10002218_pt1 | contig 15330 bp, 11 predicted proteins | sample CZODoug2_1_16fun_FD_122160 | JGI IMG/M metagenome (GOLD analysis project Ga0137412, IMG submission 122160) | Vadose zone soil fungal communities from Angelo Coast Range Reserve, California, USA - CZODoug2_1_16fungal (Hybrid Assembly) | ecosystem: Environmental > Terrestrial > Soil > Vadose zone...
CGCTTGGTGGAAAGCGAGCTCTGCGAGATATTCGGCCTTGGTAGGACCCGACTGCGCGAGGTACTGCAGAAGTTGGCGCACGAGCGCGTCGTAACGTTGATGCGCAACCGAGGTGCGATGGTGTCCAAGCCTTCGGTGCGCGAGGCGCGTGAAGTCTTCGCCGCACGGCGCGTCATCGAAGCGAACACGGTCGAGACCTTCATCAAGACAGCCACCCGTAAAGACGTCAAGCGCCTGCAGGACCATTTGGCTCGGGAGGAAGAGGCTTGGCGCAACAACGATCGGCGCGCGATCCTGAAGCTCTCCGGTGAATTTCACTTGGCGCTGGCGGAAGCCGCCGACAACAGCATCTTGCTCGAGCTGCTGCGCGACCTGGTATCGCGGTCATCGCTCATCATCGCCGTGTACCAGGCTCCGGGCGCATCGCCCTGCCCGCCGGACGCACATCGCGAATTGACTGCGACGCTGGAACGTCGCGAGCGCGCTGCGATCAAGTTGATGATCCAACATCTCGACCATGTAGTCGAAGACCTCAAGCTCGAGGATCGCAGTGAGGATCGTGTCGACCTGCGAACCGTGTTTGCGCTCCGGCAATGAAAACTCCAGGTCGTCCATTCGCGGCCATGCTGCTGGCATTCCTCGTGGCGGCAACCGCCGCCGCCCACGGTACGGCAAACGCTGCCGCAGGCGGCACGGCCAACGCGGCTGCCGGCGGCCACAGGCGCATGGTGATCATCGATCAGGATGCCTTCGGCCCGGCGGGCTCCAATTTGCAGGCGATCTTGATGCTGCTGCAAGCGAAAGATGTCGAGGTACTCGGCATCACCATCACCAGCGGCGACGGCTGGCGCGACGAGGAAGTCGATCATGCATTGCGGCTGCTCGAGATCGCCGGGCGTACCGAAGTGCCGGTGATTCCCGGCGCGGTGCTGCCGTTGGTGAACTCGCCGGCGCGCACCGAGGCGTGGGAACGGCTGTACGGCAAGCTTTTCTATAAAGGCGCATGGACGACAAGCTGGCCCGATCAGGGCGTCGCGCGGCGCACACCGCACCCGACAGACCCTTATCTCGTGCCGCCGTCGCCCGCGGGGACTGCACGCCTTAAAGCTGCCGCGGACGTCGCCGCGAATTTCCTGGTGCGCGAACTGCGGCGACATCCGGGACAGGTGACCATCATCGCCGCCGGGCCGCTGACGAATATCGCGCTCGCGGCCCGGCTGGACCCCGAGTTCAGCGGCCTCGCCCAGGAATTGGTATTCATGGGCGGCAGCTTCAATCCGACGGCGGCGGACAACGCGTTTGCCGCCGAGTACGTGAACGCGCCGCGCCGCGAGTTCAACCTGCGTTGGGACCCAGAGGCTGCATCCCTGGTGCTGCACGAGCCCTGGAAAAAGATCACGCAGGTTCCGATCGATCCTACGACGAAGACGTTCTTCCGACCGGACCTGCTGGAGCGCGTGGCGGCCGGCAAGGCGCCGTTCGCCGCGTACATCGGAAAATTCGGCCAGCCCTATCCCATGTGGGATGAACTCGCCGTCGCTGCCTGGATCGACCCCTCCATCGTCACGGTCAGCGCGCAGCTGCTGGTCGATGTCGACACCAGTTTCACCGCCGGCTACGGCAACACGTTGAGTTGGGCCCTCGGCGAAGGCCCGGGCTTGGGCGAGCGGGCGGTGCACGTGGTACGGGACATCGACGTGGCGAAATTCGAAGCGCTCACGGTGGACCTGCTGAGCCGGCCCACGCCAAGTCATTGAGATTTTTTTTCCATCCTATCAAGTTGAGAATTCCGCATGCCTAGCCGATCTGCACTCATAGGTTTCCTACTCTGCCTCGCGGGATCGCTAACGTCCGCCCGCGCCGCCGAACGCTGGTTCGAGGAGGTCAAGACCACGGCCACTCCCGCACAGCTGTATCGATTTCTCTACGCGATGCCCAAGGGCGGAGATCTGCACAATCACTTACCCGGCTCAGCGCGCTCGGAATGGCTGTGGGACTCGGCGATCTCCCAAGAGGCGCGCGGCTACATCTACTACACCCGAGTCCGGATCGGGAACTGCGCGCCGTACGGCCACGACGAGTTCGGGGGGCCTAAGGCGCTGCTGCTATTCAAGAACATCCAGGCGAACAGCTTCGCGAAGCTCGATGCCTGCGGCAAATCCGAGTTCAAGCGCCTTCAGGATCTCGATGCGCACGAGAAACAGGCCTGGCTCGACAGCCTGCGGCTCGATCAGCCCTATGAAGGACGCAACGAGTTCTTCGACGCCATCTGGGACCGCATCAACGACCTGCTGCAGAATCCTTACCTGATCCGCGACATTCTATTGCGCAACATGGAGACCTTCGGCCAGGAAGGTCTCGCTTACCTAGAGACCCAGCAGGGCGTCGAGGGAGCCGTGAAGGCGGACGGTTCGCCGTACGGTGTCGATGAGGTGGTCGCCATTTACCGCCAGTTCCTCGCATCGCCCCAGGCAAAGGCCACCGGCGTCGAGGTCCGCTTCCAGAACGCCTTGCTGCGTTTCGCACCCAATGCCGAGCAACGGCTGCGGGATCTGTACGCGATCACGGACCGTTACCGCGACCTCTACGTCGGCGTCAACATGGTCGGCCGAGAGGACAACGACAAGGGCTATCCGCTGCGGTTTTTGCCGGTGCTGCGCGAGCTGCGCCACAAGTATCCGGACATCAATCTATCCATCCACGCCGGCGAAGTGGACGAGCCGAATTACCACATCCGCGATACGCTGCTGCTCGGCGCGCAGCGCATCGGCCATGGGGTCAACCTCATCACCGATCCGGATACCATGGTCATGATGCGGAACGGCCCCTACATGGTTGAGATCAATCTCATCAGCAACCTGCTGCTGGAATATGTCAGCGACTATTCCCAGCATCCGTTCCCGGAATACCTGCGGGTGGGAATTCCGGTCGCGTTGTCCACGGACGACCGCGGCATGTGGGACTCGAACATGAGCGACGAATTTTTCGTCGCCGTCAAGGAGTTCAACCTGTCGTGGGAAGAAATCGTCAAGCTGGGCCGCAACTCATTGCAATACTCGTTCGTGGAGGAGCCCACCAAACAGCGCCTGCTGACGAACTACGACAAGCGTATCGCCGCCTTCGCGCTGCAGTTTCAGAAAAAGAGCTGGGCCGCGCTTGGCGAATCCAAGCCGGTAAGCTACGGTTTTCTCTGCACGCATTACAAACTATGCCTGCTGCCCTAGGTACCGGCCCCTGCCCCTCACGTACCCGGTACGGTGTCACGGTAGCGGGACCATCCCTCGAGCAGTGTTTGCACCACCCGATTGCCGACCTGGTACGCCGCCTCGATCGCCGGCATTCCTGCCTCGGGATACTCCGCGGTGGTACTCCACGCCGCGCTTTTCCCGGGCGGCGGCATGGAATAATTGCTCGCCGTCCGCAGCACCATGACACGCTTCAAGTCCGCCCGGCCGACTCGCGACAGGCGCCGCAACGCGGTCAGCGTTCCGCTGTCTTCCATGTTGGCCATCATGAAATTGGCATCGCTGCCGGCTTGCAGTTTCACCCAGTCGTTGGCCCATTGATTCATGTGTTCGCCATGCCAGTACTTGCTGGAGGAAAGAGAATCGCCGATGGTCACGAACGGCGGACGGGCTGCGGACGGGTAGCCTGCGAACTGCCGCCGGAATTGCGCGATGCCGGGACTGTCGGCGACGGGGTGGTCCTTGGTGAGCGAATAAGCCCAGTCCGCCAGTGCGGCATTGAGAGGGTAGTGAATCGTGTCCACCGTCCAGCCGGTGGCGATATCATTGGGCTTCTTGGATCCCAACGGCAGCATACCGTAGGGCCACTCGGCCGGAATTTCGCGAGCGTCGATCTCGTAGAGCAGGTCGCCGTCGACCACATGTTTCGCCCAGGCCGCCGTACCCAGCGACACATCGAGCGGATCCCCGCCGGCGATGCCGGCGATGAGCCAGTAGGCCTTGCTCAGGTCGAAGCGCGGGTCGAGACCGAGTGCCATGATGGAGGTGCTTGAATTGGTGACACCGCCGCCCGTACAGATCAGCAGCAATCCGGCGTCGTTCATGCGCAGTTCATACTCGCCGAGCGGAAACGCCAGAACGCGATCCAGCTTCTGCCGCTCGACCCAAAATTGCGCCTCGCCTGGTTTGTCGCCGGTCAGCTTGCCGATCTCGTACATGGTCACCACGACCACTTTGACGGGAATGGGCTTGGCCACGGGCTCGGCGTGCACCGACGACGGTGCCGGCATCGCGAACACGCATGCCGCGAACGCGCATGCAGCGAATGCGCGTAGATTGAGGCCGAAGGCAGCACGGCGAGCGGGTGTCTTGCAGAGTGTGAGCATTTCAAAACCTATTTAATCGGAGGATGCGTCATGAAAGAGTTCATAGATACCATGCCGAAAGCGGAGTTGCACGTACACCTCGAAGGCACGCTCGAGCCGGACTTGAGTTTCGCATTGGCGCGGAAGAACGGCATCGAGCTCCCCTACGACTCGCCGGAAGCGCTGCTGCGCGCCTACGACTTCCATGACTTGCCGTCCTTTCTGGCCGTCTACTACAAAGCCATGAACGTGCTGCAAAACGAGGGGGATTTCTTCGAACTCACCTGGCGCTATCTCCTCAAGGCCAAGGAACAGAACATCGTCTATGCCGAAATGTTCTTCGACCCGCAGGCGCATACCTCGCGCGGCATTGCGTTCGACACCGTCATTCGCGGTATTCGCCGCGCACAGGAAAAGGCGGCCGCCGAATTGGGCGTCGAGACTCAGCTGATTCTATGCTTTCTGCGCGACCTCCCGGCAGAGTCCGCCATGCAAACCCTATCGCAGGCGCTGCCCTACAAACACTGGCTGGTGGGAGTGGGATTGGACTCGGACGAGAAGGACAATCCGCCGGTCAAGTTCGCCGCGGTCTTTTCGCGCGCCCGCAGCGAAGGGCTGAAGCTCACCATGCACTGCGACGTGAACCAGAAAAATTCGCTGGTCCATATCGGCCAGGTGCTCAACGACATCCACGTGGATCGAATCGATCACGGCGTGAACTCGCTGGAAGATCCGGCGCTGTGCGAAGTGATCCGCGAGCGTCGACTCGGGCTCACCGTCTGCCCGGTCTCCAATCGCTTCTGCGTTCAGGATCTTACCGCCACTCACTTGCGGCGCATGCTGTTGCTCGACATGCGCGCTACCGTGAATTCCGACGATCCCGCGTATTTCCGGGCTTACATGAACGAAAATCTCCACGCCCTGCACGAGGAGGGCGGCCTGCGCAGAGATGAGATCGTGCAGCTGGTCCGCAACGGCTTCATGGTGGCCTGGATCGATGAGGTGCGGCGCGGCGCGTATCTGCAACGCCTGCAGCACCACGTGGACCATGCCGCATGAGATCGGTGCTCGGTTCCGAGAGAGCTAGTGCGCCGCTCCTGCGGCCGCTGCGAACATGCTGACGGCCCCAGCCGCCTTGACCAATAATCCCAATCCGGATGTCGCGAGCAACGCGAATGTGACGCGTCGAAAATTGATATCCGATAGCGACTTGTACAGATTCACGCCCAACAACGTACACGGCAGCACGATCGGAATCGTGATGACGAGCAGCGTCCAGTACGTCCTGCCGAAAGTCTCCGGATGTTGGACCGCCAGCACGGCAATGGAAACGAGCTGCAGGCCCAGGATATAGGGTTGCACGATCGCTCTGGATTCACTCTTGGGCAAGCGTCGCAGTCCGCTCCAAACGACGACGGCGGCGCCGGGAAATGCGGTAAAACCCCCGATGACGCCGCCCACCATCCCGACGAGCGACGCGGCGAACCAGTTGCCTTTGAACGGCACGTGCATTGTCTGCGGTTTCAGTATCGAATAAGCCGCATAGATGATGAGGAAGCCTCCGAAGATCGCCATCAATGTGGAAGTCGGTAACGAATGCAGGATTGCCAAGCCGATAGGAACGCCGACCAAGCCGCCCAGCAGATACGGGGCCGGGCCATCGGGCCACCACTCCCCGATCGACCCCATATCAGCCTTCAGCTGTCCAAGGGACATCAATTGGTTGGCCGCCGACAGGGTCATCAACAACGGAACGCCTAACTTCGGCGGCAGCAAGCACAGGCACAGCGCGCCGATGGCCGAAAATCCGAAGCCGGAAAGTCCGCTCATGATGGCGGATGCGCCAAGGATGGACATGAGTACCAGCAAGATGCCGGGTGAAAACCCGGCCGGTACGAAGGACAACGCGTTCAATACGAACGTCGTCCACAATAACGCCTACCGATTTTCACGCCGCTCAGACCGCGGATCGGCACCGGCGCAACCGGAAAAAGGTCAGGTCCATACCTTATCCAGCGCCGCGCAGAATCCCGTCATGTCTTCCATCGAGCCCACCGTCACGCGAGACACGGTTGGCCAGATCGGCCAGGAACGGCCGATCTCGACGCTTTGGGTGCGAAATATGCTCTGAACCTCCTTAGCCGGCTTGGTCCGCCAATCGATCATGAACATGTTGGCGTCGGTTCTGACCACTTTCATGTTGCGCTTCTTGAGGTGCTCGAGAGTCATGGCGCGCGCCTCGCGCATTTCATTCCTGCGCGCAACGATCAGATCGGTGGCGGTCAGGCTTGCCGTGGCGCAGGCGAGAGACGGCAACGGCAGCGCGCCCGATTGCATGCCGCCGTCATAGCGCATCAACTTCTGGATGATGTCGGGCCGAGTCATTGTGTAGCCCATACGCATGCCGGCCATCCCGAAGATCTTCGAGAAGGTGCGCATGACGATCACGTCCTTTCCCGCCGCCGCCATGTACGAGGCGGTGGGAACGCCGGCGAAGTGCGTATAGGCCTCGTCGATCAGCACCACGGAGCCCGTCGGCTTGTTGGCGACCAACCACTCGATGTCGGCGAGCGGCGTCACCGTGCCAGTGGGGTTGTTGGGCGTGCAGATATAATACAGGCCGGCATTCGGATCAGCGGCCAGCATCGCCTTGACGTCATGGGTGTAATCGGGCTTGAGGGGTACTCGCTTAACCGGCGCCCCCAGCCATTCGGCGGTGCGGCCGGCCAACTCGAAGGTCGGGTCGGCCGTGACCAGTCCCTTGGTCGGCGAACAGAATGTGACCACCGAGCGTGACAAGGGATCGCTGGAGCCAGGCCACGGCGCGACATGGTCGTAAGGCACATGCTCGACCTGCATCACCGCCTTGATGAAGTCCCCGCGTTGATCCTGAGGGGAATAGCGGTTGCTGGATGAAATGATCGCCGTCGCCGCCGACTGCCCCGGCCCTAACGGGCCGGCCCAGCACTCGTTGGCGCCGATGCGCACCTTCGCTTCGGGTGCTGGATCGGGAACACCACCCGACGCCCACGCGGGTCGACCCATGTTCGCTGCGACCGCGCCCATGCTGAACACCGTGGCAATGCGCAGCAGCTGGCGGCGCGAATAGCCGCGATCCAGCAAATCGTCCTTGGCTTCATCAGTCAGCAATTGGGCCATCGTGAAACTCTCCATGGAATAGATGGCGTCAATCGTTGCAATAAATCGGCCAACTCAGCCCTCACGGAAGATTCGTTCAGCGGTCGAGCCCAGGATGTTGATTCTTGGAGGGTTGATTGAATCGCGTCGCCGGTAGACAACCAATCTGAGTCGCGCTTATACCGTCGCGCGGCACCAATCCGGGTCGCCGCCCATCCTCTGGGTATCCATCCTGGTGCGCTGATTGACTAGGACGTTTCCGCGGGAACGCGCATTTGTGCGGATGGCGCGAGCTCAAAGATAGCCCAGCAAATGCAGCGAGAATTTCGCCGCCTCTCTCGCAGCGATCGGCCCCAGCCGTAAATAGTCGTCATTTGGCGCTTCTTGGGCCACATTGCTGCCGGCGCGCACGATGAGATAGGGCACGCCGAGGGTTTCGCAGACATGTCCCAACGGCGCGGATTCCATTTCCATGATGTCGGTGTGAAACAGGCTGCGCAACTGGTCGATGCGCTGCTGCGTCACGCCGAACAGGTCCGATGACGACACCACGCCGCGGCGCGCTTTGACGGTATAGGTAGCGCCGTTCGCAGTCACTTCAGGTGCATGGTAGCTCGATATGGCGGCATCCGCCTTGGACAGCAGGGTCGCAGGAGGCGAAAAGGCATTCTCGACTTCTTTGCCGTTATCCGGGCTATTCATCGGCCGGTATACCATGCCCGTGGCGGTCAGGCTGCCGTAGTCATGCTCGTATGTCGTGGTCGCGACGATGACATCACCGGTGCGCAGCTCCGGGTTGATGCGCGCGCCGGTGCCGCTCATCAGCACCAATCGGGGCTTGAACTGCGTGATGAACAGCGTCGTCGTCATGCCGGTATAGGTTTTACCGATGCCGGTGATCGCCACCACGACGTTCTTGCCCTCGAGCTTGCCGCGATAGTACGGGATGCCCCACAGCAACTGCTTCGACGGGTTGCCCATCGCCGCGGTGAATACGGTGATCTCCTGCGGCACAGCGCCCAAGATCACGATGAGATCGTTCGGCTTGTAATGGATAGGCGTCGGCGGCGCCTCCTTCGCGGAGACGGCACAGGCCAGAAACATGCAAGTGAACACCAACAAAACTCGATCTTTCATTTGATACCCTTGTGAGTTGCGGCAATTTTTTGGGCGGATGTGTTCGCCGGCGGTGATTCTGGGATAGCGCGCCGCTCGGCGCTGACGCAACTTGACCGGCAGCTGCGCCGCTGCGTTCACGCCTGCACCATGTGGGCGGCCAGTCTATTCACCGTCTCGACCAGGCGCGGAAGTTCCGCGGTGGTCAGCTGGCCCTGGTCGACCAAGCGGCGCCCGTTGATGAAACTGTAATTCACGCTGCCGACATCGCAGAGCACGAGCGCCGCTACGGGATCGTGGCACGCACCTGCGAGCTCGGGTCGATCCAGGTCAATGCAGATGAAGTCGGCCGCCATGCCCGGCGCAAGGCAGCCAATGTCGTCTCTCCCCAGCACGCGCGCGCCGCCGAGAGTCGCGATTTCCAAGGCCGCGTGCGCCGTCATCGCCGCGGCGTCCAGGTCCCGCACCCGAGCCGATAAAAAAGCCTGGCGCGTTTCCCGGAAAAGATTCGTCGCATCGTTGGACGCGGCACCATCGGTGCCGAGTCCCACCGGCACGCCGGCTTGCCGCAGCTTGCGCACCGGGGCAAAACCGCTCGCCAAACGCATGTTGCTGCATGGACAATGAGCCACACCCGTGGCGGTGCGCGCAAAAGCCGCGATACCGCTGTCGTCCAGCCACACGCAGTGCGCATGCCAGACATCTGGGCCAAGCCAGCCGACGGACTCGGCATAACGCCCCGGCGTCATGCCGAAGGTCGCGACACTGTAGTCGACGTCGGACTTGCTCTCAGCCAAATGAGTATGCAACCGCACGCCGGCATAGCTTCGGGCCAACGCCGCCGACTCGCGCATCAATGCCGGCGATACCGAAAACGGCGAACACGGCGCGAGCGTCATGCGGGTCATCGAGTAGCGGCGATTATCATGCCACTCATCGATCAAGCGTTGACTGTCGCGCAGAATTTCCGACTCATTCTCTACCACCGAATCCGGCGGCAGACCGCCCTGGCTGGCACCCACGCTCATGCTGCCGCGGCTCGCGTGGAATCGCAGACCGATGTCCTGGACGGCGCGAATCTCATCGTCGAGCGTCGCATCGTTGGGAAAAATGTAAAGATGATCGCTTGCCGTGGTGCAGCCGGAGAGAATCAATTCCGCCGCGCACATTTGCGCACTGGCGCGCACGCCTTCGGCCGTCAAGCGCGCCCAGATCGGATACAGACTCTTGAGCCAGCCGAACAGGTCCGCATTCTGCGCGGCCGGTATTGCGCGGGTAAGAGTTTGGTAAAAGTGATGATGAGTGTTCACGAGACCGGGCATCACCAGATGACGCCCCTTGAGGTCCAGCACCTCCTCCGCCGTCGTCGGCAGATCAGCGCCGCGGCCAACCTCCTCGATCACGCCGTCACGCACCAACATCGCGGCGCCCTTGATCTCTTCGCGCACGGCATTCATCGTGACCAGCGTGTGGATATTGCGCACCAGCAGCGTGCTCATTGCCGCTCGCCCGGCAGTACGATATTTAGCAGCAGCGCGACCATGCCGAATAGTATCAGCGTGGCGCCGCCGGATTCAGCGGCGGCGTGTGTTCGCGATACGCCGCCCACTTGCCCACGATTTCGTCGACCACCACGGAACCCACCCGGTAGGCCGCCTCTACCGAGGCGTTGAGGCCGGCATACCCATCATTCTCCTTGAGCAAATGCTCTGCCGCCGTCATGCCCGGCGGCGGCATCGTATAGTTGCTGGCCGTACGCAGCACCATGACTCGGTCCTTGTTCACCTTGCCGGTGGAATGCAAATAGGTCAGGGACTGAAACGTTCCGGTGTCCTCCATCGCGGAGGTCACGAATTGGCCCTTGCCGTCGGTCCAATATTCGACCCAGCGATTGGCCCATTCGTTGAGAATCTTGCCGTGCCAGAACGTCATGCCGGCGAGGTTGTCGCCCTTGAGGACAAACGGCGGCTTTTGCGCATTCGGGTAGCCGGCGAAGTGCGAGCGGGTCTCTTGCAGTTGCTTACTGTCATCGAGCGTGACGCCGCGCGTCAGCTCGAATGCCCATTCCGTGAGCTGCGGATTGAGCTGGAACATCTCGCCCGTAGGCTTGGGCTTATTGGGGTCATAGGGCTTGCGCGTGTTGCGTGCAAAGTAGCCGGTGGGCCAGTCCGCCGGAATTTCGCGTGCATCGATTTCATGCGCGAGATCGCCGTCGACGAGGTATTCCGCCCAGGCGGCCGACCCGATCGATGCGTCCTCCGGGTCGACGCCCGCGATGCCGGCAACCACCCAGTAGGCATGCGACAGATCGAAGCGCGGGTCCAGCCCCAACTCCATCACGGCGCTGGCCGAGTTGATGCTGCCGATCCCTGTGACCATGCCGAGCACGCCGGTCTTCGGATTCAAAAATAGGTCGTGGTGGTGTGCGAACGGAAACCGCAGATCGAGCTTCTGCCGTTCGTGCCAGAGCTGAAATTCACCCGCCGCATCGCCGCTGTCCGCGCCGATCTCGAACATGGTGATCACCACGACTTTGACTTCGATGGGCTTGGGCGACCGCAACCCCGATACGCAAGCTGTCAGTAGAACCGTGAAAACCAATGCGGCAACGCTCGCGCGCTTCATCTTCGACCTCGATACGTGAATTCCGCGTCGATACGCGAATTGGAAGGGGAGTCGCGAGAGCCATCCCTGGCTCCCCGCCCCAACCTGCTAACTCCGCTAGAACTTGTACTGCAATGTGGCGCTGTAGTTGCGCGGCAACTCCGGCAACACCACACTCGTGCCGAATAGGTCGGGGAAGTTGGAGCGGAAGTAGCGCTCATCGGTGGCGTTCTTGCAGGCCAGGTTCATCGCCCATTTGCCACGCTCGTACCGCATACCCAAGTTCACCAGGGTGTACTTGGGTAGTGTGACTGCACCCGAGAAACCCGACGGCACGGAGCTGACGTGCTGAAGGGCCACGGTCCCGCTCAATCCGGCCACCCACGGGTCGGCGCTGCCCAAGAAGTTCAAGCCATAGACCTGCTGCGGGATACCGGCCTTGCGCGGCTCATTGCCCGTGAACGGGATGACCTCAGGGATCGCGGTACCGTAGGCGAGGGCAGGATTGATGCCCATGTTGATTAGTTCCTGGCCGCCCATGAAGCTGAATTGTGAGCCGCCGTCGGTGGGCGACAGATTCACGATTTTCATGTTGGTGTACGCGCCGGTGATGGTCAGTTCGGGATTGACGACCCAACGCGTTTCGAACTCGATACCGGTCGCCTTGGTGGCCTTGTTGGTCACGGTGTCCTGCGCACTGAAGTCGATACGGCGCTGATTGAAGTAGTCGACCGCGAGATACAGGTGTCCATCGAGCTCCGTCGCCTTGATGCCGACCTCCTTCAAGCTCGAATCGCCCACGGCCTGGTGGCCCTGAACGTTGGCGGGGTCAATCTGGCCGCCTTGGCCCAAGATCAATGTCGACTGTTTGGCGTACGTCGCATAGGGGTGCATGCCGAACGGCAACTCGTACGAGAGACTGGCCGAGTACGAGAAGCCACTATGGCGCCAAGTCGTATCGATCGGCACTGTCCCATTCACCCCGGTGACGTCGACGCCGATCACGTCCGGCAGCTGCCGCGAAGCCATCGTGATGTAGTCGTAGCGAACGCCGACCAGCGCATCGAGCTTTTTGACCACCGTCATGTCGCTCAAGACGGCAAAGCCATAGTCGGTGTACTTGCCTCGCGTGTGATCGGAAAACAAGTCCTGCCCGAGCACCGACAGAGTGCGGTGGTCAACCGGCGTGCTCGGTCCCGTGATGTCACGTCGGTCGAAGTACTCGTCACTGAAATCGTCGCCGTGCTCGAATCCCGAATAGCGGATCGAAGGGCTTACCTGGAACGCCGCGTCGAAGTAGTCGCCGAACGACCACTTGTTCGAGACGATGAATTGGTCCTCGATCGCATAGGTGTCGGCGTACTGTGAGAATCCGTAGGCATTCAGGTTGTTGTTCTTCAAGTACTCGTAGAACGACTTGTTCTGCAGCTTGAAGCCGCCCGCCAAATCGGCATACAGATCGAAGTACAGCGTGATCACATCGTCGGAGAGTTCATCCAGAGGGCTCACGAGCACCTGATTGCCGTTGATGTGCGTGGTACCCGGATTGACCAGCCCGAGGTTCGGATTCGCAGCGAGCAGCGACGCCAACAAACCCGCCGTCTCGCCGGGAAAATGGAACGGAGCGGCGTCGAGGCCGCCCGCGTGCGCTTCGGACTGCGACAGTAGGCCATCGCCATTGGTGTCGAGATTGGTCGGGCTGCCGGTGATGTAGGTGCCGTTGTCGATGAGCGCCTGCGTCACCCGGTTCCAGCCGGCCACTTGATTGCCCTTGAAATGCTGGTACATCCCGCCGAACTCGGTCCGGAAATTCGGCGTGAAGTCCATGTTGAACGCCGTTTGCAAGATGCTCTGCCGGGTGTGGGTGTTCTCGTAGTAGCTGTTCGAATCCTCCGACTGCCCGTAGATGTAGTAACCCAAATCCTTGCCGAACAGGTTGGCAGGACCGCCGACTTCGGCGGACAGGACCTTCTTGCCCCAGCTGCCGCCGGTGTATTCAATCTTGCCGATCTCATCGCTCAGCATCGAGCCGTCGGACTTGCGCGCCGAACGCGGCACGAAGTTGAGGTAGCCGCCGATCTGCGACGGACCGTAGATGGGCGAGGCGGGACCGCGCACGATGTCGATACTGTCGCTCGCACCGATGGCGGTCGGATAGTTGCCTGGATTGGAAATACGGCGCATGCCGCGGAAGTAGTTCTCGCCGGGCGAACCGCGCACGTCGAGCGACCCCGCGACCCCGAAAAACGATTGGGTGAAGGCCCCGGGGGACAACGCCACCAAGTCGTTGATGCCCGTGATGATCGTCTTCTGGAGCAGGTCGCTGCTGATGGTGGTGAGAGAACGCGGCGTTTCCAGCACGGTCTTGCCGAAGCCGAACACCGAGTCGACGGGCTTGGTCTGCATCACATCCAGCCGGTCGCCGCTGACGACGATCTCTTCCAGCTCATCCCCTGAACTCTCGGCGGCTATCTGCGCAAATGCGTCCATTGTGCCGAACAACAACGGCGCGGCCAATGTTGCGCCGGCAATTGTACGGATCATCTTCAAACGCCGGCTCTGCAGAGTTTCAGACCGCTCTGAGCGTTGCTTCATGTTTCATCCCTCGTGTGTGATCCCAGTTATTTATTTCTTGCACGCGGGCGGTTAGCCGCACGTCACGAAAGATCACTGCTGCAAGAATCGTGCACAGTTGCGTTCACGCGTCAGAAAGCCCTTTTTCGGTCGCGGCCGGAACTGACCGAGGCACCTGTCGGCGGTGAGAAACGGGGGTTAAGTCGCTAATTATTCAGTGAAAATGCACAAGTGCGACGGCGAGCCAACCAGCGGGACCGGCTACGCCTCCGTGGACGCGTACGCGCGACACGCCGCACCAACTTTGTACACAACATGCTCCATTGTTGTACACAGAATGGGGAAACCCGGCACGGCCGGCAGGCTGGTTACGCCGTCAGACGCGATGCCAGTAGGCGTTGAATACGCAGGGGTCCTGACCGACCTTCAAGGCGATGAGTGAGAGTCGGCACTCGGACAATCCGACGATATCGACTTCAATGTACAGTTTGTCTGCGCTGCTCGACTCTGCGATCACCCGCCGCGGCGTCACATTGAGGTTCTGCAGCCGCTCCAGAACACGTACCAACGCCCCCGGATCAGATTCGGCAACCACGCGCAAACGCAGCAGCGCCATCGCTTCCGACCCTGCTTCCTCCTCGCTGAATTCCTCGACACTCATGAGACTTCTTCCTCGCACTGACTTCCATCACAACGAACGCGCAAACGTCCCGGCTTTCCGCGAAAGCCGGGCCACTAATGCGCTCGATGTGGTGTACGAGGTATTTCATGGGATCGCCGCGATTATAGCGCGAGGGCGGGTGAGTAAACGCGCGGCACGCCGCCTAGGTGAAAAATGGCCGGCGGCTCAATCGGCAAGCGGTGACGGGCGAACCTGAAATTGGACGACCAGCGGTTTGGTGCCCTTGCCTCCTTCCTTGTGCCAAGGCGTCCGGTCGCCGCTCGTGATCCAAATGCCGCGTCCCTTCCAGCCCGCGGCGGCGTCATCGATACGGCCTTCGAGGCCCTTGGCGTAAAAACCGAGCGGATAGGGGATGCGCAGCGTCACGAACTTTCCCGCCACCAGCGCGTGTACGCCGTCAAATAGATTGCCCGTGGCGATTGGTACGTTGGCGCCCAGCCCCAACGTGTCGCGTTGATCCACCCAGGTGTAGTAGCTCGATTCGACGCTCATCTGCGGCACGTTCACGAAACCAGGGCCCGGCAAGCGATGGAAGCTCCAGCCTTCGGGGCAGTGGTCGCCGGTCGCGGTCGGCCCGCTGAGCTTACCCTTGCATTTGCGCCGATCGAACTCCCCCAAATGCCCGCTCGCCAACGACACCCACACCACGCCGCTGCGATCGATATCGGCGCCGCGCACGCCGAAGCCGGGCGCGGGCACATTGTAGATCTCGCTGAGCCGGGTGCGCGGGTCGAAGCGAACAATGGCCCCGGGATACCGAAAGGCGACCGAGCCCCAGACGGTGCCGTCGGCCGGATTCGGCATGACGGCGTAAAAGCCGGCCGCCAGACGCTGGTCTGATTCGCGGTTCAGTGGTTGACCCGGTTCGACCCACGGATCGAGTTTG